>Ga0157363_1000095_pt1 | contig 66451 bp, 51 predicted proteins | sample AttsexASBM1_FD_111477 | JGI IMG/M metagenome (GOLD analysis project Ga0157363, IMG submission 111477) | Fungus gardens microbial communities from leaf cutter ant in Ribeirão Preto, State of São Paulo, Brazil - Atta sexdens ASBM1 | ecosystem: Host-associated > Fungi > Mycelium > Unclassified ... | reverse complement strand
AACGGGATAGTCGATCGGATCGGACGGGCCGCTGCTGTTGCCCGCTTCATCCACCACTTCAAAGGAGATATCGTGATCGCCGTCCGCCAGCGGTTCGTCCGGCGTAAAGCTCCAGCTGCCGTCTTCATCCACCACAGCTTCGCCAATAACCTCATCGCCATCGCTCACCACCACGGTGCTGCCCGGTTCCGCGTCGCCGCTGAAGGTCGGCGTGTTGTTGGAGTTCGGCGTTCCCGGTTCGATGGCGTTGCCGTTTTCATCGGTAATCGTCACGCCGGAGGTATCCACCGCTTCCGGTGCCGTGGTGTCGACAGGATAGTCGATCGGGTCGGACGGGCCGCTGCTGTTGCCCGCTTCGTCCACCACTTCAAAAGAGATATCGTGATCGCCGTCCGCCAGCGGTTCGTCCGGCGTGAAGCTCCAGCTGCCGTCGTCGCCTACAACGACTTCGCCGATAACCTCGTCGCCGTCGCTGATTATCACAGTGCTGCCCGGCTCCTCACCGTCGCCGTTAAAGGTTGGCGTGGCGTTTGAGTTCGGGCTGCCAGGTTCGATAGCGTTGCCGTTTTCATCGGTAATCACCACGTCTGAAGTATCGACGGCCTCCGGCGCAGTGATATCGACGAGCAATTCAAAACCGTTGCTGCTGCCTGCGCCATTAAGGCCGGTGCCGGTAATCGTGATGCTGTGGGCGCCTTCCGGCTGCGTTTCGAGCGTAGCTGTCCAGCTACCGTTCTCATCCACCGTAACTTCGCGCAGCGTTACGCCGTTTTCGCTCAGGATCACCGCGCTGCCCGGCTGGTAGTTGCTGCCGCTAAAGGTTGGCGTGGTGTCGCTGGTGGCGGCGCCGCTGTTGATAACGCTGCCGCTGTCGTCGGTGACAACCACAACCGGCGCGACCTCGATGGGATCGACGCTGCCATCGTTCAGCCCGTCTTCGCCGCCGTTATTACCGTTTTCGGTGTTACTGGTGCCGTCGCTGCCCTGGCTATCGACAATGACATTTACGTTTTCGCTGATGGGGTTGCCGTCCGCTTGCGTCCCGTCAATCACGATAGCGTGGTCGCCGTCCGCCAGCGGTTGTTCCGGTGTAAAGCTCCAGCGTCCGTTTTCATCCGCCACGGTTTCGCCGATCACTACACCGTTGTCGCTGATAGTTACCACGGAACCTGGCAACATGCCTTTGCCGCTGAAGGTTGGCGTATTGTCATTGATCGTGCCGCCATCGCCGATAATATTGCCGTTATCGTCGGTCAGCACCGTAGAGCGACTGGCCGCGTTCTCTTCGGTACTGGAGGAAGAACCGCCACCGCCGCCACCGCCTGAATGATTCGCCACGCCCAGGCCAATCAGCAGCGCGGCGCCAGCCAGAGAGCCGCCCGCCGCCAGCGTCACGCCGCTGCTGTCCGTCGCCAGCAGTCCCTCGGTGCCATCGGCCAGCTCATAAACGCTCGCAGACGTATCGTAATCAAAGGCGTAAACCGTGCCGTCCGTACCGGACGCGGTGATCACGGGCGGCGTGTCAGGCGAATAATTTTCCAGAAGAACCTGGTAATTTTCGTCCGTAGCCTTGTCTGCCCATTCCAGCTTTATGCCGTTAGCGGTTTTGCTCGCCTGGATTTTTGGTGGGATATTGCCGTCATTGCTGTGTACTTCAAAAGTAGAGGCGCCCGCAGGCGGCGTCAGGGAAAGAGGCTGTTTTGAAACCAGGGGATGTTTGGCAATAACTTTACCGCCAGCATCTTTGATAATTAATTCCAGGTTCATTTTTTTCACCAATATAGTTTTAAATGGAGCTGACTGTTTTTAGAAAGCATATCCCTGGAAGAATAAGACGCAGCAAGCCTGCGCAGGCGTAGCGCTAATTATTATTGTAAGCATTAAATATATTTTAAAAATAACAGGCGAAGCCCAAAGATATATAAATAGCCCGGCTGCCTCGTGATTTTTATCTGATTACATTTCTGGATAAATTTAAACAGAACCAACTATTTTCTGTAAATAATAAGGTTTTATCATACTGCCTTTCAGACGGACGCCTTTTCCTTCTGCCGTGCGACAATAGGTAATAAAATCAGGCGGCACGTGCAGCGAAAGCAGCCGAAGCTGCAGCAGCTGCATAACCTGCCACAAACGCTGGCTGGAGGATTGCAATCCCCGGCGATCCCAGACGTGGTAAAGGATATCTTTCAGCGGCACCACATTATCATTCGCGTTCTGTAAAAGGAAAAGCAGCAAACGCAGCATGGTATCCCGCAGCAAATACTCTTTAATTGCGCTGTGGTTTTTCTTGTCAAAATTGGAAATTCTACGATGGTTTAAATCAAACTGGACGTATTGTCCAATATAGTAACCTGCAATCACCTTTCCCAACGGTTGCCTCCGGTATAAGAAGACGCGCATAAAATCTTACCACTTTAATATTACATATTTAATATAAAAAATTAAGTGATTTGCTACAAAATCAAAAGATAAAAACATCCATCTAATCACAAACGTGAAAATAGAATAAACATCTGATGTCTTTTGTTCACAAGGCAACCAGGAAACATTTATATAACAAACCCGGAAAATCAGTGCGGCTTTGACGCTGTTTTTCACTAAAATGAATATTCCAAATTAGGATAACACACAGGATGTTATCCTGGAGTAAGACGTTCGTCACGTTAATATGAAACATTATCCTTTTAAAATCAACGAGTTAAAAATAAATTTATCACCATTCTTTTGGCTGCCTATTTACTGTGAAATCATCGGCGCTTTTGGTTTTAAAAAGCGCATTTCAATTTTTATCCGCTAAATAATAAGAAACCAGATAACAGGAAAGATGTAGCCTTTCTGCTGGCGAATGACGGGCCTGCCGATATCAGCAGGTCAAAATGTTACGGTTTCTGACTTGTAATCGGCAGCGCCGCCAGCGGTTTAATCTCTTTCAGCACAAACATGCTTTGCATCTCTTTGATACCAGGCAGACGCCGGATAACCGACATGGCGAAATCGGCGTAAGAATCCAGATCCTGCGCCACCACCTGCAGCAGGAAGTCGGCATCGCCGCCGATGCTGTAACAGGAAACAACATTCTCCAGCGCGGCGACTTCCTGTTCGAATTTTCGCGCTTCGGTTTCGCTGTGGCTGTCGATAACCACCCGCACAAAAACCATCACGCCCAGTCCGATCTTTTTACGATCCAGCACCGCACGGTAGCCGAGAATAACTTTCTCCTCTTCCAGGCTGTGGACTTTGCGCCAGCAGGGCGAAGGCGACACGCCGACTTTTTCCGCCAGCGCCTGATTGGTTATGCGGGCATCAGCCTGTAGCTGCCGCAATATCTTTATTTCTGTCCTGTCCAAAGCCATATCGGGTTATTCCTTGCTGTTTAGCCTGTTTAATCGGTCATTTTTTCCCAAAGCAGCGGAGCAGGCAAGTAATAAAGGCAGCACCTTCCGCTGTTTGCCGGGCAGAATAGATCCCGCTATATCGCACGCCATCCATCACGAGCGCGACGTTCGCCTTCGGGCAGCACCACGATCAGAGACGCCGCCACCGATAAAATATCGGCCTGTTACACGAGGAGTAAAAATGCATTTCGACGCCAGCCAGCATCGCTGCACCATTGTTATTAATAAGGATTTGCCGGCAGGCCTGGCGATAAACGCCGCCAGCGTGATTGGCATCAGCTTTGGCCGCACTACGGAAAATCTGGTCGGCCCGGACAGGCGGAGCGCGGATGAGATCAACTATCCCGGCGTCATCTCCAGCCCCTTGCCCGTGCTGCTGGCTTCCGGCGACTACATTCGGGAGCTGCAACGCGCCGCCAGTGAAGAAGAAGCAATTTACGCCATGCCTTTCAGCGCGCTGGCGCAGTCCTGCAAGACCTATGAGGAGTACGGAGAAAAGATTGCTGCCGCCAGCAGTGAAAATATCGAACTGGTGGCAATCGGCCTGATCGGCCCGAAAAAGAAAATCAGCAGGCTGACCGGCAATCTGGCGTTATTCCGCTAGTTCCGCCAGCGCAGGCTGCTGACAACGCCTGCTTTTTCATCAGGCAGTCTCGCGCGATTAGGTTTTATCCAGCCGCTTAACGCGATTGATGAATCACACTAATAAAGGCTTGCTGATGACGGCCTCTAATCAGCTGAATCTGGCCAGGTTATGCTTTTTGCACTCGATCCCACAGGGATGGGATAACGCGCCTGGTGGTTTTACGCCGTCAGGCTCTCAGATAACAGCGAGGAGTTTACCAATGCAAAAACGTATGCTGGGCAAGTCCGGGCTGGAAGTGTCGGCGCTGGGTTTGGGCTGTATGGGCCTGAGTTTCGGCTATGGTCCGGCCACCGAAACCAAACAGGCCGTTGAGCTGATCCGAGCCGCCGTTGAGCGTGGCGTTACCTTCTTTGATACGGCGGAAGTTTACGGCCCTTATCTGAATGAAGAAGTGATCGGCGAAGCGCTGAAGCCGTATCGCGCTCGCGTGGTTATCGCCACCAAATTCGGTTTCGCGTTTGACGACAATCACCAGCAGCAGGGACTGAACAGCCGACCGGAACATATCCGCAAGGCCGTGGAAGGCTCGCTGCGCAGGCTGAAAACGGACGTTATCGATCTGCTGTATCAGCATCGGGTCGATCCTGAAGTGCCGATCGAAGAGGTTGCGGGGGCGGTGAAGGATCTGATCGCGGAAGGCAAAGTAAAACATTTTGGCCTTTCCGAAGCGGGCGCCAGCACCATTCGTCGCGCCCATGCGGTACAGCCGGTCGCGGCGCTGCAAAGCGAATACTCGCTATGGTGGCGTGAACCGGAGCAGGAGATTATCCCGCTGCTGGAAGAGCTGGGGATCGGTTTTGTGCCATTCAGCCCGTTAGGCAAAGGCTTTCTGACCGGCGCCTTTAAAGCGGGAACCACCTTTGACGAGGACGATTTCCGCAGTAAGGTGCCGCGTTTCGCCGCAGAGGCGCTGGAAGCCAATGAGAAGCTGGTGACGCTGCTGACGGAACTGGCGGCAGAGAAAAGCGTGACGCCCGCACAGATCGCGCTGGCCTGGCTGCTGGCGCAGAAGCCGTGGATAGCGCCAATTCCCGGTACCACTAAGCTGCACCGGCTGGAGGAGAACCTGGCGGCGACGGCGATCGTGCTGGATCAAAGCGATCTGCGGAAAATCGGCGCGGCGCTGGAAAAAGTACAGATCGTCGGCGAACGCTATCCGGCGGCGCTACAGGCGCTGGTCGGACGCTAGCCGCCTGAGGTTGGGCATCCATAGCTCATCACGCTTCGCCTCAGGCTGCTATTCATCAATCGGCAAGCGACCTGCTATTTAGCTACAAATCTGTCAGCAACTTCTGGCGGCTTCGCAAGAGGCCGCCTTGTCCCTTCCACACCCGATCCTGTCCGTTTCTGGCCTTCTGCCCGCGCGCAACCCTTGTCATGATGGCGTTCTATCCCTGTTAACCGGAGTCCCAAAATGACCGCAACCGTTCTGTTAGTGATTGACGCTCAGCAATCTTTCTATCACCGTGGCTATCTGGAAACGTCAGAAACGCCCGCCTTTGAGCAAAAGCTCAACCAGCTTATCGCCGGTTGCACAGCGCGAAACATCTCCGTGGTGGATGTTTTTCATGTGGAACAGGACGGGCCGTTTTCGCTGGCTTCAGGCCTGGTGAAACGCCTGCCTTTTCTGCGCCACCAGGCGGCGGCGACGGTGCGGAAAAATGTGCATAACGCGCTGACCGATTCCGGCCTGGATGCCTGGCTGCGCGAACGCCAGGTCAAAAACCTGATTATCAGCGGCATCCGTACCGAACAGTGCTGTGAAACCACTGCCCGCGTCGCCTCCGATCTGGGCTACAACGTGACCTACGTTACCGAAGCGACTTTAACCTTTCCCATTACGCACCATGGCATTACGCTAAGCATTGCCGATTTACGTCACCGTACCGAAAGCGTGCTGGTGAACCGCTTCGCCACTGTCGCTACCGTTGCAGAAACCTTTCAGATGCTGGCGTAATACCGGCGCGACCTGGAGAACAAAGAAGATGACCATTCCCGTCTGGTTCTTAACGCTGCCCGGCGTGATGACGCTGGATATGACCGGCCCGGCGGAGACGCTCCAGCTGGCGGACGGCGCGTTCAGCCTGCGCTATATCGGCCCGCAGGAGAGCGTGCCGACCTCTACCGGCATGACCATAGGACAAGTGGAGCCGCTGCCGGAAGCCTTGCCCGCCGACAGCCTGCTGGTGATCCCCGGCGTGGCGGACTCCAGCGTCGCTTTCGACACGCCGCAGGCCATCGCGGCGCAACACTGGCTGATGCGCCAGCAGCCAGCCATCCATGCCGGGCAGATTAAGCTGGTGTGCGTTTGTTCCGGTTCCGTGCTGGCGGCGCGCAGCGGCCTGCTTCACGGCGTGCGCTGCACCACTCATCATGAGGTGATCCAGCGGCTAAAAAGTGCTGAACCCACCGCGATTATCGAAGAAGCGCGCATTTTTGTGGAAGATCGCAACATCTATACCAGCGCGGGCATTACTGCGGGCATCGATCTGGCGCTGCATCTGATTCATCGCCTCTGCGGCCCGCAGACGGCGCTGGCGGTAGCGCGGGAAATGGTGGTCTGGTTCCGCCGTTCGGGCGACGATCCCCAGCTTTCGCCGTGGCTGCGTCACCGCAACCATATCAATCCGGCGATCCACCGCACCCAGGATTTGCTGATTGGCGAACCGGAACGGGACTGGCCGCTGGAAGAGATCGCCGCACGCGTACACGTCAGTTCGCGTCATCTGACGCGTCTCTTCAGGCACCATTTAGGGATTAGCGTGCGGGATTATCATGAACAGCTGAGGCTGGCGCTGGCCCGCCAGCGACTGCAGCAGGGCGAAGGCGCGGAAAGGGCGGCGCTGGCGGCAGGGTTTTCTTCCTCCCGCCAGCTGAAGCGTGCGCTTCAGCGCTGGCAGGCGTAGCCAGCCCGCCGCCGCTTTGTTAACGCTTAACGCTGTCGATAAAGGTTTTACGGGCGGTTTTCGATCCCAGCCGCTCGGCCTCGGACAAAAGCTTCAGCGCTTTATCTATCTCTTCCGCCTGCACGGCCTTTTTAATCGCGCCGTTAAAATAGTCGTCTGATTCCGCCAGCATCGGCTCCGCCGGTTTCGCCTCCGGCGCCGGTTTAGCGGTATCGCCAATCACTGCCGGCGCGGCCGCAGGTTCGGATGAAGGGAAGAGTTGCCCAATCATCACGTTACCGGCTTTCTGCTCGGCGCTGACTTTCAGGCTGAGCGTCCCCACAGGCGTATGGCGCGCCACCGGATCGGGAATATCCGGCACCGCGTTGCCGACGCCCGCCGCATAGGCTTTGGCCGGATTGACCATCTGCGTGGTGCTCTGCAAATCCCGCTGCGTGGTGTAAACCAGCAGGTAGATCTGCTTCTGCCCCAGCGCCGGCGTCAGCTTCAGCGTGCCTTCCAGCCGATCGCTGGAGACCAAGCCCGGCTTCTGGTAGGGAAAATAGCTGGCGGGATAGAACGCCGCTGGCCGCATCTGTTCGTCCAGCACCAGCACATTCGGCGCATAGACCGTTTTCCCGGTAACCAGACTGGTCAGCACGATTTCCAGCGAACCGCGATCGGCAGGCAGCGAAAAGGCCGCGACGGCGCCCTGAATCTCGCCCTGATCGATCTTCGTGCCGCCAAGCGTGACTTCCTGTGTGACCGGCGGCACCAGCGGCGTCCAGCTAAGGTTATGTAAGGTCTGCGCCGAAATGTTCGGCGCGGCGGAGGCGTCCGTTTGGGCAGCCTGCGCGCCGGCGAGCAGGCCCAGCGACAGACACAGAGACAGCAGCGTTTTTTTCATCAGGGTTTCCTTTTGCTTACCACCAGACTTCCATCTGCGCGCCGAAGGTGACTTCATCGTCGTTGCCACGGCTGAAAGTGCGGGCGGAAGTATCGTTCATCGCCAGGCCATTGTTGACGCCGCTGTCGGTGTCATAGCCCCATTTTTCGTCCCAGTTGGCGTAGGTGGCGAAGAGGCGGATCGCCGGACGCGACCAGATGCTGTCGCCCGCCTGCCACTGCTGCGCCAGCGTCACTTTATACTGGCCGTTGCGATCGCCGGTGCGCTGCGATTTGACGTTGTCGTAGCCCACTTCCAGCAGCGTGCTCATAATCGGCGTCCATTTGTACATCGGCCGCACGCCGACGGTATACCAGGTGGTGCCGTTGCTGTTGTCGCGGTCGACATCCTGATACATCGCCACGTACATCAGTCCCCATTTGTCGTTGAAGTCCAGCGCGCCGTGGTCAAGCACGCGCACCATGCTGCCGTTGTTGTTGATCGCCGCGCCGCTTGAATGGCCGTTTGCCGTGCCGGTGCTCTCAGCCGTCATCGAGTCCGCCGCGTACTGCAACACCAGCTTGTTATAGCCGTTGTAGATGCTCTGCGTATGTTCGGCCGTCAGCAGCCAGCCGTCTTTGGTGGCGTCGTCGGCCAGCGAATAGCCATCGCGCGCGTTAGCTCGACCATAATCCACGCCCAGCTCCAGCACGCCGCCAGGGTTGGTTTGCAGGCCCGCCAGGCGCACGTCGAAGACGTCGTCCGAAGTCGGCAGCTCGTTACGCTGGTCGGCGATATAGCCAAAAGAGCCGCCGCTTTCGGTGTTGCGCGTGGCGGCGAAAGAGAGCTTGCCGAAGCCGACGTCAACATCTTCCAGGCCTGCACCAGGGCCGGAGATATCCCAGTAGTAGAAGTCGATCATATGTACGTCGTGACGCTGATAGAAGCGCTTACCGGCCCAGATGGTCGAACCGGGCAGCCATTCGATCAGGTTTTTGCCCTTGACGTTGGCCTCGCGGAAAGCCGGATCGGTCGCTTCCCAGTCGTTCTGCTGCGAGACGGAATAGGCGACGTTGGTATCAAAATAGAAGCTCTTATCCCCCTGTTTCCACACTTCCTGGCCAAGCTTCAACTCCGCGTAGGTTTCGCACTCGTTGCCCAGGCGGTATTTGCTTTCCGCGCCCGTGGCTTTAAAACACTGCTGTTCGCCGCCGCTGCCGGACCAGCCGATCCCGGAGCGGGCATAGCCAGTGAAATCGACCGCCATCGCCTGGCTGGAAAGCGCGCCTGCCACTGCCAGCGCCAGGGTGGAATTGCGTAGAGTTATCATTATTGTCTCCTGTAGGGGATTTACACGCCTGGCTCGGGATGCAGCCGACGGCAGGCCGTTCCGTCTTCACGGAACAGATGACAGCGGTGCGGCGGCAGGCCGATGGCGAAGGTTGCACCTTCTTCAACCAGCACCACGTCATTCTGGCGGTAGACCAGGTTCTGACGGATAGCCGGAATTTGGATATGAATCTGCGTCTCGTTGCCCAGCTGCTCGACCACCTGCACCTCGCCCGCCAGCCTGACTTCCGCCGCTTCGCCCGGCAGAAGATGTTCCGGCCGGATACCCAGCGACAGATTGCTGCCGGGCACGACGCCGTCGCCGCGCACGCTCAACCAGACCCACTGACCGTCGGGCAGCTCGACCTGAACGCGCTCGGGTTCGACCGCGATCACCTTCACCGGCAGGAAATTCATTCTGGGCGAGCCGATAAACCCGGCGACAAAGCGATTGGCGGGATAGTGATAGAGCGCCAGCGGCCGACCGATCTGCACAATGCGGCCAGCGTTGAGCACCACGATTTTGTCGGCCAGCGTCATCGCCTCTACCTGATCGTGAGTGACGTAAATCATCGTGCGCTTCAGGCGCTTGTGCAGACGCGAAATCTCAATGCGCATCTGCACGCGCAGCGCGGCGTCCAGATTGGAAAGCGGCTCATCCAGCAGAAACACCGTGGGTTCCGCCACCAGCGTGCGGCCAATCGCCACGCGCTGCCGCTGGCCGCCGGAAAGCGCTTTGGGACGGCGATCCAGCAAATGGGCGAGCTGCAGGATTTCCGACACCTGACCAACCCGCCGCTCGGTTTCCTCTTTTTTGGCGCGCGCCAGCTTCAGGCCGAAAGACATATTCTCGGCCACCGTCAGATGGGGATAGAGCGCGTAAGACTGAAACACCATGCCGATGCCGCGCTCGGCTGGCGGCACTTCATTCATGCGTTTGCCGCCGATTTTCAGCTCGCCGGCGCTGATCTCTTCCAGGCCGGCGATCATCCGCAGCAGCGTCGATTTACCGCAGCCGGACGGCCCGACGAAGACCACAAACTCGCCCTGTTCAATCTCCAGATTGATATCGCTGGAAATGGCGGTGTCGCCAAAGACTTTACAGACGCCGCTAAGGGAAACGTTCGCCATCCTGCACTCCTTTCCATCCGTCAGACATTCATTACCCCGCAGCATGCCGTCGCGGCGCTCGGGCGTAATCCTCCGCCGCGCGGTTTTTGCTGGCGGAGAAGCGGGGCGGAGAAAAAACGGCGTCCGCTGACCGTGCTGGCGCGCGGCGCGACAAATTTGTGATCCGCCTTGCAAAAAACGTTGGCTATCAAGGTAAAGCGGCGCGGGTTGCCCGCAGGCGTGCAGGCGAGGTCACAGTTTGCGCCCCAGGGGCGTAGATCGGGGGAGGATGAAGTCAGCCCCGCCTGGCCGCACACTGGCCTCTACCCACTTTTCGTCCCCACGGTTATAAGGACTCGATCATGCTCACTGTTAAAACTCTGGTTAAGCACGCGCTGTCGCTGTCGGCGCTGGCGACGCTGGCGCTCTCTTCCGCCGCCATCGCCAAAATCGAAGAAGGCAAGCTGGTGATCTGGATCAACGGCGACAAGGGCTATAACGGCCTGGCGGAGGTAGGAAAGAAATTCGAACAGGATACCGGCATCAAGGTGACGGTCGAACACCCGGACAAGCTGGAAGAGAAATATCCTCAGGTCGCCGCTACCGGCGACGGCCCCGATATTATTTTCTGGGCGCACGACCGTTTTGGCGGCTACGCGCAGTCTGGCCTGGTAGCGGAAGTCAGCCCGGACAAGGCGTTTAAAGAGAAGATCTTTCCCTTCACCTGGGACGCCGTGACCTTTAACGGCAAGCTAATCGGCTATCCGGTCGCGGTGGAATCGCTGTCGCTGATTTACAACAAAGACCTGGTGAAAGCGCCGCCGAAAACCTGGGAAGAGATCCCGGCGCTGGACAAGACGCTGCGCGCCGAAGGGAAAAGCGCCATTATGTGGAACCTGCAGGAGCCCTATTTCACCTGGCCGGTTATCGCCGCTGACGGCGGCTACGCCTTTAAATATGTCGACGGCAAATATGACACGAAAAATACCGGCGTGAATAACGCGGGATCGCAGGCGGGTTTACAGTTCATCGTCGATTTGGTGAAGAACAAGCATATCAGCGCCGACACCGACTATTCGATTGCCGAAGCCGCCTTTAATAAAGGCCAGACGGCGCTGACCATCGACGGCCCCTGGGCCTGGGCCAACCTGGATAAGAGTAAGATCAACTATGGCGTCGCCCCGCTGCCGACCTTCCACGGCAAGCCTTCCCGGCCGTTTGTCGGCGTGCTGACCGCGGGTATTAACGCCGCCAGCCCGAATAAAGAGCTGGCGAAGGAGTTTCTGGAAAACTATCTGATTACCGACGACGGGCTGGCGGTGATGAATAAAGATAAGCCGCTGGGCGCGGTGGCGCTGAAATCTTATCAGACGCAGCTGGAGAAAGATCCCCGCATCGCCGCCACCATGGCTAACTCGAAAAACGGCGAAATCATGCCGAATATCCCACAGATGAGCGCCTTCTGGTATGCCGAACGCAGCGCCATCGTCAACGCCGTCAACGGTCGCCAGACCGTGCCGCAGGCGCTGAAAGATGTTGAAACACGTATCGCCCGATAGTCTTCGCTGAACAAGGGGCCGCTTCTGCGGCGGCCCACGTCGAAAAGGATAGCGCCATGCCTCTGGCCCACATTAGCCGATCTGACCGCCGATCCCCGCTAAGCCGCGTGCTCAGCGGCTCTCTTATTACCCTGTTTGCGCTGCTGGCTGGCTATTTAATCGTGCTGATGTACGCGCAGGGAGAGTATCTCTTCGCCATACTGACGCTGCTGCTTTCCGGCCTCGGCCTGTTTATTTACGGCAACCGGCGCGCCTACACCTGGCGCTATATCTATCCCGGCCTGGCCGGTATGGCGCTGTTTGTGCTGTTCCCGCTGGTCTGCACGCTGGCTATCGCCTTTACCAACTACAGCAGCCTGCACCAGCTCACTTTCGAACGCGCGCGGGAAGTCCTGCTGCAAAGGCAGTTTGTCGCGGATAAGGCCTGGAATTTCTCGCTTTATCCCACGGAAGAGAAGTGGCGGCTGACGCTCGCTTCGCCCGACGGCGACCAGCTGCTGGTGTCGCCGCCCTTCGCTTTTACGCCTTCAGCGCCGCAAACGCTGCCGATGACGCAGCAGGCCGCGCCGACGGGCGAGAAAGCCGGGCTGCGGATCATTACCCAGAACCGCCAGGCGCTGGGACAGCTCACCGCTGAACTCGCCGACGGTACGCGGCTGCGGATGAGCTCGCTGCGGCAGTTCTCCGGCACGCAGCCGCTTTATCGGCTGGGCGAGGATGGCAAAACGCTGACCGACAGCCAGAGCGGGAAAGTTTACCATCCCGAGATGAGCACCGGCTTCTATCAGTCGGCGGACGGCCAGCAGCGCCTCAGTCCCGGTTTCACCGTGAATATCGGCTGGCAAAACTTCCTGCGCGTTTTTCAGGACGCCGGTATTCAGAAGCCGTTTCTGTCGATCTTTATCTGGACGGTGATTTTCTCGCTGCTGACGGTGCTGTTTACCACGGCGCTGGGCATGGTGCTGGCGTGCGTGGTGCAGTGGGAAGCGCTGAAAGGCAAGGCGGTCTACCGTATGCTGCTGATCCTGCCTTACGCGGTGCCCGCTTTTATTTCGATACTGATTTTCAAAGGCTTATTTAATCAGAGCTTCGGCGAAATCAACCTGCTGCTCGGCAGCCTGTTCGGCATCAAGCCCGCCTGGTTCAGCGATCCGCTGACCGCCAAAGCGATGCTGATTATCGTCAACACCTGGCTCGGCTATCCCTACATGATGATTTTGTGTATGGGGCTGCTGAAAGCCATCCCCGACGATCTCTATGAGGCTTCGGCGATGGACGGCGCGACGCCGGTGCAGAACTTCTTTTTGATTACGCTGCCGCTGCTGATCAAGCCGCTGACGCCGCTGATGATCGCCAGCTTCGCCTTTAACTTTAATAACTTTGTGCTGATCCAGCTGCTGACCAACGGCGGGCCGGATCGTATCGGCACCACCACGCCGGCAGGCCACACCGATCTGCTGGTCAGCTATACCTGGCGCATCGCCTTTGAGGGCGGCGGCGGACAGGACTTCGGTCTGGCGGCGGCTATCGCCACGCTGGTTTTCCTGCTGGTGGGCGCGCTGGCGGTGATCAATCTGAAAGCCTCACGCATGAAATTCGATTAAGGAATCACTATGGCTATGGTTAAACCGAAATCGCAGCGGCTGCGGCTGCTGATAACGCATCTGCTGCTGCTGGGCTTTCTGGCGCTGATCCTGTTTCCGCTGCTGATGGTTTTCGCCATTTCGCTGCGGCCCGGCAATTTCGCTACGGGCAGCCTGATCCCGGAAACCGTTTCGTGGGATCACTGGAAGCTGGCGCTGGGTATCGCGGTCGTCAACGATAACGGCACGGTGACGCCGCCGCCGTTTCCGGTGATGCTGTGGCTGTGGAACTCGGTGAAGATAGCGACCATTACCGCCCTCGGCATTGTGGCGCTCTCCACCACCTGCGCTTACGCCTTCGCGCGCATGAAGTTTCGCGGCAAAAGCCCGCTGCTGAAAGGGATGCTGATTTTCCAGATGTTTCCGGCGGTGCTGTCGCTGGTGGCGCTCTATGCGCTGTTCGATCGGCTGGGCATCTATGTGCCTTTCCTGGGGCTGAACACGCACGGCGGCGTGATTTTCGCCTATATGGGCGGTATCGCGCTGCATGTCTGGACGATCAAAGGCTACTTTGAATCGATCGACGGCTCGCTGGAGGAAGCGGCGGCGCTGGACGGCGCGACGCCGTGGCAGGCGTTCCGGCTGGTGCTGCTGCCGCTGTCGGTGCCGATTCTGGCGGTGGTGTTTATCCTGTCGTTTATCGCCGCCATCACCGAAGTGCCGGTGGCTTCGCTGCTGCTGCGCGACGTCAACAGCTATACGCTGGCGGTCGGGATGCAGCAGTATCTGAATCCGCAGAACTATCTGTGGGGCGATTTCGCCGCCGCCGCGATCCTCTCCGCGATTCCTATTACCGCCGTGTTTCTGATCGCCCAGCGCTGGCTGGTCGGCGGATTAACCGCAGGCGGGGTTAAGGGATAGGGTTTTTATAGGCGGCTTTGGGGGCCGCCTTTGTGAGTGTTCATTGCAAATAATTCAGAGAACCATTCGATAAAAACCCGAACTTTGGGCGGAAGATAGCGCCGGTCAGGATAAAGTATGGACACCGGTTTAGTCACGATAGCATAAGCGGATAATACTTCTGTCAGTCGGCCTGTCTCGATGTAGGGCTGTAATGCCGTACGTAATGCGTGAAGCATACCGAGGCCCGACAGACCGCAGGAGAGCAGCACATCTGAATTATTCACTCGCATCCTGCTTCCTGGACGTCGTGAGATAACTTCGCCATTCATAACAAATTTCCATTCCTGTACCTCGCGGCTGTGCTCGCTAAAAAAAGAAACGGCTTTGTGATGAACAAGATCATCCGGCGTCAGAGGAATACCATATTTTTCCAGATAGGAGGGGGCTGCACAGGTGACCATCTGAAGATCGCCTATGCGACGTGAAATAAAGCTTGAATCGGCAAGTTCACCGAGACGAATGACACAGTCGACGCTCTCTGTAACCAAATCGGTCAGGCGATCTGAAGCCGTCAATACCATTTCAATCTGAGGGTAGAGCGCCTGAAACTCACTTAAATGCGGGATCAAGATGGTGTGCATCAGGGCCAGCGGGGCATCAACACGACGCTGGCCACGAGGCGGTTGATTTAGAGAATAAGAAGCCATCATGTCGTTAACGTCAGACAAAAGGTTTTTCGTCCGCTGGTAAATTTCATCTCCTTCAGCGGTCACGCTCAGGCTACGCGTTGTACGGTGCAGTAGTTTAACGCCCAGAGCGTCCTCCAGCTGCTGGATAGACTTACTGACGGCAGGACGATGCAACTGCAGTGCATCAGCAGCGCGAGTGAAGCTACGTAGCTCAACAACCTGAACAAAAATATTCATTAACTCAAGCATGTTTGAGCGCATAATTTTTTTAACTCCGCAGGCATTTTCCAGCTGAATTGGGATAGGTCGGATTATATCCTGGCCTGATTGTTTCTCCTGCAATAACACTGAACTCCTTTTCTGTGGCTTTTACCCATCCCCGCCTTTTTTATCATTGACGCATCTACACATACATAGGGGAAGCGACAAAGATGAAAGCATGGTTATTAAAAGATTTTGGACTTGAAAACTTACAGCTTGCAGAGGTTGAGACGCCTGCACCGGGGCCAGGAGAGCTTTTAGTTAAAGTCGGTGCGGTCTCCCTGAATTTCAGGGACAAGGCAATTGTGGAAGGCTTTTATGAGCCTCATTTGGTTCCAAAGCCCCTGATCCCTGTCTCTGATGCGGCAGGAACCGTGGTTGCCGTAGGTGAAGGCGTCACCCGGTTCAGCACGGGCGATCGCGTTAACTCGCATCTGTACTCGCGCTGGATCGACGGCGAGCCGGCGGCGGATGAACCCGCATGGTGTCTTGGCATGCCACTGCCGGGCGGCCTGGCTGAATACATGATCATTCATGAGAATACCGCGGTCAGAGCACCAGCACATATGTCTGACGAACAGGCGTCCACGTTGCCTATAGCCGCGCTGACAGCCTGGTACTCATTGATGGATATTGGTGATTTGCAGCCGGGACAGACAGTTCTGGTGCAGGGCACCGGCGGCGTTTCCGTATTTGCTGCACAAATTGCGCATGCTCATGGTGCGCGCGTTATTGCCACATCCAGTAAAGATGAAAACCTTGAGCGCATTAAAGCTCTCGGTGCCGATGAAGGGGTCAATTATACGACTTTCCCGGACTGGGAGAAAAAAGTGCTGGAACTCACCGATGGAAAAGGCGTGGATATCACTATTGAAGTGGCTGGCGGGAACGGAATTAATAAGTCAGTGGCAGCAACAAAAGTGGCCGGAACCATTGCCCAGGTTGGTTTCCTTACTGGACAGACATCTCAACTGGATCTGATGCCGGTAATTTTCCGCCAGACGACTATCCGTGGCATTGCCGTTGCGCCCCGTACATCTTTTGACCGCATGAACCCTTTCCTGGATAAACACAAGATTGATCCTGAAATCGAGCATGTCTACCCCTTCGAAGAAGCAGTAGAGGCATTTAATCATCTTTCCCGTGGTGCGTTCGGTAAAATCGTTATTAAAGTAGGGGATTGATTCGTATTAAATTTTAAAGCCCGTCATTTATATGGCGGGCAACATCATAAGATGCAAACGTCCGCTTTTCGCTTATAACGGCCTGACCGAATGTCAGGCCGCCCCAGTCACTCCACAGACACCTTGCGGCGTCGCCTGTCCACATCGCGGATTAACTCGTTGACCTCCGCATCGGCGAACATCTCCTCCAGCGTCAGGCTGAGCTTACGCCGCCAGTTCGGGTATTCGCTGCTGGTGCCGGGCACGTTAACCGGCGTCGCCATATCCAGCCAGTCTTCCGGCTGCAGCCCCAGCAGGGCGCTGGCGCTGTCGGCCACGTAGCGCTGCAGGCCGCGACGCACTGCCAGCGTCAGCCCGGCCTCTTCACAAGCGCTCTCCGGCGGCAGACAGTTATAGTGATGCAGGCTTGCCAGCAGGCTTTGCCGCGCGCTTTTTCTGTCGGCATACAGCGCCCGCAGCACCGTTTTATCCGGATACAGCCCCAGCTTCTCTCCCAGCGTCAGGTCGTCGCTTTGCCAGTAGCCGCGCAGCGTCGGCAGATCGTGCGTGGTCAGCGTCGCCATCGCCTGCGGCGGCCAGGATTGCGGCGCGCGGAACTGGTTTTGCTTGTCGCGCTCAAACCAGAGCACTTTGTAAGAATAGATACCTTTTTCCCGCAGCTTGCTGACGATCTCCGGCGGCACCGTGCCCAGGTCTTCGCCAATCACCATGCAACGATGCCGCTGGCTTTCCAGCGCCAGAATCGCCAGCAGATCGTCGACCGGATAGTGAACATAGGCGCCCTTATCCGCCGTTTTGCCTGCCGGGATCCACCACAGGCGCAGCAGCGCCATAACATGATCGATCCGCAGCGCGCCGCAGTGGATCATGTTCGATCGCAACAGCTCGATAAAAGGCTGATAAGCCCGATCGATCAGCGTGCGCGGGTCCATCGGGCGCAATCCCCAGTCCTGCCCTTTTGGTCCCAGAATATCCGGCGGCGCGCCGACCGAAGCGTTAAGGCAGTAAAGCTCGCCGTCGCTCCAGGTTTCGGCGCCGTCAGCAGCCACGCCGACCGCCAGATCGCGGTAAAGCCCGGTCGGCATCCGGCGGCTGCTCTGATAGCACTGCGCCAGCTGCGTCGCGGCCAGCCACTGCAGCCAGAGATAAAACTCCACCTCCGACGCGTGCTGTTCGCAAAAGGCCCGAACCGCCGGACTCCGCGCCTCGCGGTACGCTTCCGGCCAGCGATCCCAACCCTGCGCTTCGCCCGTTTTCTGCTGAAAATGCGCATAGAGCGCGTCGAATGCCGCCTGAAACCAGAGGCTTTCTCCGCCATCCGCCACAAACCGGGCGAAAGCCTGCCGCTCGCTATCCTGCGCATCGCGGCTAAGAAACTGCGGCCAGGCGAACCGCAGCGCCGTCAGTTTCAGCGCCATCACCTGAGCGTAATCCACCAGCGCGGCCTCGCGCGCCGCCTGCAAAGCCTGCTGCGTGGCGGAAGCACGCCACCAGCGCTGCGCCGCCGCGCTGACGTGAAAATCCGCTACCGCGTTGACATCGATATAGATGACGTTCAGCCAGCGGCGGGACGAAGGGCTGTAAGGACTGGCCGCTTCCGGATTGCCGGGACAGAGCGCGTGCAGCGGATTAAGGCCAACAAAGGCGCCGCCGCGATCGGCGATACTTTGCACCAGCGTCGATAAATCACCGAAATCGCCGATACCCCAGTTCCGCGCGGAGCGCAGCGTATAAAGCTGCACGCAGACGCCCCAGAGTTTTTTCCCCGCCAGCAGGGCTTCCGGCTCGTAACAGCGTTTGGGCGCCACTATTAACCGGCACGCCCAGCTTTGCCCGGCCTGGCTCAGCGTTAACTGGTGATAGCCGCCAGGCAGGCTCTCCGGCAGCGTCAGCGTCATTTTGCCATTGACTCTGCCCTGTCGCGCGCCGCCCTGTTCCTCGCGAAGCTGCCAGAAGTATTCGCCTTCTCCGTCGATCGGCAGCGCAAAACGTCCGCCGCGGGTAAACACTTTTACCGCCGGAACGGGACGTGACGACGGCTGGCGGCCAGCCTGCCAGCCCATCGCCTGCAACAGCTCGCGCCGGGTTTCCGCCGCAATCGCCTGCGGCTTGCCGTGAGCATCGATAAACCCGGCGGCGATGCCTGCTTCGCTGGCGGCCTGCTCCAGTGCGTTCTCTTCCATAGCTTCCCCTTAGCGCTTCGCCTGCCAGATCCGCTGTTGATAGTCGCGGATAGCGCGATCGGCGCTGAACATGCCTGTTCTGGCGGTGTTCAGGATCGTGCTGCGCGTCCACTGCTGCGGATCGCGCCACAGCGCCTCGACCTGCCGCTGGGCGTCGCAGTAGCTGGCGAAATCCGCCAGCACCAGATAGGGATCGCCGCCGTCGAGCAGGCTATCCAGCATCGGCCTGAAGGCTTCTTTATCGCCGTCGCTGAAGAAGCCGTTTTCCAGTTCCGTCAGCAGGCTGTTGAGATGCTTGTCTTTTTTACGCACGCTTAGCGGCTTATAGCCCTTGCGCAGCCGCGCTTTCACTTCGTCGACGGTATGGCCGAAGATAAAGAGATGCTCGCTGCCGACCTGCTCCGCTATCTCCACGTTGGCGCCATCGAGCGTGCCGACGGTCAGCGCGCCGTTCAGCGCCAGCTTCATATTGCCGGTGCCGGAAGCTTCTTTGCCCGCCGTGGAAATTTGCTCGGAAACGTCCGCCGCCGGCACAATCAGCTCGGCCACCGACACCTTGTAGTCAGGAATAAACACCACTTTCAGGCGATCGCCGACCAGCGGGTCCTGATTAATCTTCTCCGCCACTTTGTTGATGGCATAGATGATGTTTTTCGCCAGGTAGTAGCCCGGCGCGGCTTTCGCGCCAAACAGGAACACGCGCGGCGCCAGCTCCAGCTGCGGGTTATCCCGAATCTGGCGGTAGAGCGAGAGAATATGCAACAGGTTCAGATGCTGACGCTTGTACTCATGCAGGCGTTTGATCTGTACGTCGAAGATCGCTTCCGGATTAAGCGTGATGCCCATCGTTTGCTGCACGTAAGCTGCCAGCCGCTCTTTGTTGGCTCGCTTGATCTGCCGGTAGCGCTGCTGAAAATGGGTATCGTCGGCGAACGCCTCCAGCCCTTTTAAAGCGTCCAGATCCGTTGCCCATTCGACGTTGAGCTTGCTGTCGATCAGCTCGGCCAGCGCCGGATTGCACTGCTTCAGCCAGCGGCGCGGCGTGATGCCGTTGGTGACGTTATGGAATTTTTCCGGCCACAGCTCGTAATATTCCGGAAAGAGATCTTTCACCACCAGATCGGAATGCAGCGCGGCGACGCCGTTGACGGCAAAGCCGCTGACTACGCAAAGATTCGCCATCCGAACCTGGCCGCCATGATGGACGGCGACCTTTTCCCAGATCGCCTTGTCGCCCGGCCAGCGCTGCTCCACCTGTTTTTTAAAGCGCGCGTTGATCTGCTTAATCAGCGAGAAGTGGCGCGGCAGCAGGCTGCGCACCAGTTTCTCGTCCCAGCACTCCAGCGCTTCCGGCATCAGCGTATGGTTGGTATAGGCAAACGTGCGGCTGACCACTGACCAGGCCGCGTCCCACTCAAGCTGGTGTTCATCCAGCAGAATTCTCAGCAGTTCCGGAATGGCGATGGTGGGATGAGTGTCGTTAAGCTGGATCACTTCATAGCGCGGCAGCTCTTCAATTTTCCGACCGGCCGCATGATGGCGGCGCAAAATATCCGCGACCGAACAGGCGCACTGGAAATATTGCTGCATCAGGCGCAGGCGCTTGCCCGCCTGGTGGTTATCGTTGGGATAGAGCACTTTAGTGAGCTTTTCCGCTTCTACGCCCTGCCGCTCCGCCTTCAGAAACTCGCCGTCGTTAAACAGGCCCAAATCGAAAGGCTGCGGCGCGCTCGCCTGCCACAGCCGCAGCGGCTGGACAACGCCGTTCTGATAGCCCGTAACCGGCAGATCGCCCGCTTCGCCTCGCAGCGAAAAGGCTGGCTGCCACTGTTCGCGTCCCGCCGCGTCTTTCACCAGCTTGCCGCCAAAGCCGACGCTGACGGCCAGCGACTCGTTGCGCCGGAACCAGGGATAGCTGTCGCGCTGCCAGCTGTCCGGCGCTTCCTGCTGCGCGCCGTCGCAAAAAGACTGGCGGAACAGCCCATACTGATAGTTCAGCCCGTAGCCGGTCGCGGGCTGGCCAACGGTGGCCATCGCATCCAGAAAACAGGCCGCCAGCCGTCCCAGGCCGCCGTTTCCCAGCGCGGGATCGATCTCCTGTTCAAGCACGTCGACCAGCTCAACGCCCTGCTGCTGCAGGAGTTCGCCGACCTGATCGAGCCAGCCGAGATTCAGCAGATTGTTGCCGGTCAGCCGACCGATCAGAAATTCCATGGAGATATAGTTAACGTGGCGCTGCTGCCCGGCTGGCACGGCCATCGTCAGGCGGTTGAGCTGTTCGGCCAGCGCGGCGCTAACCGCATGCCACCACTGTCGCCGCGTCATCTCCTGCGGGCGTAGCCCCATCCCTTGCCGCTGGCGCTCCAGCGCGGCCAAAAACGCTTTTTGATCAAATGTAGCCTGCATGACTTTTCCTCATAGTCCCTGAATAGCGCCATGCTGCCCATTCCACCAGGGCAGAGCATCATCCTGAAAAGGATTAGCAAGGGAGGAGCGACAGGGCGTAGGCGAGCGAGACGGCGGAGACTGTTTGAAAAATGTGACGAAGTACGACTAAATGCAACATAAAAATCTATCCTGCTTGCAATCAACGGATTAGAGGCGGACTTTAGAAAAATTGATTAATTACGGGCTTTGAAATAATTAATCGCCCCTCGCTGACGCTGCTGGAAGAACCCAACATCATGCTTATCCCTTCGAAACTGAGCCGCCCGGTACGGCTGCAAGACACGGTGGTACGCGAACGTTTACTCAACAGGCTGTCAGCCGTGCCGGCGCACCGACTGACGCTGGTCACCAGCCCGGCGGGCTATGGCAAAACCACGCTGGTCGCGCACTGGGCGGCCGGGAAAAACGCGTTGGGCTGGTATTCGCTGGATGAGAGCGACAATCAGCCGGAGCGCTTCGCCAGCTATCTGATCGCCGCCATTCAGCAGGCCACCGACGGCCACTGCGTGAAAAGCGAAGCCTTAAGCCAGAAGCATCAGTACGCCAGCCTGAACACGCTGTTTGCGCAGCTCTTTGTCGAGCTGGCCGAGTGGCACCAGCCGCTGCTGCTGGTGATCGACGACTACCACCTGATTTCGAATGCGGATATCCATGACGGGATGCGGTTTTTCCTGCGCCACCAGCCGGAAAATTTCTCGCTGGTGATCCTGTCGCGAACCCTGCCGCCGCTGGGCATCGCTAATCTGCGCGTGCGCGGCCAGCTGCTTGAGCTGATGGTTTCCGAGCTGGCGTTTACCCACAGCGAAACGCAGCGGTTTTTTGACTGTCGGCTGAAGGAGCCGATCGCCGAAGCGGACAGCAACCGGCTGTGTGATGACGTCGCCGGCTGGGCGACCGCGCTACAGCTGATCGCCCTGTCGGCCAGCCACTCTTCCACGCCGGCACTGCAATCCACACAGCATTCCGCCCGTAAGCTGACCGGCCTGAACGCCAGCCATCTGTCGCAATATCTGGTGGAGGAAGTGCTGGATCGCGTCGATCGGCCCGTCCGCGATTTTCTGCTGCGCTGCTCTCTGCTACGGTCGATGAACGACGCACTGATCGTCCGCCTGACCGGCGGCGACAACGGGCAGCAGCGTCTGGAGGCGCTGGAGAGCCAGGGCCTGTTTATTCACCGCATGGACGGCAGCGGCGAGTGGTTTAATTTTCATCCCCTGTTCGCCTCTTTTCTGCGCCAGCGCTGCCAGTGGGAGCTGGCTGCCGAACTGCCTGCGATTCATCGCGCCGCTGCGGAAGGCTGGCTGGCGCAGGGTTTTCCGGCCGAGGCCATTCATCACGCGCTGGGCGCGGAAGATACCGATATGCTGCGGGATATTCTGCTGCAGCACGCCTGGGCGCTGTTCAACCAGAGCGAGCTGGCTCTGCTGGAAGAGTGTTTGAACGCGCTGCGCTACGAGCAGCTGATCGTCAATCCCAGACTGGTGCTGCTGCAGGCCTGGCTGATTCAGAGCCAGCATCGCTACGCCGAGGTCGAGGCGCTGCTTTGTCAGGCGGAAAGCGAAATGCGGCAGAGAGATATCCCGATGACGCCGGAGCTGGATGCCGAATTCAACGCCCTTCGCGCCCAGGTGGCGATCAACGATGGCCGCGAGGAGGAAGCCGGAAAGCTGGCTACGCAAGCGCTGCATTTTTTACCGCACGACAGCTTTTACAGCCGCATCGTCGCCACCTCGGTAACCGGAGAGATCCAGCACTGCAAAGGGAATTTAGCCCGCGCGCTGCCGCTGATGCAGCAAACAGAGCAGATAGCCAGGCGCTATCAGGTCTACCACTACGCGCTGTGGGCGCTGCTGCAGCAGAGTGAGATTTTGATCGCGCAGGGCTTTTTGCAGGCCGCTTTCGAAATGCAGGATCGCGCCTTCGAGCTGGTGGCGGAACAGCATCTTGAACAGCTGCCGATGCACGAGTTCCTGCTGCGCCTGCGTTCCCAGGTGCTCTGGTCATGGTCAAGGCTGGAGGATGCCGAGCACGCCGCGCGTCAGGGACTGGAAGTATTAAGTAATTTCCAGCCGCAGCAGCAGCTGCAGTGCCTGGCGATGCTGGCCAAGTGCGCGCTGGCGCGCGGTCAGCTTGATAACGCGCACCATTATCTGCAGCGCTGCGAAAATCTGATGAAAACCGGCCAGTACCATATCGACTGGATCACCAACACCGATAAAAGCCGGGTGATTTACTGGCAGCTGACCGGCAATCAGGCCGCCGCCCAGCGCTGGCTCCAGCAGACCCGCAAGCCAGGCGTGGCGGACAACCATTTTCAGCAGGGCCAGTGGCGATCCATTGCGCGGGTTCAAATTCTGCTGGAGCAGTTCAGCGAGGCGGAAGTGGTGCTGGACGAGCTGACCAGCGAGGCGCGCAGGCTGCAGCTGATCAGCGATCTCAACCGCAATCTGCTGCTGAGCAACCTGCTCTACTGGCGAACGGGCCGAAAAAGCGAGGCGCAGCGGGCGCTGATTGAAGCGCTGAGCCTGGCGAACCGTACCGGTTTTATCAGCCATTTTGTGATTGAAGGCGAAATGATGGCGCAGCAGCTAAGGCAGCTGCTGCAGCTAAACCTGCTGCCGGAGCTGGAGCAGCGGCGCGCGCAGCAGATCCTGCGCGAGCTGAACCAGCACCATCGTCACAAGTTCGCGCACTTCGACGAGGCGTTTGTGAATAAACTGCTGACCCATCCGCAGGTGCCGGAGCTGATCCGCACCAGTCCGTTAACCCAGCGGGAGTGGCAGGTGCTGGGGCTAATCTACTCCGGTTACAGCAACGAGCAGATAGCCGGCGAGCTGGACGTGGCCGCCACCACCATTAAAACCCATATCCGCAACCTCTATCAGAAGATGGGCATCGCGCACCGCCAGGACGCGGTCCAGCAGGCGCGCCAGCTGTTAGAGGTAATGGGCTACGGCGAAATCGCCTGCGCTAACTGACAAAGTGCCGCTTATCGATTCTGCGCAGCGCCAGCGACAGCAGCAGGCTACCCAGCAGCGTCAGCGTAAACACCAGCGGAATATCGATCAGCGGCCGATCGGTGTGATCGAGATGATGCGTGCGCATAAAATGGATAAACAGCGCGTGGAAGCCGTAAATCGGCAGAGAGTGACGGGATATAACGCCTAAAATCGGCAAAATATGCGTATTCAGCGCGTTTTTAAACAGAATCAGCAGGCTGACCGCCGCGATAAATACCGCCGGGCCGCAGTAGAGATACCAGGTATCGGCAAAGGCGCCGTTAATCGCCATCTGCCTTTTCGTGCCTGCCGCGATAACCGCCACACAGGCGAGAAAAACAGAGCCGGCCAGCCAGCTAACGGCGCGTCCGCCGGTATCCATCGTGCCAAGCGCGCGGCCAAACAGCGCATACAGCACGTAGTAGAAGCTGTCGCCATTGATATAGAGGTTCAGCGGCAGCCACTGAAAATGCCCAACGGACTGATCCACCGTATTGGGGTTGGCTAAAACCGCCAGCACCAGCGTCGCCGCCGCTAAATAGCCCGCGCGCACGTTTTTAACCTGAATCAGCGGCGAAAGCAGATAAACCGCGATAATCGCGAAGAAAAACCACAGGTGATAAAAAACCGGCTTCTGAAACAGCAGCCGCAGCGAGATGTTCTGGCTTATCGGCGTCAGCCAGGTGATATAGGCCAGCGCCACCGCGCTGTAAAACAGCAGGCAGAGCGCGATGCGCAGAAAATGGCGTCCCTGCGCGCTGCGTTCGCCGAAGAACAGAAAGCCGGAAATCATAAAAAAGAGCGGGACGCAGACTCGCGAGGCGGAGTTAAGCAGGTTAGAGAGATCCCACGTATGCTCTCCCACTTTTGGCGCGTTAGTAATATACCAGGTGGTGGTGTGGATCATAATCACCATCAGGCAGGCCACCGCGCGCAGGTTATCTATCCAGGCTATCTTTTGCTTCATTTTTTCCCTCTTCTCGCATCAACGCGTATCAGAGGGTAGCCGGATGGCCATTTTCCAACAACATTCACGGCAATAATTTGACGCCCTGCGCTTTTCGGAGCGTCAAAAGCGGTCAGGGCCGTGCTGGTCTTCTGATGCGGCACGCTTTTTAGCCGCATTGATCACCGGCATTTTGCGAAAAGCGATGCCTCGCAGGCTTCGCCTTACGCGTATCTTTTTTACGGCGCTCTTCGGCCAGTAGATAAAAAGGTTAGCGAGTCTCTCCATCAGCTCGCTCATTCCGGTCGTTTCCTCCGCCTGAAGCCTCAGGGCCTGACGCAGCCATCATGCTCAGAGAGCGGCGACGGATTCTACTTCGTGCTGAAAAACATAAGGATCCGACAACAGCTCAAACTTCTCGTCATCCTCATAGGTGACGGCAACATGATAATTTTCTCCGGCAAACGCTTTAACCGCGGCGAGATCGCGCCAGTAAGTTGCCAGGAAAAAATGTTCCCATTCGCCCTGCGTTTCTCTGCGCACAAACGCGCCTTTATTGCCTGGCGTTTGTTGAGCATGCCGCACGCCGGTTTCGTCAAGATGACGACTGAAAGCCTCCGCGTGCTTTAGCGGCACGCAGCCGTGCCAGGTTCTGACAAGCATCATTTTTATCCTCATGATAGTTAATGGTTTTTAACCGTAGCATAGTCGATTAACGGAATCAGCAGGATTGGCCAAACCGGCGGCAGAAAAGAAACGGCTTTTTCCGGCGACCGATCCCCAAACGGCGGCGGCCGGAGAGGCCGCTATCGGCAGAGTTGCCGCGCCACAGGCGCTACCGCCACGGATTACGGCTCTCTTCGCCCAACATCGGGCTGACTAACCCACGGTCAAAGGGTATACTGGCGCCCACTTTTAAAACCGTCTCGCGTGCGAAAACAACATGCAAAAGTTTGATACCAAGACATTTCAGGGTCTGATCCTGACCTTACAGGATTACTGGGCACGCCAGGGCTGCACCATCGTGCAGCCGCTGGATATGGAAGTCGGCGCGGGCACCTCTCACCCGATGACCTGTCTGCGCGCGCTGGGGCCGGAGCCAATCGCGGCCGCCTACGTGCAGCCTTCCCGCCGTCCGACCGACGGCCGCTACGGCGAAAACCCGAACCGCCTGCAGCACTACTATCAGTTCCAGGTGATCATCAAGCCGTCGCCGGACAATATTCAGGAACTCTACCTGGGCTCGCTGAAAGAGCTGGGTATGGATCCGACCATCCACGATATCCGCTTTGTGGAAGACAACTGGGAAAACCCGACGCTGGGCGCCTGGGGCCTGGGCTGGGAAGTCTGGCTGAACGGCATGGAAGTGACGCAGTTCACCTACTTCCAGCAGGTCGGCGGCCTGGAGTGCAAGCCGGTAACAGGCGAAATCACCTATGGCCTGGAGCGTCTGGCGATGTATATCCAGGGCGTGGACAGCGTCTACGATCTGGTCTGGAGCGACGGCCCGCTGGGGAAAACCACCTACGGCGACGTCTTCCATCAGAACGAAGTGGAGCAGTCGACCTATAACTTCGAACATGCGGACGTCGACTTCCTGTTTACCTGCTTCGAGCAGTACGAGAAAGAAGCTAAATCACTGCTGGAGCTGGAAAAACCGCTGCCGCTGCCGGCCTATGAACGCATTCTGAAGGCGGGCCATACCTTTAACCTGCTGGACGCGCGCAAGGCGATCTCCGTGACCGAACGTCAGCGCTATATTCTGCGTATCCGCACCCTGACCAAAGCCGTGGCTGAAGCCTACTATGCGTCTCGCGAGGCGCTGGGCTTCCCGATGTGCAAGAAAAAATAAGAGGCAGCCATGACTGAAAAAACATTTCTGGTGGAGATCGGCACCGAAGAGCTGCCGCCAAAGGCGTTGCGCAGCCTGGCCGAATCCTTTGCCGCTAACCTGACAGCCGAGCTGGATGGCGCTGGCCTGACGCACGGCGAAGTAAACTGGTACGCCGCGCCGCGCCGCCTGGCGGTGAAAGTCGCCAGCTTAAGCGCCGCGCAGCCGGATCGCGAAGTCGAAAAACGCGGCCCGGCCATCGCCGCCGCGTTCGACGCTAACGGCGTCGCCACCAAAGCCGCCGAAGGCTGGGCTCGCGGCTGCGGCATCACCGTGGATCAGGCCGAGCGCCTGAGCACCAACAAAGGCGAATGGCTGCTTTACCGCGCCCACGTCAAAGGCGAAAGCGCGCAGTCGCTGCTGCCTGCGATGGTGGCTAACTCGCTGGCGAAGCTGCCGATCCCGAAACTGATGCGCTGGGGCGATTCCGACGTGCAGTTTGTGCGTCCGGTGCATACCGTCACGCTGCTGCTGGGCGAAGAGAGCATTCCTGCCACCATTCTGGGCATTGAATCCGGTCGTACGCTTCGCGGCCACCGCTTTATGGGCGAGCCGGAATTCACTATCGACAACGCCGATCAATACCCGCAGATCCTGCTGGAGCGCGGTAAGGTGCAGGCCGATTTCGAAGCGCGTAAAGCGCAGATCAAAGCCGATGCCGAAGCGGCGGCGCGCAACATCGGCGGCCATGCCGATCTCAGCGACAGCCTGCTGGAAGAAGTTGCCTCGCTGGTCGAGTGGCCGGTGGTGCTGACCGCGAAGTTCGAAGAGAAATTCCTGGCGGTGCCGGCGGAAGCGCTGGTCTACACCATGAAGGGCGATCAGAAATACTTCCCGGTCTATGACGACGCGGGCAAGCTGCTGCCGAACTTTATCTTCGTAACCAATATCGAGTCGAAAGATCCGTCGCAGATTATCGCCGGTAATGAAAAAGTGGTGCGTCCGCGTCTGGCCGATGCGGAGTTCTTCTTTAATACCGACCGCAAACAGCGTCTGGAAGATAATCTGCCGCGTCTGGAAACTGTGCTGTTCCAGAAAGAGCTGGGCACGCTGCGCGATAAAACCGATCGCATCCAGGCGCTGGCTGGCTGGATTGCCGCGCAGATCGGCGCGGACGTCAATCACGCCACGCGCGCTGGCCTGCTGTCCAAATGCGACCTGATGACCAATATGGTGTTCGAGTTCACCGACACTCAGGGCGTAATGGGTATGCACTACGCGCGTCACGACGGCGAAGCGGAAGATGTGGCCGTCGCGCTGAACGAGCAGTATCAACCGCGCTTCGCGGGCGACGATCTGCCGTCTAACCCGGTCGCCTGCGCGCTGGCGATTGCCGACAAGATGGATACGCTGGCGGGCATTTTCGGTATCGGCCAGCATCCGAAAGGCGATAAAGACCCGTTCGCGCTGCGCCGCGCCGCGCTGGGCGTGCTGCGTATCATCGTCGAGAAAAACCTGTCGCTGGATCTGCAAACCCTGACTGAAGAAGCGGTACGCCTCTACGGCAGCAAGTTGAGCAACGCCAAAGTGGTCGACGAGGTAATCGACTTTATGCTGGGCCGTTTCCGTACGTGGTATCAGGAAGAGGGCCACAGCGTCGACACCATTCAGGCCGTGCTGGCCCGTCGCCCTACTCGTCCGGCAGACTTTAACGCCCGTATGAAAGCCGTTTCCCACTTCCGCACGCTGGAGGAAGCGGCAGCGCTGGCAGCGGCCAACAAGCGCGTTTCCAACATCCTGGCCAAAGCAAGCGAGCCGCTGAACGACAGCGTGCAGGCATCATTGCTGAAGGAAAACGAAGAGATCCAGCTGGCGACCTACGTCTCCGCTTTAAGCAGCAAGCTGGCGCCATACTTCGCGGAAGGCCGCTATCAGGATGCGCTGATCGAGCTGGCGCAGCTGCGTACCGCCGTGGATAACTTCTTTGAGAAGGTGATGGTGAACGCGGAAGAGAAAGAAGTGCGGATTAACCGTCTGACGCTGCTGACCAAACTGCGCGAGCTGTTCCTGCAGGTAGCGGATATTTCACTGCTGCAGTAGGCCGTAAGGTTCCGGCTGACCATTGAAAATGGGCGGATAACTCCGCCCATTCAATTTTGCCCTCCCTGGCAATAAAAGCGGCTTAGTTCGCCTTCATATCAATCACAAAGCGATACTTCACGTCGCCTTTCAGCATCCGCTCAAACGCCGTTTCCACCTCAGCCAGGCGGATCACTTCCACATCAGAAACGATATTGTGTTCGCCACAGAAATCGAGCATCTGCTGCGTTTCCTGAATGCTGCCGATAGAAGTGCCGGAAATGCTCAGGCGCTTAAAGACGATTGGCGTCACGTTCGGCGACTTGTGCGGCGCGTCCGGAATGCCGACCAGCACCAGGTGACCATTGGTTTTCAACGTGTGGAGATAAGGGTCGAGATCGTGCGGCGCGGCTACGCAGTCGAGAATAAAGTCGAGGCTGTTGGCCTGCGCGGCCATTTGCTCCGCATCCTTTGATACCACGACTTTGCTGGCGCCCAGGCGCAGCGCGTCTTCGCCTTTAGCAGGCGTGGTAGTAAACAGCACCACTTCCGCGCCCAGTGCGCTCGCCAGTTTGACCGCCATATGGCCCAGGCCGCCCAGACCAATCACGCCGACGCGCTGCCCTGGCTGGATGTTCCAGTGTTTCAGCGGCGACCAGGTAGTGACGCCCGCACACAGCAGCGGCGCGACCGCGCTGAGTTCCAGATTTTCCGGCACCCTGACCACGAACTTGCTGTCCACGACGATGCTGTCGGAATAGCCGCCGAAGGTTTTGCCGCCGATAACTTTTTCTTCGCCGTTATAGGTCGCGGTGAAGCCCGCTTCGCAATACTGCTCTTCGCCCTGGCTGCACTGTAAGCAGTGGCCGCAGGAATCCACCATGACGCCGACGCCAACCAGATCGCCCGCTTTAAAAGCGGTAACGTCGTGACCAACGCTAATCACGCGGCCGACAATTTCATGGCCCGGCACCAGCGGAAACTCGCTGACGCCCCATTCGTTGCGCGCCATATGTAGATCGGAGTGGCAAACGCCGCAGTAGTGAATATCGATATGCACGTCGCCAGCCTGAGGCTCGCGGCGTTGGAATTCGAAAGGTTCGAGAGAAGTGTTGGCAGATTTCGCTGCCAGGCCTTTAACCTGCATGTGCTTGTCCCCTGTTGCAAAAGCGGCGTAGGGTAAAGAAATGCGCTGACGGCGGCAAGCCGCAATTGTAAAAGGAAGAGAGCCTGAAAGCATAAAACCCGCCAGATGGCGGGTTTCGCAGCTATCACATTTTATTTAATCAACTTAAGTTTAATGCGTCCCGCTTTTTCTACTACCCCAGCAGCTCACGGCTGAGACAAGGATTAGATTGGATCAACAGCATCAGCTTCTGGGCGCTACGCGACGGTTTGCTGCGCTTGGCTTCCCAACTTTTAACCGAAGAAACACTCACGCCCATCGCCAGGGCGAACTCGTCTACTTCCATGCCGGTGATTTCCCGAATGCGTTTTGGTTCGGGCATGGATACTTCACCCTTTAATGCGGGAGCGGCCTGGATAATTTCACGCGTAAGCACAATGTGCTCAAGACTGGACAACAACTCACCCATTGGGTCTTTAACTTCCATAGAACACTCCTCATAAAAATCACGAAATGTGAACAACCAGAGGGAGGATCCGAGACCCGGACCCTGAATGCTGGCGGACAACAGCCTGAGGAGCTCAACAAGAACGAGACAGCGCAGGAAAACGCCAGGATTTTTAGTATGGGCGCAAACGCAAACTTTTGCGCTCCATTTTTTGACTATTTTTTAATCCTGCACGCCAAAAAGTTTTACAGGCGTTGACGGCGCTTCAGGCCGCGCCAGACGCGGCCTGAGGTGGTAACGATTACAGCCTGTCCAGTGCTGCATAAGGCCAAAGGAAAATAGTCCCAAAGGTAAAGCTGGCGCGAAAGTGAAGGGTTAAAGTAAATTCAGCGTGGCGGTAAGCGTGCTGGTTTTGGTACCTGCTTTTGGCGCTACACCTTTCTCGGCACTTAAATCTACATCGACTGCCTGCGAAGCGGCGGGCGTAAAAGCCTGCCCGTTAACGATACGGTTATCCCCACGGTTATAGGAAAGTTTCATGACCATGTCATTAAGCAAGAAGTTTCCATTGCCATCGCTGCCACCAGCAAATGTCAGGTTAAAGGGGGTATTACATTCCGCAGCTATATTTATTTTACTATCGCTACTTACTTCTTTTAATATTTGTTCTGACGTGAATGTGCCTAAATTAACAGAATCGGGTAGAGTTAGTTTACAATCTCGTGCAGGATCGAGCGTCGTCGTTAGCCGGCCTGCCGAAAACCAGGTATCTGAAGCTGGTTTTATTTCAAAAATCACCCCGACAGAATAAGTATTATCATTAAACATAGTTAATGCGGTGGTGACGACAGGACTTCCATAAAAACTTATATTAGTCCGGTGGTCATTTGAGTCACAATCAATATTTTTTGATTCAGTTGAGTCTCCAATACTTATGGTAACACCAGCCCTTACCACCTTTGGACTTCCAGATGAAACATAGCATCGGTAAATAATATTTTCTGTTTGAGAAATAAAAGCTGGTTGATAAGAAAAATTTTCTATTTTACTACTACTTTGGAAAACGGAAAGGGTGGCTGCCGAGCTGGAAGAAATGAATGTAAAAGCGCATAATAAAGCTGCAATAACAAAATCAGTAGTTCTTGAAAAAATATAAAACATAACCCCCCCTGAATTTTTAATAAGCACCGACATATTCTTAATATTTCTTTTATTCACTAATTTTTCCACAAAGACGCAATTGTCACCGCCATCTTACTTCTACACTCGTCAGGCGTTGGCGCTTTTATTGCTTAGGCGGAAAAAATTTAATATCTTTAGCACCCATGTTGTTTCCTTTTAAAACGTTGCACCTACTATCATTAGGTTTATTTTTTTCCTGATGAATAGTATAAGAATAATGCCAACTATTTATTTTCAGATTCCAGACGGCCACTACTAATTTTAAACGCAATAAAAGTCATTACATATTTTTTCGTATCCGAAAAATCTGGAGTAATGGCAAAGAATTTGTCGTAAACGTAACTCTCTCCTCCGACATCTTTGCAGCTGAATCCTAAGATTATGACATCGACTAAGTCTACTATCGTATCCATACTAAGCGAACGGAGCGCTTTTACGATGACTTTTATTTTCATATCATCAGCCAGAACAGGTTTGCTGATTATGCCAAATGCAGAAACAAGCCGCGCCGCTAACACCAACGTGATCTGAATTGAAATCTGACGCGGATATATCAAATAAATCCACAGACGTCGACGTGGATAATAAAAAGGTTGCCGTTACCGTCGCCTGCCCCTCTGGTTTCACTGTATCAAGGGATAAAGCAGGCCGAGGAAAAAAGGTTTCCAGCAGCATAAAATAACAATGCACCCGCTGTTTTTTTTCATTATCCCTTGCCCTACTAGCGATTTATAGTTAGCCAATCGTCATGCTTAAATTATCAACAGAGATACCGGACGACGTGGTCGCCCGTTATCTATGCTGTGCTTGTGCTTACCCTGCAGTTCCCGCTACTGGCGCTTTGTACATGGCCAAACAGCTCCATCCAGCATTGCCAGGGAAGCAAGAACACGCTGCAAAAAAGCGATCTCGCAGCGATCAAAGTGGCGCAATAGTAACGGCCATCGTGCCGCTATGCACGCCAACCCCAGGCGCTTTTGTCGCTCTTGCCGGGACAACTTTGATTGTTTCGGCGCTGGCGTTGTAATCTTTTTCAACCTGAGTGCCGGTCGTCGCCAGATTGATTTTATCGCCGTCGGAATCGTAGAGGCAAAACGCTATCTCTTCGCTGGTGGCTTCCAGACAGCCCGAGCTGGCCTTGACCGGCGTAAAGGTCAGCGCATATTTCGTGGTGCCCGCGCAGTTTGGGGTAATGGCAAAGGATGTATCGTGACCGCTGATCTCCTGGCCCGCTTCTTTTCCATTGAATTCAGTAATCAAAATATCACCCAGGTCGACTACGGGATCCATACTAAGTGAACAAACTGCTTTTACGGTGGCTTTAATTTGTACGTCATCGGCCTGGGCCGATTTACTGAATACGCCACACGTAGCAATGAGTAGTGCTGCCGTCATTAACATAGCTGAGTTGTTCTTTAATTCCATTCTCATTTAATTTCTCCAGGTTGCATTAAATATAAATAAATTTTGATATCAACTGACAATTACAGAGGCGCAATAGTGACTGATAATGTTCCTGAATGCGTAGCTGGCGTTGGCGTGCCTGTACGCAAAGGAACGACACGAATAGTCGTCATCGTACCTTCCGTATCGACTATTCTTGTGGCCGCGCTATCCAGCATAATTTTATTATCGCCATGATAAAGGCAGAACCCCATACCGCCGCTTCTGGTATCCGCCGTTAAACAGTTGTAGTGGACAACGCTGGTGATAAATTCCAGCCTGAATTTATCGGTGCCATAACAGGTTGTGGCGATATTTAAATTAGTATCATAGCCCGTTAATTCTTCACCTGCTCCTTTGCCAACAAAGGCAGTAAAAGGAATATCGCCTATATCAACGACTGGCGGCAGCGACAGAGAACAGCTTGCCGTTGTTGCCACCTTTATTTCTACCCTGGATGATTCTGCGCCATAAGCAGAATAAGATAGCGCCAGTAAAGATAGCAGACCAGTAAAACATACTGATTTTATTTTAAGCATCTTTATAATTCCATAAGGCTGTTACAGATGATTTTAAATAATGCATTATTCTTTATTACAACGGGGAAATAGTAAGCGTGACGCTGGCGCTATCTTCCCCAACGCGTTCGCTGGTTTTTGCCGGCACCACTTTTATCGTCAGGCTTTCCTGGCTTGCATTACGGGTTAAGGCTACCGGCGCGGAAAAATCCATTCTCACATTATCCGGATTGTAAAAAGCAAACCCCATCAATCCCGCATCGGAAAAAAGCAGATGATGGGTATTTCTGCTCGGTGCAAAAGCCAGGCTATATCTACTGGTACCGCTACACGTAGTATTAATCGTAAAGGTTTTCGCGTAATCGTCTAACTCCTCCCTGATCTCTTTATTCACTAACGCTGCCATGGGAATAGTGCCCATATCCAACATGGCGGGCGCATCAATGCTGCAGGCTGCCGTAACAACGGCATTAATCTCTATCTGTGCCGTATTGGTAGCCTGAGCAAAATCCGAGAAAAGAGTTAGCAGGCTGCCCGCAAACAGCGTTTTGTAAAGGGATAAATACTTCACTGATGTCCTCTCCCAAACATTTTATTTACTGGCAATCAATTTCAAGCTGCGCTAAGGCATTCTGCGCCGCCTCTTCCGTTATGCGATAATCTGCCGTACATTGCCGATCCTCGCTGGTTCCCCATTTCGCTGTCAGGGTGCCTTTGGCCTGCAGCCCGGAAAGGAATACCTGGCCGTCATCGCCGACGATGCTGCTGTTGTCGCCCGTACTGACCATGGTGCCAAAGGGCAGCGGCTTGCCCCGATGTCTCAGCGTCATCAATACGCGTAGCCCGCTACGAGCGATAAAGTCGGCTTTGACTATCGCTCCGCGCGTCGGTACAACGCGACTTACCGCATTCTCAATTTCCGTTCTGTCATCCAGAGCGCTGGCGTTCAGCGCCACGCGATTTTCACGATAGCTGACCGCGAAAGGCCGCACCGTGTAGCCGCGCCAGTCGGTTCTGGCGCCCGTGCTGTTTTCCAGGGGAACGCCGGACGCGCCCGGCGCGGCTACCAGCACGTTCGTTTCGCCCAGCGGCTGGCTCAGCGTCAGGCCGTTGCGATGAAGGACTGCGCCGCCCGCAAGGCCATAACTGACCTGCTGAAAATTGTCGCCGTGGCTGTAGCCCAGATTCGCGTTGCCATAGGTGCCCTGGTAGCCCAGGCTGGCGTTGCCGCTGTTGCCGCCCTGGCGCGAATGTCCCTGCATTACGCTCCAGTTGAGATTGCGCTGCTCCAGCAGCGTCCCGCTCAGGCCAGCCTGCTGTTGCATATTGCCGTTGCCGTCTCTGGTGCCGTTCAGCGTGGCATAGATCGGCGCCGCGCTTCCGCCCAGCGGCATTGACAGGCCGACAAAAAGCGAACGGTCGACCAGATCCAGCCCGGCCGTTTTCGATTGATTCAGCGACAGGCTGTAGTTGAGCCCGCCGATCGAGCTGTTGAAGCCGGCCTGAATGGATTCGCTGGCGCCGCTGCGGTTCCAGTAAGTCTGCCGATTGGCGCTTAAATATAACGAGCCGAGCTTGCCGATACGCTGGGAAATATTGGCCTGCAGCCGCTGTCGCTTGTTGTCGTACAGGTTGAAGTAATCGTTAACCGGCCGCGGGAGGCGTTTGCCTTCCGCATCGTATAACTCTTCTTCGTAACGCCAGCCGTTCATGCCCTTCAGCGCCGTTTCATCCAGCGAATAGAAACCTCGGGTGGAATAGCGCCAGCCGGTAAGCTGAAAAGTGGTGCCAAACTCGTTCAGCGATCGGCCATACAGGAAGCGCAGCGACTGACCCTGATGCTGGCTGCCGTCGTGCAGCGTGCTGTCGGCATGGGTAAGATCGACCGAAATCGCTCCCCAGCCGCCTAAATTAAACCCGGTGCCCAGCGTGCCCGCCTGGTAGCTGTCCGCATACTGCAGGCCGCCATAGGCGGTCAGGCCATGTGGCAGACCCCAAATCAGCGTGGACTGAATAAAAGAGGGTTCTTCATACTGTTCGCTGTTGCTGCGTAATTTCCCCGCGGTGATGTCATATCTGAGACGGCCTTCGCGCAGCAGCAGCGGCACCGAGGAATAGGGAAAAGTAAAGGTGCGCACGCTGCCGTCCGCTTCCGTGATGACCACTTCAAGGTCGCCGCTGGCGTACATCGGGAAAAGATCGTTAATAACAAAATCGCCAGGCGCGACATTCAGACGGTAAACCTCATAGCCGTTCTGTCGTACGCTGACCCGCGCGTTGGAGAAAGCCGAGCCGCGGATCACCGGCGCAAAACCGCGCTGGCTTTCCGGATACATACCGTCTTCCGTGCTAAGCCTGACGCCGCGAAAACCTGCGGCGTCAAAGATTTCGCCGCTGGTGACGGCATCGCCCAGCGTCAGTCGTCTACGCCACGGGATAAAAGCCCTTTCTATATAGGTGTTGCCATGCTGCCAGCGACGGGAGCTGAAGCTGCCGCTGCTGTATTCGCTCCAGCTGCGATCGTCGCGTAGCCGCCAGGCACCGATATTCAGGCCGCTATTCAGACGCAGAAAATGGTTATGGCTGGCGCCGTTGCGCCCGCGGCTCTCGCCGCCGCTGAAGTTGTAGCTGAGCAGTCCGGCGGTGATGCCATCATCCCAAAGCTCCGGCGCGATCCATCCGCGCGGCCGCTGCTGCAGCGAAATCTGCGGAATGCTGATATATAGCCGCAGTTTCTCAAATTCAAAGCGCGTTTCGGCCTGAGGGAGATGAGTCTCCAGCGGCAGGCAGCTGCTCCGATCGGCATCCATCTCCTGCAGCATATCGGGACGCACGCCCATCTCCAGCAGCAGGCTTTTTGACAGACAGGGCAGCAAGCCTGTGCCATCCGCACCGGCTGCCGTCTTCCCGCCTTCAGGGATAACAAAAGTAATGTCGCGGCTGGCGACCTGCTCGTTATTCAGCCAGATTTCCACCCGATAGCTACCCGGCATCTGGCCGCCCTTCTCAAACTGAGCGAGATCGGCCAGCTCCTGGTCGTCACTGGAAATCAGTGACGGCGGAAACCAGAGCGGAGCGTTGCTGGCATAAGCCTGGGAAATAAATAAAACCAACGGCGCCAGCATAAAGTAGCGGCGAACTAATTTTAATTTCGAACGCTTTTTTATATTTATCATTATTCAGATTCCATTCGAATACGATCCTGCTATTGCATTACGCCTTTCTGCGGTGGCGTCAGCGCGCCAAAATCGTTGATAGTGCTAAAAGTAATGCTGTTACTGCCTCCCTGAGGTAAAGGCACTGAAACGTTGTCAAAAGGCGCTACCATCGTGTCCTGCACATTTTTACTCCCTGCTTTAATATCCGTCAGCGTCAGGTAATAAGGCGTGGGATTGTGGATTTCCAGTTTTGTCCCTGCGACTTTAAATCGTAATTCTGCCGGTGCGGCTTCCGGCGCAGGTTTAAGCCCGCTCGGCCTGACAAATAATTTGATCCGCGTAATGGCAGCCAGAATGAGCGAGTTTTTTCCTTCCAGCGACTCTTTGTCCAGTGACGGGATAGCTTTGCTGTTAAAGAAGTAGAGGCTCTCTCTGTCGGCAGGCAGATCGCCGCCGCTGCGTATCAGACGCAGGATATTTTCATTACCTGGCTTACTGGTATATAAGGGCGGCGTAACAATGAAATCTTTGGTTTTAGCTCCCTCTTTATCTTCCACCCAGGACTGAACCAGGAAAGTGCCTTTATCCGAGGTATTACGTACGGAAACGCTGGCCTGTTTCGCATCCAGTGAATAAATAACGCGGGTAGTATTTAATGTAATTCCGCCGGAAGCCGCAGCGCAAAAAGGCAGCAGCGTTAAGAGACAGAAAACCATCCCGCCCATTTTCTTCTGAAAAAGCGATTTCATTATTTATCATCCATTGTATTGATAGCGCCGTTTAAATAAACGGCGCTTTTTGCTGTTACTGGTAGGTCACGGTAAAGTTTGCCGTCGCGTTAGCCGCGCCTGGCGTCACCGCATTGGCAAGCGAGATATACTGCGCCTGGAAAGTCAGCATGTTGCTGCCTTCGTTCAGGCTGGCGGGCGTAGAAGCTGCGGAGCCGTCTACAGCCAGAGGAGTATGGTTCTGCAGAATCTGAATACCTACACCGCCAGCTCCGCCATTTACGGAGAGCGCTTTATTATTTCCTGCAGCCGTTGAGCCGCTAAAGGTTACGGCGGCCCTGGTGTAAGTTTCCGCGGCACAGTTGCTTAAAGCAATATTAAAAGGTGTCAGACCGGAAACGTCTCCGGTGGTGGCGAAATCGCTTACGCGATATTGCCCCATATCAACGCTAAGACCGGCTGCGCCCGTATCGATAGCGCAAGGCGCATTAACAATAGAGCCGCCGAACTGCACCGTACCTCCGTTAACGGTAATTGGCGCTGGCGGTGTTACCTCATCTTCTGCGAATGCATGGTGTGAAGTAAAAAAAGCCAAAGGTAACAATGCGGCAATAATTGTTTTCTTCATCATGAAGGAAATTCTCCAGTTATATTATTAAGGTTTTATTTTTGCTGAGGCTGGGTGTAGCCATTCGCGCTCTTTATATAGCTATTCTTCAAAAACAGGAAAAAGATAAAACCGATCGATTTTTTATTTTTGATAGACCGTAACTATGGTTCATATGGTTTCAATTGCTTATTTCGATCGTTATGATAACAATCATATAACTTTGTCACTGTTTTTTTTAGTGAACTTTCGGAAAAGGCGTTTTAAAGCCGCCTGTGAGAAATATTAAAAAAAACAAATAGCAAACAAAAAAATAAATTTTGGCGGAAAAGCACTTAATTGTTATTTAATTGCCGTTTAATGCTGGCTAATAAACATTACAGTGTTCTTTCTTTAAAAAAGATAAAAATGATATTTCTTTACTTTATAAAACTAAGGGTCGAAGAGTTTTTTGGGCTTTTACCTGTAATCTTTGTACATATCTTTATTACGACGATGCATAAAAACGCCAGATCATCCGCTTTTGGCGGACATCTTTCGTACTGTTCCTCAACCCGACTTATCGCTGCACGATAAAAACCCGCGTTTTTTTCAAACCTGGCTTGCTTAGCGGGCAAGAGTTTATTTTTTAAAAACAGCGTATCGACATCAGACGGCAGATATTTTCGAACCAGTGCAACCCTGCTTTACCTGGCGAGCAGGCAATAACCGGCGGCGTTTGCTATTTTTTTATTAAACAACCATCGTGCGCAGCCCGGCTGTCGCGGCATCTGGCTGCGCTTGCGCTGTTAGGGCTGGCACAACCGCAATAGTGTTTCGCGTGGCGGGTTAGCGGAACGATTTGACGGGCTTAGCGGAAGGAGCCAGCAGGAGCGAAGGATACGCATTGCTGGCTTATTGATAACCCGACGGAAAAGCCGGGCCAGCGATTAAAGCTGGTTGAAGGGTCAGAGACAGCCAAGGGTAACGTTTAAATACCCCTTGTAGAGGCCAGCCGGCGTTGTTATCGCCGGTTTTATAACCCTGAGCGCATAGTCGCCCAAACTTCCCTGCCATTCGCCGGAAGCCGCATTCCACGTGGCAGCAGGCACATCATAACTTACCGTAGACGAGCCATCGCCCGACAGCGAACCACCACTTTCGTTATAAGCTGAAGGCTTAAACGTCAGCTCTCCCACGCCTGAAGTATTGGAGATGATCGGGTGCTGCACATCCTCGCTCAGGCCGTTGATCGCGCCAATATCCACGACGTTCTGCACTGAAGCCGAGCAGTTAGCAGGCGCGGGGCCTGAAACCCGGACGGTCGCGGTACCTGTCTGGTGTTCATTAACGCTATGCTGAAACACTATCGTTAGCGTCCCCGCCAGCGCCACATTACAACGATTTACCAGCGTTGCTGTTACACGTATATTGCCCAAATAAGTTCCATTAGGGTTTGGCACCACCTGTGATTGCCCCCAACCACGCAAGTTAAATAATTCTGATCCTGACATGGAATAAGTGCCCCTTACCGATAAGTCGAGACAGGAAGTCGTCAGCTCTGGATTATCAGGTAGCCAGGTGGGTGTCATTAAACGAAAGGTAAATGGCTCATTACTGGTAAAGCTCAGGTTATTTGTCGTTGTGGAAGGCGTGCTGATACTGCTGATTTCTGTGGTTGCAGCCTGGCAACGGGTGCTGGCAGCAAGCGATGACAGCGCCAGCGCCGTAATAAAAAGAAAATGTCCGGGAAGCGATGCGCGCTGCCCGTCTCTAAAATGAAGTAACAAATTTCCACCTCTTATATATTATTTAAATAACGTATCATCCATTGCATTGCAAATTTTTAACTTTTAATATCGCTGTGTGACATCACTCATTCGCTCTGCAACCGTTTATTTAATAGATTTTTATACAATCGCTGCTGACGAGCAGGCTGCACGAGTTTTCTGGCGCGTCAGCGTTGATAAAGATATTTTTATTTGACACGCCATAAAGAATGCTTGTTGATTTAGTCAGGCCGATCCGATGGATAAAACAGGCTTTTACCCTGAAAGCTTATAGCCCATTAAGGTAAAAAACAAAAACGGTAAAAACCAATCGATTTCACCTGCAAAATAGCAAAAAACTATCAGTCAGGGAAACTTAATTTTCTGCATTAATGATAATTACAATAAACATATAGATACTGTAAGTAATTTAAAATTTTTATAGCTTTAAAGCGGGAAAGTGAGATTATTAAAAAGCACAGGACGTGAAGTTATTCGCCTTAGCGTTTAAAGACGATTTAGAAAAAGAAAGATGGGTACATGCTTAATATGCACGATTAATATTTTTCAGCGACTTGCAATAAACAGTTGCTAAACAAGATAAAAACATCGCCCGCATTTTCGGCTTAGCTCATCACAATCACGTTAACAAAAATAAAAAATCGACAGAAAAAGCTTTCTTTCAATAAACGGCACGCTCATTTGCCCGTAAGCAAGCATCGGAACGCTTCTCTGTCGATGCCTTACCAGAATTTTCTTCCTTATTGCCACTATTGCGGTGCTGCACGCTTCTGGTGCTTTTTGTTGCCCTGGCGTAAGGCAACGAGGCTTTTTTTGCCGGCCTTCTTTCACTCGCACCGGCATTTTTTCGCTTGAGAGTAAGCCAATCAGCAGGCTGAACGTCACTTTCTGTCGAACCAGTTAAACATTGGTTCAGTTCTTGCTTCTCTTTCCCACAGGTAAGTGCAGCAGCAGGCCAGCAGATCGCCTGTATGGAGCGCAGTTGACTAAAAATCTCACAAGCGAACCAATTATGAGTGATACGCCGCAGTCCATAAGTTCACATAGCGCGCTGGAGCAGCTGCGCCAGCTAATCCAGCAGCAGAGTCTGCAGCCGACGCAGCCGCTGCCCGGCGAACGCGAGCTGGCAGAACGCTTTACCGTAGGCCGCCGCGAAATTCGCCGGGCGCTGGACGTGCTGGAAGAGGAAGGCCGCATCTGGCGTAAACAGGGCAAAGGCACCTTCGTCGGCCCCGCCGCGCCGGTGCAGCCTCTGGTGCTGCAGGATTTGCCGCAGCGCTCCAACCTGCTGGAAGTCATGGAGGCGCGTATTCAGCTTGAGCCTGGACTGGCGCGTCTGGCCGCCCTGCGCGCCAGCGGCGAGCAGATCGCGCTGATGCGGCGGCTGCTGGAGCGTATGCAGCAGATAGCGCTGGAGGACGGCGACCAGCACGAGCTGTGGGACAGCGCTTTTCATCGCGCCATTGCCGAAGCGGCGGGCAATCACCTGCTGCTGGGCCTGTTCGACGCGGTCGACGCCGTGCGCCGCGAGCCGGGCTGGCAGCATCTGCGTGAGCTGGCGCGTACCGCCGATCGTCTACACAGCTATGACCATCACCATCAGCGGCTGGCGGACGCTATCGCCAGCCGACAGCCGCAGGAAGCGGCGACGGCGATGCGCGAACACCTACTGGCGCTGCAACAGGCGCTGATTGAAGCCATTAACTGCGGTGAGGAGGATCGGCTATGAGCGCTACCGCTCCGGTGCTGGATCTGCGCCAGCTTAACGTCAGGTTTAAGGGATCGCCGGTCAGCGTACTGGATGATATTTCGCTCCAGGTGCAGGCGGGCGAAACCCTCGCGCTGGTCGGCGAATCCGGCTGCGGCAAAAGCATTACTTCGCTGGCGCTGATGGGCCTGCTGCCCGACAGCGCGGAAATCCGTCAGGGCACGATGACCTTTCTTGACCGCGATCTGCGCACGCTAACGCCGCGCGATTACGCTGACCTACGCGGCAACCAGCTGGCGATGATTTTTCAGGAGCCGATGACCTCGCTGAACCCCTCTTTTACGCTGGGCGATCAGCTGAGCGAAGCCGTGATGCGCCACCATCACGTCGGCAAACGCGAGGCGATGGCGACCGCGCTGACCATCCTGGAAAAGGTGCAGATCCCGGCAGCGGAAATGCGGCTGAAAGCTTATCCGCACCAGCTCTCCGGCGGGATGCGCCAGCGCGTGATGATTGCGATGGCGCTGATTAACCGGCCTAAGCTGCTGATAGCCGATGAGCCGACTACCGCGCTCGACGTGACCATCCAGGCGCAAATCCTCGCGCTGCTGAACAAGCTGCAGCAGGAAACCGGCACGGCGGTGCTGATGATCACGCACGATTTGGGCGTGGTGGCGGAAGTGGCGCAGCGCGTGGCGGTGATGTACGCCGGACAGGTAGTGGAAACCGGCGACGTGGCGGAAATCTTCAACGATCCGCAGCATCCTTACACCATCGGCCTGATGGGTTCTATCCCCAATCCTGACGCGCGCGCCGAAACGCTCGCCACCATTCCCGGCGCCGTGCCGCTGCCTGAGCAGATGCCGGCGGGCTGCCGCTTCGCTACCCGCTGCCCTTTCGTGCAACCGCGCTGCCGTCAGCACAAGCCCTCGCTGAAAAATCTTGGCCCGCGTCACCAGGTCGCCTGTTTTCGCGCGCCGCTGGAAGAGCACGTTACTTCAGGAGAATACGCATGACTCAGCCCATTCTCGAATGCACCGATTTAAGCAAGCGCTTCGCCGGGCCAACGCGCCTGTTTAAGCGCAATACGCAGGTTACGGCGGTCGACCGTATCTCCCTGAAAGTGATGCCGGGCGAAACCCTGGCCATCGTTGGCGAATCCGGCTCCGGCAAATCGACGCTGGGCCGCCTGCTGCTGCGGCTGCTGAAGCCTTCGCAGGGTGAAGTTTTCTATCAGGGCGAAGAGATTACCCGCGCCAGCGGCGCGCGCCTGAACCAGCTGCGCCGCGAACTGCAGATTATTTTTCAGGACCCGTTCGCCTCGCTGAACCCGCGCATGACCGTAGAGCGCATCGTCGGCGAGCCTTTATGGCTGCACGAATCGCTTTCCGCCAGCGATCGGCAGCAAAAAGTGGTCGATCTGCTGCAAACCGTCGGGCTGCCTGCCGCCTGGGCGCGCCGCTATCCGCACGAGTTTTCCGGCGGCCAGCGCCAGCGTATCGGCATTGCGCGCGCGCTGGCCTCCGGGCCGAAACTGCTGCTGGGCGACGAACCGGTTTCCGCGCTGGACGTCTCGGTGCAGGCGCAGGTGGTCAATCTGCTGGAAAGCCTCAAGCAACAGTTCGGCCTGACGCTGATCGTGGTGGCGCACGGCCTGGGCGTCATCCGCCATATGAGCGACCGCGTGGCGGTGATGTATCTGGGGCAGATTGTCGAGCTGGCGACGGTAGAGGAGATTTTCGACGCGCCGCTGCATCCCTATACCCAGGCGCTGATCGCCTCCGCGCCACGTCTGCGGCCCGGCGCCGCCCGCCAGATCCCGGTATTACAGGGCGATTTGCCCAACCCGGCCGCGCCGCCTTCCGGCTGCCGTTTCCATACGCGCTGTCCGCACGTCAGCGACGAATGCCGCCTGCTGGAACCGATCCAGCAGATTATTGCAGGCGGTCGCCAGGTCGCCTGTCACCGCTGGCAGGAGATTAATCGCGATCACAGCGTGATTGCCGTTACGCCGCCTTCTGAAGCTTTTCTGCGCCGCCGCGCGCTGTTCGATCGGGCGGTGGCAAGCCGCTCTTTATCCCTCTCTGGAGAAGTGACGCCATGAAGCTACGCCATAAGTTATTAACCGCCGCCGGCAGCCTGTTGCTGTTGGGAAGCCTCTCCGCGCAGGCGGAAAGCACGCTGCGCATCGGCCTGGGCGCCGATCCCGACATGCTCGATCCGCACCTGGCCCGCACCTACTATGGCCGCTTTGTGTTTGCCGCCATGTGCGACCGTCTGGTGGATATTGATGAGAAACTGCAGATTGTGCCGGGCCTCGCCACCGACTGGAAATGGAGCGACGACGGCAAAACGCTGACCATGAATCTGCGCCAGGGCGTCACCTTCCAGGATGGCGAAAAATTTGACGCAGCGGCGGTGAAGTTCAATATCGAGCGCGCGCTGACGCTGCCCGGTTCACTGCGTAAAAGCGAAATCTCTTCCATTGAGTCGGTGGAGGTGACCTCGCCTTCGCAGGTGGTTTTTCATCTGAAGAACGCTGATGCCGCACTGCTCAGCCAGCTCAGCGACCGCGCCGGCGCGATGCTGGCGCCGCAGGCCGCCGCGAAGCCCGACTTCGCCACGCACCCGGTCTGCTCCGGGCCTTATCAGTTCGACAGCCGCGTGCAGCAGGATCGCATCGTGCTGAAGCGCTTTGAAAACTACTGGAACAAAGGCGCTTATCACTTTGAAAAAGTGGTGTTTCTGCCGATTCCGGACGCCTCGGTGCGGCTGGCTAACCTGCGCTCGGGCGATCTGGATCTTACCGAAGGCATCGCCGCCAGCGACGTGAAAACGGTGCTCGCCGACAGCCGCCTGAGCCTGGTCAAAGTCACCGGCCTGGGCTATCAGGGTATTACTTTTAACATCGCCAACGGCAAGGTCGCGCCCGATAATCCGTTCGCTAAAGATGCCCGCGTGCGCGAGGCGTTTTCGCTGGCTATCGATCGCGACGCGCTAAACCAGGTGGCGTTTGAAGGCCAGTACACGCCAGCGAATCAGGCGTTTTCACCCGTCAGCCCTTATCACGTCAATCTGCCAGTTCCCGCGCGTGATGTGGAAAAAGCCAAAGCGCTGCTGGCCGCCGCAGGCGTGAAAACGCCGATTAACGTGACGCTGCTGGTCACCAATAACCCGACTTCCCAGCAGGTCGGCCAGGTGATTCAGGCGATGGTCGGCGAGGCCGGTTTTAACGTCAATCTGCAGATGAGCGAGTTCGCTACCCTGCTGGATCGCCAGCAGCGCGGCGACTACCAGCTCAGCCTCTCAGGCTGGTCGGGCCGTCCCGATCCCGACGGCAGCATCTTTTCGTTTATCGACAGCAAAGGCACGCTCAACGATGGCCGCTACGCCAGCCCGCAGGTTGACCAGTGGCTGACCGAAGCGCGTCGCACCAACGACCAGGCCGCGCGGCAGGCGCTTTACGACAAGGTGGTTCATCAGCTGCAAACCGATATGCCGATCGCTTACCTCTATTTTGAGCCGCGCATTTTCGGCATGAGCAACAAACTGCAGGGCTTTAAGGCCTGGCCGGACGGGCTGGTACGCCTGGCCGGTGTGCAAATGGCGCAGTAACAAGCGGGAGCAATTATGCCGGAACTGATTTTTAAACGCCTGCTGCTGGCGATCCCGACGCTACTGCTGGTCAGCATCATGGTTTTCTCGCTGCAAAAGCTGCTGCCGGGCGATCCCATTCTGGCGATGGCGGGCGAAGAGCGCGATCCGGCGGTGATAGCCCAGCTGCGGGAGCACTATCACCTGAACGATCCGCTGCCCGTGCAGTATTTCCACTGGCTAGGCAGCGCATTGCAGGGCGATTTGGGCACCTCGCTGCGGACTCAGGAGCCGGTCACTAAGCTTATCGCCAGCAAGCTGCCGGTAACGCTGGAGCTGTCGCTGCTGGCGATGATCGTGGCGCTGCTGGTCGGCATCAGCCTGGGCATCGCCGCGGCGGTGCGGAAAAACAGCTGGGTCGATCACGCCACCAATTTCGCGGCGCTCTCCGGCATTTCGGTGCCGCACTTCTGGCTGGGTATCTTGCTGATCCTGCTCTTTTCCGTTCATCTGCAGTGGCTGCCCGCTTCCGGCTACGTCAGCATCAGCGAAGGGCTGGCGCAGAACCTGAAAACGCTGCTGCTGCCCGCGCTGGTGCTCGGCACCGGCCTGGCCGCCACGCTGATGCGCCATACCCGCGCGTCGATGATCGCGGTGCTGAAGGCGGACTATATCCGCACGGCGAAGGCCAAAGGGCTGCTGCCGAAAACGGTGATCCTGAAGCACGCTTTTCGCAACGCGCTGGTGCCGGTGATTACCCTGACCACGCTGCTGTTCGGCGAGCTGCTGGGCGGCGCGGTGCTGACCGAGCAGGTTTTTACCCTGCCCGGCTTCGGCAAAATGATCGTCGACGCGGTCTTCAACCGCGACTACGCCGTGGTGCAAGGCGTGGTGCTGGTGGTCGCTATTGGTTTTCTGCTGCTGAACCTGCTGGCCGACGTGCTCTACGTGTTGATTAACCCGAAAATGCGAGGCTGACCATGAGCGAAGTTCTGACGGCGGGCGGCGCGGCGCCGCTGCGCAAACCCGCCAATCGGGTGCTGAAGAAGTTTCTCGGCAATAAAAGCGCGATGATCGGCGCGGTTATCGTCACGCTGTTTGTGGCCGTGGCGCTGCTGGCGCCCTGGCTGACGCCGTTCGATCCGATTAAAGCGGACTTTTTGGCGGTGCGCAAAGCGCCTTCCGCGCTGCACTGGCTCGGCACGGACGAGTTAGGCCGCGATATTCTGTCGCGGATGGTTTGGGGCGCGCGCACCTCGCTGCTGGCGGGCTGCATTTCGGTCGCCATCGCCATTCTGATCGGCGTGCCGCTGGGGCTGATCGCCGGCTACTGGCAGGGGATTTGGGACGGTGTGATCTCACGCTTTATCGAAGCGCTGCTGGCCTGCCCGTTTCTGATTTTGGCGATTGCGCTGGGCGCTTTTCTCGGCCCCAGCCTGGGCAACGCGATGATCGCTATCGGCCTTTCCGCCATGCCGATTTTCGCCCGGCTGACGCGCGGCCAGGTTATCGCTATCCGCAACGAAGAATATATCGACGGCGCGCGCGCCATCGGCCTGCCTGACCGCTGGATAGTGCTGCGCTACGTGCTGCCCAACGTGCTGTCGCCGATCCTGGTGCAGGCCACGCTCGCGATAGCCTCTGCCATTATTACCGAAGCGAGCCTGTCGTTTCTGGGCCTGGGCCAGCAGCCGCCCAATCCTTCCTGGGGCGCGATGCTCAATACCGCTAAAGGCTTTCTGGAGCAGGCGCCCTGGATGTCGATCTTTCCTGGCCTCGCCATTTTTCTGATTGTGCAGGGCTTTAACTTGCTGGGCGACGGACTGCGCGACGCGCTCGATCCGCGCAACGATTAATTTTAAGGAACCGCTATGAGTGGAATCAGTGATTTTAACGTGGGCTACCCTTCTTACCGCGTGCCGATGATGGGCCGCAACGCCGTGGCCGCCTCGCAGCCGCTGGCGGCGCAGGCCGGCATTAAAATGCTGCAGCTGGGCGGCAACGCGGTGGACGCGGCGGTCGCGACCGCTATCGCGCTAACCGTGGTGGAACCGACGGGCAACGGCATCGGCAGCGACGCTTTCGCTATTGTCTGGGACGGCAACGAGCTGCACGCGCTGAACGCATCAGGCCGCGCGCCTGCCGCCTGGTCGCGCGAGACGTTCGCCCATTTGCAGGCGATGCCGGAGATCGGCTGGGATTCCGTGACCGTGCCGGGCGCAGTTTCCGCCTGGGTCGAGCTGGCGGAACGCTTCGGCACGCTGCCGCTGACCACGCTGGCGCAGCCCGCCATCGACTATGCGCGCAACGGCTTCCCGGTTTCGCCGCTGATCGGCCATCTGTGGCAGCGCGGCTATGAGAAGCTGCGCGACCAGCCCGGTTTCAGCGCCTGTTTCGCGCCAGAAGGGCGTCCGCCGCGCGTGGGCGAGCTGTTCCGCAATCCCTGCCAGGCTGCGACGCTGGAGACAATCGCTGCCAGCAACGGCGAAGCTTTTTATCGCGGCGAGCTGGCGGAAAAGATCGCCGCCTTCGCCAAAGAGCACGGCGCGGCCCTGACGCTGGAGGATCTGAAAAACCATCGCGCCGACTGGGTAACGCTGCTTTCCCGTCCATTCGCGGGCGGTTCGGTGCAGGAGCTGCCGCCCAACGGCCAGGGCATCGCCACGCTGATGGCGCTGGGTATTCTGGAGCAATGGGATATCGGCCGCTACGAGCCCGATTCCGCGCAGTGGCTGCATCTTTCCATCGAGGCGATGAAGCTGGCGCTGGTGGATCTGGAGCGCTATATCGCCGATGAAGAGCATATGGCGTTTCCGGCGGAACTGCTGCTGAGCGACGACTATCTTAAGCAGCGCGCCGCGCTGATCGACCCTAATCAGGCCGGTGATTTCACCTTTGGCGCGCCGCAGCAAAGCGGCACGGTCTATCTCTCCACCGCCGATGCCAGCGGCATGATGGTCTCTTTTATTCAGTCCAACTATATGGGTTTCGGCTCTGGCGTCGTGGTGCCCGATACCGGTATCAGTCTGCAGAATCGCGGCGCAGGATTTGTGCTGGAAGAGACGCATCCCAACGTGGTGGCGGCAAACAAACGCGCCTTCCATACCATTATTCCGGCCTTCGCGCTGGATGGCGACGGCCAGCCGCTGATGTCGTTCGGCGTGATGGGCGGCCCGATGCAGGCGCAGGGACATTTACAGATGGCGCTGCGCATTATGCTGCACAAGCAGAATCCTCAGGCGGCTATCGACGCGCCGCGCTGGCGAGTGGTGGAAGGTCGGGAAGTGATCGTAGAGCCGGCGTTCGATCGCAATACGATCGCTGCGCTGCGCGCTATGGGTCATCGCATCGTGGTGGAAGACCCGCTGCAAACCTACAGCTTCGGCGGTGCGCAGGCGATCGTCCGCGATCCGCAGGGCTTCTGGATCGCCGCCACCGAAAGCCGCAAAGATGGGCAGGCGCTGGTTTATTAGTCGCGCTTTTAGTTTTGAGCCATCGACGGGTTAAATACCCGGCCCTGGTTTTTGAAGTTTTTTTGTTCACCCATGCGCGGGATGCAATCTGAAATCGTGTAAGATATCGCCAAAGTTTACTGCAGAACGCGCATGGAGCTAATTTGTTCTCTATAACTGATCTTACTGACCTACGCACATTATCGGAATCATCAGAGCTGGAATTTAAATTAGCTCAGGGTAAAGACCGGCAAGGTAAGTTGCCCGAGGACTTTTGGCCAACTTATAGCGCGATGGCTAACTGCCGGGGAGGATATGTTGTCTTAGGTGTTCGCGAGAAAAAAGGAGAATTCTCCGTAGCAGGGATATCTGATATTGATACCGTAAAAAGACAACTATTTGACCTGGCTGGCAACCAGAAAAAAGTCAGTGTAAACCTTTTGACCGATCGCTCAGTGCAAACCGTAAGATTACAAGGAAAGGCTATCCTTGTCGTCGAAATACCTGCTGCGCGTCGTGAGCAGAAGCCGGTTTATTTGAATAATCAACCTATGACTGAAACCTGGCTTCGTTTACATGATGGCGATCGCCGCTGCTCCGAAGAACAGGTGCGCCGAATGATGGCTGAGCAGATTGAAGAAAGCCGCGATAATCGCATTGTCCAAAATTTCGATATGAACGATATCAATATTGAAAGCTTGTTAGCCTATCGACATCTTCTTTCAGCTTCTAAGCCTGGTCACCCCGCTCTGGAACTGGATAATTTTTCCTTTCTGCGCAGTATCGGCGGCTACAGAAAAGATCGACAAACCGGTGCAGAAGGGATGACTTTGGCAGGCATTCTCATGTTTGGCACCTGGGAAGCAATACAGGACGTCGCGCCGAATTATTTCGTAGACTACCAGGAGCGTCCGGAAGCTCGTACGGAAAAAAGATGGGTAGACAGACTCTGCCCGGATGGAACATGGTCAGGAAACGTTTTTGATTTCTACAGACGCACTTACCGAAAACTGGTAGCCGATCTAAAAATCCCTTTCGAGCTGAAAGAAGGTGTCAGGCAGGACGACACCCAAATTCATACGGCTTTACGTGAAGCACTGGTAAACGCGTTAGTCCATGCAGATTACACCGGACGGCTTTCGATTATGGTGGTCAAAAGGCCCGATTTATTTGGGTTTCGCAATCCCGGCCTGATGCGTGTGCCACCAGAACAAGCCATTAAAGGCTATGAAAGCGATTGTCGTAACCGGCTTATGCATCAGATGTTTTTAATTATTGGCGCTGGCGAACGGTCAGGATCCGGGATCCCTAAAATTTTCAGCGGCTGGCAATGGGCTAACTGGCGTATACCACGGCTTTACGAAAAAGCGGAGCCAGAACAGACAATTTTAGAACTCTCTATCGGTAGTTTAGTACCAGAAAAGGTTGTCGACCTTCTCCATGCCAAATTCGCTGAAAAAGTCGAACATCTTAATGAGCTTGAGCGCAGCATTATTATCACTGCTGCAATCGAAAAATGGATTGATCATGAGCGAGCCTGCCAGCTTACCAGCCTACATCCTCGCGAGGTCACCCTGGCTCTCCCACGCCTGGTAAGTAATGGTTTTTTAGTGGCGCATGGTGAAAAAAGAAACAAATCGTATACGCTGCCAGGGCAAGACCTTCTGTCTCCAGAAGAAGTTTTTGGGGTAAATCCGTTATCACCGCATGATTCTTCTCTTAATGCGCCTCAATTCATCACGGATAAAGGCAGTTTGATCACGGATAACGACTGTTTGATCACGGATAACGACTGTTTGATCACGGATAACAAATTAAACAAAGACAGTAAGCAGGAGCGGGACGAATTCGGTCGCTTTATAACGACAATGCTGCCCTTTCCCTATATCGACGATCTTGATTGCCTTTCTTTAGCGCTGAGAAAGCAGCTGGAAGAAGCCTCTGCCCTGGCCAGAGAGAAAAAGAGGCTTTCAAACGAAGCTATGGATGAAATCATTCTTGCCTTATGTCGCGGTCACTATCTGCCGCTTGGCATTATTGCGAAATTGATGGCAAGAACCCCTCAAAATCTACGAGAGAAACAGCTTATTCCTCTGGTTAAGTCAGGAAAAATCAGTCTGGCCTTTCCTCATGCAAGGCGGCACAGGCGACAAGGCTACATTACTTGTGACAACACGTCTGGCCAGGCGTAAACCATGGGCAGGCGCTGGTTTTTTAAGATGAGCGAGGCCGCGCCCAATCCGGCGCGGCTTTTTCTGGCTTTACTGCCCTTTAAACCGTTTTATCCGATGGAGACGCCATTTTGCCGATGCGCTCGGCCAGCTGCTGCGCCAGCATCTCATTCTGCGAGCCGGTCGGCGTCGGGCTGCGGCTCTCTGCCGAATGTGGCGTAGCGGCTGTCGAACTGTCGCCACTGGAAGGCAACGGAACATCCTGTCCGGTAGCTATTGATGAAGCGCGACTCGACGGCAGCGGAACATCCTGTCCGGTAGCTATCGATGAAGCCCGGCTCGACGGCAGCGGAACATCCTGTCCGGTAGCTATTGATGAAGCCCGGCTCGACGGCAACGGAACATCCTGTCCGGTAGCTATCGATGAAGCCCGGCTCGACGGCAGCGGAACATCCTGCCCGGTAGCTATCGATGAAGCCCGGCTTGACGGCAGCGGAACATCCTGCCCGGTAGCTATTGATGAGGCACGGCTCGACGGCAGTGGAACATCCTGCCCGGTGACTGTTGATGAAGCGCGGCTCGCCGGCAGTGGAACATCCTGGCCGGTGACCGTTGATGAAGCCCGGCTTGCCGGTAGTGGAACATCCTGCCCGGTTATCGCTGATGAATGGCTATCGCTATCTGCGTTCGCCGCGCCGGTGTTAGTTGCGTGAGCCTGTCGCACATTGCTGTAAACATTCATGGCGGCGTTTTTCATAAGATTTTTTGCCGCCGACGATCCCAGGCCTGCCAGTCCCTGCCCGAAGTAAGCCAGGGCGGCGGTGGGCAGGTTAGCCGCCTGCGCGGCGCCTTCCCGCAAAGCACGGAAAGCTGGATTAGTCAGTAAATCCTGCGGGCTGATGGGCATATTGCCGATGGCGGCTTTCATCACGCCGTCGCGCGCGGCGCTCTTCGCGATATTGGTGCCGCCAAGTCCGGCGCCCAGCGCCACCATTTCAGCCAGCTGATTGATGGTGAGCAGATTGGCAAAACCGGCTCCCCATTTCTGCAGGGTCGCCGCATCTTTCGCCACGGTGGCGACCCGGTTTTTCGCCCCGTTAACCAGCTGACCCGAAACGGAAGTATCGGTCAGCGCGCTATAGCGCTCCTTCCAGTCGCTGCGGCCAAACAGGAATTCAGGGCCGTGGAGTTTATTGTATTTATTCTGTACGACGGCGCTCATGGAGCCTGCCGCCACGGTCAGTACGGTACCCACGGACTGATTGGCGATATAGCCTGGCTTTGCCGCGCCGGCAAGAATGCCCACAGGCGGATTGCGCGGATCGTTCTCTTGCAGCGTCTGCGTGCCGGCGGCAAGCCCGCCGGTGATAACGTTACGGGCATCAAAGCCCAGGCCGCCCATCCCCGCCTGACCAATCTTGTGTAAGGCGCCGTCCCGCTTTTTCATCACTTCCTGCATAAAAGGCTCCAGCTTTTCCGCATCGGCCTGCAGCCATTTGGTGTCTTTCAGGCTGGTATCGAGCACTTTTTCCAGCACCGCTTTCATCCCTACCGCGGTAACGCCGCCCGCCATACCCGTGGCAAAATCGTGCATTGGCGTACCTGGCTGCAGGCCCAGATGCTGTGCGATCCCCTTACCGATAAGATCTCCCGGCACGCCGGAAAGCGCGTAGCCAAGCGCGTTAGCGCCGCCTTCGAGCAATGAGGTAATCTGATCGAGCTTTTCGGCTTTGGCGAGCGTCGCTTTGACATCATCGACATCGTGGCCGATTTCGTCATACAGCACCGTCGCTTTCTGATGCAGGTGGTTGCGGATTTCCGCTCCCCCCGGAAAATGGTTCTCCAGCAGATGCGCGATGCGGTCGATCTCCTGTCGCCGCCCCTCGCCAGCGCCGTCCACGCCCGCCGTGGCGTTTGCCGCCTGTGCGCCGCGCCGCTGCAGCTGCATTGCGTTCTGATTAAGATCGGGGGCGACAGGACGCCCATGACCGCCTACGTGATTGACCATGTTACTCACTCCATAGATTATCTGCTGCGAATAAGCCGACGCCGGGCGTCAGCACGCTATAACCTTGTGAAATGAGTACCACCGCTTCCCATCGCACAACGATAACCCTGAGTGAAAGTTCCCCATGTGAAGTTTCATCGTCAGAAGATAAACTTATGGTTTTGTGATGCGATTCATAAATATGTCACATACCGACGAAGATCGTTAGCCGCAGCTGGCCTGATAAAATTTATTCACGGTTCGGCAACAGTTTGCCGTATTCTCACCAGGCGAACTATTCTTCAGGGGCGACACAGGTCGCCCTTTTGCTTGTAAGCCTTTTATTACAGGAGTTACTTCCGATGACGACAGGAACCCTTCGCGGCTGGACGCGCCTGCTGGCGCCTTTTATCGCACTGCTGCTGGTTTTTCAGCTGGCGGGCTGCGGCGATAAAGAAGCGGATCAGCGCAAAGCCTTTATCGATTTTCTGCAAAATACGGCGATGCGCAGCGGCGAACATCTGCCCGCGCTCAGTGAGGATCAGAAACAGCGCTTCGGCAATTACGCCAGCGACTACGCGATTGTTTACGGCTTTACCCAACAGGTTAACCGCGCGATCGACAGCGGCCTGAAGCCGGTGGTGGATGAGCTTTCCGCTATCCGCACGCCGCAGGACTACCTGACCCGCCGCGATTCTCTTCGTCAGGCCAGCGGTTCGCTGGACGTGCTGGCGCAGCAGATCCAGACGGCGAAAACCCAGGCCGACAGCAGCAAAGCCGGGCTGAAGCAGCCAGCGGAGCTGAAAACGGTGTATGACAACCTCTATAACAAGGTCGTCACGCAGCCGGCCACCACGCTGCTGCCTCTGCTGCCCGCTCTGCAGAAGCTGAGTCAGGACGCGGTACAAACGGGCGATTTCCTGCAGCAGCAGGGATCGCAGGTGACTTTCAACGGCCAGACCGTGCAGTTCCCCAGCCAGCAACAGGCTACGCAGTACAACACGCTGATGAGCAATATCTCCGCCAACGCTCAGGCGCTCGGCCAGGCGCAAAACGCGCTGCAGGGTCAGTAAGTTCTCTCGATTCGGGTCGCGCGCTTTGCGACCCGTTTCGCCAGCAGGCGACAGCGCCCGCCGCTAAAAATAATTTGTGAACTACATCACGTATTAGGCATAAAGTCCGCCGATAAAAGTGTGATATCAATCACATACCATCCCGCCGCCCGATGAATTATCAGACAGATTCCGGCGATTTTCTCTCCTTTACGTGACCAATATCACTAAACAAGCCCCCGATTACCGCTTCATCCGGTGATTTCGATCACACTTCGTACCCTGACTACGCAGCGTCAAAAACGCGTGCTAGAGTCCGCCTGCACAGGGCAATGTTTTAAACAAAATTCAGCGCGCTCTCTTGTCGGCGCGTACCAATAAGGGGTGTGCTTGTATGTCCTCATCAGATATCAAGATTAAAGTGCAAAACTTTGGTCGCTTTCTGAGCAACATGGTAATGCCAAACATTGGCGCGTTTATCGCCTGGGGTATTATCACGGCGCTGTTTATTCCTACCGGCTGGCTGCCGAATGAAACCATGGCCAAGCTGGTCGGCCCGATGATCACCTATCTGCTGCCGCTGCTGATCGGATATACCGGCGGTCGTCTGGTCGGCGGCGATCGCGGCGGCGTGGTTGGCGCGATTACTACTATGGGCGTGATCGTCGGCGCGGATATGCCGATGTTCCTCGGCTCGATGATTGTCGGGCCGCTGGGCGGCTGGGCGATTAAAAAATTCGACCAGGTCGTTGACGGTAAAATCAAAAGCGGCTTCGAGATGCTGGTCAACAACTTCTCCGCCGGTATCATCGGTATGCTGCTGGCGATCCTGGCCTTCCTGGCTATCGGCCCGCTGGTGGAAGGTCTGTCGCATATTCTCGCCGCAGGCGTCAACCTGATGGTGCAGACCAATCTGCTGCCGCTGACCTCTATTTTCGTCGAGCCGGCGAAGATCCTGTTCCTGAACAACGCCATCAACCACGGTATCTTCTCGCCGCTGGGCATCCAGCAGGCCAGCGAAGCCGGTAAATCTATCTTCTTCCTGATTGAGGCGAACCCAGGTCCTGGTATGGGCGTGCTGATGGCCTATATGTTCTTTGGCCGCGGCAACGCCAAACAGTCTGCAGGCGGCGCGGCGATCATCCACTTCCTGGGCGGTATTCACGAAATCTACTTCCCGTATGTGCTGATGAATCCGCGCCTGATTATCGCCGTGATTCTGGGCGGCATGACCGGCGTCTTTACGCTGACGCTACTGAACGGCGGCCTGGTTTCTCCGGCTTCGCCAGGCTCTATCCTGGCGGTGCTGGCGATGACGCCAAAAGGCGCCTACTTCGCGAATATCGCCGCTATCGTCGCTGCTTTCGCCGTTTCCTTCGTGGTTTCCGCCGTCCTGCTGAAAACCAGCAAGGTGAAAGAAGATGACGATATCGAAGCGGCAGCGCGTCGCGTTAACGAGATGAAAGCGCAGTCCAAAGGCCAGACCGTCTCTACCGCTTCTGCAACCGACGGCATCAACGGCGATCTGAGCCACGTGCGTAAAATCATCGTGGCCTGCGACGCGGGCATGGGCTCCAGCGCCATGGGCGCAGGCGTGCTGCGTAAAAAGGTTAACGATGCGGGTCTGAGCAATATTTCTGTTACCAACACCGCCATCAATAATCTGCCGGGCGATGTGGATCTGGTCATTACCCATCGCGATCTTACCGAGCGCGCGATCCGCCAGGCGCCACACGCGCAGCATATTTCGCTGACTAACTTCCTGGACAGCGGCCTTTACACCGACCTGACGGCGCGTCTGGTGCAGGCGAACCGCAGCGAAGGCCATCGTGAAAAAGTTACCGCCGCGCTGAGCGACAGCTATGACGACGGCCAGCAGCATCTCTTTAAACTGGGCGCGAGCAATATCTTCCTCGGCAATCACGCTACGGATAAAGAGCAGGCGATCCGCTTCGCAGGCGAGCAGCTGGTGAAAGGCGGCTATGTCGAGCCGGAATATGTGCAGGCGATGCTGGATCGCGAGAAGCTGACGCCGACCTATCTGGGCGAATCCATCGCCGTGCCGCACGGCACCATCGAAGCGAAAGATCGCGTGCTGAAAACGGGTATCGTATTCTGTCAGTATCCGCAGGGCGTGCGCTTTGGCGAAGATGAAGAGGATATCGCCAAGCTGGTTATCGGCATCGCGGCTCGCAATAACGAGCATATTCAGGTGATTACCAGCCTGACCAACGCGCTGGATGACGACAGCACTATCGCTCGTCTCGCCACCACCAACGACGTGCAGGAAGTTCTGGATCTGCTGTCAGGTAAACAGCCAGCGTAAGCGTCTCAGACCACAAATTACCCCAGGGCCGGGCATGCCCGGCTCTCTTTTCGGGTCGGGCGTGTCCGGCCTTTCATCAATATGGGAAAAATTATGAAAGCTCTTCACTTTGGCGCCGGTAATATCGGCCGCGGTTTTATCGGCAAGCTGCTGGCGGACGCTGGCGTACAGCTCACTTTCGCCGACGTTAACCAGACGGTACTGGACGCGCTGAACGCTCGTCACGAATATCCGGTGCATGTTGTCGGTGAACAGGCGCAGGTAGAAACCGTTAAGGGCGTAAACGCGGTCAACAGCGCCAGCGACGACATTATCCCGCTGATTGCGGAAGTGGACTTGCTCACTACGGCAGTCGGCCCACAAATTCTGGAGCGTATCGCGGGCGGCATCGCCAAAGGGTTGGTACGCCGTCAGGAAAGCGGAAACGAGCGCCCGCTGAATATCATCGCCTGCGAAAACATGGTGCGCGGCACCAGCCAGCTGAAAGGCCACGTGCTGAAAGCCTTACCTGAGCAGCATCACGCCTGGGTGGAAGCGAACGTCGGCTTTGTCGACTCCGCCGTAGACCGCATCGTGCCGCCATCCGCCGCCGGCACCACCGATCCGCTGGAAGTGACGGTAGAAACCTTCAGCGAATGGATCGTCGACCAGACCCAGTTTAAAGGCGAGCCGCCAGCCATTCCCGGCATGGAGCTGACCGATAACCTGATGGCTTTTGTCGAGCGCAAGCTGTTCACGCTGAATACCGGCCACGCGATTACCGCCTATCTTGGCCAGCTTGCGGGCCACGCGACGATCCGCGACGCCATTCTGGATGAGAAAGTGCGCGCGATCGTAAAAGGCGCGATGGAAGAGAGCGGCGCGGTGCTGATCAAGCGCTACGGCTTCGAGGCGGAGAAACATGCGGCCTATATTCAAAAAATTCTGGGTCGTTTTGAAAATCCTTATCTGCAGGATGATGTGGAGCGTGTAGGTCGCCAGCCGCTGCGCAAGCTGAGCGCGGGCGATCGCCTGATCAAGCCGACGCTGGGCACGCTGGAGTATCAGCTGCCGCACGCTAACCTGGTAAAAGGTATCGCCGCCGCGCTGCACTACCGCAGCGATCAGGACCCGCAGGCGCAGGAGCTGGCCGATCTGATCGACCGCCTGGGCGTGCAGGCGACGCTGGCGCAGGTTTCCGGCCTTGAAGCGGAGAGCGAAGTGGTGAAAGCGGTCGTCGCGGCCTGGCACGACATGGCGTAACGGCCAGCCGGGCCGCCGCGTTCGGCCCGGTTTGCCTTTTCTGACCAGGATGTTACGGATAAATGATGCAGGCTTTTATGGAACAACCCCAGGCTTTTGAAAATCGGGTGCTGGAGCGCCTGAACGCCGGGCGTACGGCCAGAAGCTTTTTCGCTGCGGCCGTCGAGCTGCTGGGCGAAGCGGTCGATTTGCTGGTGGTGCAGGTGTTCCGCAAGGATGACTACGCCGTAAAATATGCGGTGGAGCCGCTGCTGCTCGGCAACGGGCCGCTGGGCGAACTCTCGGTCAGGCTGAAGCTGGTCTATGGCCTGGGCGTGATCGGCCGCAACGAATATGAAGACGCCGAACTCCTGCTGGCGCTGCGCGAGGCGCTGAACGACGAAGGCGTCGACTACCGTTTCACCGATGACGAACTGCTCGGCCCTTTCGGCGAGCTGCACTGCGTCGACTCGCTGCCTCCGCGCCCCGACTTCAGCAGCGACGATGCCGCGCTGAACGCCATGCTGCAGCAGCGCTACCAGCAGGTGGTGCGCTCGACGCTGGTGTTGTCGCTGACCGGACTGATCGCCCCTATCGGTACCCGCCAGGCTTTTAAAAAGTAGCCGCGCTTCCTGCTCTTGCCGGCGCTTTCGTGTATCCTTGCCCTCATGAATCACACAACGGTTAATGATGATGAAAGAACAAATCCAGACAGAAATTAAAACGCTTAGCGACAAGCTGGACGCCCTGACGCGTAAAGAGCCGCAGCTGCTGGAATCTGGCGAGGCGGAAAAGCTGGGCGAACTGCTGAAAGAAAAAGAGAAGCTGGTCGTCGAGCTGGAGCGCCTGCGCGGCGTACGCGAGCAGAAGCTGAGTAAAGAGGCGCAGAAGCTGAAGCAGCTGCCCTTTAATCGCGCTATCACCAAAAAAGAGCAGGCTAATATGGGCGCGCTGAAGAAAAGCGTGCGCGGCCTGATTGTGGTGCATCCCATGACCGCGCTGGGCCGCGAGATGGGCCTGAAAGAAGTAACAGGCTTCGCCAAAACCGCCTTTTAAGGAATAAGCGGGCGCGTTTGCGCCCGTTCACGCCGGCTTAAAAACGCCAGTTAAATCCTGCCGTTACGTTCCAGGGCGACGTCACGTGTTGCCCTTGCATATAACCGGCGCCCATATGCACAGAGAAGGTTGGCGACGGCTCCGCCCGCAGGCCCGCGCGATAAACGCCGCGGCTGCCACTCAAATCGTTACGGAACACATCGTCGTTTACCCTTACGCGATTGCTGCGCACCGTTTCCCTTTCCACGCTGATATCCGCCCAGGGATAGAGTCCGATCTGACCCATCCGCGCCAGCGTTTCAACCCTGACGCCTGCCGCAGCCGTCAGCGATCGCTGCGAGCCGATCCGCGCCCGCATACCGTTATTCAGCGATAACTCGCTGCTTTTGCCATTAAAACCGGTAACGGCAAGCCATGGCGTGATCCTGGCCGCCGCTACGGCAAAATCCTTTCCGGCTTTCGCGCTGGCGCCGACGCCGACGCTGTTATAGCGGCCCTCAGCCGCGCCGCCGCCGGACATCCGGGCGCGTATCTCATGCGTAAAACGATTCAGTTTAAGCGTGCCGTCCAGCCAGTAACCCGCGTCATGCCGCCAGCTACCGTAAAGGCCGCCAGACCAGCTATCGATATCCGCTTTGCCGATCCCCCTACCGCGAAAACGCATATCGCTGCGGCCATAGCTGAAAAACAGCCCCTGTAGCGCCAGGCTGCTTTCGCCGCGCCAGGCGCGATCGGCGCCGATTGTCAGCGAGTTCAGCCGCAGACGATAGTCCGCGCCCGCCTTATCGCTGACGTTCAGCCGACCAGTATTTGTCATGCCCCAGAAGCTGTAATCGTGTACGGAGGAGTCGACAGCAGTTAAATGCTCGCCGAGCGTTTCCAGTTCCTGACGGAACAACAGCGGATCGACGGTCGCGACCGATAGCACGGCTGAAGTGGCAGGCGAGATAGCATAGTCCTTAGCGGTTTCCGGCGGCGTCTCTGTTCCGGCATCCGTATCCGGCTGATTGTCGTCGGGGATGTCCGCCTCTTCCGTCGGGGACGGCTCAATGCCCTGCTCTTCCCCTTCCGCCGGAGAAGGCTCGACGTCCTGTTCTTCGGCCGGTCGCGGCGCCAGCAGCCAGCCGCCCTTGCCGTCAGCCACCAGGTAATATTGGTAAGTTCCCAGATCCACAACGTGGCCGCTGTTCGCCAGGGTAAACCCCGCCTCGCCGCCGCCTGTCTGGATGACCTGCAGCGCTTCGTCGCTGGCCGGGCTGGCGCCGCTGTCGCTGACGTAAAGTTCGAAATTACCCTCAGCGCTGCCTGTAACGGCGAGAAAATCGCCCTGCAGTGCTGCGAGACGGGTGTTCATCAGGAAAGTGCCGCTGCCGGAAAGCGTTTTCATCGTCAGCACAGAATAGCCGCAGGTATCATAAGCGACGGTGCCGCCCGCCAGCGCGACATCGCCAAGCGCAAAGTCATACTCGCCGGGCAAGCCGACGTTGCTGGTAAGTTCGATTAGACCAGAAACGCTGTAGGCCGCGCTGCCGGTATCGGCGCCGGTTTCAATAATAAGCCGCGCGCCGTCATTAACGGCGATGGTTCCCTGCAAAGAAGACAAAATATCCGGATTAATACGGTTAGGCATAACAATTAGCGAACCGTTTATGGTGGCATTATTAATAGTGCCGGAATTAAGATTCCCATAGGCGCCGCTATTGATAGTTAAATTTTCAGACCAGGCTTCGGTGGCGCCACCCAAAAAATAAACACCGCCGTTGATAACTGTATTAATGTCCTTGCCCTGCAAGTTAACAAAATTACCGCTATTCAAAGTGGAATTGATTGCCGTGCCGGTCAGGATCCAGAGCTTTCCTGAATTAATCACGGTATTATTCATTACCGAACTGGCGCCATGCAAAATAAGATAGTCATCATAACTGGCATCCATTAGCCAGTTATTGGTATTCACGTAGTTATTAATGGTCACGGCTGCGCCAGCTTCAATCAGCGCGCGGTTTGAAACAGCATAGCTATCCGCCTGGCCCGTCAGGGTGAAGACGCCGCCTGACTTTACCACGACGTCGTTATCCTCGCCGCCGTGGTTTTGCAGCGTGCCGCCGCTGTTGACGACCGTGCCGTCGACCACGCCGCCGGCCTGAACTATCTGTTTGCCGCCCGCATGGATTACTGTCTCCGCAGCGGTGCCGTAGACCTGTTGCGTACTGTTATCGCCGCTGCCGTCAATGGCTTCGCCGGTTACCTGTATCCCGGCGGTTACGTTCTCTGTAAAAGCGGCCCGAACCTCAGGCGGCATCAAAGAGGTGAGCGAAACCGCAACACCTGCTAGTATCGATTTTGTCGTTTTCATGATTGGTCATTTTCCGTCAGAAAATAAAATGAATGAGACGACGGGCGGTATGTGTTGGCGCACATACCGCCACCCCAACCGCAAAGCTGGCGGCCAGTGTCTTTTCATTCGAGTTTTTACAAACAGAGAAAATTAATGGTGGACTGCCATTTTTATGCCCTATACAGAATATATTTAATTTGAAGTTACCCAATAATGAGGATATTGATGTTTATTCGCCAAACAAAATAAACTTTTTGGCGTTTCAAAGTCTACACCTTATTTTAACAAAGAGGCTTTAAATCAAAAAATGTGGCGAAAAATATAACCTCATGGGCGATCGCATTCAATGAATTTACCAACGTCGAGGTAAACAACGATCTCAGCAGGAACAGCGCGGACTTTTTTGGCAACAAAAAAAAGCCCGCATCCGCGGGCCTTTTCCTCATTCTTATTTTTTTGCGTATTTTTCCGCGAGGGTGGCGAACCACGGCGCGACAAAATCGTTCGACTCGCCCCAGCCCGGGATAATCTTGTTCAGCGTGGCGACGTTGACGCTCTGGCCCGCCAGTTGCTCCTGTGAGATGGCAGAGGCTTTAAACTGATAAGCGGCCGGTGTCGCCTCGCCTGCCAGCTTATTCGCTATCAGCCGCATGTTGACGGCGCCGATCAGCTTGCTGTCTACCGCCACTGTCTGCTTCCACGGACTGTTTTTCTCGCGCATCAGCTGCAGATCCTGGTTAGAGGCGTCGATGCTGTAGATTTTAATTTCGGTGCGGCCGTTTTCCTGTAGCGCCTTGCTGGCGCCCTGCGCGAAGGCGTCCCAGGAAGCCCAGATAGCGTCAATCTTGCCTTTAGGGTACTTGGCGAGGATCGCGCCGACTTTATTGGCGGTGTCGCCCTGTACATCGGAAGAGACTGCGCCGACAGACTCCAGCTGATGAATGCCCGGATTCGCTTTCAGCACTTTTTCATACACTACCTGGCGGCGCTCCATCGCCGGAAAACCAGCGACCCACAGCTTGACGATATTGGCTTTGCCGCCGCTGTCTTTGATCAGGCGATCGAGCGAGAGCTGCGCCAGCGACGCGTCATCCTGCGCGGTGACGGTAACGCCCGCTACCGGCTGATTAACCGGCGTATCGAACACCGACACCTTAATGCCCGCGTCGGCAATGCGCTTTACCAGCGCCGTAGAGTAGGGATCTTTGCCGTGCGACAGAATAATGCCGTCATATTTCTGGCTGATAGCCTGATTCACAAAATCCTGGAAACGCGCGTCGTCGCCGTTGCTTAAAAAGGTGCTGACCTTAAAGCCCAGCTGACGTCCCTGTTGAATAGCGCCAGCGACAAACTGGGTAGTGTTGTCGTCCGACCCCAGGTTGCGAATAACGGCGACGCGGATTGGGCCGTCGTGACTGGCGATGGCCGCCGGAACAGCAGGCGTATCGGCGAAAGCGGTGGCGCTGGAGAGCAGGCCGATCGCCAGCAGTGAAAGAGTGAAAGTTTTCATCGTTATCCCTACGCCTGGCGGCGCTGAATGTAAGTGATTGCCAGCGCTACCGCCAGCACCAGACCTTTAATAATATCCATGGCGTAGTAAGGCACCGACAGCATGACCAGGCCATTTTGCAACACGCCCAGAATCACCGCGCCAAGCAGCGTACCCAGCGCGTTGGGCTTGCCGGAACCGGCCAGCGACAGCCCAATCCAGGCCGCCGCGACGGCGTCCATCAGATAGCCGCCACCGGCGTTAACCTGTGACGAACCAATGCGCGAAGCCAGCAGAATGCCGCCCAGCCCGGCCAGCAGCGAGGCGAGCACGTAGGCCAGCACGCGGTAGCGATGGGTGCGAATACCGGAAAGGCGCGCCGCTTCCGCATTGCCGCCAATGGCGTACATGCGGCGCCCATGTTTTGTCAGCGACAGGCCAAGCTGCGCCACAACGGTTACCGCCAGCATAATAATGACGATGGTCGGCACCTGACCCAGCAGCGAGAAGCCTGGCGGGATCGCGCCTTCCGCCATATCGCCGCTCGGCATCACCATGTTTTCCGTGATAGAGCCGCCAAAACTGTAAGTCATCGCCACGCCCTGCACGATAAACAGACTCGCCAGCGTCGCCAGCATATCGGGGATCTTCAGCACCACGATCAGAAAGGCGTTGAATAAGCCGACCAGCGTGCAGAGCAGCAGCGTCAGGGCTATCGCCGTGGCCGAGCCGAAGCCGTACCAGACGAACAGCGAGATCACCAGCGAGTTCGCCAGCGAAGCCGTGGAACCGACCGAAAGATCGAAACCGCCGATCGTCAGCGAGATCGATACGCCTACGGCTATCACCGTGACAATAGCGATGGCGCGCAAGATATTGATGATGTTATTCAGCTCAAGAAAGCTGTCTGAGGCCAGACCGAAAGCGGCGATCAAGACCGCGACCGTCAGCAACATTCCCCATTTATAGAGAAATTCGAACAGCTGGTGACGCCGCAATGGCGTCGCCTTCAGGGAAATTTCTTTGCTGCTCACGCAGGCGTTCCTCCGGTGGAATAAAGTAAAAGCGTCTCTTCGTCAGCCTGATGCGCGTCCATCTCCGCCACGATTTTGCCGTCCCACAATACGCAGATGCGATCGCACAGGCCTACCAGTTCGGCAAACTCGCCCGACGCGTAGATAATTCCCTTTCCCTGGCGGGCCAGCGTGTCGATCAGCGTAAAGAGATCGGTTTTGGCTTTGATATCGACGCCTTTGGTCGGCTCGTCGAAAATCAGTACGTCAGCGTCGTTACGTAACCATTTGCCGATGGCCACCTTCTGCTGATTGCCGCCGGAAAGGCGGCGTAAGGTCTGCTGCGGGCCAGTGGTGCGCACGCCCAGCTTATGGATAATTTCCTCGGCCCAGCGCCAGGCCTGGTTATGGCCGAAAAGTCCCCAGCGAGAAAAGCTGTTGTCCGCGCTGATGCTAAGGTTCATCGCCACCGATTCGTCGATAAAGATGCCCTCTTTACGGCGCTCTTCCGGGATTAGCGCCATGCCGTTGGCGACTGCGGCAGAAGGCGTGGAGGGTTTCCAGGGCTTGCCATGCAGCTCGCCTCGCCCAATACGGCTGTCGCGGGCGCCGAACAGCGCTTTGCACAACTCTGTTTTCCCCGCGCCAGCCAGGCCAGCGATGCCCAGAATCTCGCCTTTGCGTAACGTTAAAGAGATATTGTGCAGCAGCGCATCATCATGCAGCGCCTCGATCTGCAGCAGCGTTTCATCGCTGTGAACCGGCCGTCGCGGCGGATAAATCTCCTCTAACTGGTGGCCCAGCATCTTTTCCACAATCTGCTCGCCGCTCAGCGCGCTCATCGGCAGCGTTTCAATCAGGCGTCCATCACGCAGCACCGTAAGCCGATCGCAGATAGCGCGCAGTTCATGAATGCGATGAGAGATAAACACCACGCCAATACCGCTTTTTTGCAGGCGACGAACCACCGCGAACAGACGTTCGCTCTCGTGCTGATCCAGCGGCGCCGTCGGCTCGTCCAGAATCAGGAAACGGCAGTGATGAGAAAGCGCGCGAGCCAGTAAGATCTGCTGTTTTTCCGCCAGGGTGCACTGGTCGATGCGGCGCCTGACATCCAGAGAAACTTCCAGCTGCGCCAGCAGCGCGCGGGCCTGACTACGGATTTCGCGCCAGTTGTAAAGCTGACCGCCTTCGGCCAGTCGATCCAGCATGATGTTTTCCGCCACGCTCAGCGTCGGCACCAGCGCCACATCCACTTCCTGCTGTACAAGATGGATGCCCAGCCGCTTCGCGTCGCGCGGCGAGCGGATAGTTACCGGCTTGCCGTCCAGCAGAATTTCGCCGCTGTAATGCGCATACGCGCCGGACAACACGGCCATCAGCGTGGATTTTCCGGCCCCGTTCGCGCCCGTCAGCGCGTGGACGCTGCCGCCATCAAGGCGAAAATCGACGTGGTTAAGCGCGGCAAAACCGCCAAAAGCGATGGCGATCTGCCGCATTTCAAGGTGGTTCACTGCGGTCATAGCGATCACTCTCAGGCCGGGAAACTGCCCTATTTTTTAATGCTTTATCACGGCGGGCAACGAACGAAAGCGCATAAGCTAACACGAAATGTTATTAGCCATCCAGACGCCCAGACATTTAAGCGGTTAAAACTAACGATATCTTGTTACGCAGCATAAACAAAGGTAATGACGAGGTTAGCTAGTGTTTCACTCGATCGCGACGGCGAGAAAATCAGGTGGAATAGAGAAAAGAGAGGAGAAAAAGCAGAGAGCAGAAACAAAAAAACCGCCGTAGTGGCGGTTTCTTTGTGCTGCATCGGTTAGCGGCCTTTGCAGCAAAACGTATTGCGTAATAACAAGCACGTCCCCAGGCGAAATAATCGCCTATACCCATGGTGATGTCAAGGTTTCAGGCAGGTAAGCTGTTTACCCTTTCAGCGGCTTTTCGGGATGGTTTTTTACCGTAGACTGCAAGACAGCAGAGACAAAAAAACCGCCCTGATGGCGGTTTCTTTGTGCTGCTCCGGTTAGCGGCCTTTGCAGCAAGGTGTTGTTATCAATGTAACAAGCACTCTCCCGTGGCGAAATAATCGCCTATACCCATGATAATGTCAAGGTTTCAGGCAGGCGAACTGTTTATTCTTTCAGCGGCCCTTTCCGCCGTCTTAGCAAACGGGCGCCGGTTTCAGGAGAGGATGTCCAACGATCGTAACGACAGGCACTCTCCCGTGCTTGTTTTCACGACGTTATCACCGGCGGTGACGCCGCGAAGCGATTCTATGCAGGGATCGCACAATGAAACGATACATCTGTATTGTGCTCATTGTTACCAGCGCGCTGTGGTCAATCGGCAAGGGAAGCTGGACTATTTCCGGCAATTCGCTGGCGATAACCATCAGCGTAACGGGCAGGTAAGCCAGCCGCCCTTCGGGGCGGTTTTTACCGCATCAGGCGAAAAAAAACCGACGGCCAGGGCCGTCGGTCTGACAGAAAAGCGGTTGGGCTTATTTAGCCGCAGCGAAGTTTTCCGCCGCTACATCCCAGTTAACCACTTCCCAGAACGCCTTGATGTAGTCAGGGCGTTTGTTCTGATATTTCAGGTAGTAAGCGTGTTCCCACACGTCCAGACCGATAATTGGCGTGCCGGAAGCGCCAGAAATCGCTTCGCCCATCAGCGGGCTGTCCTGGTTAGCGGTAGAAACCACGGCCAGCTTGCCGTCTTTCTTCACCAGCCACGCCCAGCCGGAGCCGAAACGGGTAGCGGCCGCTTTTTCAAAAGCTTCTTTAAACGCTTCAACGCTGCCGAACTCTTTTTCGATTGCCGCTTTCAGCTCGCCGCCCAGCGTGGTGCCGGTTTTCAGGCCTTTCCAGAAAAAGCTGTGGTTAGCATGGCCGCCCGCGTTGTTACGCAGCACGGTTTTCTTGTCGGCAGGCACCTGATCCAGTTTGGTGATCAGTTCTTCAACCGGCAGGTTTGCGAATTCGGTACCTTCCAGCGCCGCGTTGGCGTTGTTCACGTAGGTCTGGTGGTGTTTGGTATGATGGATTTCCATCGTCTGCTTGTCGAAATGCGGTTCCAGTGCGTCGTATGCGTAAGGCAGGGATGGCAGTGAATAACTCATGTTCATCATCTCCATTGGTTTT
>Ga0157363_1000093_pt1 | contig 67106 bp, 49 predicted proteins | sample AttsexASBM1_FD_111477 | JGI IMG/M metagenome (GOLD analysis project Ga0157363, IMG submission 111477) | Fungus gardens microbial communities from leaf cutter ant in Ribeirão Preto, State of São Paulo, Brazil - Atta sexdens ASBM1 | ecosystem: Host-associated > Fungi > Mycelium > Unclassified ... | reverse complement strand
GTAAAGCGTATCCTGACCAAAATCGCCGGTAAACAGGATGGTGTTGTTATCGCCCTGGCTGTAAAGCGTATCGTTGCCTTCGCCGCCGACAAAAGTGGTATTACCTTCCGCCGCGCCGGTCAGCGTATCGTCGCCCTGCAGACCAAACAGCCAGCTTCCCGCTTTCTGCGCGGTCAGCGTATTTGCGCCTTCATCGCCGCTGGCGGAAGTCGCGTAATGAGTCAGATTATTGTCGGTAAGCAAGCCATCCTCCGTGACCAGATGGTTTTTCTGCTGTTTGAACAGCCACAGAAAGGTTTCCGTGGAGCGGATATTGTCAATATCCTGCGCCAGCGTCAGGCCGCCATCCTGTTCGCGAATATAGAGCGTTTCGCCATCCCACGCGATTTCGCTCTTGCTTAAAGCGTGCTGCAAATCCAGGGTATTGTAGCCGTCGCCGCCGTGGATGATGTTGTAGCCGCCAGCGTCGCGGAACGTATCGTTACCACCGTTGCCTTCCAGGTAGTCGTTGCGCTGGCCGCCGGCGATCAGATCGTCAGCGTCGCTGCCTAAGATAAAAGTCGGCCCGGTATGTTTTTCGGCGGCCTTATTTAAATCCTCTACCCAGGTCTTCGCCCGCGCGGGTTCGGAAAGGTTAGCGATAATAACGGTGGAATCCCGTTCCGTCAGAGAGTAAAAATCGGAGTCGACGATACGCGACAGACCCTCGATATAATTAAAGGGTGCGTGAGCTACCCAGGCAGGCAAATTTAAAAATGAAAAAGGGGTAAGTCCCCACAGCGTGGAAGCGTAAAAGTCGTTGAAATTGACTAAATTATCCGTACAGCTCTCATGCGGTTTGTCATGGATGCCGAGTGAGGCGAGATTGAACTCAGTGCCGTCCATTATGCGAAATACCGGGTCATTTTCATAGCCGATATTCAGCACGTTTTCGCCTTCATACTGCACGGGGGAGGCGATGGGAAGATAAGCGGCACTGCTGTAAAAACCGCCCCAGTTATCCTCACTTAAAGCGGCCATGCTGTTAACGGTGATGCCTCCCTGGCTGCTTCCCGTAACGACAACGTCGGCGCCGCTTAAACCATTTGCGCGGGCGTAATCGGCCACTTTGCCCAACAGCGTGCCGAAAGCCTCTTTCGCAATGCCGTAGACATACTCTTCAGAGCCGAGCGCGGCTTTCACAAGATTGGCCATATCGCCAATGCTGTCGGTTATCTGCTCTGCGCGCGGGCCGGTAAAGCCGCGAAAGGCGACGCCGATCTGAATCAGATTACCGTTATCGTCATATTTGCCGAGGATCTCCGCCTCGGCGGTTTTATAGCCTTTCGCTTCGCCATAAAAAGTGCCCGCCGCATTAGTTTTCCCCTGATAGCCCAGCTCGTCGGCGGAGAGGGTATACCAGCCAGCCGCGTTGATTTTTTCCTGCGTGGTTTCTGTATCGGGATTCCAGAAAAGGCCGGGAAGAAGCCCCTGCGACTCGGTATTGCCGAAAAGCATTTTCAGGCCGGTCAGTGCAAAGCCCCAGGTATAGCCATAATGTTGATAACCCCAGCTTAAGCCGTCATAAAGGTAGTGATAGCTATAATCCGTAAGAGTATAAGCATCTTTAATTAGCGAGGCCATTTCCGCATCGCTGCGTCCCTCAAGAGTAAACATTGCCATAGGATCTCCTTATCTTTGTTAATCGCGAACGCCGGGGATAATGAAAGTAAAATAGCCTTCAGTCAATTGATATTACTGGATTTTATTGGCGTGAAATAGCGATTGCTGGCTATGATCTTCATCTGGTTTTAATTAGCGTCTCCTGGTTTGCAGAGAGGGTAATTAAGGTTATATGCAGCCATACTTCAGAAAAAATCATCACCGGACAGAGGAAAAATAAGGATTATCTTAAATTGTTCGCTTGCAACCGCCTGTTTTCCACGTAATACCATCGCTTTATCTTAAAATCAGCATTACAGCAGTGTTTTTCTCCTTTCTCCGCGATCTGTTTTGTGATTAATATTTGCCTTAAGTGAAATTAGCCAGCGGCAGTGCTGGCCGTGAGGAAAAGACAGAATGATACTTTACCTGACGGCTGCGGTTTCATTAACGCCTGATTTACCCCCGGCGGATGAGGTTTATTACTGAGATGGAAAGTCTCTCCCAATTTTCGCAAAGTAAATTAAACCCTGTTTATTACAGGGTAATCAAAACCTGTTGTTTTATATTTATCAACGGCGCTAAATTAACATCTTTGTAAAGTTTTTTAGTAAACCGCGTTTACGCTTGTTTGTGTAATAAATCTTTTATATGTTATTGAGATAACGCTTCTGGAGAGGTTTTTTTATTTATTTAGCGCCAAATACGGGTGATGAGTTGGCTGATAATAAGTCAAAAGAAGATGATTTTTACCAGCAGAATAGTCGGAAATAAAAGCGACATAATAAAAGTGTCGCCTGTGGCCAGTAAACTTACGTTCTATACGATGACAGTCGGAGTTCTTTATGAATACCACTCAGAAGCAGGATGTCGCCTGGATAAACAGCCTGAAAGGCGTCTGTATTTTGCTGGTCGTCTTATATCATGTGGTCTTGCCAGGCTATGCAGAAACCCTGAGTCAGCTGGCCGCCGGTTTTCTGCCTGGCAAACTCTGGCTGGCTTTTAATAACACGCTCTCTCCGCTGCGTATGCCCGCCTTTTTCTTTGTCTCCGGGCTGCTGGCGACCAACGGCATTATTCATCGCCCCTGGAAACAGGTGTTTACCAGCCGCGTGACCAATCTCTTTTATCTCTACTTTCTCTGGGGCGTCATCCAGTGGCTGATGATCCGCGGCGTCTCTAATGAAGTGATGGGCGAGCAGCTTTCCAGAAACATCAATGCGGCCTGGGCGGCGACGCCGCTGGAGTCGGTGAAGCTGATGCTGCTGGCGATGAGCTCTTCCTGGTATCTCTACGCGCTCGGGCTGTTTTTTGTTTTTGCCAAACTCTTTCGCCACCAGCGCTTCGCCATGATGACGATAGCTATCCTGCTGAACTATGCGGCCGTAACCAAAATTATTCCCGGCTGGGGCCCGGAAAGCGTCGCGCAATATCTGATCTTCTTCCTAATGGGCACCTTTTACAGCGGCACGATGCTGCGCTGGAGCGAATGGCGCCGCAGCAATTTATTGCCCTGGGCGGCGCTGGCGGCGCTGGCATTGATCCACGCTAAGCTGGGCCTTTCCCACAGCCTTTTCCTGTGCGCTATCGCTATCCTGGTTTCGGTGGCCGCCTGTCGCGTACTGAACCGCTGGTTTACGCTGGGCTGGCTGAACTGGCTGGGCCGCAATACGCTGCAAATCTACGTGCTGCACCGTATTTTTATCGAGTTTTTCGGCATGTGGGCGATTCTGTTCGCCGAGCGTCATCATCTTTTCGCCAGCAGGGCTTTCTCCATGCTGTGGGCGACAGGTTTTCCAGTCGCGATGGTGGTGCTGTGCGCAGGCTGTTCGGTAGGCGTCTGGTCGCTGTTGAACCGAGGGATCGGCAAAAACCTGTTTATCTATCCGCGCCTGCTGCGTGCGCGGGCGGATATCTGAAGCCAATAAAAAAGGGGCGAATCGCTTCGCCCCTGGTGTTTGACCCGTCGCCTTAGCCGATAGTCATCAGGCTGGCGTTGCCGCCCGCAGCGGCGGTATTGACGCTCAGCGAACGTTCAATCAGCAGACGCTCCAGCAGCAGATTGGTTTCGCCACGGGCAAAGCCCTGCACGGAAACAATCGCGCCTTCACGCGCCGCGACGGTTTCGCAAACCGCTCTGAGCTGATCGGCGTCGCCGTGGTAGATCACCGCTTCAAACTCATTATGCTGCGCCAGCGGATCGGCGGCGAAGTCGATGCGGCTCTGCACTGCGGCAGGCAGCTTCTTCGCCAGCGCGCGATGCAGCTCATCATCCTGCCACAGCGCACGGCTACCTACGGCGGTGACCGCCGCCAGCTGCACCAGCGCATCCGCTTCGTTATCCGCCAGGCAAACCACCCGTTCGCGCGGCAGCAGGGTGAAGGTGTTACGCTCGCCTGTCGGGCCCGGCAGCAGACGAACGGTGCCACTCTGACCCAGCTCGGCAAACTGTTTGCAAATCGTCGCCAGCTCCGGCTTATCCTTCGCCCACTCCGTTAGCGCCTGATGCGTGGTCAGCAGCACCGGCCGCAGCGCCGCATCGACCGGCCGCTCGGCGTCCTGGCGATCCAGCGTGCGCTTCAGCGCGCTTTCCGGACGGTTAGCAAGCAGACGATAGAGATAGAGCGGGCCGCCCGCTTTCGGGCCGGTACCGGAAAGGCCTTCGCCGCCGAACGGCTGCACGCCTACCACCGCGCCAACCATATTGCGGTTGACGTACAGGTTGCCGACTTTAGCGCGGCTGGTGACCTGATTGATGGTTTCATCAATACGGGTATGCACGCCCAGCGTCAGACCGTAACCGGAAGCGTTGATCTGCTCCAGAATGTGCGGCAGCGTGCTGCGGTTGTAGCGCACTACGTGCAGCACCGGGCCAAAGATCTCTTTATCCAGATCGGCGACGTTTTCCAGCTCAATCAGCGTCGGCGGCACAAAGGTGCCGGTCTGCCACTCTTTGCTGTCCTGCTGGTCGTTAAATGCCGCCTGCCAGACTTTCATGCCCTTGCTGCGCATCGCCTGAATATGGCGTTCGATATTTTCTTTCGCTTCGCTGTCGATCACCGGCCCGATATCGGTGGAGAGACGCTCCGGGTTGCCCATGCGGCATTCGGCCATCGCGCCGCGCAGCATCTGCAGCGTATGGTCGGCGACATCCTCCTGAATGCAGAGCAGACGCAGCGCGGAACAGCGCTGGCCAGCGCTGTCGAAGGCGGAAGCCACGATATCCACCACGACCTGCTCCGTCAGCGCCGAAGAGTCGACGATCATGGTGTTCATGCCGCCGGTTTCGGCGATTAGCGGCGTTGGTCTGCCCTGGGGATCCAGACGACCCGCCAGGTTGCGCTGCAGCAGCGTCGCTACGGCGGTTGAGCCGGTAAACATCACGCCGCGCACGCGTTCGTCGCCGGTTAGCTGCGCGCCCACGGTTTCGCCCAGGCCCGGCAGCAGCTGCAGCGCGCCGACCGGCACGCCCGCTTCATGCAGGATTGCGACTGCCGCAGCGGCCACCAGCGGCGTCTGCTCGGCTGGCTTGGCCAGTACGCTGTTGCCTGCGGCCAACGCCGCAGCGATCTGGCCGGTAAAGATCGCCAGCGGGAAGTTCCACGGGCTGATGCAGACCACCGGCCCCAGCGGACGGTGCGTCTCGTTATCGAAATCGTCGCGCACCTGCCCGGCGTAGTAGTGCAGGAAGTCTACCGCCTCGCGCACTTCGGCGATGGCGTTACTGAAGGTTTTCCCGGCTTCGCGCACCAGGATACCGAGCAGGCGCTGCAGCTGGCCTTCCATCAGCTCGGCGGCGCGGGTCAGGATCTCCGCGCGGGCGGCTGGCGGCGTGGAGAACCAGATAGGGCCGGCATTGGTGGCGGCATCCAGCGCAGCAGAGACTTCCTCTTCGGTAGCGTGGCGCACATAGCCGACGAGATCGCCCGGCTCGGCCGGATTGAGCACCGGCAGCTGTTCGCCGGACGCTGCCGTTTCGCCGTCAATCACCGGCGCGGCATGCCAGGGCTGGATGGCGCTGTTGAGCAGGGCGCTGGAGAGCGACGCCAGGCGATGTTCATTCGCCAGATCCAGGCCGGCGGAGTTCTGACGCTTGTCGCCATAGAGATCGCGAGGCAGCGGGATTTTCGGATGCGGCAGGCCGACGGCGCCTTCCTGACGCGCCAGCTTTTCAATCTCTTCGATCGGATCGGCCACCAGATCTTCAATCTGCAGCGTATTGTCGGCGATGCGGTTCACGAAAGAGGTATTGGCGCCGTTTTCCAGCAGGCGGCGTACCAGATAAGCCAGCAGGGTTTCATGCGTGCCGACCGGCGCATAGATGCGGCAAGGGCGGTTCAGCTTGCCGTCGGCCACTTTGCCGACCACCTGCTCATACAGCGGTTCACCCATGCCGTGCAGGCACTGGAACTCATACTGGCCTGGATAGTAGTTGTTGCCCGCCATCTGATAGATCACCGCCAGAGTGTGCGCGTTGTGGGTGGCGAACTGCGGATAGATCAGGTTAGGCACCGCCAGCAGCTTGCGGGCGCAGGCCAGGTAGGAGACGTCGGTATAAACCTTGCGGGTAAACACCGGATAACCTTCCAGACCGTCCATCTGCGCGCGTTTGATCTCGCTGTCCCAGTAGGCGCCCTTCACCAGACGGATCATCAGGCGACGGCGGCTGCGCTGGGCCATATCGATCAGCGCGTCGATCACAAACGGGCAGCGTTTCTGATAGGCCTGAATCACAAAGCCGATGCCGTTCCAGCCTTCCAGCTCCGGCTCAAAGCAGAGTTTTTCCAGCAGATCCAGCGACAGCTCCAGACGGTCGGCTTCTTCCGCATCGATATTAATGCCGATATCGTAAGAGCGCGCCAGCAGCGTTAGCGACTTGAGGATCGGATAGAGCTCGTTCATCACGCGCTCGTACTGCGCGCGGCTGTAGCGCGGATGCAGCGCGGAAAGCTTGATAGAGATGCCTGGCCCTTCATAAATACCACGGCCGTTGGAAGCTTTGCCGATAGCGTGGATCGCCTGCTGATAGGAAACCAGGTAAGCCGCCGCGTCTTTCGCCGTCAGCGCCGCTTCGCCCAGCATATCGTAAGAGTAGCGAAAGCCTTTCTCTTCCAGCTTGCGGGCGTTGGCCAGCGCTTCCGAAATGGTTTCGCCGGTCACGAACTGCTCGCCCATCAGGCGCATCGCCATATCCACGCCTTTGCGGATCAGCGGCTCGCCGCTTTTACCGATAATGCGGTTCAGGGAGCGTGACAGGTTCGCTTCGTTATGCGTGGCGACCAGACGACCGGTAAACAGCAAACCCCAGGTAGCCGCGTTAACAAACAGGGAAGGGCTGCGGCCCAGGTGCGACTGCCAGTTGCCGTTGCTGATCTTGTCACGGATCAGCGCGTCGCGGGTTGGCTTGTCGGGAATACGCAGCAGCGCTTCGGCCAGGCACATCAGCGCTACGCCTTCCTGAGAGGAGAGTGAGAACTCCTGAAGCAGCGATTGCACCATACCGGCGCGTCCGCCTGCACCTTTTTGGTGCCGCAGCGTGGAGGCGAGCTGGTGGGCAAGCCGCTGGGTCTGCTGACCGAGCGCGGCAGGCAAACGAGCCTGCTCCACTAAAACCGGCACCGCTTCCGTTTCGGGGCGACGCCAGGCGGCAGTGATTGCAGAGCGGGTTACCGATTGCGGCAGAATATGTTCGGCAAACTCCAGGAAAGGCTGATGCTGCTCGTCGACCGGCGCGTCGTCGCTCTCCTGCGCGGCTGCCTGCAAAGGGAATTCCGGCAGGGCGTCGCCTCTCTCCAGCTGTTCCAGATAGTTAAAAATAGCCTGTTTAATCAGCCAGTGCGGGGTGCGGTCAATCTGGCCCGCGGCCTGTCTGATGCGCTCGCGCGTGGCCTCGTCCAGCTTAACGCCCATAGTGGTTGTGCCCATGCCTTCAAACTCCTTGCAAATAGTCAAAACAGATCTGGCAAGCAATATCACTTAAGTTGCAACTTTGTGCAACCTTGTTAAATGTGACCCTGATTCCAGAGTACGAAAACGCGCTTTTACAAAAGCGGCACGGATATTGCTGCAAGATTTCGGCCAGATTTACGAATCGCGGTAAAACCTGGTTTTAAAGGGGTTTTACGGCAGGTGTAACCAGTGAGACTGTGATCCAGTGCAACCTGTCGAATCAACACGGAAGATGGAAGGTGAATTTTATGTAACGAGTGTGTTAAACCGTTAGCGGGTGTTGTACGGGCTGGCGGATTACGGCAGGATACCCCCGGCTGAAACCCGGCGAAATAGTGTCGTCAGGTTGCAGCTGGGGCGGGATTGCCCGAGCGGTTGCGCATTAACAATAATAAGTGGAGAACCTGAATGACAGTAAGTACACCGATGATGGTGACCTTTTGCGTCTACATTCTTGGCATGGTGTTTATCGGCTTTATGGCCTGGCGCTCAACCAAAAATTTCGACGACTATATTCTCGGGGGACGCAGTCTGGGCAGCGTAGTCACCGCGCTTTCTGCGGGCGCCTCTGATATGAGCGGCTGGCTGCTGATGGGCCTGCCTGGTGCGATTTTCCTTTCCGGCATCTCAGAAAGCTGGATCGCTATTGGCCTGACGCTGGGCGCTTATCTGAACTGGAAAATTGTCGCCGGACGCCTGCGCGTGCAGACAGAGCATCATGATAACGCCCTGACGCTGCCTGACTATTTCAGCAGCCGCTTTGAGGATAAAAGCAAAATCCTGCGCGTCATTTCTGCGGTGGTGATTCTGGTCTTCTTCACTATTTATTGCGCTTCCGGCATCGTCGCCGGCGCTCGCCTGTTTGAAAGCACCTTTGGTATGAGCTACGAAACGGCCTTATGGGCCGGCGCGGCGGCGACCATTCTTTATACCTTCGTCGGCGGTTTCCTGGCGGTGAGCTGGACAGATACCGTACAGGCCGGACTGATGTTCTTCGCCCTGATCCTGACGCCGGTGATGGTTATTTTCGCGGTCGGCGGATTAAGCGACTCGCTGCAGGTGATTCAGGCTAAAAGTATCGAAAATATCGATATGCTGAAGAATCTCAATTTTGTCGCGGTGATTTCTCTGCTGGGCTGGGGCCTGGGCTACTTCGGCCAGCCGCATATCCTGGCGCGTTTTATGGCGGCGGATTCTCACCACTCTATTCGCAACGCGCGCCGTATCGGCATGACATGGATGATCCTCTGCCTGGGCGGCGCGGTCGCCGTTGGCTTCTTCGGTATTGCTTACTTCCAGAACAACCCTGCGCAGGCTGCGGGCGTCACCGACAACAACGAGCGTATTTTTATCGAGCTGGCTCGTATTCTGTTCAATCCGTGGATCGCCGGTATCCTGCTTTCCGCTATTCTGGCGGCGGTGATGTCGACGCTGAGCTGTCAGCTGCTGGTCTGCTCCAGCGCGCTGACGGAAGATCTCTACAAGAACTTTCTGCGTAAAGGCGCCAGCCAGCGCGAGCTGGTTTGGGTCGGGCGCCTGATGGTGCTGCTGGTGGCAGTGGTCGCTATCGCGCTGGCTTCCAATCCTGATAACCGCGTGCTTGGCCTGGTAAGCTACGCCTGGGCAGGCTTCGGCGCGGCGTTTGGCCCGGTGGTGATCTTCTCGCTGCTCTGGAAGCGCATGACGCGCAACGGCGCGCTGGCCGGTATTATTGTCGGCGCGGCTACCGTACTGATCTGGAAACAGTATGGCTGGCTGGATCTTTACGAGATTATTCCGGGCTTCCTGTTCGCCAGCATCGCTATCGTGCTGTTCAGCCTGCTCGGCAGCAAGCCTTCCGTCGCGGCGGTGAAGCGCTTTGAAGCGGCGGAAACCGAGTTCCATTCGCGTTAACTTTTGAAATTCGCGGTAAAGGCTCGCTTCGGCGGGCCTTTTTTATAAGGAAAACAAGGCGGGCGGCATCGGGATTCACTGATTTTTTTGCTCCGGCTAAGGGGTTATGACCCGATCATCACCGCCTGAAGCTGCGCCGTAATGCGCGGCCGCGCGTTGGCTAGTTACGCGGAGTGAAAATAACTGCCCCGGCTCTTGTATTTCTTCCAGCGATAATGATAATCGGTATCGTTTAAATTTACCTTTCTTTACCCGCGTGAGAACGCATTTTACGCCCGAAGGTGCTTATGTTTGTGCCGTTCCTGATTATGTTACGTGAAGGGCTGGAAGCTGCGCTGATCGTCAGCCTGATTGCCAGCTATCTGCAGCGCACCCAGCGCACCGAATGGTTCGGCGCCATGTGGCTGGGCGTATTCGTCGCCGCCACGCTCTGCCTGGTGCTGGGCTATGCCATTAATGAAACCACCGGCGAGTTTCCGCAAAGGGAACAGGAGCTGTTCGAAGGCATGGTAGCGGTTGTCGCCGTCTGCATTCTGACCTGGATGGTGTTCTGGATGCGCAAAGTCTCACGCAATATCAAAGCGCAGCTGGAAGGCGCGGTAGATAACGCCCTGCAGCGCGGCAAGGGCGGCGGCTGGGCGCTGATCCTGATGGTCTTTCTGGCCGTGGCGCGGGAAGGGCTGGAATCCGTTTTCTTTCTGCTGGCGGCGTTTCAGCAGGATGTCGGTATCGCGCCGCCGATCGGCGCTATCCTGGGCCTTGCCGTCGCTATCGTCATGGGCATGCTGATCTACTGGGGCGGCGTGCGGCTGAATATGGCGGTGTTCTTCAGATGGACCAGCCTGTTTATCCTGCTGGTCGCGGCGGGACTGGCGGCGAGCGCCATCCGTGCTTTTCACGAGGCTGGCCTGTGGAACGCTTTGCAGGGGCGGGCTTTCGATCTCAGTGAAATCCTCTCGACCGGTACGCTGACGGGCACGCTGCTGGAAGGCCTTTTCGGCTATCAGGAAGCGCCCAGCGTCAGCGAGGTCGTGGTCTGGCTTTGCTATCTCATTCCTGCGCTGCTGCTGTTTTTCCTGCCGGGACGTCCTCCGGCCAGAACCGTCACGCGCTAATCTGTCTGCCTATTTAAAGGATTTTTTATGATACGTCGTTTTACAACTTCGGCGCTGGCGGCAGCGATGCTAAGCGCGCTGGCCGCTTCGTCAGCGGCGCAGGCCGCCGGGATTCCCCAGATAAAGATCGTCGTCAACGACAAACAGTGCGAGCCGATGAACGTTACCGTCAAAGCCGGTAAAACGCAGTTTTTGATCCAGAACCACAGTCAGAAAGGGCTGGAGTGGGAGATCCTGAAAGGGGTCATGGTGGTGGAAGAGCGCGAGAATATCGCGCCGGGCTTTACGCAGAAGCTTACCGCCAACCTTGAAGCGGGCGAGTATGAGATGACCTGCGGCCTGCTCAGCAATCCCAAAGGTAAACTGATCGTGCAGGGCGCGCAGGATGCGGCGGCGCAGCCGATGCTGATGCAGCTGACCGGCCCGATAACGGACTATAAAGCCTGGGTAATGCAGGAAACGGCGGCGCTGGTCGCCGGCACCCAGGCCTTTACCGAGGCGGTGAAAGCGGGCGACAGCGCCAAAGCCAAAGCGCTCTACGCGCCGACTCGCGCCCACTATGAGCGTATCGAACCCATTGCCGAGCTCTTTTCCGACCTGGATGGCAGCATCGACGCCCGCGAAGACGATTACGAGAAAAAAGCGGCCGATCCCGCCTTTACCGGTTTCCATCGCCTGGAGAAAGCGCTGTGGGCCGACGGCTCGACCAAAGGCGTGGAGCACTACGCGGATAAGCTGTATGCCGATGTGCAGGAGCTGCAAAAACGCGTTGGCGAGCTGGCTTTCCCGCCGGGCAAAGTCGTCGGCGGCGCGGCAGGTCTGATTGAAGAGATCGCTGCCAGCAAGCTTTCCGGCGAAGAGGAGCGCTACAGCCGTACCGACCTGTGGGATTTCCAGGCCAATCTCGACGGCGCGCAGAAAATCGTGACGCTGCTTCGTCCACAGCTGCAAAAGGCGGATCCGGCGCTGCTGGCGAAGATCGACGGCAACTTCAAAAAAGTGGACGCTATTCTGACAAAATATCGCAGCGGCGACGGCTTCGAAGCTTACGACAAGCTGTCCGGTGCGGATCGCACCGCGCTGAAGGGCCCGATTACGGCGCTGGCGGAAGATCTCGCTTTGCTGCGTGGAACGCTGGGACTGGATTAAATGAGCAAACAACTCAGGGATGAAACGGCGCAGCCTTCGCGCCGTCGGCTGTTAAAAGGATTAGGCGTACTGGGCGGCGCGCTCGCGGTGACCGGCGGCTGTCCGGCGCATGGCGCTGCGGAGAGAGCCTTTTCGCCCGGCGCGCTGTCGCCTGACGCCCGTAAGCAGACGCAGCCTTTTTACGGCGCGCATCAGGCGGGCATCGTCACGCCGCAGCAGGCCGCGATGATGCTGGTAGCGTTTGACGTGCTGGCGACGGATAAAGAAGATCTTAAAAGGCTCTTTCGACTGCTGACCGACCGTATCGCTTTTCTGACCAAAGGCGGCGAAGCGCCGCAGGTCGCCAATCCGCGCCTGCCGCCGATGGATTCGGGCATTCTGGGCAGCCATATCTCTCCGGATAACCTTACCGTTACGGTATCGGTCGGCGATGCGCTGTTTGACGATCGCTTTGGCCTACAGGCGCAGAAGCCGCGCAGGCTGCAGCCTATGGCGCGCTTTCCCAATGACGCGCTGGATGCCAGCCTGTGCCACGGCGATCTGCTGCTGCAAATCTGCGCTAACACCCATGATACGGTGATCCACGCGCTGCGCGATATCATCAAGCACACGCCGGATCTGCTGAGCGTACGCTGGCGTCGCGAAGGTTTTATTTCCGACCACGCGGCGCGCAGCCAGGGCAAAGAGACACCGATTAATTTGCTGGGCTTTAAAGACGGTACGGCTAATCCCAATACGGCTGACGCCGCGCTAATGGATAACATCCTTTGGGTGACGGCAGAACAGGATGAGCCGGCCTGGGCGACCGGCGGCAGCTATCAGGCGGTGCGCATCATCTCGTTTCACGTTGAGTTTTGGGACAGAACGCCGCTGCGCGAGCAGGAAAACATCTTCGGCCGCGTCAAGCAGAGCGGCGCGCCGCTGGGGATGCGCAACGAGCATGACGAACCCGACTACGCCAGCGATCCCGACGGACTGGTCACGCCGCTGGACGCCCATATTCGCCTCGCTAATCCGCGCACGCCGGAGACGCGAGAGAACCTGATGCTGCGTCGCGGCTACAGCTACTCGCTCGGGGTCTCTAACGCCGGTCAGCTGGAAATGGGGCTGCTGTTCGTCTGCTATCAGCACGATCTGCAGAAAGGCTTTCTCACCGTGCAAAAAAGGCTCAACGGCGAGGCGCTGGAGGAATATATCAAACCCGTCGGCGGCGGATATTTCTTTGTGCTGCCCGGCGTCGTTGACGACAAACATTATCTGGGGCAGGCTTTACTTCAGGCCTGAGCCGTTCTTCAGCCTTCCGCCGCGCCTCGTGCGGAAGGCTGTTTTTTAAGCAGCGCGTCGCCTGGTGTCGCACAAACAATTTGTGTTAATTTGTTCAGCATAAAATAAATTCCTATCTGCTTGATCCTTAAAGAAACCTAATTAAACCGCCGCGTACGCGTCCCTTTATTCCGCGCTTTTCGCTCCTCACAACGTAAAATTAATGTTGCATTATTCCAGGAATATGTTGAAATTTAATTATCAGGCGTCAGTTGTTTCCAGTGTGCAGCACGGAGATCGCGAATGGACAAGTCCTTTTACGGACACAAGCGTCAGACTAATAGCGTGATAGCTTCCCAGCGCGAGGGCATCTTTGCCCCGGTGACTTTCTCCTCTCTCTTCTTTTGGTCAGTTCTGCAACGTTCTCCGGTACCCGGTATTGCCCTACGTGTACCATTTCAACGGCCCGTCAAGGCTTACAAGGAAGCCAGCAAAACCTCTAAAGCGTTCACGTAATCGCACCGCTGTTTTGGGTGCGGGAAATGAAACCAACTGTAAGGTGCCACTATGGGAAGACAGAAAGCAGTGATCAAAGCTCGTCGTGAAGCCAAACGTGTGCTTCGTAGCGATTCACGCAGTCACCGTCAGCGTGAAGAAGAATCGGTCACCTCGCTGGTGCAGATGGGTGGGCTGGACGCTATCGGCATGGCGCGCGATACGCGCGATCATTCACCGATTGCCGCCCGTAATGAAGCTCAGGCGCACTATCTTAAAGCCATAGAGAGTAAGCAGCTGATTTTCGCTACCGGCGAAGCAGGTTGCGGTAAAACCTGGATTAGCGCCGCGAAGGCGGCTGAGGCCCTGATAAACAAGGATGTCGACAGGATTATCGTTACGCGGCCGGTGCTGCAGGCGGATGAAGACCTGGGCTTTCTGCCCGGCAATGTCTCAGAGAAGTTCGCCCCTTATTTCCGACCCGTCTATGACGTTCTGGTTAAACGTCTTGGCTCTTCCTTTATGCAATACTGTTTGCGTCCCGAAATCGGTAAGGTGGAGATCGCGCCTTTCGCCTATATGCGTGGACGTACCTTTGAAAATGCCGTGGTGATCCTTGATGAGGCGCAAAACGTCACTGCCGCCCAGATGAAAATGTTTCTGACCCGCCTCGGGGAAAATGTCACCGTGATTGTTAATGGCGATATTACCCAGTGCGACCTGCCGTCACACGTTCAGTCCGGCCTCAGCGACGCGCTGGCGCGTTTTAAAGAGGACGAGATGACAGGCGTAGTGCGCTTTGGTAAAGAAGACTGCGTGCGTTCGCAGCTTTGCCAGCACACGCTGATGGCATACGGCTAAACCACAGCCCGGAAAATGACTGCCGACTTTATTGCCACGTCAGACGCAAAGTCGCTTCATTATCCGGGCTATTTAACGGGCCGCGGGTTGACAACGTTTTTAAATTTTGTACAGCCGGCGATCGCGAAATATCCTAATTAAACACAACCTCTTTATTCTTTATTGACGTCCATTTATTTTTCAGAGCAATATTTCATTTTTTGACTAAAGATGCCCGCGCGTGAATATTTCCATGTCTTTTAATTTCATTGTGATCTATATTCCTCTGGTGCCTGATTACGGCACGACTATATCGGAAGAATTAACACTGAAAGGAAACAAACCATGCGTGAATTAAATCATAACGACGTTAATGCTATTAACGGGGCGGGATCGTGGAGCCACTTTACTGCAGGCGTTTCAAAGGCTTTGAGTTCAGTCTCCACTGCGCTGGAGAGCACTACCACTGAAATCTCCACCTCTTCTAATCCTGGCCTGGTTTTCAAGGCGTTTGGCCTGAGTATTGCGCAGGCGCACCTGACTTTCCTGTCTGGCCTGAGCGGTACTGCTGGCAAAAATACCACAGATAGCGCCGCAAGTTAAAGCGGAACGATCCTGTTTATTTCATACTATTCGCGTAAGCGACAGGATGGGTTATTAATCCGTCTGAAAAAGCTCTGTTATTGAATGTTTTGCTTATTAACAAAGAGCCAGGTTATTTATTGCGGCTCTTTGTTTTTAAGACGTCTTTTCTGGCGACCGACAGCAGCAGGTAAATTAAAATCCGCGAGCGAATCGGCTGCCTTTTTATTGCCCGGCACAACCGAGAAGCAGGCTACCTTATCCCGAACGTCCTGCCCGTCCGGGCTGGCGCACCGGCCCGCGCGGCGCCACACCCGTTGGTAAAGCACACAGCTAAGGCAGGCTGTCTCTGCCACACAGATCGGGTAGACGGATGAGGCGAAGCCGGCAAACAGCCGACGCCGGAAACCGAGCCCGGAGAAAAACAAGACAGAGCACTATTTTGCACGTCTGTTTCAGCTGATCTTAATAAATCATAGATAAATTTTAAGTAGTTCTACTAAGCCTTATAACCCCTTTCTCCAGTTAACCTTTTGTAAAATAAACTATTTTATTCTTTTTCCGCGTTATCTCTCTCGTTCGCCTTTTATTTTTACAATAATTCATTCATTTATCTGAATGTTTTGACTGGCTTAAAAATAATAAAGTTAGCTTTACTAAAGGTTGTGACGCGTGCGCCGATTAACTACAACCGTAAAGTTAATGTTTTTTGCATTTTATCCTTTAAGAGGCGCAAAACAGATGTTCAAAAACCTGTCGGTTGGTAAAAAATTTATTGCGGCTTTTGGTGCCATTGCGGCTCTGCTTGTGCTGCTTTGCATCGCCTTTTTCATTAATTTCTCGCGCATTATCGATTCCAATAACTGGAACGTGCATACCTGGCGCGTGATTGATGAGAGTCGCTCGCTGACGCAAAGCCTGGTGAATATGGAAACAGGGCTGCGGGGCTACGCGCTTAACGGTAAAGAGGAGATGCTGGCGCCCTGGACGGCAGGGCAAAAATCCTTTTCTCAACATATTCAGAAAATAAAATCCCTGACCGCAGATAACGAGCGGCAGCAAACCAGGCTGGAGACGCTGCTCAGTCAGGAGCAGGCATGGGAATCCTCGTTTGCGACACCGCTAATGACAAATCGTCAGGCTTTGAATGCCGGCACGCTGCCTTATGAAGCTTTCCTCGCCGCTTTTGAAAGCAACACCGGCAAAGCGCAAATGGATGGTATGCGCAAACTGATTGATGAGGTAGCGGCGGAAGAGCAGGGACTGTTAATGAAGCGCCAACAGACCGTTGACGCTACCGAGACGCAAACCAAACTGACGCTGATTTTGGGCGCTTTACTCGGACTGGGCATTGCGTCAACGCTTGGCTATCTGTTGTCACGCGCTATCACCGGGCCGTTAAAGCAGGCGGTTAACGCGGCCAAATCAATAGCGGCAGGGGATTTAACCACCGTGCTGTCGGCAAATTCGAAAGATGAAACCGGCGTGCTGATTGCCAACTTTGCTCTGATGCAAACGCAGCTGATCAATCTGGTTTCCGGCATTCAGAGCGCCGCCGCTTCGATCGATACGGCGGCGAAAGAGGTTTCTGCGGGCAACACCGATCTTTCCAGCCGCACCGAACAGCAGGCGGCTTCGCTGGAAGAAACCTCTGCCAGTATGGAACAGCTTACCGCTACGGTACGGCAGAATACCGCTAACGCGCGACACGCCAGCGATCTGGCCGCGGACGCTTCTCGCGTGGCCACGCAGGGCGGCAAGGTGGTAGGGCAGGTGGTGACGACGATGTCGGCTATTCATGACAGCTCGAAAAGCGTGGGCGAAATTATCAGCACGATTGAAAGCATCGCTTTTCAAACCAATATTCTGGCCCTGAACGCCGCGGTGGAAGCCGCGCGCGCTGGCGAGCAGGGACGAGGGTTCGCCGTGGTCGCATCCGAAGTCAGGGCGCTGGCGCAGCGAAGCGCGACGGCGGCGAAAGAAATTAAAGCGCTGATTGAAACCTCCAGCCTGCGTATCACAGAAGGCAGCGAGCTGGTGGCGAACGCCGGGAAAACGATGGAGGATATTGTCACTTCCGTCAGCAATGTTTCCCAAATTATGTCGGAAATTTTTACCGCTTCAGACGAGCAGGTTAACGGCATTGAACATGTCAGCATCGCGGTCAGCCAGATGGATGAGGTCACGCAGCAGAACGCCTCGCTGGTGCAGGAAGCCGCCGCTGCGGCTGCCTCGCTGGAAGATCAGGCGGTGCAGCTTAACCGCACTATCGCTGTATTCAGAGTGGCGTAAAGCGCCGACTGCTTGTTTGTTGAGGGACTGGCAAAAAAAGCCTGAACGTGAGTTCAGGCTCTTCTTTAAATATGGCGGTGAGGAAGGGATTGACTCGCTGCGCTCGCCCTGCGGGCAGTCCGTCCGCGAGCGTCCGGCCTGTCCAGGTGGCTAAAGCCGGTTGTCGAACCCTGGTCAAGGCTTCTCACCCTTCCTCGTGGGGAATATGCATAAAAAAAGCCTGAACGTGAGTTCAGGCTCTTCTTTGAATATGGCGGTGAGGAAGGGATTGACTCGCTGCGCTCGCCCTGCGGGCAGTCCGTCCGCGAGCGTCCGGCCTGTCCAGGCGGCTAAAGCCGGTTGTCGAACCCTAGTCAAGGCTTCTCACCCTTCCTCATGGGGAATATGCATAAAAAAAGCCTGAACGTGAGTTCAGGCTCTTCTTTGAATATGGCGGTGAGGAAGGGATTCGAACCCTTGATACGTTGCCGTATACACACTTTCCAGGCGTGCTCCTTCAGCCACTCGGACACCTCACCATATTGTAAACTTCCGTCACCCTCTCGGGCGACGGGGCGCTACTATAGGGAGTCTGGCCCTGAGGGTCAAGAAGATTTTTTTCTTTTTATTCTGGCAGGTTAAGCGGTGTACAGGGCGCAGGTAGAACACCAGTCAGGTCATCAAGCTGCCATCTCGCTGACACAAAAGCGTCACGGTTGTGTCGCAGACTAAGCTCCTGAAATTTTTAGCAACGTTTTCTTATGGAGTCGTCTGATGAAAAAAAGCCTGTTTACGCTTTCGCTTGCCGCCACGCTGTTAACCTCCGCGCTTTGCGCGCAGGCCGCCGACTATAATCGCGCCGCGCAGGGCGATATTACTCAGCCCGGCGGCGCTCGTCGCCTGAGCGAGGATCAGACCGAGGCGTTAAAGGCTTCGCTGAGCAACAATAAGGCGAAAAACGTGATTCTGCTGATCGGCGACGGCATGGGCGATTCGGAAATCACCGCCGCACGCAACTATGCCGAAGGCGCAGGCGGCTTCTTTAAAGGTATCGACGCGCTGCCGCTGGCCGGCCAGTATACGCACTACGCGCTGGACAAAAAGACCCATAAGCCCGACTACGTGACCGATTCCGCCGCTTCCGCGACGGCCTGGAGCACCGGCGTCAAATCTTACAACGGCGCGATCGGCGTGGACGTAAACGGCAAGGATCATCAAACCATCATGGAAATGGCGAAGGCGGCAGGTAAAGCGACCGGCAACGTCTCTACCGCTGAACTGGAAGACGCCACGCCTGCCGCGCAGATTGCGCATGTGACCTCGCGTAAATGCTACGGCCCGGAAAAAACCACTGAAGTCTGCGCGGGCAACGCGCTGGAAAAAGGCGGCAAAGGCTCTATCGCGGAACAGCTTCTGAACGCCCGCGTCGACGTCACTTTTGGCGGCGGCGGCAAAACCTTCAATGAAACCGCTAAGGCAGGCGACTGGCAGGGAAAAACCCTGAACGAGCAGGCGAAGCTGCGCGGCTATCAGCTGGTCAATAACCTCGACGGCATGAACGCCCTTACGGAAGCTTCGCAGGACAAGCCGGTGTTGGGCCTCTTCGCCGATGGCAATATGCCGGTGCGCTGGAAAGGGCCCAAGGCTACCTTACACGGCAACCTCGAAGGCAAGACGGTCAGCTGCGAGGTAAACAGCGAGCGTCCGGCCTCCACGCCGACGCTGGCGCAGATGACCGATAAGGCTATTCAGCTGCTGAGCAAAAATCAGAACGGTTTCTTCCTGCAGGTGGAAGGCGCCTCGATTGATAAGCAGGATCACGCGGCAAACCCATGCGGCCAGATTGGCGAAACGGTCGATCTGGATGAAGCGGTGCAGCAAGCGCTGGCATTCGCCCGCAAAGATGGTAATACGCTGGTGATCGTCACGGCCGATCATGCCCATTCCAGCCAGATTATCGCCAACGACAGCAAGGCGCCCGGCCTGACGCAGAAGCTGGAGACCAAAGAGGGCGGCCTGATGACCATCAGCTATGGCAACTCGGAAGAGGAATCTCAGGGCCATACCGGCACCCAGCTGCGCATTGCCGCCTATGGGCCTCATGCCGCCAATGTGGTAGGGCTGACCGATCAAACCGATCTGTTTTACACCATGAAAGCGGCGATGGAAATTAAAGAATAATTAATACGGCTGGTTTATTTTATCAATGCGCTGTTGCTGAAAGGTAACAGCGTTTTTTTATTTTCAGTGTTTAACGCCTGTTTATTTTTACCCTGAAAGGAAACAACTACTCTGGCGCGGGTTTTTACGTCGACGGTGCGGGTTGTTGAGAAGGGACGGAATAGTGCGTTTTTTAAAGAAGATTGAGCATCAGGGGAAAGTTCTTCGTCACTATTTGCAAAAGGATGAGCGCTATTTGTTGAAGGCGTACTGCAAAAAGCACTGTAGCGCAGCTATTTTTCGCCAGCCGGAATCGCTGAATGAAAAAATCATCCACCGTATGCTCTACGCCCGTGACGATCTTTTTACGCAGCTGGCTGATAAATATCGCGTGCGCGACTATGTGGCAAGGCGGATTGGCGAGGATCATCTGATCCCTTTGCTGGGCGTCTGGCAACGAACGGCGGAGATCGACTACGCGGCGCTGCCGGAAAGGTTTGTGCTCAAGTGCAATCACGACAGCGGTAGCTGTCAGATTGTCCTTGCCAAAGATCCGCAAGCGATAGCGAAATATAATCGGCAGCTGGATTATTGCCTGAAGCGGAATTTCTATTATGTTTCTCGTGAATGGCACTATAAAAATATTACGCCGCTGATTATCGCCGAAGCCTATATCGATCTCTTTGCTGAAGCCGATATGAATATTACGCCGGAGCTTTATCGCGTTCACTGTTTTCATCATAAAGCCAGATTTATTGAAGCGGATTTTACGGACAGCGCAGGCCATAAGCTTACCAATATTTATGATGAAAACTGGCGCCTGCAGCCCTTTACCATGAGCCAACCCAATAACCCGCGCGCTATTCCCCGACCCGTTTTGTATTCGAGGCTGCTGCAGCTGGCGGAAAAACTCGCTGAGGGGATCGATTACTGCCGGGTAGACTTCTTTATGAGCAGCGAAAATATCTGGTTCAGTGAAATCACTTTTACGCCAGAGCGGGGGAAAATCCGTTTCTCGCCCAGGATTTGGGATTACCGGCTGGGCGAGCTGTGGCAGCTGCAGGTCGGCGCCTCATGATACCGGCGGCTGTTTCTTGTCGTTATGGCATAACGTCCCGGCTATCCTGCGGCGGGTTCAGCAGGGCATAGCGCGCCAGCAGCTGTTTCAGATGCAGTTCCGTTTGCGCGCGCAGCGCGGCCGGCGCAGGGGCGCTGGCTGGCTGAGCGGCCAGCTGGCGCAGTAGCTCCTCGGCGGGAACCGTCTGATTAAACGCCTGAGTGATGGCGAAGACCTGCGATTTCAGCTCGCTGACCGTCATATATTTTCCTCTCTTTTCATCCAGGCCATCGAGCCGGTTTGCCAGCGACTGCAGTAGCGCCATACCCTGTTGCCAGCTTTCCAGGCTCGCCGTCGGCGCGGCGATAGCGTTCAGCTGCTGTTGCCAGCGGCTGGCCAGTGCGTCGGTTTCCGGTCGCTCAGGCCAAAGATGCTGCGCCTGGCGCACGAGCAGGCTGCCGTAGTTCAGGGGCCAGACCGGCGACAGCCGGGACAGGCTATCGAGCTGCGATTGCGCCTGCGCTAACCATTTCTTTCCGTCATTTCTGCCGCTTTTTTGCAGTTGCTCAAGCGTGGCTATCGGCAACGGCGCGGGAAGCGGCGCGACGCTGGTCATCAGCGCCTGTCGCTCCGGTTTATCCATTATATGGCTGGCTCCCCACAGAACCAGGCTGCCGACCACCAGCATGGTGAACATTCCTGCTACAAAAGAGCGCCAGCGGCGCCGTGGCGGCTGGGCTAAGTTGGTGGTGGCGGGTTCCGGCCGCGCGGTGCTGTCGCTGATGTTCTCCGCAGGCGCGGTCGTGGCGACGGGCAAAACCACCAGCGGCACGTCGTCGCCATGCTTATCGGCACCGTTTTCCAGACGAACGATCGCATGGCGAAGCTGCTGAGCCAGCGCATCCAGCCCGGTCTGCTGTTTCAGCTTCAGGTGCTGCAGCGTATCGCCGATGGCGGCAAGCCGCTTTTCAGCCTGAATCAGCGTGCTTAAGTCGGTATAGCTCAGCGTTTGCATACGCAGGAGCTGCTGCAAACGGCGGAAAAGCGTGCTCAGGATCTTTACCCGGACGTGGATTGCCTCCGGCCACAGATTGCTCCACTGCCGGGTAATCAACCGTTCCAGAATAGTCAGACCTTCATTCATGCCGCTGAGAGTCGCCAGCTGCGCACGTGCCAGCGTATACCAGGCGGCGGTCTGTAAATCAACCCCGTTATGATCGAACAGATCCAGACAAAGCGTTTCGGCATAGGCCCAGTTCACGTCGGGCCTTGCCGGATGGGTCAGTTTATTCAGCTCATCGCGCAGGGCCGTGTAACCGGCACAGGTGCGCGGATCGCCGCCTGTGCGCAGGCGGTCTTCAGAGAGAGAGGTCATAGGGAACTCCGAAAAGAGAGACAAAAGCGGCCTACAGCGGCGTCCGCGCATCCAGATACTGTTGCTGTTTCAGATGACGCAGCAGGACACGGCCCTCCGGCATAAATTCGGTGCCGTAACGCACCAGACCTACGCCTTTCAGCTCGGCATCAATGGCGTAGCGCAGCTCGCCGGGCTGCGTCTGTTCAAGCAGCGTCACGGTCAGGCTTTTTAGTCGCGGCTCATACTTCAGCAGCACCGCCGACAGCGTCGCCAGCAGCTGATGGGCGGTGCCGGGCATACCCTGCAAAATTTTCGTCATATCGGGCATGCCATAATCGGGCAGATGGGCCAGCGAGCCGGCCTGGCAGTTGAGAATGCGCTGCATATTATCGAGCACCGACAGAATCACCTGCTCTTCCTCACTGACAAGATGCAGATCCAGACCGCCGGCGACATTGCCGTAGAGAATGTCATAAAGGGAAGGGCGCGGCATATTACCTGGCCTCCCGAGGCTGCAGCGTCAGCCGATTATCGCCAGCTTCAATAATGCGAGGCCTGTCGGGATCGAGTTCGTCCCGATGCAGCACTACCCGCCAGCTCTGGTTGGTCTGATCCGGCGCCATAAACATCGCGGCTACGGCCACATACTGCGCTGTTTCATCCATCGGCATATCTACCGTTACGGCGCCGCCGGGCTGCAGCCGCACATCTTTTTGCGCTACCGCGTCCGCCTTCAGCGCCTGGCTGTCGCTGGCAAACAGCGACGGATAGTCCGTACTGTCAAACGCCTTACGATCTTTCAACTGGTAAATGCGTATCACGGTGGAAAGCGGAACGCCGCCGTCATTGCTGTTGACCGCCTCACGCGCGCGGATATCCAGGTGCAGAGTTTTTACCTGCCGGTAAAAAATGGATTTTGTGACGGCCACCGTGCCGTCGGTGACTTTTTGCGTCAGGCCGCAGCCTGTCAGCGACAGCGCAAGCGCTACGGCCATCAGGCCAGAAGCGGCCCTACCAACGATAATCGCCATCTTCGTCGATCTCCTTTCGTTTACGATTTTCCTGAACCCGCTGATAGCGGCCCAGGCTAATGGTGAGTTTTCGGTACTGCGGCGCAGTCTTTGTTGCCAGCGGCCTCAGCACCGCCGTGAGTCCCAGCTGCGGACTCTCCGCCGCCGGACGACAGTTGAGCCGCGCGTCCGGCAGTAAAGCGCGATCCACGCGCAGCTGCAGGCGAACATCCAGGCGACTGCCGAGGTAGACGTGCAGCAGCGCCAGCAGATCGGTGTGTAGCTGACCGCCCGGCAGCCAGCCCACAGCTTCCCCGGCATCTTCGGTTGAGAGCTGTAGCAGCACCTGACCATTGACGTCGGTGGCGTAATTCCCCATCACCGGACGGTGTTTCAGGCTAATCGGCTGGTTTACGCGCATGGCCGCCGGCGCCTTCAGCGGAATGCGCTGCGGATCGTGATGCCAGACGCTGGCATGAGTCGCGGGCGCCAGCAGCGTGACCAGCGAGATCAGGCCTTCCGCCGTGCGGCCCGGCAGCAGCATCGCCGGCAGCAGAGCCAGGAAGCGCGACACCGGCGTGGCGATATTCTGCGCGCATCCCGGAATGCCAAGCCCGGCCAGCCCCAGCAGGTATTGCGAGGTGTTGTCCTGGCCGCCGGCCGCAAAGGTGGCTGGCCAGGAGTATTTGCGCCAGATGCGGTAGTACTGGGCGATAAGGCGATGGTTAAAAATATCGAGAAAATCCGTCGTGGCCTCATAGCCTTCCCGCCGCTGCACGATGTCATCGATATAGTGGGTCGGCAGCGGCGACTCGACGCCGTAAAGCCCCATAAAAGTCACGCGCACCGTCGGCGGAAGATGCGGGTGCTCTGGCGCTTCGGCGCCTTTGATTTCGCTGGCCGGAAAGCCCATTCCCGGATGCGGCCGGAAGCGCACGGCTTCCTGACGTACCTGCCAGCCGCTGCCGATCACCGGCGCCTCCGGCTGGCTTCGCTCCAGCAGCAGGCCGAAGCGGTAAAAACTGCTGTAGGGCAGATAGTCCTGAAGCTGCGCTATCAGCCGGGCAGGCGCGGACTGTGGTTCTCTTTCCACCGGATGCATTTTCCTTCTGGCTGAACGATCAGCGTGAGCTGGTTAAACTGGTTCATATCGGCGTAGAGGGCCAGGAAGCGGTTAAGCATCTCCCCGAAGAGATGAATGTCGCCTTCGCCGGTAAAGCCGTTGCGGTCAATCGTCACCTCAATGTCCAGGCCCCGCAGCAGAAAACCGTTTTCGAAGCGCTGGATGCGGTGGTGCTGCACTGCCTGAATGGCGTCAAGGCGACGGTTGTTTAGCTCGTCCTCCTGCCAGTTGTAGAGCGCCAGCGTGCCGCGCAGCACTTCCGCGCTGCTCATCATATTGAGAAAGCCGGTGCCGAGATGGCTCATCACTCGCCAGTGGAAGCGATCTTCCGCTGGTGGATAGACCGGTAAAGTCGGTTTGCAGAGGTTGCGCACGCTGACTTTTGTTTGCAGCGTCTGCTCGCAGCGGTCCAGTAGCGCGCTCTGCAGCGCGCGACGCGGAAGCTGTCCGTTGGTGCCGGTAATGCGCAGCGAAACCGTTTCCCGCTCTGTTATTTTGTCCGCTTCCCACTGCTGACCGCCCAGAATCAGCCAGGTGTCATGCATCCCCGTGACGCCGCGCTTGACGCGAGTATGGTAGTAGCGCTCCGGCGCGTCCCGACGCAGCATCCCGCCGCGATGGCGGAAGCTGGTAAAGGGAACATACTCGGCGTTGCCAGTACGTGCGGAGCCTGTTACCGCATCCACGGAATAAATTTCCGTGTGGCCGTCCTGCAGGCGCTTTGGCCGCAGCAGATATTCGCTCTCCAGGCCGCTGATGGTCAGCGGGTCGGCTTCAAGCGTAAACAGGTTGATTACCGGCACGCAGTGCAGGCGCAGGGCGTCGCTGGTCACCGGCAGATCGGCGGGCCAAAGCTGGTTGAAGACTATCTCGATGTCGAAACTCGCGATGCCCGCTGGCAGAGTGACATTCTCCAGCCCGTTAAGATGTACGAACATAAATTTTTCGCGGAAGGTGAAATACTCCAGCAGCAGCTGATAGCCGCTGAAGGCGCTTTCCCCTTTGGGCCACAGGCGATCCTCTTCCGTAAAACCGCCGGGCGAAAACCAGCCGTCAAGGCGTATGCGCTCGCTCGCTCCCGGCAGGCGCAGATAGATCGCCGCCTGGCGTTTCGTCATCATCAGATGCAGGGCGCTGCTGACCGGCGCCTCCGCGGCCAGATAAAGGCTAAGGCGACTGAGATCGGCCTGAGACCAGTCCGCCTGCGGGCTACAGGCAAAGCGCATCCGCAACAGCGAACGACCGTCCGGCTCAGTGGTCATGGTAACCTGTTCGATCGCCATTGGGTTGAGCGGCATGGCGCGGGTCGTGCGGTAGCGGCAGACGGTATTTTTCGGCCCTATGGGCCGGGAGGCGATCTCCAGCCCGGCAGGCACCGTTTCGCTTATTTTCATCGCCGACAGCTGTGGCGTCAGAGCCACTATCGACAGCGAGGGAATAGTGCGCAAATAGTGGGGCCAGAGCATACTCACCAGGCTTTCGGTCAGCTCCGGCAGATCGTCGTCGATTTTCTGCCGCAGGCGACCCACAGAAAAGGCAAAGCCTTCAAACAGACGCTCCACATAGGGATCGGGCGTACCGGCCTTGTCGAGGTCGAGCATCGCCGCCCGGTCAGGATGGGTTTGCGCGAATTCCTTTCCGGCTTCGCGCAGATAGCGCATCTCGGCGTCAAAATAACGCAGCGTTAAGTCATCCATATCACACCTGTGAATTAATTGCGGAACCCGATACCCTGTGAAAGCCTGTATGAAATAGGGAAAAATATAATGTCGCTGCCCAGCGTCAGCGGAGTTAAAACAATATTAGTGACAAGATTTCCCGGATGAAAATCGGTGGCTCTCTTCTTCGAGTAGAACTCAATATTGTACTGTTTTTTCAGTGATTCAGTTTCGTTAAAAGAATAATTTAGCTGTGCTTTAGGAATGATAACGCCGCCGACTTCAACGTTTTTAAAGTACTCTCCTTCAAGTATAGTAAATCCAGCCTGGCTGATAATATCGCGTTCTTCTTTGGACATTTTGTTTGTTGGCTGGTTTACCGCTACAGTTAAGGTTTCTTCGAAACAGACCACGCCGTTATTTTTTGAAGAACCTGTCAGGTTGAATTGCAAAGTGTGTGCTTTCCTGCCCGAAATTAAAGGAATGCGCGCTGCTATTTTATTCAGCGTCAGAAGTTCATCTGTGCCGCTGGTCAGAATATAAATGTTCTTTTCTCCTACAAAGGCCACGCCTTCTGCCGGTATATGCAGAGGAACTTTTTTCTTTTCCTGAATTACCGAGGCCGCAAGATTTTTATACTGGTAAATAGCGGTGACTTTATCCTGAAACTGTAACTTTCTTTCAGTGTATGAGGTTGTCACCTCATTGCTGCTCCACAGTAGCGCCGTACAGCCGGAAAGCAGTAACGAGAAGAAACAAACAATTATTAATTTGGTTTTTATCACTTCGATCACTCCGTTGATTATTTTTTAGTTTTGCTTTAGCTGCATAATACCGCCGCTCTGGCGGGATCGACCGCCACTAGCCCGGCCAGCAGTTGCTCCATTTCGGGCTGCAGGCGCGTTCTGTCGCTCTCGCTACGTCCTGCCTTCATGCGCAGCAGTTTCAACCGGCGGGCTTTTACCTCAAACAGCAGATCCGGCTCCCACTGCGGCAGAGTCAGCGCGGCCGCGTGGACGTCCAGCTCCGCGAGCAGATGGAGCGCCAGTTCATTTTTCCCCGTTTGTTCGGCTACGCGGGCCATCAGCAGACGCAGCAGCCAGCGGCCGCGCGCAGAGTGAATGCCCGGACGGCTTTGCAGCCAGGCGAGCGCCGCATCCGTTCCCTCGCTGTCCGCCATCTGCAGGGCTTCCGGCTCCAGCGTCAGGATGTCGTTCACCCCGGAAGCTTCCGCTGCCGCAACGGGAGTCTCTTCCGGCCAGCGTTCGCCATCATCCAGAACCTGCTGGCGTATCCAGTTCAGCGTCACCTCATCGGCGAACGGCGTGCCGTCGTTAAAAGCCAGCGTCTCCAGGCCGGAAAGACGGCTAAGCAGCCCTTTCAGATCGTTTTGAATAATGGCAGCTATCGCCTCCTGGCCCGATTTCAGCAGCGCCTGGTGGATATACCACTGCAGATCCAGCCACAGATGATTGGCGCCTCGGGTAAACATGCCGTCGCTTTGCTCCAGCAGCTCCAGCCAGCTCTGCTGCAGCCACAGCCTTTTCAGCAGCGCGCGCTGATCCGGTTTTGGCGGCTCGATGCGGGTTCTGCCATCGGCAGAGAGCGGCGGCAGCTGGTGCAGCGTGTCGTGGCGGATGCTTTTCATCAGGTGATGACCGGAGAGCCAGCCATCAGGCTGGTCGCGCAGATATTTCGCCAGGATGCGCGCCTGGGTCAGCAGATCCTGACCTGAGGTGATGCCGGAGAGCAGGGGAGCGCTGTCGCCAGCCGCGGAAACAGGCGCGTCCGCCACGTTCTGCGGCACAACCGCATCGACGCCGCCAGCTTTCATCAGCCGATTTTCCAGCGCCTGATATAGGGCGCCCAGCATCGGGCGGTTCGCGTCGTCGGCAAAAGTTTGCTCTGTGAGCCACAGCGCGCCGGCAATGCGCAGAGTATCCTTTTTCACCACCTCCGGATAAAGCGAGAGGCTGTCGAGGATGCGGCTGCTGCAGAGCCACTCTATGGCCGCTTTTCGGCTGCGATCGCGCTGTGGATGCAGCCCGGAAGCAAAACGACGCAGTAACCCGGCCAGCAGCTCCAGCCCGTCCGCCAGACCGTTTTCGCCAGCCCGGTGCAGCCTGGCCCAGATATAGTAAGTGGCGACGCGGATATCTTTCGCCGTAGTAGTCAGCAGTTTTTCCGCAAGCTGGCAGACGAGATCCGTATTGGCGCCGGAAAGTTTATTGACCTCTTCACGCATCTGCTGGAAATCATCGTCGTAGCCGGGATCTTCCCCGGTCGGGTTGTCCGGCGCAAGCGGCGCGAGCCAGTTGTCCCACAGGGCGATGCGTGCTTGCGTTTGTTCAGTGAGTTCTTCTTCTGCGGCCTGACAGGCGCTGAGCAGGGAATGGATAGTGGCCATTAGTCAGCTCCTTCCGTGGTGTTGTCAATATGCATCAATTCGTTGTTATCGCTTATTGGCAGCGCAATTGCGTCCACGCTGAAAATAGCGCCCGGCAGGGTGAAGTTGCGCAGCCTGAGCAGCGCTAACGGGCCTTCGCCGGCCTCGGTGCGCAATACGTAGTTAAGCATCCGGCCATCCTGCGCTTGCCAGCTCAGGCGCCAGCTGCTGGGTATGCCCGGATAAGCTTCACGTCGCGCCTTGTCCAGCAGGCGGATTAACCCCCAGCTGCCCGGCAGATCCGCATACTGCCGGGTGCCAGCCTGAGTGCTTATCCAGCTTAAGCTGGCGCCAGGCGCTTCCGTATCCGCAGGCCAGCGGAAGCGCTTCCAGACCGGCATCTGATTAACGTAAGTCAGCTTCTGGCCGTCGACGGTCAAATCTGTCTGCATCACGCCCGCCGCCGTGCCAGCACGTAGATCGAAATGCAGGGCCGCTTCGCCGTTGGTAAAGGCCACGTCGGCTATCTGACTCAGCGTGTTGATGGCCTCCAGAAACGCCGGGCTGAACGTCAGTCCCTGGGCGTTGATGCTGTCCGGCATCCAGCGGCTGCCTTCCCGGCGCAGCACGCCGCTCAGGTTGGCCTGCAGAAAGCGCGTGATGCGTCCGGATTCGGCGTTGAGGTATTTTGCCAGCAGCGGCAGCGAAGCATCGCTGCTGACGTTTTTAAACGGATAGCGACCGGCGAAGGCGCTGTTCCAGTCCTCCACTATCGCGGCGCGCCACTGGGCGTTTAAACTCTCCGCCGCCGGGTTCAGCACCTGCTGCCAGGCCTGCTCCATCGGGCGAATAAACAGAGTCTGGCCGAAGCCGCTCCACTCCTGACCAAGACCCGCCGCCAGCAGGCTGCCGTAGTCCCGCGTCGCGGTCAGATCCACGGTTTTGCCCTGAAAAACGGTCTGCGCCAGCGTGCGGGTCATGGCCTGCGGATCGGCCGAGTTCGTGACCTGCTGTAAGCGCAGGCGAACCTGGGTTACGCGGGTCAGAAAGGTTTGCAGGTTCAGCGCTTCGCTGCCGCCGGCCTGATTATCCATCAGCGCCAGTACCGGCCCAAAGGTTGCGTCCAGCGGCCCGTGCGCGACAGCACTCTGATCGATCGCCGGTTGTTTATCGCCGGCAAGCAGGTTCTTCGCCGATTTCACCAGCGCGTCCGCTACCGCTACCTTTGTCCGGCCGGTGCGTCCCTGAATATTCAGGGTGTTCATCAGCGCGACCAGCGGCGACTGGCGTACGTCGGCCATCAGGGTCAGCTGATCCACGGCATCGGAGAGCGTTTCCGCTTTTTGCCAGCGCAGGCTGTTAAGAAAGGCGAGCCAGGCGCCGCCGAAATCCGCAAAATAACGCTCCGTCAGCCGCTGCTTAATCTCCTCCGGCGAAGCCTGCTGCTGCGTCGATCGCGAGCCATCAGTCAGTACCCAGTCCATCTCCTCGCGTCGGCTCTTCGCCACTTGCTCAATCGCAGGCTCAACGGCCTCTTCCCAGGCCTGGCGGGTAAACATACCCGGCACCACCTGGTCGGTAGTGAACAGCCGGGCCGCGTCGGTGTCGCCGGTCATCTCTGCCAGACGCATATCGGCAAACTGGCGCGCCACCTGCAAAAGCACTTTCTGATACAGCGTGGCGTCACTGTTGCGCATTCCCATCTGGCGAACCAGCAGGGTACGGCTCTGGCTGATAAGATTGTCATCGGCCGTCAGTCGCCACTGCGGGCGGGCCACGGATTGCGCGCCATAAAACGCCAGCAGCGTCGGCCCTTTTGCCCGCCAGATACCTTCCTCAACGCCTTCGCGTTGTGGCCAGTTTTGCATCAGCGTGCGGCTGAACCAGGTCGCATCCATCCGCTGCGGCTGCGCCAGCATCAGATAGAGCCTGAGCTGATCATAGGCCGTCTTCGCCATCTGGCCGCGCTGCGGGCTGTCCGGCGGAAGCTGGACAAAAGCCGTCAGCTGCTGCTGAAGATAAGCGGCAGCCGCGTCACGTAACAGGGGCAGGGCGCTTTCTTCGTAGCGGGGCAACAGCGCGGCCAGCAGCCCGGCATTCTGATCCATCCCGGCATGGAGATACCAGGGCGTGCCGTGCGCCTCGCGGTACTGCAGGCGGGCGAGGGTTTTCTGCAGCTCCGCCAGCGCCAGCAGGCGTTCGCTAACGGGCTGGCTGGTATCCTGAGCCTGCTGCACCTGCTGCTGCGCCTCAGCCAGCATATGGCGGTTGCCGAGGAAGGCGACGACCATGCCGGCTCCCCATAACAGCATCAGCGCCGCGGCGATAACCGCCAGCCCGCGACGCCAGCCAAATCCCGGCCTGCGCGGACGCAATCCGGCGGGTAAGGCCTGAACCGAATCCGGCAGGATATGCCAGCGGTTGTCCATACCCCAATGATGTTCCACGCTGCGGGCGCCGTTGGCGGTGGCCGGGCTGAACGCCACGCCTGCCAGCGGCAGTGGACGACAGGGATTCAGCAACGCGGCCAGCGGCCCGGCGATGCCTGCCAAATCATTCGTGAGCCGGTGGGCCAGCGACAGCAGAAAATGGTGGGCCGGCGCGGCGCAGATCTGCTGTACTCCCTGCGTGACCAGGCCAGGGATCAGCGCCTGCAGCTGCGCGTTCAGCCTGTCCGGGCGACATCCCGACGGCAGCAGACAGCCTACCGGTTGCGTAACGCGTCCGGCTTGATTGCCGGGAGCCTGCAGCGACCAGACGTACAGCGGCAGCCGCCAGCCGAGGCACTCATAGCGCGCGCTAATGGCCTGGTAAAGGAGATCCAGCCGGTCTTCCGACAGGGTTGCGGATTGATCTTCGCTTAGTGCGCCGGTCACCCAAACCAGCCCGTCGGCCGGACGATGGCGCAGACGACGCAGCGCCAAAAGCCAGGCCCGATCCTCCGGTTGCGCCGGATCGCCGCCCCAGAGCAGCAGGGTTCCTTGATCCTCCTGCCAAAGCTGCTCCGCCAGCTTCGGCGTCAGCCGCTCCACGTCGTCGACGCTGCCGGTAACCAGCAGAATGCGGACTTTGCGGTACCAGAAGCGACCGTGGAGCTGGCGGAGATAAACGCGAATAGTTTGCAGCGTTTCGCTGTATTTCTGTTTTTTTTCAGCTAAGAGACTTTTTTGATGACGATCTTTGCCTGACAACTCATGGAATCGCTCAAAAAAGCTAAGCGAGATAAGCCATTGCCATAATCTGACAAATAATTCATCAAAGAACAGGATTACAAAACATAAGATCGCTATAGCCAACGATGCATAAAGTTTATTCTCTGTGGTACGCAGCTGGACAACGGGATTCTCAATCCAGATGAGAACACCACCGACAATCATAATAATCAGAATAGTTAACCATGTACTGAAGCGCTTATTAGTTTTCACATTGCTATCCTTTGCGTAACATTATCCCGGACGGACAACAACCATTTGCGTGTTATTATCGTTATCGCCAGCGATTACCCATTGCGGCAAACCCGAAGCTGCAGCATATTCGCAGGCGCAGATCAGAGAAATATTACCTGCAGCGGCGCCCGGCCTGCCAAAGGTATCATCCAGCGACTGATCTCCTTCTTTGTTGGCAAGGTAGCCTTGCTTCTCCATTGCCTGAAGAATCTTCGCCAGAACATCGCTTTTTAACTGCGTGCGCCAGAAATACCAGTGCTGTTCAGCGTTTAATTTCCCCCAGCAGGCCGCGTCTGTTACTGACTCAGTTACATCCATAACGGAAACAGGGCGATGGACCCACATTTGCGGTTTGATATTTTGCTTCTGTAGCCATGCCGGAGAAGCCATCAACAAAGCTGATACTGACTCGGCTTCGCGATCGCGCGGCAGCATAAACAGATTAATCTCCACGGAAAGAACTACTTTCTCATTATCGCTGTCGAGCCATTCATCGATCCACATCATGCCGTCGTTTTTGCTGCTGGCAATCACCTCTTTAACGCTGGCCGAGGGAGTAAAGATATTCTGCCAGGCGGTAATAATCTGGTCATCATTAAGCACACCGTCATGAGAAAGGCGGATGGAGAGGCTTTCTCCATACTTGTCCAGTTCAGCTTTTAATTGTCTTAAAACAATTGCCAACAGCGATTCAAGTCGGTGTTGGTATCCAGCAGCGGTGAGCGTTTCTAATGGCGTAGAGAGCAAAGCCGCACTGACCGTATTGCGCAGCACAGGAGAATAAAGAGTTTGAAGGCTACTTGCACCGCGCAAGAGCGCCTGCGAAAGTTTGTTGCTGGCAACAGGGGTGATATAGCTCATTCCCAAAATTCCTGTAGCCTTTTGCCCTAATAAAATTTGCTCCTCCCGCTGCTGCTGATGCAAATGATTCCACCAGAGAACACGATCGCGCTTGTTCTCATAACAGCGTAACCGAATAATAAAGGCTAATAGTCCCACACCAAAGGGAATCGCCAGTGTACAAAACCAAAACCATACCGAATACGTTGTCAGCTCTTTTGGCCAGACAGAAAGCACCAGGATGGCTCCTGCGATCGCACACAAAATAATGACAAGTAGCCAGCGGGACGTGCGTGGAGGAGAGGGCAATGGCTCCTCATGTGGGATCTGTTTCAGATGAACGGGCATGATTAGCGTTTTCCTGCGACAGGTAATGAAGAAATTAACGTACAACCACAACCACAGCTATGACCATCAAGCGCGACAGGTCTGCCGTTTATTTTTGAGCCTTCATCTCCTTCTGTAATAAAGGTATCACCATGTAGGGGACAGGATACTTTATCCAGAAGGCAGGCAACCTCGCGGCCCATAAATTTTACGCCAGAGCTTCCTTCAAGAACCGTACCGCCATGAGTTGTTTTATCAAAAATACGAATAACGCCTTGCATAAGAATTTACCTGAAGAGTTAATTATTTACAGGTTGAGATAGATTGACCACGCATCTTGCGGTCATTGCGAGAGGATAATCACTATTTTTTACCTTAGGAGGACGGAAACTTCTCCCGACCGTTGAGCCTGTTATTCCATTATAGCTGTCCGAGGAGCGCGCTACTTTTTGATAGCCCTTACCATCATATTCAAATACGGGCTTGTCCGGACCCTGGGGATCTTTGCGCGGAGAGTTTTTATAGTAATCAGGGTCGTACCAGTCATTTACCCACTCGAAGCCGTTGGCGGCCATATCGTAAATGCCAAGAGGATTTGGCGGAAAAGCATTGCCGGGTAAATGGGTAATCAGACCCAGACGAGTTCGGCTCTTTAAAGCATATTGTTCCCTGTCATAATCGGTAGCAATGTTTATTCCTGTGCTTTTTCCGCCACTGTGAAATTCAATCTCGGCTTTTCCTGTATTGGTGGGCAAGACATGAAATTCTCCACGACTTCTTGCCGCATATTCCCACTGGGCCTCGGTGGGCAAAGAAAACGGCAAGTCCGTGATTTTCCCCAGCCATGTGCAATAGGCAGAAGATTCATACCAGTCAATACGGGCAGGTGTATCATCGGTCTTATTCAGATCATTCCACCTTTTTGTAAAAGCTTTATCTACCTGGCGGCCCGGCAACTGATTGTAATTAAGGTAAAAGTGATATTCGCGATTACTTATTTTAAATTTACTGATTGAGTAGCCGGTAAGCTCCACCGTATGCAGCGGCTTGCTGTCCGGGTAGCGGTCAATCTGGCCGCCATTCAGTTTTATGCCGAAATCGCCCATTTCAAATACGCCGCCCTCCACAAAAACCAGGTTGCCTTTAACCTGCTGAATAAATTCATTCAGCTCAGCCCGGCTGACTTTCTTTTCCGGCGGCTTTTCCTGCGGCCTGTCGCAGCCCGTTAACAGCAATAAAGGCAGTAATAAAATCACTGTTTTATTCATGCATAAATTTCCTTATCAGGGCGCCTCTTTATTCAACTGCGCCCTGAGCTGACCGTCCGTGGAAACGCTGGCCCGTACAATATTTACTGACCGACCGGCACGGGGGAGTTAACCACGCATCTTGCGGTCTGGCTATGCGGAATACTCTCTTGCGGAACGCGTGGCGGACGATAAGTTCGTCCTACTGATGATCCTATCATTCCATTATAATTATGCGAAGAGCGCATTACCTTCTGATAGCCCTTACCATCATATTCAAATATGGGGTTGTCCGGACCCTGAGGGTCTTTGCGCGGGGAGTTCTTATAGTAATCGGGATCGTACCAGTCGCTAACCCATTCGAAGCCGTTGGCGGCCATATCGTAGATGCCAAGGGGGTTTGGCGGAAATGCATCGCCGGGAAGGCTTGAAAGATATCTGAGGTGAGTCCCTTTTTTCAAAGCATACATTTCTCTGTCGTAGCCGGTAGCGATATTTATCCCTGTGCTTTTCCCGCCGCTATGAAATTCAATCTCAGCCTTGCCTGTATTGGTGGGTAAGACATAGAACTCCCCACGGCTCCTGGCCGCGTATTCCCACTGGGCCTCGGTAGGCAAGGAAAAGGGTAGCCCCGTGATTTTTCCCAGCCAGGCGCAGTAGCCAGCAGATTCGTACCAGTCTATCCAGACTGGTGTTTCTGGCGTGCTGTTATATTCGGCCCACATGTCTTTTAAAGAATCACGAACTTTTCTTATTGGAAGATGATTGTAATCAAGGTAGAAATGGTATTCCCGGTTGCTGATTTTGAATTTGCTGATTGAGTAGCCGGTAAGCTCCACCGTATGCAGCGGCTTGCTGTCCGGGTAGGGGTCAATCTGGCCGCCGTTCAATTTTATGCCGAAATCACCCATTTCAAACACACCGCCCTGCACAAAAACCAGATTGCCTTTAACCTGCTGAATAAACTCATTCAGCTCGGCCCGGCTGATTTTCTTTTCGGGCGGCTTTTCCTGAAGCCTGTCGCAGCCCGTTAACAGCAATAAAGGCAGTAATACGATTCCTGTTTTATTCATCGGTAAATTTCCTTACCCGGGCGCCTGTTTATTTAACTTTGCCCTGAGCTGTCTGTCCCTGAAAACGCTGGCCCGTAAAATATTTACTGACCGACCGGCACGGGGGAGTTAACCACGCATCGTGCGGTCTGGCTTAATGGAATTCTTCCTTTCTGGACGCGTGGCGGGCGAAACGTCCTTCCAACCGTTGAACCAATTATCCCATTGTAACTGTTTGAAGAGCGCATTACTTTTTGATACCCCTTACCATCGTATTCAAATACGGGTTTGTCCGGACCCTGAGGGTCTTTACGCGGAGAGTTTTTATAGTAATCAGGGTCGTACCAGTCATTTACCCACTCGAAGCCGTTGGCGGCCATATCATAGATGCCAAGAGGATTTGGCGGAAAGGCATTGCCGGGAAGATGGGAAAAATAGGTAAGGCGGGTTCCATTTTTTAAAGCATATTGTTCTCTGTCATAAGTCATAGCAATATTTATTCCTGTACTTTTTCCGCCGCTGTGAAACTCAATTTCGGCCTTACCTGTATTGGTGGGCAAGACATAAAGCTTTCCACGGCTTCTGGCCGCATATTCCCACTGGGCCTCGGTGGGCAAAGAAAACGGCAAGTCCGTGATTTTCCCCAGCCATGTGCAATAGGCAGAAGATTCATACCAGTCAATACGGGCAGGGGTATTATCGGTTATATTCAGCTCTCTCCACATTTCCTTAAAAGCTTTATCCACCTGACGGCCCGCCAATTGATTGTAATTAAGGTAAAAATGATATTCCCGGTTGCTGATTTTGAATTTGCTGATTGAGTAACCGGTAAGTTCAACCGTATGCAGCGGCTTACTGTCCGGGTAGGGGTCAATCTGGCCGCCGTTCAGTTTTATGCCGAAATCCCCCATTTCAAACACGCCGCCCTGCACAAAAACCAGATTGCCTTTAACCTGCCGAATAAATTCATTCAGCTCGGCCCGGCTGATTTTCTTTTCCGGCGGCTTTTCCTGCGGCCTGTCGCAGCCCGTTAACAGCAATAAAGGCAGTAATACTTTAACCATGCTTTTCATCAGTCAGTCTCCTTACGCCAGTACCTGATTAGGGGATAGCGGACCAAAATCACCCATGCGCGGGTAGAAAGGGTTATCCTGCTGCGCCAGCTGGTAGTCCCAGGTATCGTTCATGGCCAGCGCGTAGCCCCACGCCACGCCCCCGCGGATGCGCTTTTTGATGGCGTCCATCTCCTTATCCCGGTTTAAACCTTCCCGTAAAAACGTCCGCAGTTCAGATTCCTGCCACGCCACGAGCTCCTCTTCGCTTAACGGATGCGTTAACGCCAGATCCTGACCGTCACGGCTACAGTGGGTCATGACCTTTATCCATTCCCGTTGCGTCTGGATGCTGGACAAAATATGAATAATGGCTTTTTTACGGTCGTGATAAATATCCGGAATAATGTGGTTGCCGCGGTTATCCAGATCCACATGGTCCCAGATACCGTGCCGGGTAAGCAGGTAAATTAAATTTCCTTTTGTTTCGGGTGTATATTTCAATAGTTCCTGAGGCTTAGAGTTTATTTTATTAGCCAGTTCGTTTCTTTTTGCAGATGCCTCTAAGCCCTCTGAAACATTGCTCTGGAATGAAATAAATAATTCATTAATTTTATCATGTGTTGTTCCCACTTTATCCAGCAGCTGAATAACCTGTTCTTTCATATCGGAAAGCAGCATAACGCATATTCGACTGTATGCCTGAAAAGCCTCTTTGACCACGAGGTCAAAAAAATGATAGTCCAGCCCGTAGAGCTGGTAGGCCAGCCAGGCGCCAAACCGGCTCAGGTTTTCATAGCCCACCTCGCACGTCAGCGCGCCTTTCGCCCCCGCGCCGCAGCACAGGCTGGCCGCGATTTTAAAGCAGAACTTACCGTTGACGAACGTACAAAAAAATGTAAACCCTGCTCCGGCGCCCGCCATCACGTCAATGCTGGGGGCTATCGTACAGAAATCAACAAATTCCGCGGCGGCCTGCCCCTGGTATGCCGACGCCGCAACGGGCTGCAGCCACTGCACGCCGCCCTTCAGGCCAAATTCAACCTTCGCCCCGGCAAAAATGGCGGCGCTGCTGGTTACGCCTTCATCTTCCTTCTTCATTCCCTGCTGAAAAGCCCTGCCGGAGGCGCGGCGTTCACTAAAGCGCGGCAGCGTGCTTTCCCTGTCCCGTTGCCCCATCAGCACCTGCTTTGCATCAATGGTGGTGACCTGCAGCTGATTTTCTATCCGGGCGGAGGCGCCGGCAAAGCCGCCCAGCTGGGTTTCCAGATAAACTCTTAACATGCCCATACTGAGTGTGGCTCCTCCTTCAGGCGTATAGGTCAGCGGCCAGCCCACCCGGTCCGGAAGATAAAAGGTGGCGCTGGCGCAGCCCTGCGCAATGCTGAGAACGGCGGAGGCTTCGCCGCTGACGGTCGCTTCTCCTTTCCACGGGTCCCATTCGCCGCTGGCGCCCGCGTTGGCGGTAAAGCGCATAAACTGCGCCCCCGCAGAGACGTCGATATGCTGGCCGATTTCTTTTTCCTTATTGTCAGCGTTGAGGCTTTTGTTCCAGCTCTCCGCCCACCCGGTCAGCGTTTTGTCGATTTCGCCGGCGTCCAGCCGGAACAGCTGCACGCTGGTGTCAGGCCTGTTAACAGTGATGCTGGTCAGCTGCGCTTTCAGTTTGCGGGTATCAATCCCTTTCCGGTTGCCCTGTTTATCGTAGGTAAAAATACTTTCCGACGCGGAGGCCTTGTCTTTTGCCTTCAGGGAAACATTATGTCTTTTCCCGGCGCCCAGTTTGTCGTAATAGCCTTTTTTGACGTAGATATATTTACTGCCGGAGCCGGAGCGGCGCCCGTTTTTCTTGCGGGTGACCACGGGTATCAGCTCGACCATGGATTCATAGCCTGTGGGGCCCATACTGCCCATTTTTTCCTGCAGCGCGGTTTTCTTCCTGACCACCGTTTCCTGTAGCTCAGTGGCCTTGTCCTCAATCGCCGCCTCCTTTGCGCTTTCAGCGGGCCGGCAGAAAACGGTGCTGTACTCTGCAATGGCGGCGGCATACGCCTGCTCCGCCTCATGAACCTCGCTGACGGCCGCGTGCAGCTCGCCCCAGTGGCGGTCGAACTCGTCGCAGGCCTCGTCGGCGAGCAGGACAAGCTCTTCGGTATCGGGTTTGAAATAAACGCTGGCAGAGGCGTGATACACGTCCACCACGTTGCCGTCTTTTTTACTCAGTGTATTCTGCGCCTCAGGCGCGTTTTGTCCGCTCATTCTCGTCAGTCCCTTTACTCAAAAAACAGGTTTATGGCATCGGCGTCCAGGCCGTAGTGCTGTTGCGTCATGCCATTTTCATCCGTCACGCCCCGGATGATTTTGCCATCGGCAGTTTCAATTCGATAAGGCACAAAGGGCTTTGGCTGATTAGTGGTGCGATCCAACACCCTGAATCCGCCGCTCATGGGGTGATGAAATTCGGGATCGCTTACCGCTGCCGGAGAAAGAGCCTGCTCCAGTGAAGCACTTCCTCCCCAGAGGATATTTGTGCTTTTCAGGTCTATTTTTCCCGGCGCGCCAATTTCTATCGCGCCATCCTTGATTTTTATATAGGCGCCGCCTTTGCTGGTCAGCGTAATACCCTGCGCCGCGTTCAGTATTATTTCGCCGTTGACGCTGTTGATATTCATTGTTTTGTCGGACTGAACGCGCATCCTGTCAGTTTGCGCCTGGATATCCATCATTCCTTTGGCGGCAAATATCTTCATTCCCATTTTTTGAGCAAACAGGCTGATAGCTTCACCAGCGGCTACGGTCAGCCGTTTGAAAATTGACATATCCACGTTCTCGCCCGCGGTTGCAGTCAGCGTGTGGCCAGCGGAGAGCTGAATATTTTTGGGCGTGGCAGCCGCAATGCCTGCGGGCGCCGACAGGATGAGACCGGCCTCCTGTAACTGATTGAGGGTTTGCGCGAGCTGCTGCTGCGAATCAATATCCGCGCTCATGGCTCCAGAAGTTCCGGCGCTTTGCGCCAGTGCGGTAACGAGCTGAAGAGCGTTTTGCAGTTGCGCTATCGCTGTGTTCATGTCCAGCATCTCGCCCTGAGCCTGAGGCTGCCTGTCCGCACTGATAAACACGCCGGCTCCGCCGCGAATGGCTACATGCCTGTCCGTCCGCAGCTCCGCGCCTTCGCCGCGCAGCGTTCTGGAGGCATCAACATTATGCCCAAGATTAAGCTGCGTCTTGCCGCCATACTCGGTGCTGAGCTTGATATGCTCTTCGCCGCGTTTGTCTTCCATGCGCAGCTTATTAAGCCCGGCGGTGCGTATCACGTTTCGGGTACTGTTCTTGTCCGTTACGTGATCGACATGTCTTGAGTCATGCAGGGCATGAGCGATATAGGGTCGGTCCGGATCGCCTTCATGAAAAGCGATTGCCACTTCGGTCCCCTGGATCAGCGGGAAGTGAAAACCATAGATATCGCCACCGTAAGGTTTCGCCAGGCGCACCGGCATACTTTCCTGGCCCTGACTTTTATCGTCCAAATCGGCGTCGAATTTTACCCGGTAGCGGCCAGCCTCATCCTGCCAGGCGTAGATATCGTCTTCTTTGGCGCTGGTGACGCGAGCCGTCATGGTGCCGGTCACTTTCGGACGCGGCAGCAGAGCAGGGCGCCAGCACAGCGTCTCGCTGTAGGGAACGGCGCGGAAAGAGACGGTCAGCGCATCCCTTCTGCTGGCCGAGAAAATCAGACCGATAAGCAGGATCGGTTCCTGCAAAGGCGTCGGCAGCGTCGGCGGAAAAGTATCGGTAATGGTCAGCACCTGGGCTGGTGAAAGCGTGGCGTCGGTACTCATGCCGGTAATCGTTGTTTGCCCGGCCAGGAAGCGTTCGTGATCGAGACGCGCGTAAAAGTTGGCGGTCTCCGGCGCCGGATCGGTTTTGTCTCCCCGCTCCAGATGACGAGGATGATAGTTATAGACCTCGCCATAATTGATATTTTCGCCGTCGCCGCGCGTCATATCCGCCGGCGCGGACTGCAGCAGATACTGGGCTTCCCGATAGTTGTAGTCTTTGGTGGTGACGCTTGCTGCCACCACGTTATGCTGCACGTTCAGCGCCCACACTGAATCCGCGCCGCTGTCGCTCATGCCAGACGGACTGTTTAACGGCAGCGTTTTGTCAAAGAACAGCGCCGACTGGCTGTCAGCGAAGTGGATCACTTCCGTGTGCGTATCCGGCTGCAGGGTAAAGAACCAGAAGATACCCAGTTCGGCCAGCAGCCGCTGGATAAAAGCGAGGTCGCTCTCCTGATACTGGTTGATTTGCTCGCGTATCGGATAGGTTTTCTGGAGGTGGAACTCGAACTCCCAGCCTTTCAGACCGTGTTCCGTCAGCACCTGCGTCACCACATCCGGTACGGATTTATTGACGAAAAAACGGTGGCTGCGGTGCTGTTTTTCCAGCAGAGAAAGAAAGGGCAGCAGCGTGATGCGATAGAGCGCCTGATCGGCAGAGCCGGACATTCTCCTGAAATCCGTGATAACGCCGTGAACTTTTTTTTGCCCGCTCAGGCCTGTCAGTAACCCGGTGCCCATCGTCAGGTTCGCCGGCTTGCGCAGGAAGTGGGCGGCATCAAGATGTTTATCCGTGCTGGTAAACAGGATGTCGTATGAGTACATCCGGCTGATGCCTTCGCTGCCGCTGAACTCTTCAACATCCAGCGAAGCAGGGCACGAAGGGATATCAAGACGATAACGATTCAGGGTCCCCGACGCCAGAGCGTTTTGCAGGGAGTCAGTCAGATTCATTCGTTTCACTCCATGAATTTAATTGAGAAGCGCTGACGGAAAAACTACCGGGATAAATATTCCTTTTTCCGGGCTGCTTTATAACATTTGATGATTTTAATTTTATGCTGGATATCACCAGCTACCGTAGGGATAGGTTTTTCCTTTAATAAACTCTTCTGTACCTTTAGCGTATTTGAAGCCTTTAGGGAAATTGGTCACACCTTTGCACATCTGCATCTGGTCACCGGATACCGTGGTGATTTTGGCATCCGACTGTGGAATTACCGGATTGCCTCTGTCTCCCAGCCAGACGCTTACTTTTCCTTCAGGAGCCAGGCCTATAATCATTACTGATCGATAATAAGTTTCATTGCGGTAACTGTCTGTGTAGGGCGTGATCATCTGTTGCCACGTGCCCTGATTAAATATCACCAGAGTTTCATAACTTTTTTTATCGATAACTGAATCCCAGCAGAACCGCAGCATCAGCGGCAGGGCTTTGCCTTTGTTATAGTAAGCCTGTACTGCGCCCAGGCGATCGTTCCAACGCCCCACACTGACCTTACTTGGTTCGGTGTGATCCACATACTCATAGGTAATTTTATAGCCTTCCGCATCCACCATTAGCGCCTGCGTAGCCCGTGCGGGCAATTTCCATGGATGAATAAAAAGAAACTTCCATTCTTTATAGGGCAGTTTTTTATAGCCCCATTCAGTTTTGTCAGAGGCGGTTGAGGAAGACTGCCCCGTGGCACAGCCTGATACAGACACCATCAGAGCTGCGATTAAACAAATTTTAAAAGTCATAATGTGCCTGTTATGCTAATTTATCTGTTCGCTGGTTTGAGGGGAAATATATAGTAGAGATCTTTAAAACCTCTGAAGCAACAAGGGCGAAAATAAAGATAATGCTGGTTTTTACCGATAGCGATTTTAATAACCAGGGTAATACAGACAACGAAGGTAAAGCATAAAGAAGCCTGAGTGGTGTTTGAGCATAAATTAACCAGCGCACACTCTTCCACTGAATAAATAATAGGGCAGCCGAAAAAATAATTGAAACGTTAAGTAATAATGAAAAAGAGAAAAGAGTCAGTGAATACCATCCATGCTGCGACAAAAAAGGAGCAAATGAGGTTATGTCATCAATCAGAGGGATTCGTCCCTGAGCGATATTTATCCAAATAAATCTGATGATGTATAAGAGATCAAAGGTCGCCCATAGATAAAATACACTGCTCTTCCTTATGTAGATCTTCTTCATCCTTTTTACTCCATGAAATAAACTGAGAAGCGCTGGCAGAAAAACTATCGAGAAAAATATTCCTTTTTATAGGCTGCTTTTATTATATCTTCTTCTGAATATATAAATATTCTATTTACAGTAAACTTTACGATATTCCGGCAGGTCACGTTTTGCACCATCGGGCCGTGCTATTTCCATATCCGTAAGAGGAATATTGAAAACGCACCCGTTGGAAATTTCCACTCCGGACACCATGCGGCGCGGGTGCTTTTTATTATTTTCTGTCTGCAAAACATAGCTGATAATAAACTGGCCCTCCTCCGGGAAAGCGTAAAACGAGGGGGGAACGCATAGCTGGCCATTCACAACGTGTAGAGCCGGATTAAATATTATTTTCTGCTGCCTGGATGGCGTGCCGCGGGGATAAATGGCGATATCTACAGGCTGATAATCCTCCGCGTCAGGCACAAAAAAACAGATATTGTCGCCTGTAACGCTGACGGTCGTCTCTTCGTTTGGTCGCCATCGATCGCCCGGACAGCCAGTCAGCGTAATAAGAGAGACCAAAAGCAGAAGGGAGGAATAACAGTGCTGTCGGTTAATGCTTACCATGAAAACCTCGCATAATGACATCCTGTCGCGTTAACAGGCAGGGGTACCGTTCTGCCGCTTCACCGTTCTCCTGCGATTTATTCGCTGAGCAACGACAAGCGGCGGCCTGAAAGTTTTTGCAGCTGATTTTGCTTTGCATCCGAATATGCTTTTTTATTTACAGTAAACTTTACGTTCTTCCGGCAGGTAGCGCTTTTCACCATAGGGCCGTACTATTTCCATATCCGTAAGAGAAATATTAAAAACGCACCCATTGGCAATTTCAATCCCGGACACCATGTGGCGTGGGGGCTTTTTATAATGTTCAGAGTGCAAAATATAGCCGACAATAAACTGGCCTTTCTCCGGGAAAGCGTAAAACGAGGGGGGAACGCATAACTGGCCGTTCACAACGCGCAGCTCCGGATTAAATATTATTTTTTTCTCTCTGGATGGCGTGCCTCGGGGATTAATCGCGATATCTACAGGCTGATAATCTTCTGCTTCAGGCACCGAAAAACAGATATTGTCGCCTACAGTGCTGACAGTCGTTTCTTCATTGAATCGCCATCGATCGCCCGGGCAGCCGGTCAGCGTAATAAGACAGACCAAAAGCAGAAGGGAGGAATAACAATGCTGCCGGTTAATGCTTACCATGGAAAACCTCGCATAATGACATCCTGTCGCGTTAACAGGCAATAGTATCGCTCTGCCGTATCCCGCCATTTATTCGCTGAGCAACGACAAACGGCGGCCTGAAAATTTTTTCAGCAGAGTTTGCTCTGCACCTGAATATTTTTTATTTACAGTAAACTTTACGATCTTCCGGCAGGTCGCGCTTTTCACCATAGGGCCGTGCTATTTCCATGTCTGTAAGAGGGATATTGAAAACGCACCCGTTGGCAATTTCCACCCCGGACACCATTTGGCGTGGGGGTTTTTTATGATGTTCGGAGCGTAAAACATAGCTGGCAATAAACTGGCCTTTCTCCGGGAAAGCGTAAAATGATGGGGGGACGCACAATTGGCCATTCACAACGCGTAGCGCCGGATTAAATATTATTTTCTGCTGCCTGGATGGCGTACCGCGTGGATAAATAGTGATATCCACAGGCTGATAATCCTCCGCTTCAGGCACAAAAAAACAGATACTATCGCCTATGGTGCTGACTGTCGTCTCTTCATCGAATCGCCATCGATCGCCCGGACAGCCGGTCAGCGTAATAAGACATGTTAAAAGAAGAAGGAGGGAATAGTAATGCTGCCGGATGGTGCTTACCATGGAAAACCTCTCAACGTATTATCATAATGTTGTTGAAGAACTAATTCGCTAATATTGCCATCAAGCGTAACGGTATCATTACCTCTTAAGTTGAACCATTTATCGTACCCCTCCTGGCGTAGGGTAAAATGGTCGGCAACGATCTGGGCCTGCTGCTCCATGGGATACTCGCTTAACAGGCGGCCATCAAGCACATAACGATAACTCACCGCCCAGCTAAGCAGGCCGCGTCCGATAACGCACATTCCCTTTTCCCGCTGCCAGACATGCGCCATTTCATGAATAAACAGATGCTGAAAACGAGGCGTGCTGAGTGAATAATCCTTCTTATAATTCCCACGAATATAAATCTCACCGTTTGGCGCCATGGCTATAGATTTGTCCTGCAGGCCAAAAGGCAGATAGCTGTCATGGTGGATCCAGACCTTGTTATAAGAGATGGTTGACCCGAAGACTGACTTTGCAAGCTTAATTTCGCCCAACGTCAGCAGCCGCAGCGAGCCCTCCTCGCCGATATCTTCTTCCTCGTTTCTGTTCCGATCGTGAATGGTCATTATTTGTCATCCTGACTCAGCTCAATGATAATCCCTTCCTCTTCGCTCCAGCCCAGCGTGAGGTTCTGCAGCTTTTGCTTCGCGGCAAGATGGCTCAGCAACTGTTGGCTTAGCACCGGCAGAATCTGCTGATTCAGCAGGCTGTCGACATTGCGCGCGCCGGTATCCGGCAGCAGGCAGGCGGCAGTGAGCGCATCGTACAGGCTCTTAGCAATGCTGGTGCGAATGCCGTAGTGACGGGCCAGACGCTGCGACACTTTATCCAGCTTCATGGCGACAATAGTCCGCATCGCCGGTTCGCTCAGCGGCCTGTAAATGATGGTCTGGAAGCGCGCCAGCAGCGCGGGCTGGAAATGCTCCCGCAGCAGCGGGCGTACCAGTTCGTGCAGGCTGGCCTCGGTGGCTTCCGGCTGCTCTTCCAGCAGCTGCATCACGTGGTCGCTACCCAGATTAGAGGTCATCAGCATCACGGTGTTGCGAAAATCGATTTCGCGTCCTTCACCGTCGCGCATAAATCCTCGATCGAAAACCTGATAGAACAGATTCATCACGTCGCGATGGGCTTTCTCCACCTCATCCAGCAGCACTATGCTGTAGGGACGTTTACGCACCGCCTCGGTGAGGATGCCGCCCTGGCCGTAACCGACATAGCCCGGCGGCGAGCCCTTGAGCTGCGAGACGGTGTGCGGTTCCTGATATTCCGACAGGTTGATGGTAATCAGCGATTTCTCGCCGCCGTACAGCGCGTCGGCCAGCGCCAGCGCGGTTTCCGTCTTACCGGTGCCGCTGGGGCCGGTCAGCAGAAAGACACCCTGCGGGCCATTTTCCGGCGTCAGGCCGGTTTTGGCGGCGCGCAGGCGTTGGGCAATGGCGCTGAGCGCCGCATCCTGACCGACCACCCGCTTGCCCAGTTCACTTTCCAGCGTCAGCAGCTCGGTCTGTTCGTCTTTCATTAATGAAGAGAGCGGCACGCCGGTCCAGTCGGCAATCACTTCCGCCACCGTGCGGGTATCCACGTCCGGCTGGATAAGCGCGCCATCCTGCTGCAGGTAATCCAGCTGCCGCTGTAGGGCAGCGAGATCCGCGTGACGAGCGCTGTCCTGACGACACGCCATCAGCTGCTCTACCAGCTGTCGCTCTTCTTCCAGTCGGGCTTGCTGCGTCTCCAGCTCCGCCTCAAGCCCGGTTCGCAGGGTTTCAATGGCGCCCAGTCGTTCATTTTGGGGTTTGCCGCCCAGCGCGATCTCTTCCAGCAGCGCCTGAGCTTCCATGTCGAGCGCCGCCAGCTGTGCTTTCAGGCGAGTGAGATTTTCCGGTACGGTATCAAGGCCCATGCGGATGCGGGCGCTCGCCGTGTCCAGCAGGTCGACGGCCTTGTCGGGCAGTTGTCGATCGGTCAGATAGCGACGGGAAAGGGCGACGGCCGCTTTCACCGCGTCGTCGGTGATATGCACGCCGTGGTGCTGCGCGTAGCGCGACTTCAGGCCTCTGAGCATCAGGCAGGCGGTTTCGTCGTCCGGCTCATCCACCAAAACCCGCTGAAAGCGCCGCTCCAGCGCCGCATCGCGCTCGAAATATTGCTTGTATTCGCTCCAGGTGGTGGCCGCGATGGTGCGCAGTTCGCCCCGCGCCAGCGCCGGCTTCAGCAGGTTGGCGGCATCTGCGCCGCCTGCCTGATTACCTGCGCCGATAATCGTATGCGCCTCGTCGATAAACAGCAGCACAGGAGAAGGGGATTGCTGCACGGCATCGATAACGTTCTTCAGGCGCTGTTCAAATTCGCCTTTCACGCCCGCGCCCGCCTGCAGCAGACCCAGATCCAGCGTCCGCACGCTGACCGGCTTCAGGCTTTCCGGCACGTTGCCCTCGGCAATACGCAGCGCCAGGCCTTCTACCAGCGCGGTTTTGCCAACGCCCGGTTCGCCAATCAGAATCGGGTTGTTCTTGCGGCGGCGGGAGAGAATATCCACCATCTGGCGGATTTCGTTATCGCGGCCAAAAATCGGATCGATGCTGCCTGCGCGCGCCTTCACCGTGATATCAGTGGTGAACCTCTCCAGCGCGTTCTGCTGCGCCGGGGAGAGTTCGCCTTCGCGAACGTCGGCCTCGCCGGACCGCTCCGCAAGATTTACCTGATGCACGGGCTCCTCATTGAGCTGCGCATCGGGCCGCTCGTCGGAGTGTGCATCCAGCAAGGGGCGCAGGCGTGCCAGCTGGCTCTGGCCCAGCGTCAGCAGCGGCCACAGGCCATCGCAGTGCAGCAGCTTTTGCTGCTCAACCAGCGCCGTCAGCAGATGTACGCTGCGGATCTGCTTCTCATCGGCCAGCGAAGCCTGCAGCCAGGCTTCCTGCATCAACGTCTGGATATTCGCAGAGAGCTGAGGCCGCTGGCGGACGGAGCGGGGAAGAGTATCCAGCCAGGCCAACAGATCCTGCCAGAGGGTATCCATATCCCATTCGTAGCGGCGCGCCAGCACCGTTAAATCGCCTTCGCCCTGTTCCAGCAGCTTCAGCAGCCAGTGCTCAGGCATAATTTCCGCATGTGCCCGCGTCTGGCAAAGAACGGCGGCATTCTCAAGGGCGCGTGCGCAGTAGGGATTAAGACGACGTAATAAAACGGCCGGATTTTCCATGTCGGTGAACTCGTAGTCAGGGACCTTCAGGCACGCTACCGCCCATCGCTATTCCTGCAGCTAAGGAGCCAGAGCGCATCAGGTCAGATTTCCAGAATTGTGAGGTTTTACTCAGCGCCCGTCAGACCGACGCTCAGGAAAACTGCGGGCAGAAAAACCTGCCCGCATCAGGCTTACGCGGTGGCGCGTTCATTCCAGGAATCGGAATGAATGATGTTGCCGTCCTTGTAGGTCCAGGTGATTTTTTCGTAGCGCAGCTCGATCTCTTCGAGATGGTTGTGCTTCTCTTTGGCCGGATCCTTGATGTCGTGCATCAGCGGGGCCACTTTCACCACCTTCACGTTCTCCAGTTTGGTGTTGAAATACTCCACTTCCTGACCCGCGTCGTTGATTTTGTACCACTTGAACTCGGCGGATTTCAGGGTCTGACCTGTGGTCACGGCCTTGAACAGGTAAGGGCTGGAGGAGTCAATTTCTTTGGTGAATTTGAACGGCGTGTGGATACGAGTTCCGGTCAGTTTGCCGGTGTTGTTATCGGTCGGGATGTACAGGTTATGCGCCTGCGCCACCACTTCGATGCTGCCCTCGCGGTCCTGCACGTCCACCGATCCTTTGATGTCCGCGCCGCCGTCGTCTTTCAGCCAAAGATAAACAGGAATTGCCATGTCAGTTCTCCATTTCAGTTGTTAACGCGCCACCATTATCCGGCGATGGCACGGGGGTTGCGTCCGGGCGACAGGCATCGGCCTGCGGCACCAGACTGATTTCGACACGCCGGTTGAGCGCGCGCCCCTCCGGCGTGTCGTTAGTGGCAACAGGGCGGCTTGCGCCATAGCCCTGCACCGCAAAACAGCTTTCCGGCACGTCGCCGGTATCCCGCATCCAGTCGCGTACTGCTTCCGCGCGCTGCTGCGACAGCATCTGATTACGCTGCGGATTGCCGGTATTGTCGGTATGGCCACTGACCACAATCAGCCAGCCCGGCTTCGCTTTGATGCCCATCAGGGCGGTGACCAGCACTTTGGTGGAGCCGACTTTGAGCTGCGCTTTCCCGGAGTCAAACAGCGCCAGGCTGTCGAGCCGTACCGACTTCGGCGCCTCAACCACCTGCGTAATCACTGGTGGAGGCGGCGGCGGCGGCGCCCAGTCGCTGAGCGCGGCTTCGACCGGCGGGATCAGCCGCAGTCCCTGGTACAGCCCCAGCCGGTAACGCAGCGGCGTTCCGCGTCGCAGCCAGTCGTCCAGCAGATTGCTGTCGGCTCGCAGGCGTTGTTGTGCCTGCACTTTCGGCGCGGGCGGATGACCGCCCAGGCGGTGATAGAGCGCCAGATGATCGCCAACGCTGCGAACCAGCCGCTGGTTATTAAGAAAGGAAGCCAGCATCGCCAGCAGCAGAAACAGGCCGACGATAGTGCCCGCCTGCCACCAGTGCCGCTGAGCGCGGCTGAGTCCCCGACGGCGCGGCAGGCTCTCCAGCAGGATATCCGGCAGCGGCAGCCTCTCCTGGATGTCATTCGACGGCGGCAGAGCGGTAAGCGCGGCGATATGCTGTTGCCAAAGGTTGTCGGCAGAAGCCATAACCGGCGTCAGACAAAAACCCAACGCGTTAGGGCGCATTGCCGGCAAGTCTCCCTCGCGAGTATTTAAGAACGCCCCTACGTTTTGGTCGAACCATCCCTGTAGCGCCTCCAGCCAGAAGGCTTCGCTGTGGCGGAAGAGCCGGACGCTGGCGGGGCTCTCCCGCAGCCATTGCGCTACGGGCGGCGTGTCCAGGCCGGGCAGCCGTACCCGAACGCCCGGTAGCGCAGGCGTGATGGTAAACCAGCGTGCAGGCTCTCTGTCGTCAGAAAGATCCGCCTGTAACGGGCCTGAAACCATCAGCGCAACCGCTAACGGAGGCTGGCCGTTCAGCCAGCGGCGACACTGCATCACCGCGCGTTGCCAGCTACGTAAATGCTGCCCAAACGCCTCATTCGAGGTATGCCGCTCGGGCAGCAGAACCAGCATCACGGCTACCTGAGGCAGCAGAGCCGGGCGCAGGGTCGCCAGCTGTTCCGCCAGCATCGGCAGCTGCTCCGGGCTTTCCGCCTGCAGATACCAGCCCTGACGGGATTCGCAGAATGGCTGTCCGGGAAGAAAACAGGATGCGGCGTCGCCAATCGCCAGCAGCACGCTTCCCTGAAAATCTTCCGGCGGAAGGTGGTCAGCGCTGAAACGGCTCAGCGCATCGCGGCGCGACAGCTGGTGACGCCGCTGACGCCACGCTATTCCGCCAGCGGCGACAACGGCCAGCAGGCAGAGCGCCCATTGGCTTGTGACCGACAGCGGCCAGAAGCCGAGGATCAGCCACAGCGCCAGCAGCAGGGCCAGTATCGTCAGCAGAAAACGGGAACCTTCGCGCATGTTCATCCCAGCCCCGTAATTTGCGCCACCATGCCAGCCAGCGTTGATGAGAGCGCAAACCAGAGTCCCGCCAGCGCTGCAACGCCTGCGACCCACCATAGCCAGTACATCCGTCGCAGAGTACGCCGTCCGCTAGCCTGAACGACAATCGGCGCGCTCTGCTCGAGAGTAAACGGCGGCATACGTTCGCTAAGCGCGCGCACCACATCTTCGCGTCGCTCATCGTCCTGGGTGCGATACTCGCCGGTGAAACCAAGCTGCAGGGTACGATACAGGCACATCAGCACCGCCCTGTCCGGCGCCGGAGATTTCAGCTGTTCGCGGATGCGCTGCCACAGCTCCTCGCCGGCGTTCAGCGTGCCGAAAAAATGCGCCTGCAGCGGGTCCAGCTGCCAGATCCGCCAGCCGTCATCCTCTATGCCGCGGTTCAGGACGCTTTCATCCGCCAGCGCGCAAAAGGCGTACAGCATGGCGTCGCTGTTCGCCTGACTGAAGCCCGCTTCCGCCAGCTGCACTTTCGCCTGCGCCACCAGCTGACGCGCCCGGCGGTAAAGCGCTTTGCCGTCCTGAATCTCCTGGCCACTGCGCAGCTGGCTTACCATTAACCAGCCGGGGAAAAAGATCTGCTCTGCCTGAGCTATTCCGGAATCATTCATGTTCGCAGCACCGCAAAGAGTTCCAGTTTTACCTCGCCCAGCGAAGCTGGCGTGTAGAAAGTGCAGCTTCCCGCATCCAGCATCGAACGGGCGGCATCCGTGCTTAAATCCAGCGCGAAATATTGATTTTCCAGGCGCAGCGGAATCGCTGCCGGAACATGGGCGACCGGCCGGATGACTATCCCGCTCAGCGCCACATTGACCACTTCCGACACGTCATCCGGGCTGCCAGCCTTGCACAGCTGCGGAAATTTCGCCTGCAGCTCATGGGCCGGCATGGAAGAGCGTACCGAGAGCCAGAAATCGGCGCCTTCGCGCAGGCGGGCGTCGTGCAGCTTGCCTTTCCACATCACGCCATCCTGCTCCAGCTCGATGGCGACGACCCGTGACGGCAGGCTGGCCTCCAGCAGTTTGTCCAGCAGAGAGAGCAGCGGCGGAAAGACCTGCTCAGGTTCCGCATGGCGATAGGCCGGAATATCACTGGCTCCGTGTTCGAGGGAGAAGGTCAACAGGCTGCCGGCAAGCCTGACCAGCTCGCGGTAAATCAGTTCCGGATGACGGTTCGGAACCTCAAGCAGCTCGCTCAACACCGGCTCCGCGCTGTTCAGGGCGTTAAGCAGCCAGAACAGCGACACATCGGCCACGGCGAAATCGGCAAGGCGCGCGTTGCTTTCCCGCCTCATCGCCATTAGCCGCTGGCGGCGGGCCTGCAGGCGATGCAGTAAATCCCGGAGGCTGGAGAGCAGCGCCGGGCAGGCGGAGAGGGCGAGCATGGGCGGGATAAAGCTGGCGTCACGACGCCACTGTCCCTGCACATCGCGCACCAGACGAGCGACCGGGCAGGTCAGATAAGCCGTATTCTCCTGATGAGCCAGGCGTAGCGTCAAGCTGTGGCGCAGCACCGCCAGCTCGCTGCGTTCGTGCCCGGCGAGCTCCTGTACGGTTACCCGTTCCGCTTTCCAGCGGCGGGGACGCTCGCTGTCGCTGCCGTCGTCAAGGTTGCCGCCGCTGGCGCTGAGCAGCGGCAGAGCCAGCACGATATCCACCGCTGTGCGATCGCCAACCGTCGACAGATCGCAGGCTGGCGGCAGATTGTCAGAGAGATCGGTGTCGATAAGCGTGCCATCGGCGAACCGGACTTTCAGACGGCTGGCGTTGAGGCGAGAGAGCGCGAGCAGACTATCGTCAAACTCGGCGGCCACCACGCCCCAGGGATGTGCTAAACCCATACGGGCAAGGGTATCTGCCGTGTGAGCATCCCATCTGGCCTGTTGCTGAAACTGTTGTGGGGCCAAAAAGGCCCCGTCTTCCCATAACGGGCGAAAGATCTTCATCCCTGAGGCTCCGCGTTACGCTTTGGCTTTCGGCATCTGTGAAACCAGAGAGAGATTTACGTCCATCCCTTCCACCTGGAAATGAGGCACGGCGAACAGCTGCACGCGGAAAAAGCCCGGATTGTCCTCAATATCTTCCACCACCACTTTGGCGTCGCGCAGCGGATGGGATGCCTGCAGCGCATCGCCCGGATCGGTCATTTCCGTCACCAGCCCTTTCACCCAGTTATTGAGCTCCAGCTCCAGCAGACGACGATCTTTGGTGGTGCCGATGTTTTCGCGCTGAATGATTTTCAGGTAGTGCGCAATGCGCGACAGCAGGAAGATATAGGGCAGTCGGGCGTTGATACGGCTGTTGGCGGTCGCGTCCGGGGTATCAAACACGGCAGGCTTCTGCGCGGAGTTAGCCGAAAAGAAGCAGGCGTAATCGCGGTTTTTATAATAAGAGAGCGGAATAAAGCCCAGGTTTGAGAACTCGAATTCACGGGTTTCAGGGATCATGACTTCCGACGGGATTTTCACCTGATTGCCGGTACCCAGATCGTAGAGATGAATAGGCAGATCTTTTACGGCGCCGCCAGCCTGCGGACCGCGGATCTGCACGCACCAGCCATTGTTGATAAAGCTGCGAACCATATTCGCGGCAAAAGCGAAAGAGGCGTTGGTCCACAGATATTTCTCGTGATCCGGGCCTTTAACTTCCTCGATATAGTTAAAGCTGCGCACCGGCACGGTATCCGGGCCGTATGGCAGCCGACCCAGCACGCGTGGCATCACCAGGCCGATATAGCGGGCGTCGTCGGTTTCACGGAAGGATTTCCATTTAATATATTCCGCGCGATCAAAGTAGTTGCCGATATCGCGGATAGCGGCGACCTGCTCCATATTATCTTTCAGAAAGAATTTCGGGCCGGCGGAGCCGATAAAGGGCATATGGGCGGAGGCGGAAACTTTGGAGATATTGCGCAGCAGCGTGACATCCTGCGGGCTGGCGTCAAACTCATAGGCTGAGATCACCGCGCCAATAGGTTCTCCGCCCGGCGTGTCATATTCTGCGATATAGGTTTGCGTATAGAGCCCGCTCTGAATAATTTCCGGCGCGTCTTCAAAATCCTGACGCAAATCATCTTTCGACACGTCCAGGATTTCGGTTTTAACGTTTTGACGGTAATCGGTGTTGTCCACCAGGTGCTTCAGCCCACGCCACAGGCCTTCAGTACGCTGAAAGCTCGGATGATGCATTACCGCGTCCAGCTGACGGCTAATCTGATAATCCAGCTCGGCGATATGATGGTCGATTAGCGTTTTGTCGATTTTCTCAACTTTTTGCCCTGATTTAAGCAGGCAGTCGATAAAGACCTGTACGCCGGCCGTCACGCGTTCGTTTGTGCCGGCTTCGGCCATTACGGTTTCGTCTTGCCAGGTACTGACATCACGCAAAGCGGCAACGGGTTCAAGGTTGATTTTATTGAACAGGGAAGCGTATACGCTCTCCGCAGTAGTTTGTTCCCGGACGAGGGTTTCGCCGGAAGAAGAAGTCGTGTTTTGTACAGACATCAGCATTATCTCGTGTTAATCCGTGAAAAAATCAGTCGCCTTTAGGCGCCAGAGCAGAAAGCTCAGCGCGTAGTTCATCGCTGAGCGCCGGATCGCGTAATATCGCTTCCAGTGATTTTCTGAAGGTGGCGTTGTCGAGGAGATTGGATTTGAGATCCCGCAGAAGATTACGCATGGCAAGCATGGCTTTTAACTGGGGAATTTGACGAGCGACCTGTTCCGGCTCAAAATCTTTCATATTTCGAAAAATAAGATTAACATCTTCTTCGGAGCCATCGCCGGCCAATGTATTTTCAACGGTTAACTTAACGGCAGGTGAATATTCGGAAAGAACGCTGTTAAAATTGTTTTTATTAACGTCGATCTTTTCCCGTTCTGCTAAAGGACGCTGTTCTGCGCCGTTACTGAAATCACCTACCACCAGGAGTTTTAACGGTAATTCTACTTTCTTTTTGGCGCCGCCGGTGTGTAAATCAAGCCGAAGATTAACGCGCGCTTTCGGCACTTCATTCTGGAAGCTTTCGCTCATAATTCCCTCTTTATATCGCTGTTAATAGTTTTCCAAACTACTTTTACTGGCGGGCAATGATAATACTCTCTTCAGAATGAAAGCAACAAAATGTGTTGATCGACATGCAATAGGAATACTCTTTATTTACCTGCTCGATTAACTTTTGTTAATGCGCTGATCGCTGTAAAAGGCTTTATTACCGGCCTGGCTGCGCCTCAGGTGGGTAATAGTAAAATATTTGTAATATTCGTTAAGTGTTAGCCAGGTAAAATAATTAAATTTAATTGATTTAAATCAAGTCAGAGCAGGTTTTAAATTTGTTAAAAATGTTTAGTTTTTTATAATTTCGCAGCAGAAGAAGCGCCGGGGAGAGTTAAACGTTCAACCTTGCCCGACGTGAATTTACTCTACGTTTTAGGTAGAGCAGCAATAAGGCGAAAAGCGTTATTCTGCTGATCGGCGACGGCAGGGGCGATTCGGAAATCACCGCCGCACGCAACTATGCTGAAGGCGCAGGCGGCTTCTTTAAAGGCATCGATGCGCTGCCGTCGACCGGCCAGTACACGCATTATGCGCTGGACAAGAAAACCCATAAGCCAGGCTACGTGACCGCTTTCGCAACGGCCTGGAGCACCGGCGTCAAATCTTACAACGTCGCAATCGGCGTGAACGTAAATCGTAAAAATTATCAGACCCTCATAAAAATGGCGAAAGCGCAGGTAAGGCGACCGGCATCGTTTTACCGCTGAACTGGACTTACGCAGCCTTTGTGCTGCGTTTTTTAATCTGCCCCACATAAAAAAGTCATTTTTGGAAAATACAGGTCAATATATAAATATATTGGCCATTATTGCCGGGTGATTCCGATAAAGTGATTAACCATTATCTTACAGTAAGGTGAAATGATTTTTTATGTGGGGGACTTCATATTTTTAGACTTCGGGAAAGATAATGGATTGATAATTCGCGTCGCGAAAAATAGTATCAGTGATACTTTGAATGAACTCAGAACATCCTGCCATCTCTCTCTTTTAAAGGGGGTAACGGTGATTTATGGGCGTTTATCATTAATCCTTAGGGAAAAGGAGCCTGGTTGTGCCTCATTTATTTTCGGCGTTAAAAAAGTCGGTTTTTATTATGGTTACTCTGTCGGCAATATCCGGGTTGGCTTATTTTCCCCGGGCGACGGCGTCAGGGTTTATGGAAGATGCTTCACTTACCGGCAATCTTTATGGCTGGCAGCGTCATCGCGAACGCAAAGAGCTGGATCCCATCAGCAATAAGCGGGGTCAGTATCAGCAAAACCTTCACCATACGACTTTGAACGGCAGTCTTGATTTCTCCTCAGGCTATGCCGCCGGCCTTATTGGCCTCGACCTGGCGGCTTTTGGCGTGGCCGAACTTTCCGGTAAAGGCCCGGCGGCACCCAACGAAATTGGCTTCAGCGATGCGAAAACAAGATGGGATGAAAACTGGACCGGCGACAAAAACGGTCTTTCAGTTTATAAAGCCGCAGTAAAAATTAACTATCACGATTATTGGCTGCGTGGCGGCTATTTACAGCCGACCGGACAAAGCTTATTAGCGCCGCACTGGAGCTTTCTGCCCGGAACCTACCGGGGTCTGGAAACCGGTGCGCGCTACACATTTCCTGATTCTGGCGAGCTGACGTTTACCTGGATGTGGACGGATGAATATAAAGCGCCCTGGTATCGGAATATGTATAAGTTTCGCAAAGCCGACGGCATAACCGGCATCAGGTATTTGCACTCGTTCGGCGCAAAGTATGCTTTTAACAACGATCTTATTCTGGAAGGCGCTTTTGGGCAGGCCGCGGGCTACATCGACCAGTATTTCAGTAAAATTTCTTACGCCTGGCCAGTGGGCGAAAATAAATTAAGCAGTAGCTGGCAAGTTTATGCGGCGCGGGACAAAGAGACGGGCGGCGCGGCTAATGCGAACGATGTTTATGATGGGCTGGCCTGGCTGCAGGCCATCACGCTTGGCTACAGCATCGGCCCTTTCGCCCTGCGTCTGGAAGGAACCTGGGTGAAAGCCGAAGGCAATCAGGGCTTCTTTCTGCAGCGTATGACGCCGGGTTACGCTACCTCGAACGGTCGCCTGGACGTCTGGTGGGATTCACGCTCTGATTTTAACGCCAACGGCGAGAAAGCTTTGTTCGCCGGCGTTATGTATGACCTGAGAAACTGGCAGCTTCCGGGTTGGGCTATCGGCGCCTCATACGCTTCAGGCTGGGACGCAAAACCGTCGACAGCTTCTCTCTACAATCAAAGTCAGCGATTAAAAGAATCCGCATGGAATCTGGATTTACTTTATACCGTGCCGCAAGGAGCATTAAAAGACGCCTCAATCAGGCTGCACTATACCCGCTACAACAACCATTCCGATCTTCCCAGCTGGAGCGGCGGCTACGGCAATATTTTCCAGGATGAAAGAGACATCAAGCTCATCGTTATAGCGCCTTTTACGGTTTTTTAAACCGGAGAACGGGCTGCTGTTGCGTCAGGAAAATGCTGCAGGATAGACAGAAACGATTTATTACCGGAAAAAGGATCTTAAGGATGAAAAAATTTAAAGCCAGTTTTGTTGCCGCTGCGCTGCTTTCTGTTTTGGCAAGCGGAGAAGCGAACGCGGATCAGGATGTGGTCGATCGGATAAGCCAGTTCAGCGTGAAATATAAAGTTACCGATAATCAGGCTGCGCAGCATGGCGTTAACTGCGCCGCCCTGGAGGCCGACTGGGCATCCTGTAATCGGGCTACTATCACCTTGACGAATCCTGGCCCGGCTATCCACAGCCGTGACTGGGCCATTTATATGTCCAATGTTCATAAAACATTAAAAGTTGAGGATGAACGTTTTCGAATGGTGCATATCGTTGGCGATCTGACCCGTCTGGAACCTACGGAAAAATTTACCGGCTTTGCGGCGGGAGAGTCGGTAGAAATTCCCATCATTAACGAATACTGGCAGCTGTTTATTACCGACGTTATGCCTCGCTGGTATGTCACTTCGGGGGATGCGCAACCCAAAATTATCGCCAGCACCGATACGGAGGATCTGACCACTTTCGTCGAGCCTTTCGAAGCGCAGTGGAAGCGTATTCCGGATGATAGAAATGTATTAATGGTGGCCGACAGTCGTTTTGATAAAAACAGCGACATTGCGCTATTGCCTGCCTCAGCGCTGCGCGGGCAGATTGTTCCTACGCCGCTGCAGGTCGAGATTTTGCCGGAAGACGCCGATTTGTCAAAAGGCGTGAAACTGGAGCTGGCGGGTCTGCCTGAAGCGCAGGCCGCGGCGATAAAGCAGAGGTTTCAGCTGCTGGGGCTTAAGGAAAGCGGCGGAGGCTACAAAATTACAACCCGCATAGCCGATAAAATCACGGACAGCAGACTGGCAGTCCCCGGCGCTTATCAGCTAACGATTGGAACCGAAAAGGCTGAAGTCACAGGATACGATCGTAACGGCGTCTTTTACGGTTTGCAATCCATCCTCTCTTTGCTTCCCGCCGATGGCAGCGCGAAAATAGCCACGCTGAAAGCCAGCGATGCGCCACGCTTTGCTTATCGCGGCGTTTTTCTGGATGTGGCGCGAAATTTTCACAGTAAAGCCGCGGTCATGCGTCTGCTTGACCAGCTGAGCGCCTGGAAAATTAACGCCTTTCATTTCCATCTCAGTGATGATGAAGCCTGGAGAATAGAAATCCCGGGGCTGCCGGAGCTGACGGAAATCGGCGGCAAACGCTGCCACGATCTCAGTGAACAGCGCTGCCTGCTGCCCCAGTTAGGTTCCGGGCCGGAAAGCGATAATAACGGCAGCGGTCATTTCAGCCGTCAGGATTATATCGAGCTGGTAAAATATGCGGCCGCACGCGGAATTGAAGTTATCCCGGAAATCGATATGCCTGCTCATGCCAGAGCGGCCGTTGTTGCTATGGAAGCGCGTTATAACCGCCTGACAGCACAGGGCAAAGAGAAAGAGGCGGCAGAGTATCGTCTGGTCGATCCGACCGATAGTTCCAACACCACCTCCGTGCAGCTTTACGATCGCACCAGCTACCTGAATCCCTGTCTCGCCTCTTCTTTGCGTTTTACCGATAAGATCATCAGCGAAATTCAGGCCATGCACCAGGAGGCCGGGCAGCCGCTGCAAACCTGGCACTTTGGCGGCGATGAGGCGAAAAACATTCGTCTGGGCGCAGGCTACTCCGATATCAATAAGCCGGTGGCCGGTACAGGGCTGATTGATGAAAGTAAAGAAGATAAACCCTGGGCGAAGTCGCAGGTCTGCCAGACGCTGATCCGGGAAGGCAAAGTTGCCGATCTGGAACATTTGCCCAGCTATTTTGCTCAACAGGTCAGTCAGCAAATCAACCAGCACGGCATTGAAAAAATGCAGGCGTGGCAGGACGGCTTAAAGGATGCTGAAAATGCCGGCGCCTTCGCAGTGAAGCGCGTAGCGGTAAACTTCTGGGATACGCTCTACTGGGGCGGCTTTGACTCAGCCAACGACTGGGCGAAAAAAGGCTACGAAGTCATTATTTCCAGCCCGGATTATGTCTATATGGACTTCCCGTATGAGGTCAATCCGCTTGAACGCGGTTACTACTGGGGAACGCGCTTCAGCGATGAGCGTAAAATGTTCAGCTTCGCCCCGGATAATTTGCCGCAAAATGCCGAAACATCGGTCGATCGCGACGGAAAACCCTTCAGCGCCAAATCCGACAAAACCTGGCCGGGCGCTTACGGATTGTCCGCCCAGTTATGGAGTGAAACGTCACGCACCGATGAACATATGGAATATATGATCTTCCCTCGCGTGCTCTCCGTGGCTGAACGTGCATGGCACCGCGCCGCATGGGAACAGGACTATAAGGCGGGTAAAGAGTATGTCGGCGGCAAAACGGCTCATGTCGATCGCCAGACGTTGTTACGGGACTGGCAGCGCTTCGCTAATCTGCTTGGACAACGTGAATTAGCAAAGCTGGATAAAAGCGGCCTGCATTATCGCCTGCCCGTGCCGGGCGCACGTCTGGTTGCCGGAAAACTCCAGGCCAATATCGCTTTGCCCGGGCTGGGCATTGAATACAGCCTGGACGAGGGGAAAAGTTGGCAGCGCTACGATGCGCAGAAGCAGCCGACCGTGACGGGGAAAGTATGGGTTCGCGCCGTTAGCCCTGATGGAAAACGCGTCAGTCGCCATGAAGCTATCTGAACGTTCAGGCCCCTGATGCGGGCCATTTAAATGGAATCTGGCCGATATGGGCGTATCCTTTGTTTTTGCTGTGATTGCATTTTTCGCCGGTTTAGCCGGCGCTTTTCAAATCCCTACGCTCAGCCTTTTCCTCTCTACGGAGTTGAAAACCGCGCCTGCGGCTATCGGCCTTTTTTATATGGTCAACGCGGCTGTCGGTATTGGCATCGGCTTCGGGCTGGCCGCCTTTTCCGACAGGCTTCGGGTTCGTCGTCATCTGCTGATGCTCTGCTACCTGATGGCCGTTTTCAACTGCCTGCTGTTTGCTTTTAATCGCCAATATTGGGTGTTGCTGTTTATCGGATCTTTTCTCGCCGCCGTAGCTAATGCGGCGATGCCGCAGCTGTTTGCGCTTGCCAGAGAATATAGCGAAAAGCCGATGTTTAATGCATTAATGCGGGCGCAACTCTCGCTAGCCTGGGTAATCGGGCCGCCTTTAGCTTTTACCGCTACTGCGGCGGCAGGCTTTACCACCATGTATGTGCTGACCGCCATGATTTTTTTGATCATCATCCTGTTGGCCTTTTTTCTGCCGGTAATGCAGAAAGAGAAGAGGCAGGCTGTTGCCTGCGAGACGCCTGACTTAACAGTCAGAAAAAAAATCGTGCTGTTATTTACGACCTCTGTGCTGATGTGGAGCTGCAGCGCACTTTATTTAATTGACGCGCCGGTATTTATTACCCAGCAGCTTGGCCAGGCGGAAACCCATGTCGGCATCATTATGGGCGTGGCGGCTGCAATAGAGATCCCCATGATGCTGCTGGCCGGGCGCTATGTGGAGCAAATCGGTAAAAGGCGCATGATGGCGGCGGCACTCGGCGCCGGAATACTCTTTTATGGCGGCCTGACGCTCGCCACTTCTCTCTGGCAGCTGCTGCTGCTTCAGATTTTAAACGCTTTATTTATTGGCGTTATTGCCACCGTTGGGTTGTTCTTTTTTCAGGCGGCGCTGCCGGAAAGGCAGGGACTTGCAGCGACGCTTTTCACCAACAGCGTATCCGTTGGCATTATCCTTGCCGGAGGAGTGCACGTTTTTCTGACGCAAAGCGGTCGGCATGAGCCTGTTTATATCATGGCCGGGGCGCTGCTCTTCATCGCCAGAGTCATCGTGTGGCGGTCAGATGAAACCTTTACATAGACGATAAAGGGAATTGACATGGAAAAAATATTAATCACGGGCGGCGCCGGTTATATCGGCAGCCACATTGCCCTGACTCTGCTCAGCAGAGGGCACGAAGTCGTTATTCTGGATAATCTCGTGAATAGCTCCCGGCTGGCATTAAACAACGTTGAAAAAATAACGCGAAAAAAACTCTTTTTTCATTATGGTGACGTTTGCAGCGCCACTGATGTGGATAATGTTTTTAAACAACATCATATCGATGCCGTTATTCATATGGCCGGATTAAAATCCGTTACGGAATCCGTCAGGCGCCCGGATATTTATTATTTGAATAATGTGGTCGGCACCCTTAATTTGTTGGCAAGAATGAGGCTGGCGCAGGTTTTCCGACTTATTTTTAGTTCATCGGCCACGGTCTATGGCCCGCAGCCGCGCTGCCCGGTCGATGAAAGCTGCCTGCCAGGGGAAACCACCAATCCTTACGGGACGACCAAGCTGATAGCGGAACGTTATCTGCGGGATATGGTAAAAGCCGAACCGCAGCTGGCAGTGACCGCTCTGCGTTATTTTAATCCGGCGGGCGCCCATGAATCAGGATTGATTGGCGAAGATCCTCGCGGTATTCCCAACAATCTTATTCCCTATATATTCCAGGTGGCCACAGGCAAGCTGGATTACCTGTGCGTCTATGGCGACGACTATCCAACCGCGGATGGTACAGGCATACGTGACTATATCCACGTTATGGATTTAGCGGAAGGGCACTGCAAGGCGCTGAATAATCTGCAACCCGGATTCAGGGTTTACAATCTGGGTACGGGAAAAGGGTATTCCGTGATGGAGATTATCAGAACCGTTGAAAAAGTTTCAGGGAAGCAAATTAACTGGCAGCTGCGGGAGAGACGCAAAGGCGACATCGCAAAATCGCTCTCCGATCCTTCTCTGGCGCAGCGGGAGCTGGGATGGCGAGCGCAACGTTGTCTGGAAAATATGATAGCGGACGGCTGGCGTTGGCACTCAACGCATCCGCAGGGTTATGTAAAAGAATAAATGCGCTTTAGGCTAATCAAGGACAACTTATGGAATCATATCGAAACGACTCTGCTATAAGGACAGCCCGGCTGGAATATGAATACACTATTAATAAACTAAAATTCGATTATTGCCGTCTGCAGGAACAGAGAGCAACTAAAGAGGGAGATCCTCAACAGCAACAAGATTTTTTACAGGACGTGAAGGCGCTACGTGAATTACTTTTTAAAGTGCCTGAACTGGCTACGCTGGTTTCATCTTTCTTTGCTGTGCCCACTTATGAATTACCGGCCGAACAGCGGGTGATCCACCGTATCTGGCTGGGTGGTTTGCCGCCGCCGAAAGTGGACGAAGCGGTGCGGCAGTGGTTTTCCGCAATTGATCATGTGCCGGACAGGAAAAAGGTGTTCAGGCAAATTCTTTGGGTATGGGATAAAGAGCAAATTGCAGCGGATCCCCGCTTCAGAGGACGCCAGACTAAAGATCCTGTTCATCTGGGGGAAATCGTTACTGCTGCAGGCAGCATGCAGGTTAATGCCCTGCAAAGCCTGTTAGCTCGCTATCCGGGGAGTAATGAGGAGTTCATCCATCAGCTGCACCAACAGCATTATTACGCCACGCTCTCAGACTATTTCAGGCTGTTGATTTTGCTTCAGTACGGCGGTGTTTATATGGATGCGGATACCTTGCCTTATAAACCTGCCAGTTGGTTTTTGCTCCGGCCGGAACTGCCCGCGATAAAACATTTTCCGGCCCAAAAGCCAACAGGCGCCTGGCTGAGCTGGCTGAATTTATTCCTGGACGAAACCGGGATGATAATGGCGGCAAAAGGCGAACCGGCGCTGGCGGATATTTTTACGCGTCTGAATCAGGCTTACGCTGGATTTCATCAACGGATCGCGCCCAAAAATCCCCGCCTCGAACGCCGCATCTTTGAGTTTTTCTACGCTATCTGGCGCGAACATTGGGGAATGACGTTTATCAGCCATGAGGATTTTTGTCAGCGCTATGCGGTTTTCTGGCGCGAAAAAACTGAAGCGGTGCTTTGCGGCGTGCGGGGAATGCGTTTGCTTGAGGATATTATCAGCGGCGAGCATCGTCCGCTTTCAACGAGCGAGAAGCGTAGCTATCAGCGCGCAGTCAGCCAGCTTGAAGCCGTGTGCTGGAAGCTAAGCGATCCTCTGATGCTGGAACGGTACTGTGAGGTCTACAGCCGCATGGAGGTTCCCCGTATGGCTTACTCTTTACAGATGCGTTCTGATGTAGAGCACTTTCATTACTATGGCGTGCTGTCCACAGATCCGGTTCTTGACAGGGTTAACGGGCTGTTTGAAGCCTATTTACTGGAAAAAAATCGCAGGGCTATTGATGCCGGCGGCTTCTGGCCGTTTCCCGGCAGCGTTAGCGCTATAGCGTCGCAGGGGAAAGAAACTGACGTTGTCAGCTTTGCCGCCGGGAGAGAAAGCAGCGAAGAAGATCGTAACCGCATGGCCAGGCTCATTTTCTCCACCAGCTATCTGGAATATTGCTCGGTAGCTAATCCGCAGCAGATGGATATCGTCTCGCTACAGCGGGCGCAAAATATCGATCCCTGGCTGGATTTTATTACCCTCGTATTGAAGCCAAACGCCGCTTTTGCCGGATTTTTTACGGCTGGGCTGATGAGCCGGTTTAAGCAAGCGCCGACGGTCTATCTCTATCGGGAAGAGATGCGTCTCCTCGATCGGGAATACGATCTTTTTGTGGCGAAAAATAGTCGCGATAATGATTACTTTATCGCCAGCCTGGCGCTGGAAGCGGCAGAGCGCGGAAAAGGCTATTTTCCGCTGATGCTGGATTATATCGAAGCGGAGGCGGGCAGGGCGGGAGCAACGCGGATAACTCTGTGCGTGTGGGAAAGCGCCAGAGCTTTTGCGCTTTACCAACAATGGGGGTTTCGGCAAAGCGACAGTTCGGATCGTTGGCAATCTTTGTTTGCCGATCGGCTGCATTTTCTTACAAAGGATATTGTCGACCCCAGGTCAAAACGTCTGACCTTTCCTGATGGAGAACAGGTATAAAAAAAGCCTGAACGTGAGTTCAGGCTCAGACCGCTGACAAACTGTAAATTTCTTCAGGCCTCGCTTTTTTACAGCAACACGGTTGCTTCGTAGCGGCAAAGGCAGAGCGGATAAGCAGACCGTTTTCGCGCATGGACGCGCGAAACGAGCCCCCACGGATGGGTTCACGGCGTGTCCGTGTTCCGATCTGCCTCTGCTGCTTTTTACTGGCCCAAAAGCGACCTGATGAGGGAGCAGGGTTTGCCAGCAACCTCAAACATATTGTTTCTCCGTGCCGGACAGCAAGAACGATGAGCTGAACATACTCGCCATTAATCCGCGGGTATATCTTATAAGGAGGAAAAATGACTTTTGACCTGGGGATTAATGTAAAGAACGAACAGCTTTGTATCCCGCCTTCATTTCACCGGTTTGACAGTGACGGCCAGCTTTATATCAAGGCTACTTTCACCTCGCTGAAAAAGGGTGCGCCGCTCAGGCGCATAGTCTCCGCGCTGGAAGTGACTCAGGGAAAGATAAGCAGCATCAGACCAAACGACAGGGAAATGCTCAGGCCTTACAGTGCAATGCTGAAAAGAAAGTAAAGGTGTTTTGCAGAAGCTGTCTTGCTATTTTGCCTCTTTTGAAAACCAATGATATTATTGCTTTGCATTTGTGAGGTGCAGGGAAAGAAGGCTTTACATCTATTGATGCAGCAGTGGAATTTTGACAGGAAAAGCCAGGTAACAGTTGGGTGTAGATATTTTTATCTACGATAACAGAAAAGGGATTTAAAGATGAATAATTTACAACTACCCGCAGCGCAAAACATTTTGAGCAAGAAAGAAAACAATATTGTCCGCGTTAACCATACTTCGTGTCAGTGCTATTTTCGTCCGGAAACTGGCGATATCATTTTTCTGAGTAAAGCAGATTCAGGTGAATTTGACGATTTAAGCAATAAGCTGAGCTGGCTAATGGATCGGCTTGAAAGCGCTAAGAAAAAATATTCAGCGGCGCTGGAGGAATACTACAAAAAAAGAAACGAGATTGCCAACCGTGAGCAGCTTGACGCTTACTTTAATGCCGTAGTGCTGGCAGAGCTAAAAGTTGAAAAAGCCACCAGGGTTATTGGTGAGGAAACAGGGGAATTCAATGAGCAGTCGGGTTACGTTAATCTTGTAGAGCTTATTCCTCTGGAACCACTAAAGAAAGGCGCTTATGGTCGTTTCTACTGCTATTTGAAAAAGTCAGACTATGAAGCTTTCTACCGCAGGCTAACTATTTTTAACCTTAAAAAATTTGGCGCGGAAGAGTTTTATCAGCGTAATGAAAACGGAGATATTACCGGGATTAACACAACTGAAATAATAAAAAGATTTAAAAAAATAAAGGCCTCTTTTGAGGAGATGGTATCCGGAGATAACAGACTCAGTGGGGAAATTAACTACGAAAAAAACCTCACTGAATGGGCCGATGCCTGGAATGATATGGATGCCTACACCATGGAAGGTAAGGTTATTGATGTGTCAGCAGGGGCGCAGTTTCTACGCTTTTCAGCAAATGCTGGCGCGCTGGCCGCATGGAACCTGTCTGAGCGTTCAGGCCGTATCAGCGGCGAAGCACAGTCGACGCTGGCCCTGGCAGCCGCACACGCCAGGACAACTTTTTATCAGCCGGACAGGGGAGGCTGGCAGCTGAAGTTTATTATTAATGAACAGGGAAAAGAAGCTAACCTGGGCGTATTGCGCTCTAAAATAGACGTAACGCTGACGGGGTTTGCCGGAGCCTCGGCTAATATCGAAGGTAACCTGCAGTTTGTTCTCAGTAATGGCCAGCAGAAAATAATGGGCGCGCGTGCGCCCTCTTCCTCATTTCTCCTGCGTCAGAACGGCGTGCTGGTGGATTCGAAAAAAAAACCGGCTGCTGCCACTGAAGTGGGCGCAGAGCTGTTTGCTGGCGTAAAAATGGGCGGTACCTTTGGCGGCGCGCTGCAGTGGCTAAAGCCCTTTGATTCACTGGTTGAAGCCCTGCCGGATATTCTGATAGGCCTTGGTTCACAGGCAGCGTTAGCGGATACAGAAGGACTGAATAAGGTGGTCGAGGTTCATAAACCATCATTGGAAAAAGCGGTGATGAAAGGGGAGTTTAAAGATTTTGCCGCCTTTAGCGTTGGTGCAGAGGGCCAGCTGGGGGTAGGTTTTTCGGGGGACTTCGGAATATGGTATGAAGATGGAAGGTTTAAATTTCATATCTCTGCGGGTGTTTGTTTAGGGCCGGGAGCCAAAGGGATGGCGCAGGGAGAGGTTAAACCAGAACAATTCAGGGAGTTTGCCGTCTGGGCTATCTATCAGCTCTATGGTATGGATTATAAGCATTTTATAGTTTTTACCAGTCAGGCATTTATGGCATTGACTTATATTTTATTAATGGGCGGGGCGCGCATTTATAAAGGATATTTTGAAAAAATGAAGGCGGATGCTGATGTAATATTTCAAGATTTTAACGCCTTTGTCGAGAAGGTTAAGGGCAACATTAATGATGCTAAAGGTGCATCATCACAACGTAATGATTTTGCTGATTTAATTAATGGTTCGCCTTATAATGTCTATCATTTTACTCCCGAAGGAAAAGGGATTGCCCTCTATCTTTTAATTCAGCAGGGGAGCTACGATCGTGTTGATGTTAATAATTATCGGCTGGCATCATTAATTGATCATACTAAGAACGGCTTATTTCCATTGCCGGATGTCGGCCATGAGCGAAAAAAAGCGGTGCTGACTATTCTCAGCAGTATTCAGACCAAAAGGGAGTGGGGAGAGGTACTGGTCAGAATGACCGCGGACGGAATGAAACTCACCGGTTCAGCCGGATCTCTGGCACAGGAAAAGGTGGTTAAGCGGCAGGAACAGGTAATTCGTACCTTTCTGCAAACGGGGCTAAACCAGGATAAGCAGCTGGATGAGCTAATCAGGCGGCTGGCGTTGCAGGATTTTCATGAAGTCTACCAGCGCCTCAAAGATAAACCTGCCTTTGGCTATGCCTTTGCACCCAACTGCAGCAAACGGTACGCGCTTCACTGTGATGATAACCCCTGGTACACCTCGCTATGCCATGTGCTGCCGGAAGACCCAATCATTAAACACCGCCTGGAGCCAGTAGAGAAATGAAATGTCTAATGCCTTTTATAATATTGTTAACTGTTACCGCCTGCGACAGCCGGGATAAACCTCAGCCAGAATTATCCGCCGAACAGCAAACGCAGTTAAAAAATTTTATTCATCGTATTAAATCAGAAATGGTTTATATGCCTGCGGGCACTTTTCTGATGGGCGACTTCTGCTCGGAGATGCGCGGCGGCGGCATGTACTGCACAATCGACAAGAATAACAAGCCTGCCCATCGGGTGGAGCTGTCGGCTTTTTCCATTTTTAAATTTAAAATAACGCATGAGGACTATGATTTTTATCTTAATATCAACGGGTTTCCGAAAAGAGAATTTAAAAATCATTGGGAGAATAAACATCTGGCACAGATGACAGTCTTTGCCAGAAGCCCGGCGATTATCAGCTGGGGCGAGGCGGACAGCTACTGCCGCTGGCTGAAGGCGCAGACCGGACTGAATTTTTCCCTGCCAACGGAGGCGCAGTGGGAGTATGCGGCCAGGGACAAAGGGAAATATATCTCCCATGCCACGGACGACGGCACGCTGCGCCATAACCAAAAAACGCGGCGGGGAGAAAACTATGCCACCGATGAAGATCGCAAGGTTGCAGCAGAGCCGCTGGGCATTGTCTCATTTTTAATCCATTTTCCGGTTGATAACTATCCACCGTCGCCATCAGGGCTGTACGGCATGACGGATAACGGCAGGGAGTGGGTTATGGACTGGTACGACCCTGAGTGGTATACAAAATCGCCGTCAAAAGATCCGCAGGGGCCGGAAAAGGGTGTTATCAAAGATGAAGAGACCGGACAATACCTGAAGGTTCTTCGTGGCGTTAGTGACCCTTTTCCGGGAAGACCTTCCGGGCTGACCTTCAGCCGCAGTTATAAAATTCCGGAACCGGGCTTTCCGGCGGGCATTACCGCACGCTGCGTGGCAAATGAACCTCATCCGCTGAGCGCGATGGAAAATGGAAGCTGAGCGGCAGGGAGCCGGTAAAAATGAAACGTCTAAT
>Ga0157363_1000092_pt1 | contig 67174 bp, 46 predicted proteins | sample AttsexASBM1_FD_111477 | JGI IMG/M metagenome (GOLD analysis project Ga0157363, IMG submission 111477) | Fungus gardens microbial communities from leaf cutter ant in Ribeirão Preto, State of São Paulo, Brazil - Atta sexdens ASBM1 | ecosystem: Host-associated > Fungi > Mycelium > Unclassified ... | reverse complement strand
TGTCCCTATGAGCGACTACGCCGATCTTTATATGTTTTGGCCACGTCCGTTTCCGCTCCGAAGAGGAAGGTTTGGATCTTTCAATCTTATGTCGTGAGGGATGTGACCTATGTTAGGTCCATAAAATACCACAGCTTTTGGTGTTCTATGATTCACCTCCGAATAATGAGTAGGTAGTTCGATCCTTTTGATTCTTCTTCTCTTCCTAGTAAACTTTTGGGGGGATGCGGAGCAATAGGTCGAATTACTATATAAATAAGAGTTGTAAACTATAGGACGAGTAGGAAGATTTCGGTTTTTCTCGTTTCTTCTCTTCGATAAGAATAGGGATTTGAAATGATACAAATTCCTCTTCATTCTGTTGTGCTCAGCGAAGGAACTGCCTAAGCATACTTTTTCGGATCCAAACTTCTTTGTTCTTTTTAAGTATTCTTTTTGCATAGAAGAACGCAACCGTTGTTGCAAAAACCAGGATTTTAGTAGTAGGCGGCATCCCCTCTTAGTTTTGAGTAGGTGGAACCATTCTGTTTTGGTTCTTCTCCACATTCTTACCGGCAGGAATTTTCCTATGATTTTTTCAACTGATATTTCGATATAGAAAGATCTCCTTATTTCTTCACCGCGGATTCTCGCGTCATTTTCTTGAAAAGATATTAGATCACCGTGGGACACTTTCAAATGAGTAATGCTTACCATTCCATTATTCACACAAACCCTTCGATGACTTATCGGCTGCCTTGCTTGAGGAATAGTTTCACGAAAATGGAGACGAACCGGAATAACGTCCGATCTTGTTTCTGGATTGAGTAGAAAAGGGATATATGAAGTTCGTTCTGTTCCTCTGTGCATCTCTGTGATGGGTAAATCCCCATGAAAAAGGGGCAACTTTCGTGTAGTTTGTGATTGGATGTAACTGTTAAGATTTTCTCTCGGATAAATCTTTCTCTTAATAGATCTCTTCTTGTTCCTCAATCTTCGGAGAATGCGGCGTTGTATTATTGTAAGTTCTCTCTTCCGAACATTTCCTGAAAGTAGACGACAAGTTTTAAATCTTAATGCAGGCAAGGCATATCTCGTTGAATCAGTCTTTTTCGCCACATCGCGTATAACGGGAATCGAACCCCCTCTGCTGCTGGCGGGCGGATGGAGAATGTTCTACTTCGATCCAGCAACTTGTTAGGAGTAGGTTTTGGCTTGCCCCTTTCTCTAATAATAAGGTAAGCTTCCCTCACTGCCGATCGCCTTCAGCTGGTGCGCAGGAGCGCACTTCCGTTTTCCCCTTACTATACAAGGGGGTGTAATGAATAGAGATCTCCCACCTGCAGTCTTCTCTTCCTATCACTTCACTTCGTTCGAGAGATCAGATCTCATCGGACCTCACCAGGCCGGGCGAAGGGGAAGGAAGGGATGGGCGGTCCGGGAACAGCAACGGGAGAGGGCTCGTGGCCCCCCCCCTCTCCCTCTTCCCCACGCCTATTTGTTCCCCCGGAGAGATGCGGAACTCTTTTGATTTTTTTAATAAAAAGATGAATAGATAGGGCCATGATACATTCCGGAATATTGTAAAGGTAAATTGACTCTTTTCGTCCCCTTTCTTTTCGATGCCTGCCTGAGGACCTATGTGAATGTTTTGGAATGGGGATGTTCGCCTTTTGTAACAAGTAGACCCACGATACGGACTAATAGATGTTCCTACTCTTATCCGAAAGTCAGATCTATTCCATTTTGGTCAGTCCCCCTAACATAAATAGGGGCACGGCTTCCCGCTTTTCATGAATGTGTCTCCCCCTCTGCTTATGTGAGTTTGACCCGCCTTTGACTCTGCTTGCTTCTGACTCCCTATGAGCCGTTTTACGACCTTACTTTTTCGGAGGGTCGGCGGGACATGGGAGCCTCAGCTCATGCATCGGTTTACCGAAATCACCTCCGCTATCCCACTTCCTTCTATTCAAAAAGGCGAGCAGCCCTTAAACAAAAAGGCCCTAAGAGGGCTCTTCTTTATATATTACATAAGCCCTAAAGTAGGTAGCCCCGAAAGCCGAACTCAGCAACTTGTTAGGAGTAGGTTTTGGCTTGCCCCTTTCTATGTTATTAGTAAAGCGCTAACGACGCGCCCCTGCAATCAAAAAACAGCGCTAACGAGCAAGAAAAGGCCCCTGACTATATATAGTATTAGTAAAGCAACCTTTCGCGCTAGGCGCTCACGTTTTTTGGCTGGAACGGGTCCAATTCGATCTGCATCTGAATCTGGCAACTGGCTTATTAAGATCAACTGCCTCCACCATTGGTTGTTCTTAATCTAAATCCCGTAGGAATGCTCTTGGTCTTTAACCGGATCAGGATCAATTGCTGCTATCACTCCCTATGCTTCTGCGTCCCGTACCCCAACCCCCTTAACTAATAGATGCTAGTTGGGGGGACTACTCGCTTTGGCAACAGGGGGCTAAAGAACTAACTATAGGTATGCTTCGGGCTCCCGATCCGAGAGGGACGCGACGCGAGATGATGATGGGTCAACCGCGACTGGAGCTGCTGGTGGAACTGCTGCTTCCGCTCGGTGAATAGAATAAGCCCTCATTCTGGTTTTGGTTTTTCAATCACGTGTTTTGTAGTTTCGAGTGGGAACTGTGGTTTTTATTCCTTGGACAGTTTCCTCCAATTCCTCTCTTCTTTGATTCCCTTCAATCAATTCTTCCTTACCTTAAAGGATCTCTTCCTTTAAAGTAAAGAATTCGATTTCTTTCTTTATTTTTTAAAAATCTTTTCTTTTATATTCATATAGGTGCAAAAAGCATAACCAAATGCATATCTAGCACTAGAAGCATATGTAGCTGGAAAAAACTAAGTATATTAATTAAAAAGATGAAGAGTCTTATGCTCATGATCCATCAATAGATCCTGCAGAGACAAAGGAAGGCTATGGCTAAAGCACTAGTAGTAGATCTTATAGCTATGTCCCTAGTAAGAGAGCCTAAAGAAGTCGTTTCGGTAGCACCCCCACCCCCACCCATAGTAAGGTAAGGTAAGGGTGGGGGTGGGAAAGAAAGGCCCTGTTGCTTGGTTGCCAGTGGGTATTCACCCTAAAGTGAACGCCGCATGCAAGTTAAAATAATTGAAGTATGGTTAGTACGAGACCCATGGTGTACTTTCTCTGGGAAATGCATATACCAGACTTGGAACGAGCTACCTCTATTCCCAAGAAAGACTTCAGAGTACCTAGGTCTTTAACATCAAAGACCTTGTTTAGATGAGATGGTTCTTCAGCCCCCATAACCCATTCAAGTGGACTCCCTATCATCTCCCGTAAGGATGATTTCGTCAACATCAACTAGAAGAAAAATTTGACCTTCTTCCCTTTTATTGACAAACAAAGTGTGGTCTGCGTCACTTCTTTTGAATCCTATGTCCAGTAAGGCTTTGCTGAATTTGTCAAACCATGCGCCCCTTCTTAGTCAATGGGACTGCTTGAGCCCAACAATTGCTTTCTTCAAGCGGCAAACCAGCGCTATCCTCAACATCCTCCAACTCCCCCTGAGGAGAGTGATGGTGGAGAATAGCCTTTCCCTCAGGAGAGAAGTCAGGGATATCCTCATTCAAAGTGACATCCCTATTTATCAAAAACACAGATGTAAACTTCAGACCATAGGATTTTTTGTACCTGCATGTGAATGAGGTTTTTATTCGTAACTTCCAGCAAGTGTATGTTCTTTTTCTCCGCGACCACGCCCCCCTCATAGTCCATTAGTGGGGCGGGGACACTTGTATGTATTCCCCGGATTACGGGGAAGGGCCCCCTTTAGAGATAGGGGCTGCTTCTGGTAGGGATAGGATCAGTTAACCTTCGCATGCCGATTCGTATTACTCGAGAGATAAGAAGCTCTACCCCGGTGTTAAGGGCACCCAGCTAGAAAAGCGCTTCCGGCCCTACCCAACCTAGGATGTCCCCACACAGATAGTTTGCCCCCCGGGTATGTTTGCCATATATCGGGGTGGAAGATGGAATCGGGGCGGTTGGCTGCGGAGCCTGATGCAAGCCTTCCCAGGCGGAATTCATATTTCAGTAGAACCCGGGAGAGCTATTACTATTCAAAATTCACTGTTCGGGGGTGTTGGTCTATCTAGGTTGGGTAGGGCCCCAAAGGTAGTTGCCCCATCTCTCTTCTACCCTTTCCCGGCTCACTCATTATGCAAGCAAGCAGCGGTTCAACGCTACACCGCTTTTGCGTAAATTCCTTCCCTGTTTCGGGTCTCACTCCCACCTATTCCTACCGTCGAACGATAGAGAGCATATAGTTCTTTGTTCATCCTTAAACCATATGGTTTCTTACTGAATTAGCTCACGCGAAAAAGTCGGTCGCTTCATGCATGTTCCAGATTGTGGCTACGACTTTCTCTCCTGGCACCTCCACCGCTAATGCAAGCATCCATCTAGTTCCATTCTATATCCTGCCCTCCCCTTCGTATCTATTGATCGCTATCCATTTTCCTTGCATCCATCCCGGGAGCGGAGCTATACCGAAAAAGATTTCCAAAATTATATAAGTCTTATATGTTCTCACCCTCCCTGTTCCCCAGCAACTTCAAGGCAACCAAAGGGGACGTAGGGGAGATGGAACAACGTCCAAGCTGTGACAACCCAGCAGCAACAACCTGCTTCTCAGCAAAGAAAGTTCCACTCCCAAACCTACCAGCAATCTCAAGTTCAGAGTAAACCATCTCCACTCCAATTAGGGCAAAAAAATCTATCTCCTTCATCCCAACAACATCAAAATCAGCAGCCACACCAGGTAGCTCCCATCGCTTCGACAGTCCAGAGTGCTCCTGTTCAACAGTAAAATTGGAAGGTCAAAGCAATGGCCAGCGTAGGCGTCGACAATTGACTTCTTTTGCTGACCGGGTTATCTTTGACAAGTAAAGTTCATTAAACATGATGGGCTTGCCTACCCTCCAGAACCTAAGCCTCTAGGCTATGACCCCAACAAATATTGCAAATTCCATCGTTATGTTGGGTATAGCACTAACAGATGCATAGCTTTTAGGCATTTTTTTTCAATACCTCGTTGAGGAGGGTAAGATCCAACTTTATGGGAATTCTATCCAACCCTCAACATCCACCGCTGCTCCATCGAACCTCTCTCTGAACATAGTCAGGAAGTGGGTTCGTGAACCATGTTCAGAGAGAGGGCAAGGCTCCCATGGAGAGCCAAACGTCTTCAAGCATGCCAAAACAAGAACAAGCTAGCCTTAATCAGACTTCTCATCCTTATGGTGCAGTGCCACCCTGTTATGGAAACTTTGACAAGCAGTCTACGGCGCCTAAACAACCGCTAGTGACGATTCCTTCTCCTATGGTTATGCCCATTTTTGTAGCACAAAATCCTCAACTATATTATACTACTCCAAACATTTCAGTCCTCGAGGTGGCAGATCCTCGAGAACCGCTCACCCCTTCACTGGAAACGACTTATGCTACCCCACCCCAAGCAGCGGTCGGGGCGACCATCGACATGGCAGGGAAGCCTAGCAGAACGGCTATCCCACACTTGGCTAGGCCCATTCCATTGAGGCTTGATGATCTTTGCATCAATACCCTTCCCTTGTGCTACAGACAGCATCAGTCAATACCACCAGGTCAGGAATAATTTATCATTCGCAGCCACAGTCTCAACCAACCAGTTGGGACTCAGCCTGCTTTTTCGAAGCCATCCTTTTTTTTATATCTCCTACAGACCCAACCAGTTGAAGAAAATCTTCCTGCCCAGATCTCGATTATGGAACTTCTGTCCACTTCACAAGTCCATCGGGCTGCCAAAGGCTAGCACAAGCGAGCGCCCCTAATTCCATTCCACCTGAGGGTTTGCAAGCTATGGCGGGAAGTCTATTTTCTCCCCAACAAATTACCTTCACTCAGAAGGATTTTGACTTTACATTCGCTATCCCCATACTCGACCCCTGTATGTAGAGGCCCTTGTAGACCACTAAAGAATAAAGAGGATCTTGATAGAAAGTGGTGCAGGATTTCATATTTGTACATTGAGTACAGCCAGGCAGTTGAATTTGGACCCTTCCTGCTTTGCTCCTCACTACAGCTGTTTGTGCATATGACGGGACCACTCGAACCGCGCAAGGTATAGTTCGACTTAATTGAACATTGGGACCCCTTGTTCGGTCAACTCTATTCTATGTAGCGGATATACTATAAACATCAAAAATGTTGCTAGCAAGTTCAGTCCCTTCTTCTCGATCCTGTATTGATCTACGACCATCCTCATCCGCCCACGAGTTTATGGTTCCAGCAGGCAACCTGGCATACCAATCGAATGCAGTCTCGCGGAAGGTGCTTACGAAAAGACGTATCATCAAAGCGTCGTTTCCGGCAATGCCCCCTTTAGAGATAGGGCAATGCCTTAAAATGAAAAATATGCAGCCCCTATCTCTAAAGGGGACCCTCTCCCGTCAAAAGACTGCGGGTTGGGTTGTTTGAACTTGGGAGGAAAGGCCACTGTTTCCATGTAAAGGGGTATGGCGCGACAATCCCTTTTTGCTGCATTTTACTTTCTTCATTCAACTGAGAGAGAGTCTGTTGAAGATCCCTCCGCCCTATTAGTAAAGCTACTTGATCATCTTCAGATTGGCGTATCTCCTCGTGTCGCGAGGACTGCCCCTCGGTCATGTTCTTCTGTGGATTACAGGTTTCGCCAATTTTATCTGACTTTGGGGGATCTCTTTGTTCTGCCTTGTCTTTTGAGCAAATAAGAGCTCGCATAGCTTCTATAATCTCCATCATCTTATCTAGCCTTTCTTCGGTATTTTTTTTTTAGTTTGGCTATGGCTTCTTTAGGGGATATTTCGTCTTCGTTGGTTACAAAGACGTGTTCTGTTCTTGACACTTCTGATGAGACAATACGTGCCAAATCTTCGGACTCATCGGAAGACGGGTCTGAACCCGGTTCTGTTTGGCCTCCGGGATTGTCATATATGACAACCGATGTTGCTCGTGACACTTAAAATCCTTGGCTTTGTTTTTCCAACCCTTATCTTATATATAGGGGCCTTGCTCGCGCCCTTTACTAATAATAATAACAAGGAGATTAAGTTTCAAACAACTGAGCAAGAGGGATGTCGGAATCTATTTAGGGGACCATTTTGCTTGCCCTTCTTTTCCCGCCTTACCCACCATGTTAACTGTTACAACAGATTCTTCGTGCTCTTTTGGAACCCAGAAATGGGTTATTTTGGGCTGTTTTGGTGTTTGGGCAAGCTTTCTTTTTATTACCCGTTGACGGGCCCTTCGGGCTGCCCTTTGTTTGTTGAGGTTTCTTCTTGCCGTCTTGCGGCGAACAACTAGGGGGGTATATCCTGTCCTTCAGACATAGGTACGGGTCCCCATTCAGTCTTCTCATTGTCTATTGCCCTAATAGAATAGAATGGGGCTAAACGAATTGCTTTGCCCCCTTTTCATAAAAACTCAAATTTCAGTCCTTTGCGGTAAGGGATTCGCTAAAGAGGTACTTTGGTTTGTCGTAGTCGGGCCTAGAGGTGCCTGCCCTCTTCGGCCCCCCTTCTTTTCCTTATGTTATGACAAAGCCTTTTCTTGCCGGCCTTCTTTCCCATTCCAGCGGCTTGTTCGCTCGTAGATGCCTCATCGTTCTCAACATGTATCTTTCCTTTGCTTGCTGATCCGGTCTTGAATAGTTTGTTTAAGTGTTGGTGCCATGCCCCCCAATTCCATGGTACTTCACAAGTAGTCATTCGTATTGCACCATCTCGGTTTAGGCCGAAGAAGAAAGGTTTAGTTTTCGCGCCCGTTCTACTCGCCCTTTCCGTCCAAAAAAGACGTATTCTAAGGTTTTTTCCCAGGTTAGAGAACTTTCCCCGCTGTCCTTCTTTCAGCCGGTCCTAACTTCCTTCTCTTCTGGTTAATCCTATGAATCGGTAATCGGATCGGCAACTGGTAACAGGCTTTATCTGGGTTCAATTCCTTGATTCCAACCCTTATCTTATATATAGGGGCCTGCATTGGATTAATTCCTTCGATGCTTGCTCGGAGCGGGGTCGACTCAATATCGAGAGACTCACCCCCTCCCTGCTTCCAAAATAAGGGGACTTTATCGCACCTTTATGTCTCCATCTCTCGAGTCGAGCTCAATCTCTGGCAGGTATTGTTTGGTCTGGAGTGCGGTGCATCTTTCTGGATGATGAACCCCTGTTTGAAGATGAGTGGATCGGGAATCTAACCCCCTTGTATAGTAAGGGGAAAACGGCTACTTATAAGTCAGGCGCACTAGCGCACCAAGCAAGAAAACGGCTGGATTGACTGGCTAGCTCGTGCAATCAACTAAGAATTCCTTTTCATAATACGAAAAGAGCCCAGCCTCACTCTAATAAGCAAGCCCCTTATTCTATTAGGTTAGAAGAAAGGGCTCTAACAAGCTCTAATCAGTAGCAAGAGCAAGCTACCTTAGCACAAGCACTAAGTAAGCCCTAAAGGCCTTCGCGTTAGTAAGCTAAGCAAGCCTGGTTCTCCGGGCACTACGGTAGGACGTGGATCGATCATGACGAAAATGGACTTCTCCGTAATGTAATAGAAGAGTCACAGTCCAGTTCCCCGGGCTTTCTCCCTTCTCGACCAGACGAAGGAGATATGAATTCCATTCAGGCGGGTAAGGGCTTGGCTTGACTCTGTGTTCTCTCCTGGTCGGGCCTTTCCTGCGCAGCTTAGGTGGAGGGCGAAGACTGGCAAAGTTCATCATTCAGTGGTGGGGTGTTCATAGAAAAGAGGGCGTCGCCCAACGAGTGGCAGATTTGGATGGAGTCTCGCTCATAGATAGAGGAAGAGTACGCGCGCTAGCGCGCTACGGCTTACGCAGTTGATCGGATCAGATAGCCCTTCGGGCAACCAACCGCACATCAAATTCCGATCAACAACTTGGAGGTATGGCTGAGTGGCTTAAGGCATTGGTTTGCTAAATCGACATACAAGAAGATTGTATCATGGGTTCGAATCCCATTTCCTCCGGCACGGAAGTGGAACGGGCGGGCGAAATTACGTGAGAGAAAGAACCTCTTGGTGGAGTCCCCCGGAGGACAGAATAGCACGACTTTGTTACTAGGAGCGGAGAGCCCGTTGCGCGTTGTTTTTGTTTGACCGGCCTATCTTCTTTCTATAAGCAAGCTCCCTCCGGCCGTCCAGTCCCTGGGCGGCTCTCGGTTCTGGAGCATGTTGGGAGAGGAGATTAGGCGGCAGTTGAAAGAGCTGCTCGAAAGCTTGACGAACAAGCGAAAAAAGCCCTTTCTTTCTTGTTATTAGTAAAGGGCTTTTCCCTTACTAGTAAAGTGGTAAGGTAGGGCGCTATTCGATGAAGAAAACAGACTTTAGGAAAGTGGTTCAGGTAGCTCAGCTGGTTAGAGCAAAGGACTGAAAATCCTTGTGTCAGTGGTTCGAATCCACTTCTAAGCGGGCTTTGGGTCCAAAGGACAGGTAGCCGGGAGCGAGCCGGATTTGGAAATTCAAGTGAAAGAGGAAGCCAATAAATGTGAGCGCTCCTGCACTATACGGCTTTTTGGCGGTAGGGTTGGGGTGGCTTGCTGGAGGCAGATAAAAAAAAAAGCGGTTTCTTACTCGGATTGGTTCTCGCGTCCCTGTGCCCAAAAGGATGGGCGAGTTCGGTTCGAGTGTTCATCGATCGGGTGGATCTATATGCTGGGTGAGACGAGGTGTAGCGCAGTCTGGTCAGCGCATCTGTTTTGGGTACAGAGGGCCATAGGTTCGAATCCTGTCACCTTGATGTGATGGTCTGCAGTGCACAGACCCGCCTATGTTTTCATAGGCGAAAAACACGAAAATTCTTAATATTAGGCGCGATATGAGAATCTTTCATTCTATATGTTTGTCCGTACTCGTTAGCGCTCTCGGTGCTGTTGTAGCTATTTCATTTGGACGTTTTCTAGGATCAGAAGGCAGCACTATAATGACCACCCCAGAATTTATCATAACTTTATTCTTACTGGTTTTGATTTGAATTGTTGTTTATCGAATTCTACTTTCGAAATGAAAAAAGAGGACTTGAAACTCTTAAAAGAGTCCTCAGGTAAAGGTATTTTTTTTCTTTTTCCTTTTAGGGCGGGGCGCAGGGAGTATTTACTTAGGCGTTCAAGATCCTGAAATCGCCTATTGCGATGGGGGAAACGCCTTTTCGCCCCCGCCTAGTCCGGTTCAATTGCCGGAAGAACCGGTTACTCCCCCCGCGGCTCCGCCGGTACCTCAACCGGTACCGCAACCCGTTGTTATCCCCCAATAGGCCCAGCCTCTTATCTCGGATGACACCCGAAGGAGCCTCCTTTATAACCGGTACGGAGCCCTTAATTTCGGGGGGAATGAGGACCTACGCCGAATGGTGTCCATTATCTACGCGCAAGCCATAGTTGAACGAGATGTGGAGGCAGCATTGGTGGATGATGGATTTCGTCCCAATTCCATTTTAGCTAGATATACCGAAATTCGGGGAGTTCTCCATTCTCCGCAAGGGGAGCTTTTGACTGAACGCACCTATAACTCATACGTCACTCAGATAAGGGAACGTGGCACCCGACAAAGCGTTCCCTATCGGCGGATTAGAAGAGCCATCCAGAACGATGATCTCTTTTAGAAAGAGGGATCATCGTTTTTGAGTTGGCTTGATGTGGCGTTTATACGATGAGGTTGCTAAGAAGGGGATTGACTTCCTGCTCTTCTTTTGTGCATCTTTCTTTCTCCCACGTAGTTCGTCGGTCAAACCAACGATTCTCTTCTCAAAGTAATAGAGAGATCTTTTTCTAGTTAGACTTCTATCAATGCAATGAAAGAACCATCCCTTCCGTCCTGTCAGATAGAAAGATAATTAGACCCAAAATAGCCCTTCTTTACCACTTTAGGGGGTGGGGGTGAAGGGGAGGTTTACATACAACCGAGTCAAAGTGGTTTATGATTGAATCTCAGAGGCATTCTTATCATTTGGTAGATCCAAGTCCATGGCCTATTTCGGGTTCACTCGGAGCTTTGGCAACCACCGTAGGAGGTGTGATGTACATGCACCCATTTCAAGGGGGTGCAACACTTCTCAGTTTGGGCCTAATATTTCTCCTATATACCATGTTTGTATGGTGGCGCGATGTTCTACGTGAATCCACGTTGGAGGGACATCATACCAAAGTCGTACAATTAGGACCTCGATATGGTTCTATTCCGTTCATCGTATCGGAGGTTATGTTCCTTTTTGCTTTTTTTCGGGCTTCTTCTCATTCTTCTTTGGCACCTACGGTAGAGATCGGAGGTATTTGGCCCCCTAAAGGGATTGGGGTTTTAGATCCTCGGGAAATCCCTTTTCTTAATACCCCTATTCTCCTTTCATCCGGAGCTGCCGTAACTTGGGCTCATCATGCTATACTCGCGGGGAAGGAAAAACGAGCAGTTTACGCTTTAGTAGCTACCGTTTCACTGGCTCTAGTATTCACTGGCTTTCAAGGAATGGAATATTATCAAGCACCCTTCACTATTTCGGATAGTATTTATGGTTCTACCTTTTTCTTAGCAACTGGCTTTCATGGTTTTCATGTGATTATAGGTACTCTTTTCTTGATCATATGTGGTATTCGCCAATATCTTGGTCATCTGACCAAGGAGCATCACGTTGGCTTTGAAGCAGCTGCATGGTACTGGCATTTTGTAGACGTGGTTCGGTTATTCCCATTTGTCTCTATCTATTGGTGGGGAGGTATATGAAGGAACGAAACAGTGGATTGAGGAATGAAAGCTCGAAGACAAAGAGAACCGGGCTTTTCCAAAGAATTACTGCTGCTTTCCCACTCCCTTTGATTATCATATACAAAAAAGTCTCTTCCACTTTCCTACCAAATCTCTCTTTATTCTGGCACATAAATGAAGGGATCGAAGAGATTATGGCAGATTATGTTCACCAAGAAATGACCCGAAATTTGATCTTGGTCTATTTGAGATTGTTCCTTTTAATCGTAATCAAAGATGTTTTCTTGGCTCTCGTTTCTTTTCCGAACAAATCGAAGAACCTAATGGATCGAACTAATACATTTGAGAAAGTTGAATCAGAAATAAATGGATGATTTCTTGAAGAAGGGCCTAATTAAGCCAAGTAAGAGTCCATGGTTCAGCGCTCAAAAATACGTCACTAACAGAAATGAGCACGAAAGGAGAATGCCAAGGTTAGTGATCAACTAGAAACCCCTTTCTGAGGTCCTCCAGTGAATTAGGTATTCCGCACCTAATCGACAAACATTTTTTCGTTCGTAAGCACTGAGCGAGCCACCCCCGGATCTTATGGGGGGTAATCAACTTATCAAACAACGCGCGATGGAAAGCCATTTTTTTTATAAAAATCTCCTTCCACGCCTTGTTTCGACAAGACGCGAGGTAGTTTCCTGCCCCGCCACACTCATTTCTATTTTTTAGGTATTGCTACCGCACCTGTGAGAAGAAAGCAGCTAAGATGGCAATGCAATGCAATGGATTTGGCACCATAGCTGAAGTGAACCTTGGTTAACTAGCAGCATGCCGATTCGCGAATAGGATTTGTTCCGTGTTTCGGGAAGCCGCTTTGGAAGGGGACTACTGAAGTGAACATAGGACTTCGTTCAGTTTGCTGGACCATTCCATTCTATCGAACCTGTGGATTTCCCGGTCACCTGTTGTGTTGGGATGATCTCTTTTCATTCTTTTCCCTCTCTCCAAATCAAAAATCACTCATTTTTAAACTTAACTCTAAGTATAGTTATATAGTGAAAAAGGAGCGCTGATCGCAGAGACGACGTCGGGCCTTCTTCGGTAAGGCGACGAGTGGATTCGGTGAACGCTCCCGGAGCAGGAGATATTGTAGGCCCGTCACAGGCTCAATCATCGGACGAGGAGTCAAAGTTACTTGATTATATTAATAAATTTGGAACGGCCGACCAAAAGGGTCTCAGTGACTGGATCACTACTCGCCAGAACCTCATTCAGGATCGCCTTAATGAGTTACGTCGCCAAGAACACATGCGACCGCTTGCCCCGAACCGGATGCAAGAGGTCGTAAGAATTCTCGAAACTAACTATGGCCCTGAGCATCTCCATTCAATCTTAGAAGATTTGGAGACCAAGGGGGTAGTTAGTTTATTTTATCAAGGGTCAAAAATGGACCGGGAATGGATATCTAGCAGGGCGAAAGAGCAGGAACTAAAAAAGGAAAACGAGTGACGTTATGCTGCTAACTCTCAGTTTGGTCCTACTTCTGGTTCATTTTGTTACTAAAAAGGGAGGAGGAAACTCAGTACCAAATGCTTGGCAATCCTTGGTAGAGCTTATTCATGATTTCGTGCTGAACTAGGTTCGTTATTTTTTGAATTCGAAAGAAATGATGACCGGTGTGTACAAAGTAGGTTTGCTTTTTCTATAGATAAGATAGACAGAACGCTAGAGAGAGGCCAGAGTAAGACAGTGAAAGAGAAGGACTTCTTTCACGTACTGAAAGGCAGGCCTTGTCATGGCGAGTCACCTTTTGTTTGGTTGCTTCCGTGATAAAGGGATGGGGAGAAGGGAACAGAAAGAGCATAGCGACTAGTCTGTCTTTAGAAAAAAAAGAAGTAGAAAGAACCAAGAAGCTAGCGAAGGAGCCTACGCCTATTGTCCAAGATTCCCAACAGCTCATGGCCCAAGCACAAGGTGAGAAGATATTGGGAGGACTCTTGGGGTCTATCTATGGCTCTTGGACTCTATGATGGGCTAGGGTGCGTGTTATCTGAAGGGGGGGCTGGCTCTATCTGAGCTAGGCTTTGCACCAGGACTTTAAGTAAGAATCATTTCATCAGAACTAAGGCTGGGCCAGGTATGGAAGGAAGAGTTACCCTACCTCGGATAGGGACAAAGGTCAAGGAGAGCACCAATCTCCCCCGGCAAACATCTATCTGCACGAAGCCGACCTCCCTACCTTCGGGGACATCTTATTGATCCCCTACGAAATGGGATGCGGCCTCAAGAGTGGATCCTGCCTCCGAACGAATTGGTCCTTGGAAAGGATTTCCTCAAATGGACCACTCTCAGGGTGTGGGTTAAGCAATGGCTGCGGTACTGTCAAGGGTACTATAAGCATGCTTTGGACCCAGAGGTGACTCTTGAAGCATTCTTTACTGCACCAATTCTTCAACGGAATTTGAGGATAATAGACTGAATTGGGAAAAAAGAAAGACGCGGTAGCGTAGATGGAGTAAAGAAAGTATCAACTATGAGACAAATGCTCCATACAGTGACGAAGGAAAAATCCTTTAATGGAAGGGAAGGGAGAATAATTTGACTCCGTTAGTTCAAGTAAGAATTCCGGTTTATGGTTGTTAGATAGAAGTCAGCCAGTCGCAAGCAAGCGTGCCAGTACCAGTAGCTGTCCAAGGTGCGCAGCGGGGCTAGCTGTCTATTCCTAGTAGCGCTGACGTGTGCCAAGCTGAAGGTTGAAAGTCTTGAATCCGCTCTTACTGGTCTCATAGCCCCACTTCCTCAATCTCTGTAACCCGACCATGCCCTAGCTCAAGTTAGCTTGAAGCGAAGGAAGACGGGGAATTTTAGAAATCTAAACAAGACGGCGTACGGGTAGGTGAGCTGTAGTAGGTTAAAAGTCGGCAGAGAAAGAAATCGTTCCAACTAGGCCAGCATAGACGGAATTGGAGCTAGCCTTTTCAGAGGCCGGTTTCATTCTTTCATCGTGGGTAGACGGTCGCCGGGTATGAGTCCTCTGGTGGGGATGCGGCTTCTCTCGTTTCAGCATCTCGATCCGCAAAAGGAGTCAAAGTCCGGTGACTAAGCCTTTCTTTGAAGGCCGGTTGATGCCGGGCGAAATTAGCCTTACCAATTGGCCGATAACGAGTTCTTAATAGAAAGCACATAAGCCGGAAAGCTGCTAGCCACCTCTTCAAGTGGCACATATTCTATACCCGATTCCGCGTAGTTCAGTAGAAGATATCCCCTTTTCCTTTTCCTCACAGTCGATGCTTCTGATTCACCGATCGCAAGTCACCACGCGCAAGCCATGAAGTCGGAATAAATGGTTCCTTAGTAAGCCAAGTCATCGAAGTCGGTTCGTGGTAAGCTCCTTGCTTCAGAGTCGTAGGTTAGGGAAAGCGGTTGATCGGCCGGTGCATCGAAATAAGGGCAGGTTGCTCGCGCCCTTTACTAATAACGGGGGGAGTCTTTGCAGCAAGACTTCAGTCAAGGAAAAGACTCCTTCCTCCTTCGTTCACGACTCCGGTGATATTTTTCGACTGCCTCCACAATAAGATATTGTTGTCCTTGATTTCGCAGGATAAGTTATCACCGGGGAGCCCTTGCCTTGTCTATTAATTAAGTAGAAAACTAGTCTCATAGGTGGGTTCTCTCTTCTCTAGATCTATGCAAATTCATCCTTTCCTATCTACTTAGCTTTTGGATGGCTATACCATTCAAAGTGCTGCGGTGCCAACTCCTCTCTTGGCAAGATCCGAGCTCTCTTCTCTTATTAAATTAATGCTTTGCACCTTTCAAACAAAGTAAAAGAGACCATTTTTGCTAATAAAGGAACTAGAGCTTCCCTTACTTATTTTAGAGCGTTCGTGCCTTTAGAGATAGGGGCGCTCACTCCCTATATAGGACCATTAAGAAGAAAGAAGGAAGAAAAAAAAGATAACTTGTATTGGGTGGGGATGGCACTCACTTTCTCTCCTGAGCTTGAAATAGAGAGGCTGGGCTAGGTGTCAAAGGGACTCCACCTGGCGTAATATAACAAGTGGCAAAATGACATCTGCCTTGAATCCGAAGGGGCTGCCCAGACACCGAATTCACCCGGGGGAAACCTTAGGAGAGCTGCCTTCTCTTTGGAAATATGGGGAAAGAAGACGTCAGTAAACCGTCTAGCTCGAACTGGCAACTCGAGTTCACCAATGCCACAACGAATGCGAAATTACCCGACGTTAAGGCACCGATTTAATCTGGTTCAGCGTACGTCCTCGGCGACCGCAAGACTTGGAGCATGAAGTTTCTGGGAACTCTTCCGCATCAAGAGATCATCGATATAGATCAAAAGAATGACAATACCACTACTTACTTCTATTCTTGGAACCGGACACGGTTCGTGCTAGGTGGCCCAGCCCAGCCTGAGCGGTCCCTCCCTTTACTCGGTTACCTCATCAAGGAAACAAGCCATAAGTGAAATTCGGGACTGAATTTCTCAAATGAAAAAAACGGATAACAGACCGAACACTGCCTGTCACCTCTTGCTTGGGCGACCATGGCAATACGATCGTAAGGTGATTCTCTTTATTGAAGAAGAAAGAAAAGAACATGCATATCTTTTTGAAGGATGGTGCGAAGATTGGGCGAACGATCGACAAAGCTGATTAGCTCTTCTGCTCTGTATCCAGGTGAGCTTCCTGACAGGCTCAACGTAGTTCGGTTCACGAGGTGGAACGAGACATCTGGCTGCTCAATGAGGAAGGCCTCGACGGTCGTTCCCTGTTCGACGTTCGATTGATTGGGGCCGGGCCATTTGAATTCTACCTACTTAGTAACATGGTTCACGCGCTCCTCATTCTTCTTCCAAAGGCGGGCCAGGCCATATGATGACACTTGGTCTGGTCCATTAGCGCTACATAGCCCCATCCCACCAGCAGCGAGAACTGCTATCGAGAAGTTCGTTCCTCCAGCGGATCTCTTTGCTTCCTCTATGGAGAGGGGGGTGGGCCTTCATAAATTATTAAATTCATTATTCTGGATGGGAGGTATGCCCGTATGCTTGGCGAGGTAAAACAACAAATCATTTCCACCCCGCACTCTTTAAGGCTCCTTAAGGAGTGGCATCTGACCACAACATGCCACGAAGGGGGAGCAGTAAATCAAAAGGAGTTCCATCTGACTTGATTCGCCTGCCTTGTCTCTCCAAATACCAAGATCTGCCTGCCGTCAAACTCCTATTTTTAGGCCAGTGGACTCAAGTCATTTGTAGTCCCGGAAGATGAAGGCCCCTATCGTCATGATCAAAGAAGTTTCTATACACTCTACATCTCCCGGAGTAGCATATCACCCCTTGTTAGCATTCCATTCCCTGCCTTGACTTGACATCGAGATATCCGCTACACCCTACAAGGAAATAAAACCTCACTGGCGTGCGCCACTAACTCTTCTTCTTTTGATAAATAGAGGGGTGCGCTTTCCCTTTGAATGAGTAGATCTTCCCGACCCCGTGCCTACCTTTACTCAATGCTCCTGAAGTCCGAAAATGAGACTGAGTGGAAAGGGGGCAGGGAAGTTAAGTTACAGAAATGGTAGTCGTGGACTGGTACCGCAGTACTGCCTACTTAAGGTAATCCTTATTGTGATCTCTCACTCTGGGCTAAGATAGTCTCTTAAGTGCTAGCGTAGCGGGAGAGCAAATAGCAATGAACCTTATCTACAGTATTAGTCCCCTCCTACCAAGAATTACTAGAGCTCTCGAAAAGGGTACCGATAGGCGGATTGACGCATCTGAGCAGGCAGGGCGGTTTTTCCAGCAAGATAGGCCAGTGAGTTTCATTAAGGCAAAGGATGCAATAGCCTTAGGGGTGATGATGGATCCTCCACAGGGTGACATCCGATCCAACCTAGTTGATATGCAAAGGCCATCGCCTTTGCATATCAACATTGAAGACAGAAAGATTTGAATATTCATACCAAACAGCGATCTTAACGCAAACGGTAGGTATAGATATCTGGGAGAGCATAATAGCCTAAAGTCCGATACTAAAGTAAAGTAAAGAAGGAAGAAAAGCCCCCTTTATTAGTAAAGCGGCCATACTTCGGCTAATGGGGGTGGCGCCATATTTGAGAGAGGAGAAGACGTCTTCAGCAGACTTGGAAGAGGCCGACCACTTAGGGGGAGCAAGGGCTCACTAATCAACCATAAAGCCTAAACCTTACTTACTCCTACTCCTAGTAGGCCAATCACTGCCTTTTTAATGTGAATGGGATTCTGTAAAAGTAAGGGCGTGAAAGCTGCATTGCATACTTTTATTATTATTATATATATATAGTATATTTTATTATTATAGCGGAAGAGATTGAAAAATCACTCACTCCATATGCTAACTTATACTTTAAGTTTTTGAAAGTCAATATTCATGAGCAAAAGGGAACCCCATAACCTCGATCTCCGAACCAACTTACCGACTGGACGAGAGACAGAGTCCGCCCGGAAGGTAAGCTAGCTAATACTTTCCCTAAAAGCGGGGTCACTTAAACATTCCATGAGGGACCTTTGGAACACAAGACAAAATTGAAAGCGGGATGGAGATACGGAAAAAAAGAAAAAGAAGAAACCGATTTAATGCACTCCTGAGCTTAGGCCGAGTGAAGGCACTGGTATGTGTTCTTTTGCCTGCAAGGGTATAAGAAGAAGTAAGGAAAGCGAAAGCTGTGCTTTCCCGGGATCTCTCTTTATTGCATTTAGTGGATGTGTGACTTTACTATGCTTAAGGCATGGAATTTTTTTACCAACTTTCGTCCAAGCGCACTACCCCTTCAGTCTATTGTCATCCTTTGCCCTAATGATGAACATCGCTGATGGAGTCTTCAGGACCGCTCTTATAGAGAGAAAGTCGCGCGCGATCGATCTAGCCATGCTTTGTGCGAGCCGTATGCGGTGAGTCAGTCGAAGGAGCGGAATTTCTGCCGGCCTAGAAATAGTGAAATAGATTTTCATTGACCAAACCTGAATGGACTGCTCCTGCTCTTGGTCATAAAGGGAGTGAGTGCAAGCCCTTTCTTCTAATAAGGGGTTGTTAATCCCATAGGTCTAGAGCACGATCACGTGAAGAAGAACATACCACCGGTTGATTCACTTGTCTGATTCGGTATGTAGGCACAGAGAAAGTGTTCCAGCTTGAGCCAAGAAAGTCTCACCCTTCTATGTAGTACATCCACAACTTCTCAGCTCTTTCATTGCAACTCACCACCCAACAACGGCCACCCTCCCTAGGTGTAAGATAATAGGGCTTGATGCCTAGCGGCTTCCTTTTACGGGTTGTCTACCGATCTCACTGGTTCACTCCCTTGAGGAATGTTCCTCGAGTCGTGATGCTTTGATTGTCGTCTTTCGAATTAAGGATTTGTCTGGCTGGTGTTCAGCCAATGGCTTTTGTCTTCGGGTGCCTCGCCTTTAAGGCTTCGTTCCACTCCTCTTCTGTCACTCTCATCTTTCTCATGAGAGAGATTTCCTGAACGGATTGTTCTTAACATCCTGTCTCCCCTCCACCAACCATAGTGTGAGCTGGGAGCAGCTCCGAAGAGCAAGTTCTATTCTTCCCCTTTATCAATTAAAGAGGCTTTTTTTTTATTCACATAATGGAATTCAAAAAATGGATGGCTTGGTCCAACTATGGTCTATACCTTTCAGTAGTGGCACTATCTGCATTCAGACATTTAGAAAGCCTCTTTAATTGATAAAGCGGGATTGATTCTTTTCAATCGTTACGTTACATTCGAGGAAAGACGAACAGAACACGCAAACACACTTAGCAGGATGCCCAGCACACACAGTCGGACATTCAGGGAAGAAACAGAAACATAGTCTAGTAAAGAATAAAGAAGGAAGTAAACACAGTACATAGATGTCAGCGATAATCAAAGGATTTTCACTACAACTGAAAACTTGCATTACTTCAATTCACAAAGCACTTGTGGATTGGGATGCACATTATTGAGCTGCTATTGCTCTATAGGTGCGAAAGAGGTATTTTCTGTAAGCCGGAACACCAACACGAAATCACGAAACTAGGAAGAGCTGAGAGGCTTTCAGAGGGAGAGGGACGAAGGCATCACTCAAAGGAACTACTTGTTAATTCTAGGCGTGAGTGGCTACGAATGCCACTGCTACGACTCCTATAACAAGAACACTAAGTTATAGATGAGAAAGGTGGTGCTCGCTAACCACCTAACCATCAGCAGCCGTAAACTTTAAAGGCATGAATTCCGGCCATTGCATTGAGCAAGGATCGTTGAGCAACGAAATGAATCAACTGGGAAGGCGAAGGTCAATTTCTATACCAAAAGGACGGTCCAACTTGACGTTTCCGAGTGAAAAAGTAATTGAAGCGAAAAACCCCGATAAACCGAACCTTTATAAAATATCTTTCTTCCCAGTAGTGCGCGAGTGCTTGTTCTTTCCTCTTTGGCCTGGTTGCTTGCGATGCCTTCTATTATTAAAATAGAAAGAATGTCTCCTCTTTCTGTTGTGGTTTGTCAATCCTGGTTAACGAATATAGTAGTTCCTTTTCCACGTCAAGGCGGTTGTTCAATTAATGTTGATCCCAATCCACGCTCTTATGCCTCTGAAATCCCAATAAGATCAGGAAGAACCGGTTTGGTTTCCTTTGATTCAAGAATGTCCCCCGCTGCTAGCTCTTTCTCTTACTATCTCCTTTATGGTCTTTCTTAGGCTCCTAGGGTCAAGACCAAGTCAAGCGAAATCCCAACTGTCGAATCAATTGCTGCGTATTCGATAATACGAGCCGTGATACCAAGGAAGGAGAAAAATACAACTAACCTGAGATTCTCTGATAACAACATCATATCATAATTTATGCGGTTTCCTCTCAAGGTAGTAGAGATAGGCGGACTCACTCCACTAACAGAAAGAGAAGATCGAGGAAGGAAGGGCTAGCTCTTTGTATTAGAGTTAGAACTCAACTCTTTCTAGCCCCTATCAAGAATTCCTTAACCCTGTACTTCGTTCAGTGGAAATTCTAGACTCTTATCCTAGACCTGGAAGTCGGAATTATTAAGAAGTGAGTAAGACTTTTTAGCAACTCCAACTCAGTCAAGAAGTCACTACATATGAGACCCCTAAAAATGGAATTGATAGCTATATTCCTTAAGAAAGATGGACCGTAACCCCACGGATTTAAACTACTACTTATACTTAATAAAGAATCAGTAAACTCCCAAACTCGCCCTCGCAGCACTTTGTTCACTCTCATAGAACTCTGAGGAAGTACGACCTATCGAGGAGGGTATCTTCTGTAAGCTCGAAAGCATCAAAGCGGAGAGGATAGAGACCGATATTACCAAGTATTCCCAAGGGTTTACATACCATACTCCGGTATTAGCAAGAAGACATCGAAGTTATTCCCTTTCTAAGACCGAGTTTCCGGCATCTCTCTTTGAGGAAGAGATGGATTTCTTTCTCAAGTCGGATACATACGCCGGATTAACTCCTTCTGATTCAATTCTCCTTCGACACCGGACGGGGACTTTTCATCGCTTTGGTCTGGTGCCTGCGGTTGGTGATCTACTCCCTTCATCGGCATTCTATATATATCGAATGAGCCAAGGTTTTTTACTGAAGTCAGTCTTTCGTGAGGCCTGCTTCGATTCCTCGCTCCCGGTGCCCCTTCTTTGGAATTTCCCTCTTCGAGTGATTCTGGAAGACCTCAAGGCACGTCTCCCAGTGTTAGTGGAATCGGTGAAGTCTTCAAAGGGCTCTCTGGATGACTGGAAACAGAAAGAGCATTTGAGGAAATCTCTTGCTTCAGAGCTTCATTCTGATGTGGCTTTCTTTCGATGGTATGCAGACCTTAGAGAGGAAGAGAGGCGCCTCAAAATTCGTGAATCAGAATTGAGAACCGAGATGGATCGACTATCCGCGCGCTTGTCCGATATTTAAGTAGGGCTGCGAAGCTGCAAGACCATGAGCCTGATACCTTCTTGGATTGAGGCTTTCTCTTTCTTCTGGTCTGTCACCACAAATTCCTTTCATGTTTAATTAGGGATGATGAGCCCAACCCTCCTGGACGTAGCTCTCTTAACTGGTATTCCTCCCCGTGGGACTCCAGCTTACACCGGTCTTGAATTTGATAGACCGAAGTATTCTGCGCCTTCGAACAACAAGGGAAGAATTTCCAGCTTTCGCGCTTTGAATTCTTCTGCCGCTTTTGGTCATGGCCTTGGAATATTGGGTACGGGGAAAATAACTAAGAATCCCAACAGACCTATCTAACTAAAATATAGCCTACAGTGAACCAGCTGTTCACAAGGATTGCTATAATGGCGTGGCTAAAAGGCATAGGCAGTAGTAGCCTTTTGGCTTGGACTAGGATTAGCGTGGCACTTGCACTCTGCTTGAACCGGGTTCCCTACTCTAATAAAGTAAGTGCCCCGAGGCTAGGTCTCAATTAATATAAAGAAAAGCCATCACTCTTAGCGCTGTCTCTTCAGTTGCATACTCTATTGCCTAGTCTAAAGCTAGTTCAGCGAGGTAGTTTACTTGCTGACTCGATAGAGTTTGGGTACGACTCAGCTCTTTGAAAGCTTTCACCTCGACTAGAAGGAAGAAAGAAGCCTAGAAGCAAGTCTACCTTCTGCCTTGTCTTAGATAGAAGAAGAACAGGAGAAGCAAGAATGGCAATAACCGTAGCTATTTCCGCTTCGGAATTGCTACTAGAAGGGAATTCTCACCGGGAAAATCTCTTTAGAGAAGCAAAGTCCTAATCAAAGCAGCAAGGTAAGTCAATTCTTTCTTTTAGGATAGATCTAAAGTGCCAGCGATTTAGGTGTTGGAGGAAAAAGGGCTTTTAGCCTAGGAAGACGACGGTGCTAGAGAATCAGTGAATGGGGGAATAATGATAGTCGAAGGGAGGTAGCGGTCTAAGCCTCTTAGGCTTGGCACAGGAACTCTTCTCTCACCCGCAGGAAGGAAGTGATGTGACCCAGTAAAGTGCCCAGAGGTAGGATGAATTGAATTAGCTAACGAATCTTCCGTAATGCTTGCAAAGAAATAAGAAATAAGTCTTCAGCCCCTTGACGACTCGGAACGAATGGGAAGAAGTGAATCAGAAATGAACTTATATAAGAGAGAGCAGAATAAGCGGTCTTGTAGGAAGGGCGTGGATTAAGGTAGTTCCCTCCCCCGAGGTAATGAAATTCTTGCTCTTGTTCTCTTTGCTCCTGTTGAATAAGTAGTTTTCTTCTTAGATTTCCTTAGGTGGACCTATGGTTGGTTTCTGGTGGAGAGAAAGACTGCTCTTAGGTGTTCTCTGTCCCGATTTCCCGGTCCTAGAAAGATAAGATAGGTCGTAGCTTGGTTATCAATAGGCTTGGAAGAGGGGCTAGTCGAGAAAGCGGCGCATTCATGGTGTCTGGAATCAAGGTCAATAAAATAAATCTATCTAGTAGGGGCTTAGTTCTATTAAAGATTAAGGCGAGGGAATTGACTCTGGGCCCCGAGGTAAGATATAGAGTGTGCTGCGACTGCCTTCTCTCTTTTGGCTGTCGATTGCATGCAGTTTTCCCGATTTCTTTCGTTCTCCTTTTCGCTTTATTTGATTTCCATTCTCAGATAGAGACTATGAACTCTTAGTCAGACTGTATAATCTAATAGGAATAGGCATACTAGACCTAACTAACTGGATTGCTAGCAGTGAGAATAGCCGAAGCTGATAACCCGATTGAATCAGCTCTTTTAGGAGGAATTCCCTTTGTTATTGGAATCAGGGTACAAGCTGCTATCGAATAGGCGCTGTTCACACGTCTTGGTGAATAAGCTGTGATCACTCTACGACTTTCTGTTCAGCACGCTAGCTTGGCTTATGGCTTTGCTCCTTTTCTTCTGTTGTCGGCATACCGGTCTTTGCCTTTTGCTTGGCACGTTGTCGGAATAGGCTGTGATGCCAGATAGTGAAGTTCGAAGGGCCTTTCTTTATCACCGTAAGTAGCAATAGACTGATCTTAGCCCGAACCTACAGATTTACGCTTTGACGCCCGAAAGCTAAAGCAACGTCGTTCCGCGCTTACTGGCTTTAAGCTGAGCTTCTTCTGCAACTGGCTGATCGGATGGACTTTTGTTTAACTTACAGACTTCCCGCGATAAGTGCTTGCAAAGAGTTCGACTGAAGAAGCAGGGTTACAGACCGGAAATGATAGACTTTAGCCATTCTTCAAATGGTAATTCAACTGCTAAAGAAATGCTATTTTATCTCTCTCCCGTCAAATTTAATAGAAAGACGGATTTCCTTGCTTCCTTTTTCCCGGGCTTTCTGCCAATGCTTTCTACTTTTTGTTTTGTTATACTTGCAGGTCTCCAGCTTATCAGTATCAGGAAGGACGCGTAACTCAATATAATGACATCTTTACTTCCTAAGTCCAATAGAACTCAGTCCGGAAGTTTAACTAATTAACTAAATAAACTAAATAGTAAATAGAAGAATTCTTCCGAACTTCCCTTGCTTTCAGTTACTGCCTTTCCTACCTTAGATGAAGCAGGAGGGTTACGGAGGGGAAAGTAGCTCTGTCGCCTAGGCTTCTTTGTTGATTGAGTTCCGGTTTTCCTATAGATGGAACTTGATTAGGGTCACTTCGTGCCCCAACTATTTGATGTTATTATTCGTTACCTTGTTCGGATTTCTCTTTCCGCTGAGGCTGATTCCGGAAGTTGCTCTTTATTCTATTGGAAATATGGAAATAGCGTACTTCCGGGGGAATTGGCAGGGAGGGCGTAGGAAATGATTCGAAGCTACGTCCGATAGAAAGCTCAAAGATAAAGTTTCTTTCGTAGTGGCTTTTCTGCCCAGGCATTCATATATGGCAGCTTAACTACTAATTAGAAATATAGAAATAGAATGCTCTGCCGGATCTCAATATAAGGATTGGGCGCTTTCGTAACTAATGAGTTAAGTCCTAACTAACTCCCTAAGCCGTAACTATTCTCTTTGCTGCTTCAGACTTCATGGCCGGTTAAGTACGGGATTAGCGAAATAGAAATCTTGATGCTGTAAGCTAGAGGACTTTAGTCCCGCTTTTCTGTGTCCGGTCGATGTAACTTATGTAACTTATAAGCCACACTACGCGGCTTCCCATCGGACTGGTAGTCAAACCTCAATAACATTAGGAATCTAAGGCTTTTACGGCTGCATTTCCTCTGGGCTTTAAAAGAGATAGAAAGCGGAAGCTAGCTCGGGCAGCTAAACTATTCTTCTCTTATGAGATTTTCCAATCTTACTTACCGGATCTGGGGAATGGACGTGATGAAATGGGCTTAGGCGCTCAAAGAGAAATAGGAAGCTGCTATTCTGACTTACTTAAGTCCGAAGTTCTTTCCTCAAGACAGCTGCTACCTCACCTCTTAGGTGGAAGAAATCCATACTTGTTGATCTCCCCGCCTATTCTTCCGGGCGGTTAGGCCCTTGTGCCTAGTGATTGGTCGAGGGACGTGGCACTGACCCTCTTAGAGTATAAGAAACTAGAACTCTCCCGTTTTGGCTTCCAAAGAGCTCCTTCCTAGGAACAGCAATCCAGGGCTCCATCATTATGGATACGTTTTGTTATAGACTACCCCATGAGTGACTCGTGATTCCGAACGAGATTTTCGCCGTTTTCATTTTAACTTTAACCTAGAGCTTGATTGCTTATGTACGGATTTCTTTCCTGCTAATTCTCATTTCCTAGTTATAGTTATAGAGTACCGGCCAGTATAATCTTATTGGGACCAGAGTGCCCTCCTCTTGGTGGGCAGCAGAAAGCACATTAGGGAGGTTTTCGAGAACAAAGGTAGGTCCCCCTTCAATACAATCTCAAGTCATCCGTGGCGTTTGGAGCAAAGACTTCTGACGCGGCCGGGGATAGGACAGGAGTCTCTAATCGCTGATGACCTCTTACCTATGCGCCTTCCGGTAGGACGTTAGAAAAAGGATATGAATTAGGCTTTTAGGCTTTCAGTGTAGTAACCTAGATGCTGACTATAGACTGCCATCTATAGTAAAAGAGAAGAAAGTCAGGCGGACACTGGCAGCTGCAAGTCAGTCGGTTGGCTTCCGGTACTAGAGCAGTCGCTCTTTCTTTCGCCAGCGAGCGGAGAAGACCATAGGCCAGAAGCGAACTGGAGAGGCTGAAAGATGGCGGGGGATTGGTGGTTGGCCGAGGCGCCTGGGTAAGCGACACAATCTTACCTAGTGAAGGGGAAGTACGGAGGGAAAGGGGCTATGAAAGCTTTCTTGGGGAACTAAGTGACTCTTTGCCCTATGGTAGTCGGTACTCTTCACGGGGTGTAGTCTGCTTTCGAAAGGGGCGTAAGCGGTAACTCTTAAGTCCTTTCTCGCTTTGATCAGTCAACGCCATCAACAGACAGACTCGCGTAAGACAAGTGAAAAAGTATCTTGAGGTTTCGCCGCTTTGAAAGAAAGGTCTTTCAGACCTCTTTCCAGGTAACTTACTAAGCCTAAGCAAAGTCTTCGTTGAACTCATTCCTCGAGAGCTAGCTGAGTCAATAGGACCAAACAGCACTTAACGGTAAATAGCAAAGAAAGCTTCAATCAAAGCCCGGAGAGATTGAGTCTTGTTTACGCCGAGCTACGAGCTATTCCCTTTCAACCAAAAGGGATTGGATGCGATTCTTTCTCTCTTTCCGCAAGTAGGACTTGTGAAGCTAAAGGGAAGGCAAGTCTCATTTGGTACTTTCTTCACGGCAAATAGAATAGGACTTTTCCCGGCTGCTGCTAGAGAATAGGCAGTTGTTCACGACTCAGCTGCAATTGGAATGCTTTCAATGGCTAGAAAGCCTATAAGGTGCGCCTGCCTGATGGACTTTATGATCTTATTTGTATTCTGGACGTAGAGAAGGGCAAGATAGATCTTTTCGAGGACGAAATAGAGTTTTCATGGCTTTATAGTTGCTTCGCTCCTGTACTGGATTATCCCTGAAAGTGAATGTTCCAGTGAAAGCAGAATCCCAATATGCGTGAGTTAGAGAAGGAAGTGTCAGTTTTGACAGTATCATTCCCTAAGTCTCCATGATAGGGTTTAGTGTAAGCAGCCATCTTTGTTGCCATTCCCAGCTATTGACTCTAATAAGACTAATAGCCGTACCGCAGAAAGAAGGTCAACCTGACCCCAGGTAATCACAGCTTTCTTCCCCTCAGGTCAAAGAGTAAGAACTCGCTTTCGAGCTAACCAACCATGGAGCTACCTGCCAACAAGAGTTCTCATTCACGGCTAACTAAGCATTCGTTCGGAGTTGACAAGCCAAGGTGCGCAGCGGAAAGCAGCTCTAGCTCTATAGACATTTCATAATGCCCTTTCTAAAGCTAAAGCGAACGAATGGAACTAAACTACTAGCAATCTATGGGAATGATGAAAGAAGAAGAAATCCTCTCAGCGGCACTCTGCTCATGGTTTTGTTTTAAGGAAGTTGAATGTGAACAAGAAATAAGCAGTCTTAGCTGCAGTTTTTCGGAGTAAGCGCTTACGGTCTTGTCGGCCTTTCAACTGCTGAGTGGCTGACAAGCTCCTTTAACCTATTGAATTGCCCTCCTAGAGCTTTCACTATAGCACGATTGAGACGTAGGTAAGTAAGGGTAAAGCTCAAGCATTTCTCCTTCTCCCTTTTCATAAATCATAAAGTAAATAAACTCGGATTGGTCTTCATTGCGCACTATCTCATCTTTGGCTTGAAGTGAGTGTATCACCTCTGCTTGTTGAATCCTAAAGAGCTAACCGAAGGGCAATTGGCGGAAGCTGGAAGCTCAAAGCTACTTCAAAACAAGTCTCTGTATTGCAAACCGGGAAGAAAAGGCTCCTTTCTCTTCTGCCGCTTTGATCTTTTGTGCTGTTTCCGGTGTTGATGACAATTCAAACTTGCCTAATCTATCCGGGTAAGATCGATTAATATTCCTGTCGGAAAGGCTGATTCACATCGGTCATTGGCTTTTCTTTCTTAGTGTGGCATGGATCTCACCTTTCTACTGGTGGTTTCGTAGATAGAGAATCAAATACATACAGGTGTATGTATTTTTTACCCAGGGTCTCACGGATACCTCCCCATCAAGGGCTTACGTGGGAGCCAACCTGGAAGGCGGTCCCGAACATGTCAATGTTTTCTGCTTTATGTAGAGCATCTGGCTTGAGAAAGGACTTTGCTTCGGCTAAGTCCTGCGAACTCTTTATCTAAAGGCTTGTACCCAGGTGCCTATCACTCGATAACAAAGTCCTAAGCAAAGTGGTCTCCCTTCGAGGAACGTAGCGACTGTCAAGAACAGCAAAGCGACCGAGTCGAGCTCAAGGAATGAAGAGCTATTCAAGCTTTGGTCCTTATCTAGTTTAGTTTCATTTATACTAAGGTGTCAATGGCACCCTTACCTCTTCTTAGTGACATAGAAATAAAGACTAGATTGAGTAGTGTTATTCATTCTATTTAATAGAAAGCAGTTGCAAGCTCCCTCTTTCTATTCTTATTCTTAAAAAGTATGATTTACCAACTAAGACAAAGTGAGCTTAGGCAAAAAAACTTGCATCAATCCCGATTGTCGACCTTAGCAACAAGTAGCTTGCACGACCAGCACAGCACTAACGGAGACGAAGAGAGTTTTCCGCGTCCGTCGATCCGGTAGGAAAAAGTAAGATGAAAGCCCATTGGAGTCATCCTACAAAGGGGATAGGGATCACACTAGGTCTGTGTAAATTTCATAAGCTCTAAGTTAGATAGAAAGCTCGTCAAAGGACTTTTTATGCCATTGATATATGGTAAGACTGTTATAAGCATGGTTACTGATATTCGTGAGGTTTATGGATCACTGCTTAGTTTTAAGGATTGCTATGACATCAGTGTACCTTAAATTTTGTAAAGACAAATTTATCTTTCCGCTTTCTGTATCTATTGTTTGAAGGGAGGGACTGGCTTTTGAGTTCTTGCATTCTCTTTTCCATCATTCGAAGTGGCATGGATCTAATGAGGTGGTAGAAGTGTCAATTTCCTTTGCAAAGAGTTTAGAATGCGTCCCTTCTGCCTTTAAGTTCAAGTAAGGAATTACATTTTTCTCTATTCACTCAGGGAGTGAGGTGGACCATGAGTCATGATTCCCGAGCGAGATAATCCGTGTTCCCTTAGTTGCCTTGCCCTCTCTCTTTGAGAAGGAGAGTAAGGTGGCATCGATTTCGTCTAGCCTGGTAGCTTTGCCTAAGTCCCGTAGTGGTCCCTCAGCTAATCAATCCTGGTCTAATAGCATAGCAGGGAAGCCCCATCCGGCCGGGTTCGTCTATCCTTTCGATACTGATTTCTCTCTCTGCCGTTTACAAGCGAAACGATGAAGATCATCTATGAGATGATCAAAGTTGTCCTTGTGTATAGCTACTTTCTCTTTCTTGCTTTGATTTGGGCGTCCTCATGGTTATTTAGAATAGGTAGTCTTCTTCAATACGTAAGAATATTATATATCAGATTCTTTAGAGAATCACCTTACTCGAATCGACCGGTGATCTACCGACCTTTGACCAAGCGTCCTCCTGAAATGAGACTGCTAGATTTTCTAAAGTTCCTTTCCTCTCTTCAAAAGCAAAGGTAAAAAGGTTCTAGTCCAGAAAAGAAATGAGATCAGCTCTAAGAATATAAACTTAGCTATAGGAAGGAAAAGCGATAGACCAGTAGTCATATATCTTATTCTCAAACTGCTACATCGTCACATCTCTCTCCCCATCTTGCATCAGTCTCTGACTCACCCTTCCACTGAACCGAGTCATCTTTCCTTATATTCTTATAGCTCTGACCCATGGTCCTGTGATCCAGTATGTTCTAAACCTCTCTGTCAAACTCTTTTCTGAGGACGGGAGGGGCACGCTTGGCCTGCTGTCTTCCAGCATCAAGTTCATCCTGGTTGAAGGGCTTAAGAAAACGGACATGGAAGGTTGGATGGATCTTCAACCTGTACGCAAGATTCCCAACCTTATTGATAACTTCGAAGGCTTCATCATAAAAGGGAATCAGTCCCCTATGAACTGTCTTGCTACTAATCTGATTCCAGATCTGGGGAGTTAGCTCACCCTAGCAGCTGAATTGCCGACCAAGAGCCTCTACGATCAGATCTGCATCGGAAAGGCCGCAATTCCTGATGTTGGAATGGAGTAAGGCCTTTACCGATACTGATATACTGTAACTGATTGACTTACTGATACTGTATTGTACAGATAGGCAACCGAATCCCCGCAAAGAAAGAAAAGAAAGTAAAGAAGTCTTGGTAAGAGTGATGTTATACTATTCAATGGTACGAAGTCACTCGACCAGGGGATAAAGTCGCTCGACATAGAGTTGCATCGGATCCTGATCCCGAGTCTGTTGAGGTTCTTTTGTCAGTCCTCCCTTGATAAAGGACACGAAAGGCTTCTGCCTCGACAGGAAGAGTCAGACTTTCCCCTCGGTGAAAGGAGGTGAAGGGAGTGAAGAGAGTCGAAAGAGATGTGATGTAATCTCGTAAGAAAGAAGTTAATTGAGGTATAAAATAACTCGACTGAAAGGAGAGGAAAGAAGCTACGTCAATCACAATCAATTCCGCTTTCCGCCCCTCTTTAGCCCTCGTATCCCATAGCCTTTCAATAGGCTACTTCACTATTGATAGCTTTTTGGTTTTATGAGTTTAAGGACTTTTTCGCCACTTACTTTAACTCGCTAAATCGGGTGCCCTCTTTTTGATCTCACCATTAAAATAGTTAACCTTTTCTTTTTTGAAAGCCAGTAGCACGATAGCAGTTCCTCGGTCTCAGTCCATTCAGGTAAAGCCATTCCAGGTCATCTTCTTGCGGCACAGGACGAGTCTTCAGTCCTCTGTGATCAGCTTGGTGAGTCTCCTTTTGTATATTCTATATATCGCCTAGAATGCTATTTCACCATAATCTTTGGGCAGGATCAGGATGCGGAGGGTAGACCAACTACGAACTACGACAGGGGCAGCCGGAAAAACCTCATCTTTCTATTCCAGGTGCTCCTCCCAGGGCGAAACGCTTCAGCATTTCTACATCAGTCCTGAGGGAGTCACGAATTAGTATATACTTTGACTTTCGTCCTGATGACATGCATACTGATCTAGTACTCGGCATGGTAAGCACTTTACCTAAAGTTGCTTTATTTTCCGTTCTCCTTCTTTTTATTCATCTTTTTTGACCCGACCTAGAAAACTAATAAGCAACTTGACGCACTCCGGCTTGAAAGCCCCCGTTTGCTGGAGATAGGGACCATGCTTGATGACACCACAAGACAGGACTGATTACACCACTTTTAGTTACACCCCTTTTAGGGGCAACAGAACCAACCCATAAATCTAAAGGCTTATCCTTTTAGCTTTTAGTAAGTTATCTTATCCGTTCGTACCCCATGCCCATGGGCTACTTCACTATTCCATAACTGTTTAAGAAGGATTACTTTTTAGAGAGAGTGAGGGGACCTTTTGGTATGGAGTACTTTTGAGAATAGCTTTCTTTCTTCTTCTTCTTCAACCTGCGGAAAAAAGCTTCTAGTAGTACAGTAAGTGACGCCTTCCCCGCTTCCTCCTTGTCGGCCTTTGGAAATAGTAGTATGCTTTCTTTCCTGCTGTTACGGATAAGGGAAGAGGGCACAAACGTAATGCTGATACGTATGAGAAGCTCCTTCCTGAGGGTGTGCTGGCAGGATCGCTTGCTTCCGCACTGTACTAGACCCCAGGAATTTACCTGAGGGTGATGGACAAATCTGTTCGGAACTTGCTTAACGAAGTGGAGGCACCTGAGCGGTTAAGTTACGTGTCCGACATGTACAACAGTTTGGTGGAAAATGGAATCCAGAGCCCGTTTTTCCATCAAATTGTTCAGGCTTTTATTGCAATAATGGGGGGTGGGGCTAATCCGTTAGCGGGCCCACTTGGCCTCTGACTTTTGACTTATTCCCGTTGCAGCTAAAGGAGGATTCGTTAGAATGGCGTAGATAGAAGGACCGAGCGCCCCCGGCCGTAGCTTAGAAGAGATGCTGGTTCGAATCCAGCTTGTGATAAGACCTTAGGTCATTTCATAGAGAATGTATCTTTACCATCAATCTGATTCGATGCTTCTTAGAGGATGAATCAGATTCACTGACTCCACCGGCTCATTCTCTGCCTTCAAGTCCCAGAGCTGATGAAATAGCTGTTCTGTCTTCTTTTACCACCAGCAGCGGAGAGGAGTACTCCAGCACTACCACAGCTTAGTGATTAAACCACGGATTTACTCAACTGCGGTTACACCAATCACTCCTATTGCATCAAGAGCTGATTCAATTGCAGCACTTACTGTAACAAGAAGAGCGTGAACTCATTCTCAAGCACTTGCAGCGGCAATGGAGTCTTCTCCTCCTTTCTTTTTCAGTTCAATGTCGGAAATCGTATTCTCAGCCTAGCTAAAGCGAGGCAGCACTATTCGCTTTCAGTAAAGTGTCCCTTGAATCTTTGTTATGTCTTTAATTTCTAACCCTCGGAGAATGAAGACTTGTCTTACCGCATACCTGTTGCAAGTGGGAAGACCAGCAGCGGGGGTGAAGAATAAATAAATAAAGGGCGGAGAAAGGTCCGATGCGGACGATCACATCGTCCGATAGCTAAATGGATGGTACTTGGCTTGGGCTAACCCGAATCTCTTCACTCCTCATCTCACTCACTCACTTGAAGACCGACCGAATGTGCACATTAGCAGCACGTAGTCCTTCACCACATAACTCCCTCAGCTTACTCGCTTCCTTAAGCTATGCCCTTAGTCCTAATCTCCAACTACTTTTAGTACAACTAAAGCACCAACAGTGGCAAGAACATCTGCGCAAGGGCTCTCGCTATCTCAGATGCGGCATTACCGGTGTTTTCAAGGGGGTGAAAGCGGTCTGGATGCGGAGAAGGTTGGATGTCCAATCTCGTGCTGTAAGGGGTTCGCAGTACTTGCTTTATGCCTTTCGTTATCATCAGACCAAGAGCTGACAGGCTAGCTGACAAGAGGAGAAGAAGAGGTAAAGCACGAGGTTATGAAATAATAATAAGAGTGACGGATATGGCTATTCCGAATGCTAGCTTTCCTGTAGTAGAGCGAGGGTATAGTGACCAGTGACGAGTGACCATAGGGCTTTGGGTAACCAGAGGAGTAGTTGCCTAGTAGCCAGCTTACTTACGAGTACCAGCAGCGTTGTAGTAAGGTAGGGCGGTTTCGCTTTCCCTTCTTCTTTCCGGGGTAGATTTCTTTTCATAGCTTTACCAGGAAAGACGATGTAAGGGCTCCTTCTGAATCATACGAGAGTTCAAGAACGACTTAGCGAATGAAATGGAAAGTTAGAGTAGAGGGCGAGTTAGAAGGTAAGTCGAAATATCAAGATAGGCATCTTTGCCGGTGGAAGGCCTTTCTCTTCTCCTCCTGTATTTCCCACTGCTATCCCTGCTATGAAATCAGTGGAAGGAACACAGCCGATTAGGAAACATTATCTGATTCCTCTACAGAATATGGTAGAGCAAAAGAAAGACAAGTTGGAGAGCGGATGTAGGTAAATTCTGACCCGGAAAGGAAGCAACTTCAATTAAAACCCCTATTCATAGGGATAGGATTGTTTGGCTCATTTTTAATGGGGTTTTGTTTGCATGGTTAGACCGTGAAAAAGACCCTATTGTATATCGTATGGGTATGGACCAACATGGCCCCAAAAAAGGAAACTGCATTCTCTCGTTTATATCGCTCCCAGCTTACTCAGGAAATAAACTCTCTTCCTAACTGGCCTACCCCTTACATAGAACTGCATAGTTTTATTTTAAAAAGTCCTCCAACTGACTCACAGGTAACTCAAATGGACCCCATTCGACGCCTATTACTTCTTTTCCGGAGAAGGAGTGAAAGACAGCAATCCAAGACAGTTTCTATTAATAGTAAAGCCCTCTTTGTTTTAGCCGTAGTCCCGTTAGCCACCTTATTTGTATATATGTAAAAGAATTCTCAGCGAGAAAGACTGGAGCTGTATGTATCCCAATGGCAGGAACTTTCTTTATTGGCTTGTTTTGATCGACATGCAAAAAAGCTGGACCGACATCGATCAACAGAGGTAAGATGAAAGAGAGTACACTCCTGGTAATAAGCGCTACTCACTTAGACTTCTATCGGCGGGAGGAAAGATGAGTCTTATTAGGGTTAGGGTATTTAGCTTTTTAGCTTGCTAGCGCAGTCTTAAGGGGATTCATTGGAGCCCTATTACAGGGAGACACTTTATTAAAGGTAAAAGGTATGCCCGCTATCCACCCAATATACTATTACTATTCGATACATTTTCCTCAGGAACTTCCCTAAAGGAAGGGATTTCAATTTAAAGTCTTAAAATGATAAACCCCCAGAAGAAGAAAGGGGGGGAGACCCACTTGCCTAAGGGAATACAAAGAGGTTACTAGCTTTCCAGGCTTGCTTGTAGTTTAATGTAGGCCTGAAATACGCCTTTTTTTGGTACAGCCCGGATTGCTCACTCACTTGAAAAAGAAAACTGGCTTTCTTCTCACTGAAAAACTAGGCTTCTCTTTCTCGCTGCCTTCAAAGACTCAGTCACTGGCTTGACTTGATACGATACAAGCACTTATCGCAGGAGATTACTCAAGCGCAAGAGCTTAACAAGCAGTGTTCCCAGAACAGTACGCCCTTATTAGAAGAAAGGGGGCTTACTTTAGAAAGATAATTCATTTTTTGGGTTTGCGAAATTGGATCTTGATTTAGGCTTGAAACACTCCTGCTCTAGCCTTTTACGAGAATATACCCTTATCTTTTACCCGGCTGGCTACTAGGCGGACTGCTAGACCTTAACTTCCGATTTTTATTACTGCTAGTGCTTAACTCGCGGTAGAAACTAAGAGTCATATTTTTTTAGTCCTCTTCTTGATGACTTTTATTAACCTTATCCCTCTTATGCTACTTAGGCAAGTTAGACTTCTTAAGACTAGCTATCCAAGGTCTTACCGGTCGAACTCTTATGTTTGAAATAGTGCTTTTTGCTTGCCATACTCTATCTAGTTTGATTGGATTGGAAGAAGGCATAACATAATATGGGAGAAAGAAATAGGAAAGAAATCCCAATAAGGAAATTAGCCAGCAGGCAAGTAAGCCAGAGCAGGTGTATTGGTTTTCGGTAGTAGGAGCAGGAATAGAAGTCTAGTCTGGTATGTCACTGTCACTTCTACTGGCTGGCTAGAAAACCAAGCTTGTCTCTCTTCCCTTCTCTTATCAGTCTAAGCTAGATGGCTTCACAAGACTGAAAGATAGAGTGTGGAAGACGATTTTCCCTTTATTCTAATAAGGGCTCTTTGGTCATCTTCTCTCTCTTGACCGGACTCGCCTCAACAAGAGAAGCTGCATCCCGTAGGGAAATAGTCCCGTAGGCCCTTCGGGAAAGATAACAGAAAGAGAACCGCTGCTTTGACTTGACTCTCCCCTGTAACCCTTTGCCCTCCTGCCTACAGATTGCCACAAAAGACGTGTGAGTACGCCCCTCTCGGTTGGCGTTTGCCAGCTTTGCTTTGTCCAACCCCTTTGACTCCCTGCACCTATAACATAACTATACCCCACTTAAGGCTTCTTTCGAGGCAGTTAAAGATGGTGGAAGGACAGCATTCAAACAATTTAACAATTGCCTGTTGAAAAAATCCTACGTTAGAACCATACTTTCAGCAATCCCAGAATGCGGGTGGCAGTGGGATGTCCTAAATCCCTTTGATGAATCCCATCCTTGGGGTAAAGTTAAGGTTGCTCTAGAGCTACACAGAAGCCGAAAGGGAAGGAAAGAGATGCTTACGCTATGCGTGGTCAGAGGGCTATTCTTCTATTGATTCAGCGGGTGATTCGGCGAATGAAAGAGCTAGTTCTGCAGCTAAGTCTACTCGGCTTATCACCTGTTTGCTTTTTCTTTTTTATCCCCTGCCAGGCACCTTCCCAGCGGGTCAAGGTGCTCCAAGGCTTCATGTACAGAGGGGGACAGGAATTTCGATTAGCTGGTTACTTTCTATACCTTGCCCACTCGCTTGGAGCCATCCCCTTTGTCTGTCATCCTCTCTCAAGCCCAAAAGAAAAAAGATCTCTCCTTTTTCGTTTTTCGCCTTAAAATCTTTCTTTATTCGTGCTGATCCTATTCGCCTCTGTAGGCCCAAGACAACAAAGGCCTCTGCCCGCTCCTCCCCCATTGTGTTGCGATTGATTCCGTCCTATCGGGCAAAAAGCTTATTCAGGCCCTTCCTCGGCTAACTATTCGCCTTTTGGTTAACCGGCTTTGGGTGCATCCAACATGCTGAAGTTTTAGACTTTGCAAACCTCGATAACCACCCGCTCCTCTTTGAATGAGGAGCTTCACTCTTTAGAAAAGACTCCCACTCCTAAACAGAGAAGAGCAAGGTGCGTAGCGGAAATCAAGTCTTTTCCTTCTTTCTTACTTTCATGGGCGGGATGTCTGTGCAAGCCTGTCTCTTTATAGATAGTCATTCCTTTCTTTCCTTTGTTAGAGAATCACCTCTCTCTGGTCTGGTAGGAATTCCCTCTCTTCTGTAGTCATGCCAGTAGTCAGCCAGGGAGTGAGGAAAGCCGCTTGAAAGCCAGTACGGTACCACTCTCTCCGCTATAAGAATGGAGTAAGCCGATCCCATGAGAAGGGTTTGAGCCGAGCAGCTTTAGCTGGTAGAAAGCGGTTAGCGCCTGTCGTAAAGGGTATTTGGTTCTGAAAGAAGACCTGAATACCCGGTTGTGACAATGACCATTTTTCCTATTGATTTGAGTGCCGATATTATCGTGTTGTAAGATATTAAAGGTTGACAAGGTACGCGGGACGAAAGGGCGATAGGCAAAGTAACAAAGTCAACCTTCTAAGCTTCAGTTAGTGTGCAACACCAATAAGGGTTGTCAGTTAGACTTCCTCTGAGCACGCAACAAGCTGTCCAGAGTTAGGCTTAGCCGTACTCCGTCCAAAGAGTAGGAATAGTCGCCATCGACCTAGTTAGTCGTTCAGAGCGAACCTGAAGAGATTTATGGACTAGTTAATTATATAAATAAATAAGGACCCTGGTTTAAGATATATATATATGCCATTCAGGCTCATAAGAAGACTAGAAAGTGTACTTTTCCTGCTGTTATCGGCAACGGAATCGGAATTAGGTAAGAAGGAGAAGGGCTATATGAAATGAATTGGCAATGAATATTGATTCTTGAAAACTTCGAGATTGGGTTGGTGTTCAATGTGCCTTAGTACAAGATCGAAAATCATGCATTGCATTCGATTCAGGATACAGAATTTTTGCGAGAAAAGGTCCAATCCTTCAATATCATGATTGGGTCGACCAGGCCAGATCATGAGTGAATAGAAAATCGAAAACGTACATAGCTGTTCCAGCTGAAATACTTGGAATAATTCTACCACTTCTACTAGGAGTAGCCTTTTTAGTGCTAGCTGAACGTAAAGTAATGGCTTTTGTGCAACGTCGAAAGGGTCCTGATGTAGTGGGATCGTTCGGATTGTTACAACCTCTAGCAGATGGTTTGAAATTGATTCTAAAAGAACCTATTTCACCAAGTAGTGCTAATTTCTCCCTTTTTAGAATGGCTCCAGTGGCTACATTTATGTTAAGTCTGGTCGCTCGGGCCGTTGTACCTTTTGATTATGGTATGGTATTGTCAGATTCGAACATAGGGCTACTTTATTTGTTTGCCATATCTTCGTTAGGTGTTTATGGAATTATTACAGCAGGTTGGTCTAGTAATTAGGGGGCGGCCGTTCGGTCGCCTATGATACTAGGACCAATAGGTAAAAAATGGGTTTGTGCCGCAGGTGTTGAACGATCTACTCTACACAGGTGTGGGCTTACAGGGCTAGGGCTCATAAACCCTTTCTTTCATTCAAAAATGGGGCCCTGGTCGGTCACTTTTCCGGGCCGGGATCGAGAAGTGGAAGTCATAAAAAATAGATCTTTCTCTTCGCACCTCAGATCAAGAGGAAGGGTAGCTTGTCAAGCTGGCCTATATCAAATTTATATATTTTTTTATTTATATATAAATAAAAAGATTCGCTGTCTTTTAACCGGCTGTTCTTCTTTGTCAACGCTACAAAGGCGACCGGTTAGGGAGCGCCTACTTGACTTATGTATGAAAGATAATGAGAATGGGTTCTTCAAAAAGGAAAAGGCCCTACTTAGTTTCGCAAGCCTTTGTCATTGTCAGTCAACTAAGTAGGGTAAACCCCTGCGAATCCGTAAATCTGAGGAGCATGCCGCAACAAAAGGATGGTCCCCTATGCATTTCATTCTTTCCGGAAGGGAAAAAAAAAAGTACCCCCATCATGGTGAACCTCTCCTTGTGATCGGGATGAGGTAGATGCCTCCCAGCCGGGGGGCGGATCGAATCGGAGTTTCCTTAGGTAGCCACCGACCAACAGTTATCCTTAAACTTCAGTGCTTGGTGGAGAAGAAGCGAACAAAGGTACGCTCGCTTGCTGTCTTGTTCTCTGCCGCGAACTGGGATCGCTCGCCAGCTAGGTCAGATTGGAGCAAGAATTTGTTAGAACATATTACCCATATTCGGGGACAAGGGGCGGAACGACCTCTCGATCTACTTACTGCAGCCCAGGAATAAAAACGTCGTCTAGGCGTTCCTTGTTGCTCCGATCTCCCCGACGCCCAGGACGTTGTCTGGGCCAAGAGCCATAGTTAGTTGCTGTTTCCATTTTGTTGTTTTTTTCTTGTTGTTGATACCGGCAAGACCCAGCCAGATGATGTCTGCTGGTTGGTAGTGAGAGGACTCGTAGTACCTGCATACCCAAAAGGGGGCGCTGATTAAAAAACAATCATTTTTCTTTTTTTTCTTACTCTCCCTTAGCAGCGGGAAAGGAGTCTATCTATCTGCCTAGCTTTGGTAGATTTCCCCCAACGCAATCCACAGAAATTCCACGAATCCCTTGGTGGATAAGTCCGACGACTCAGCAGCAGTGCGGAATTTAGTTTCTCGTCTGGTGGATCTGATCTTTAGGGGGCAATACATACCAAAAGGTTCGAAGAAGGAACGCGCATAAGAGTAGATAACCTACCCACCCTTATGTATAACCTATTCACATTAGTAAAGCGGCTGGATATAAGGGAAGTGCACGTTTGTGAGACCTTAGTCGGGGGATAAGAGTCCCGTCCCTTACCGCTCCGCGGGGGTGCTACGAGCCTCGCTTTCCATGCTGCTTTCCTAGTTCGTTCGCTTCCATGCCATTTCCATCCGCATTAATAGTTTCAGTTTGATCTCGTTCCGCAAGAGGCGTGCAAACAGGTTTGCGCATGCTGAAGGTTCGGGCGCAAACCTTCTCTACCGCATTTATGGCCCAAAGCCAATACAAAGGATTTCGGTTCCATCTTGCTCGAATCTTACTGTACCCCAGAGGAAAAGGGGATTTTGTGCTGTGAAGGTGGGATCGGTACACACGGATAAGGACTATCATGAGGCTCTATGTACTTCATTCCGTTTACCCCGCCTTCCGAATTCGACATTTCCCATTTTCCATGGAATAAGTAGGATTCAGGTGATAACGGGGATAACCATTGCTGTGGGTGAGGGGGAGATAATCAATTTTCTACTCTAGGTTTAGGTGATCCTTCAAAATCATAAGCCTTCTCCAGTGCCTGGGGGGGTGCGCGAAATCATCGATTCTAAGTGCTAATTTTAGGGATTCCCCTACCCTTAAATCCGTAGGGCAAGTCAATTTGACCTTCCCCGCTGGAGGATTCTGTAACCACTAGATTCTTTCGAGGGCTTGGTTTGGAGATAGCTGCGGGTTCTGAAATGCAGACTCCTCACTACGGGGTCGGATGAAGGGATTCGAAAGACAGCATGGATCGGGGAGAGGGGAAATTTGACAGCTCTATTGATCGAGAAAGCTTGGTGTTTACTAGTTCAATGCCCCCAACCATTAGCACATTCTAAGATTCAGATGACTAATTGGCTGGAGTTGCAGAGGGAGAAAGGTGAATCCGCTCATGATGCGCGGAAAGTAGTGGAAGGGTTCTCTTTGAACGAATCCTATTTGAACTAAGCCCTAAAGCACTGAGAGTAAAGTCCATAACGCACAGAAGCAAGGCAAGGAATCTTCTTTCTTACCTTCAATGGCTGTTTTTCCTCCTAAAAGAGAGAGATTAATCTCCGAAACCTGTAACTCTTCTCATTCCCATAGGCGAATGAAGTTACTTCCCGCTTCCGACTATGACTTCTTTCCTGATGTTGAGTTCGTAGTTCTTTGTTGATGCTGACTTAGAGTTCTTTATTCCTGTCTTTCCTACCTATCTCCCCCGCAACTTCCTCAAAGCCAGCTCTATTGAGCTATATAGAGGAATATAATTATGTTGAAATGGAATCTGTTGGATATGAAAACCCAACTATTGGCCGCTTTTCGCTGCACACTAGATCGCCTCTAACTGCTAAGCCTACTTTCTTACTTGACGAAGTAGGACCTGTAACGAAATAGAAGACAAATCTTCCTTTCGACTCCCCTTTTGTCATGCGAATAGAATAAATAGAATATATGAGATCCGTAGGAAATGTTAGCTTATAAGCCTGTCACTCAAAACTCTCCTCCTCTAAAGGGAGTGACTTCTGGGCTTTTAGGAATTGATCTTGATTGGAATTGGATATCAGGAAGGCTATATGAAAGGATGCTTCTATTACCTAGTTGCATTGAATCCCCAGGTGTTTGCAGATCAGGGACTAGAAAGAAGAGGAGCTTGCAGAGCCTTTATAAGCTATAAGAAAAAATTCAACTGATACTGACTCAAAGACTTCCCCTGGGATAAGAAATACCTGGGTTTAGGGGATGACGAATATGCGGGTTATTTGGCTAAAGGCCCCAACCTCTTTCGAACTTCTAAAGCTCAAAAAGCAACTAATCTCTGCCTTTCGTAAGTCAATCTCAAGACTAATGAAATAAATATCAGGACGTGTAACTCAATCTAAATATCAATACGTCTTTACGGCTTTCGTAACTAGAAGCCCTGCAACCTTTTCCTCAGTAAGACGGAAAGTGAAAAGAGGGGAATAGGCCGGACAATGAGCGTGGGAAGATATTAAATGGGATTAAGAGCTCCGCGCCCGAGGATGCTTGCAGGTTGTAGGAGTTACGCTTGTTTTTTCTCTCTTTCCTGATATCCGGAATTCAGTAGTGTTACACTTCTTTCCGGAGAACTGGGAATTCTTTCAAAGGTAATAGGGCCTATCGGCCCCAAGTTCTTTTCTTCGTTACCGTGGTTCCCATTAGACTGAATAAGAACAAGAGGGAGTTTAGGGCCGAAAGACCAAACTCTTTGACGTTTTATGAGTTAGGGTTGTTCGAATCTCCTTTTTTTTTTTCCGGGGAAGAGATGAAATGGGCTAAGGAACTTATTACAGGGGAGTAGAGACAGAGCTGGGAAGAGGAGCGGAGACAGACGGGAAGAAAGAGATCAGGGCTTAGTACTTAGTAATTGAATCATTGGTTTAGGAAAAGCGGACCTCAGGCAGGGGATTTGGTGAATAGGAGGGAAAAAAAAATGGTCTAAAGGCCAACCTCTTAGTTATTAGTAGTTACAGTTCTTTCGTAGTGCTTACCAAAATATTACGAAGAAGGAAACTTCGGAAACGGATCTTCAGACATCCCTTGCTTTAGACTTCCTATTAGGACTTTCTCCTTCCTCTTAGGCATATGAAGTGCTTGCAAAGAGTGAGTTAGAGTTTTAAGCTATGACTTACAGCCCTGTAACTAAATCAGAATCTCAAGACGGATCTCCCTAAATCGAAGAAGGAATCGGGCTTTATTAACTTAATAGAAGAAGCAATTTGCGAGCTCTTTCTTGCTTCCTTACTTGACTTCTCTGATGAAGAAGACGGGCTTCTAGGCAAAGAATCACTGGATTTAGACTTTCTGTTAGGCTTAAGGGCTTGTACCAAATACCAAACACAAGATGAATATATCTGCAGGACGGAAGTTTAACTAAATATGAGTTCTAGCTTTCATACTGAGACTTGTATTTCTCTGCCCTTTCTTGCAACTTCCCAGGCTTTCTACTTTCTATTCTCTTAGGCAGACTGGATTAGACCAACCTAGAAAGATGAAGCTCAGCAGCCGAATATGATTGCTAAATTAATCATTTCCTTTAGTCTGACTCGGTCTGGAATGAAAGAGCTAAATTCCTTGCTTCCCGCTCTTCTCAAGAACACTACGGGATTGAACACCAATAGAATGACTGACTTATTACCCGGCTTCTGACTGATTAATGGCTTTCTGCCTTTGGTAATTAAAGAGCTACAAATCCTATGAAAGTTCCCAGGGTTCATCTACGGGCAGAGCGAAATAGCGAGATTGATTGATCTTTTGCCCTAGACTCAATTAAACGGCATTTCTCTTATCCTAAGCCTACTTATACGAGACGATAAGACCATTTCGCCCTTCAAGCTAACCTTTGAAGTGGAATTTCATCCGGGCTAAGATCGGAGGCCCCAACTAATTGATGTTTTGACTTGGTCCCCCGGCAACATATAACCCTACTATTCTTACTGCCTGACTTAACTATCTTTCCACTTCCCAGGCCTACAAGAATAGATGCATTAAGGGCTAATAGAAAGACAGCATCTAACTTCCTCAAAGACTGCTACTTACTCACAAACTTCCCAGGGAAAAGGCAGAGAGGACGCTGTCATAGCCTATTGAGATCTTAGCTTCAAAGGAATATATTCACCGGTAAGGAATAAAAGAAGTTGGAGATTCCGACTTAGTTTTATTAGATTAATAATAAAGACATGACTAATCTCCCTTACTGAGAAGAAAGACATTAGTCTTATTCGTTTTATCCTAGACTAGAAAATGAAGCGATCGGAGAGAAAGATAGAACTTCTGCAAGTATTAAACTTGCCGGGCAGCGAGGTACTTAAAAGAAAAGGAAGTTATGCCCGCTTTAGGGTTTTGGGGAAGAGAATCACCGGGAGTGGGAAAAAAATAAATGGGATTAGTAATAGAATCCCACGGATCAGTGAGTGGAATCAACTGGATTAGGCGGATAAGAGGCTGTTAGAGCCTACAAATAGATCGAGGATGTTTCCAGAATCTCAATACCTCAATCAAAAATAGTTAGACTGATTTACGGAATCTCCGCCGTCTCTTTCTAAGGTCGGGCTGGTAGGTAGCAAAATCGAAATAGTTGCTGCTTTTCCGGCTTATCTGTCGTCTGACTTCGAAATGCTATTGTCTCCTCTTCCCTCTATGGTGAGTGAAGTGACTGACGGGTGAAGAAAGGAAGGCTATATGATAGTTAGCTTGATCAGTAGATCCCCGGGAACATACTAACGAAGAAGGTACGAAGGAGTCAAAGTAGCTCTTTCATTACCATCACGTAAGGACTGGAAGTCCGTCAGAAGATAAGCCCGAGAGAACTCTCTAGTTAGAAGCCCTCAGCCTTAGTCCGTTGCCATGGGAGGAAGTAAGTCAGATGTTTCCGATTAAGATTTTGTTGATAGAATCCCTCGAACTGAGGAGATTGAGCTGCAAGCTTACTTTAATACAAGCTTTAATACAAGCAATGCAGGATAGAGAATAACCCCAGGAAGAATCAAAAATATAGTTAGGCCTATAGGCCTCAGGGCTTACTTTTCCCGTTGAATCTCTTACCCTCTTGCTTCAGATCAAGTAGGAAAGTTAGATGCTTTTTAGATTCTTTCCTGGATTGAGGAATCTTGACTTCAAAGTCGAAATAACATAGATAAGAATCCAATCCTTTATCTCTTATCTCTGAGTTCGTTCATGTCAGTCTGTGATTGAGAGGGAAATTAGACTTTCTATAAAGTTTTTCCTGAGCTAACTCTAACTAATACATGTCCCTACTTTCTTCGTAAAAGGGGTCAGTCTAGAAGTTTGAAAGAATCGCTTCCATAAAGCCTTTGAATCCCGTCCTTAACCTAATTGGGATCAAAACACCCACTGGGACTATCCTAGGATTGAATGGATAGTCAGTCAGAAGAGAGAAGTCAGGGATTTCTTAACTCTTCCTTCCCGTTGAATCCATTTCTACACTTGGTGAATCCGAAAGGGAATCCATGCCACTAGGATAGTTTCTAGCTAGAAATGAGAATAGTCGGCTTATTTAGTTAGAGTTAGCAAGGGAAGAAGAACACCAAATTAAGCCAATTTCCACTCTAGGGGAAGTTAAAAAAAACAGTTTCCTATTCCTTGGAGTTAGGAAAGCTGTGGCTTCTCTTTCGACTCAGCTCCTCTTCCCTGATCAGCTAGGCCTGTAAGTACAATGCCTGGACAGTAACTAAGATTCTTTCTATTTGTCTTCAAATGCCGTCCCAGCTTCATCTGATATGGTAGCTGCAATGAACTCATAGTCAGAAGCAGGAGAGTTAATACTTAGAGCTTTACAGTCTTCAAAAGAGAAGCTGTTTTCCTTAGATTGACCACTTCAGCAGGTGCTAACTGTGATCTCATTTTAGTTTCAAACTGTCTTAAATGCATGTGGAGAATCCGCATTCTGACCTTCAAAGGCCTGAGAATGTTATTTCACCTTCTTCTCCTTTTCTGCTAGGCCAGGAAGTAAGAAAGAATAAATTCCTAAAGACAGATCCTTTTGACTGAGGAAATGGTTACAGCAGTCTAGTATCTAGTACTAAGTTGCTCTTGTGAGCTATTCCCATCTCTTAACCGCTCCGGGGGAACATAGTGATGAAAGAGAAGCAAAGGAGATTTCTTTAGTCTTTAACTGACGTTTCCGGCATCAAATGGGTGATTCTACCTCCACATTCTGACCATCAAAGGTCTTTTCATGTCCTATCGAGGCCAAAATAACTATATAACTATTACTATTTCGATCATCCCTTAGATTCACCCGTCAGTCTGACTGAGGAAAAGATAGCCGTAGAATTGAATCTTTTTACCTTGGCTTAGTTTCTCTCCTCTCTGGTCTGGAAGAAGATTGTGATTGGTTTTGAGGCTTGCTTTCCCCAGCTTAAGGAGATCAGGCAGCAAGCAAGTCAGAAAAACTAAAGGTAGCAGCAGTCTTAGAGTAAGTTGCAGCCGCCTTATAATAGAATCTCAATTCTTCAGTAAGGGTTAAGTCCATGAGACTAATGCATAGTAAGGAATCCTTCAAGGATAGGATGCCTAAACTAAGCCGAAATATCATAAGATAAGCAAGGTTGTGATTCTGAGTAATTCATTCTTTAGTAGGAGCAGGATAAAGCGGTAGGACTGGCAGAACTTTCATAGTGATTCTCGAGAGTGAAAAAAGATAGATTTCGTCTCTGTTTCAGAGGAGCTCCGTCTAGTAGGAAGTTCTTAGTATTGAGAGCCATAAATCAGTCTTAATTCCTTCGTGCCTTCCCACGCCTATTACTAGGCCCAGGGGAAACACTTCCAATTCCTCATTAGTGGACTGAAGTCTGATCTTACTCTTCCTTGTAACTATAGATATAAGATATGAAGTACTCTATGGCGAAAGAGGTAGTGGGAAAAGTTGGCAAGTAGCTATTTCTTTGTAAATTAGAGCATCCCAAGAAAAACTAAAAATCGGTTCTTTTAGGGAAATTCAGAACTCCATTAAAGACTCAACTCAGTATATCAGCTATTAAAAGATAGAATCATGGCATATGACTTGCCGGGGTTTACGATGTTGCAGGAGAAAATTAGATGTGTCAATGGTTCTAAGTTTCTATTTAAAGGCTTGCGTGATATTAAGGCTAGCAAAAATATTAAATCATGCGAGGGACTGGACATTGCTTGGATTGAAGAAGCAGACAACGTGAGTGAAGAAAGTTGGAAGATTTTAATACCCACCATTAGAAAAAATACTAAGAAATCTGGTTTACTTTTAATCCCTAACTAAAACCTACTATGTGTGGCAGAAATTCATTGTGAATCCTAAAGCAGATATGTATGTACACAAGGTTAACTTAGAACACAACCCAGACCAATGGCGACATGTATACGGCGGAGAACCAGTGAGAGTTATATTGTTTCTGAAAAAGAACTGGACTCAGCTCCTCCGATCTATTCCCAAAATGGGAGAAAGCCTTTTCATTCTGAAAAGAGGCACAAAAATACGACTTTGAATCAAAAGAATTACTATTGGCTTATCCACACATCGGAGAGCATATTTGACTCCTCGTTAGTACTTAAAGACGGCTAGAATCCCGGCCACCATTTAGGACTAAATTCTTCCCAGGAAGATTGGAGGACTTTGACACTAATATAGGGCTTGTTTCAATACTATTCTTTTCTAAGGAATAATCAAAGAAAGAAAGTTGTTTTCAAGTTTGCCATAGCGCCCTTTCAAAAAGAAAGAAATACGCCATCGTTGAGGACCCAAGCGCAAGGCTTTTATTTTTCGTCGAAATGGGGTTGGTGTGAAGTGAAAGGATTAGGTTTGTGTATCGAACCACTCCCATTTATGCCAGATTTCAACATGAATTACAAAGAACTGAAATGGTGAATAAGAAAGATTTCCGAAAGATCGTAGCGAAGAGAGCTCTCACAGGCCTTGATCCCGCAGCCACTTTCGGAGACGCGTTTTTTCAGGACTAACTGGACCACAAGGTTCAGTTTCCCATCTCGAACTAGCAAATCCTGGTCCAATCTGTTGGATAGCCCAGGACAGCACCTCCTGAGTCTATGCTTGCAACTCGAGCCGTGGCACTTATTCTCATCTCTCAGCCCCTGATCTCGAAGCTTTCCTTCCCTTTTTGAGTTGAAGCTAACTTATAAGTGTAAAGGGCCCTTCGATCGACAGAAATCTCTATCTAAAGCAAATGATCCGTCCCTCCTTCCAGAGAAAATCTGTCTCATTCGGGGCGATGGATGTCTGCGCAGGTATCAATCCTGAAATTCTGAGCCCCTAGCTCTATAATCCACCCGCCTTCCCCAGCTTTGAGTGAAGTTCCGTTATTTGATCTTGTCTCCTAGTGGTACCATCTCTACTTACTATTTCTTCTCTCTTTCACTCCTGAAAGGCTTCGATTAAAGCATCAAAAGACGATTACCGTGGGTCTCGGCTAAAACCCTACTTTCCTGAGTTTCAAAGGACTGAAGGAGCTTACTCGAACAACGGTTATGAAATCTCAAGCACTACCACCGGTTTATTGAAAACTTCAAAAATCTGATAGTCTAACAACGGATACGGGGATAAGACCCCGAACTCCTACGATCCCAACTGCAAATATTCCCCTTCGATCGTCATTGGCTTATTCAATGGGAATTTCTCGAGTCCCGATTGTCAATCATACGCCTACTACTAATAGAACAGATGACTATTAGACCTTATCCAGCCCTGTACTTTCTCACTGGTGAAATAGAAATAAGGGATTCCAAGGCATTCACAGTACCGATTTCTTTCCTCTCTTCTAACAAATTAATAATTAAGTCTTTCCACAATTTCATTTTGGTCATCTATGAGACATAATAGTTTGGATTCCCCATCGACTCCTTTACTTCTGAATGGAAATGCACATACGAAATGGGAGCAGGTTTGACTCTATGGTTTTGTTTTCTTTCCATTATTAGTTCAGTTCTACTAGTTAATGTGTATACGCTCGGGTACGGGTAACACTGAAAAAAGAATGAAAAAGCTTTCGCGACACGTGCAAAACTACTTTCTTTCCCGTCTATTCCTGAAAACCCTGTCCTCAAGCCAAGAGACCGGTGATAGCCCATTTATCTCCCCAGCAGACTCTTTCTAGCGAAAAATTCTATTGATAGTCCGAAAGTCTTAATCTTTCTGATCAGCTCAGCTCCCTTGGTGTCGAAGAAAGACCTGTCGAGTTTGGTTTTTGGTGCTGATTCAGCAGTTACCCCTCTGTCCTTAGAAGGAAGCCGTTCTCGAGACAGAGCTTTTTCAGGTTATTTCTTCAAGCCCCTATTAACTAATGAGACCTACTCGGCCCACCCCCTAACTTCCCCAATCCAATATACCATCCACCGGATGCCCTCTGAGAAGGAGATGAGTGCCAAAGAGTTCGAATTAGCTGCTTACCAGCGAACTACGTACTTTCCGCTGCGTCCCCAGTAACTCGCTCTAGACGAACGTGGGCTGGAAAAAACCTTACTCTCAAGTCCAGCACCCCAACTGATCAGCTAAAATTTGCTCTTTGCCCTTCCCTCTACCCGCTAAGACTTTCTCTTCATCCGTACTCAACAATCAGCGGGGCAAAGGGCTAGTCATCAAATCAAGAGAAAAATTCGTAGTCCAGAAAGGAGTTCATCGAGCGCTGGAAGCTCTTCTTGATTTCGGAGTTCAGCTGATCTTTCGACCCAGAAGAGAATGAAAATTCCGGGAACGAAAGTCGCTCTTCAGCACGATAACTCGATTAAGTAAGAAGGAAAGGAGTGAATTAGGGCAGCTGCAAGGAATGCAGTAGAGAGCAGTCGAAGAAACTTGGTTGGGTATTCCGATGGCTTGGCTCGGACAATGTTCATTCGCGAAGGCAGCATCTCTGACCTTTTGCACTGGTGTCTAAGGGGAAGGGATAAGGAATTTATTTATGGTCGCCCTTAGCTAATCTCTCCAAGACACTCACTAACGCTCACAAGGAAGGAATATGAAACTACCCATAAAAGTTCGTTGTTGGGAGCATTCAGGTATGAAGGAAGCGCTATTCAACAATTGAGTCAGTGTGTGATCAGTTAGGTATTCCTTTCCCTCTCTCTAATATTTTTCCAAGGAATTAAGCCTAGTTTTCTTACCTTATAAGGATAAGGACACCTATCGGAGTCTTAAGATTCATCATAATGAGACTGACAAAAGCATGAAATGCTAAGAATTCGACTTAACTTAGCTCTAAGTTTCAATCAATCTTTATTTCTCCGGAGTACAAAAAGCAATTCTTCGCTATCTCTTCAGTTGGGTTTAGAAGCTTCAATCTCGGTTTGGAATTCGCTTTTTCTCAATTGCCCTTGTTAGCCTTCTCCCCGAAAATGATTTTCCAAAAGTGTCCCGAAGTTTACCTACCGGTAGGGTATTGATAAATAGGGGGAGATTTCAAGTGGGTGTCTGCTTTGGCTTATCAGCTTTCAATCCTATATTTAATTTATTCTTTCTCTCTTATGTCCCATCGGTTCTCTACCCATAATCTCTTCATTCCAGGTGCGAGAAAAAAAAAGTACTCCAAACAAATGATGGACTTCAGACGTATAAAAAGCCAAGGCACAAGTCAGGCAACTTAGCTCAGTGGCTATCGAGTATTCGTCCCCGGTAAACCTCCAAGTCAACGCTTCAAAGAGGAGACCCCATGGCTTACGAGTGCTTGCCTTTAAGGAAGACCGAATCTACTTCCATGAGTAGCTATTGAGCCCTGTAAACTCCAATTTCACTATATAAATAATAAAAGATGCGCTCAAACCGCTGTTTGCTAGCCTTTTATTCAAGCGTCTTTATTAGAGAGAGAAGGGGGCTGAACTCTTTTACTGATAAATGCTTCTTTATTTACGTACCACCGGTGAATTATTAATTCATTCACTCCTTCTACTTCTAAATTACGTTTGGTTGCCTAGTCAAAGTTCCTTTGTTTAGCAAGCTCCTACTGGTTTTAACAGAAATGAATAAAATAAAGGCAAGACAACAAAGGCTTTTTTCTATAGCCGAAATCGTAGTTTGGGACCTGGCCTGTAATTGTCAAAACGATCGAAAGTCGTGTCTATGCGCCTGAAAGTTGCCATTCTGAGTCTGAGCTGAGCCTTTTCGCATTACAACGCCGGGAAAACCCTTTGTTTTGAATGATTCCCTTTGCCCGAGCCAAGCTCCTTTGTTTTGTTTGACTGGCCCCGCGCCTACTCTCTTGCGCTTGCTTTAGGGCGTGAATCGAGCTTCTGATTAGACATCGCACCTTCTCACTCGAATTGGAGCATGCCGCACTCTCCTCGTTGGTCCGCTACACATGTTCTGGTGAACGAGGTGCCTCTGTTAACTCGATTGCGAGGGCCTCGAAGCGCACCAATAAAATCGTGATCAAACTTTATTCTCGTCTACTCTAGCTTATAGTGCTAAAATCTCATCGATCGCTTTGTCTAGTAGATAAGCATCAACCTTTTCTCCAAAATCTGAAGCAAATCCTGTTTACGAAGACCTTGTATTTCATTTCTTTTGCTTTCTTTCTCACTTAGATCATTCTTGATCTCCTTTTTATAAGCCGAGAAAATCTGGATCGAAATCTCCCTTTTGCTGCCGAAGATTCACACTTCCTAATGGGCGAAATCCTAGTTTAGCCACCCACCTTAAGACTCAAAAAAGTTCCAAAGTAGCCTCTACGCTTATATTTCTTTAGTCAATTGAGCCTTTTTCGAATTCGCGTGAGCTCTATCATACAAGGACCTAAACCCCACTTATCTATGGCTCTTTATCGGATGACGCTTTCTCGACCGCGAACCACTAAGCTCTTGTTCCCCGCTGCTGGTGGGTGTTAAAAACCGCCCTTTATCCCTTTTGGAAAATGCTCATTACTCCTTATTACTTTTTTATAGGGTGCAAGTATCTCCTAAGCATCTATTGGGTCTGCTTGCCTTGATAGAATAGGCTAAACATCTACTCTGGTGAAAAGGAAAGGAAGCTTATTGCCCTAGAACTCTATCTTTGCTTTGGGACATGCTCTGAAATGATTTCTTCAAAGGAAATAACCACCCCTCTTTCTTAGGATTCTTCCACTAGGCCTCTATTGATTCCTGCTGCTGATGTTTTCCTAGCTAATGCGCTTACTAGCTTGACTTCTTTTCTTAGATTGCTTTATCGGGCCTTAGCCTACTCATTCGAAAGCTCTAGTTCGCTCCCCTATCTGCCAAAGCTCTTTTAGGAAAAAGGGAAGAACTCTAAGTCCTAGTCTTAGTTCCCTATTAGAAAGAAAGCCCCTAGATCGTAGCTTTATGCTTGACCACATGCCGCACTCATACCAAGCCACGATATCGCGTTTGCTTTAAGTCTATGAAAGAGACGGACTGTATGATGACTCACGAACCCCCTTGAAACTAGGTTGTGAAAGCCTCTAAGTGAAGTTTCCTAAGACAATTTGATCAGGGGGTGGAAACTTGATTCAAGACTTTCTTTCCAGCCCCTTTCCTCGTCTTGGGAGTTGGGACTTGAGCTTAGTCTTCCCTGCTTGGGTCCCTGGTTGGTATTCCTGCATTCACTGATACCGGAGTGAGACTTTTCCTCCTCCTCGTGTGGTAGTACTGGAAGCATTCTAAGGGTTGAAAGTGCATTGTAAAATATAGTAATCCTATAATGGTATAGGGGTTTTCATATAAAGAAAAAACGAGGTTTTACACCACATTATAAAATTATAAAGGCTTTAGAGGACATAAAAATCAAAAAAGGAAATTACTACTCCTTCGAAAGCTGGTCAATTACAGCGAACCTCTGAATTTTCTTCCCTAGTTCGCCTAGAGGGCAAGTCTTGGTCTTAATGCATTCACAGAAAGCTTACTACTTCCGGACTGAATGCTTGTTGGATTCAAGCCTTCCTGCCTTAACTTCATGCTTATTAAAAATTCTATTAGGAATCAACGAGAGGGACCCTTTTAAAGTAAATTCTTACTAGCCAGTGATTGGTCCAACTAAGTCCTGCCCCTAAAGCCTGCTGCTTTGTCTTCAATGCACCTAGCCCTCTTTTTGGACACAGGCATTGGGCTTTCGGAATAGGCTTTTTTTTTGGTACTAACTTGAGGAAGAGAAGGGATTGACTATTACTATGATAAGTAATATAGTATATGTCATTACTTATTTTTTGAATATGAATAAATTCCCTAAAAAAAGGAACTGACAGCAACAGAGGTTCTAAAGTCCTAGAATACCCCATTTACAATTATGCAAACCCTATAATCTATCTGCCTTAGCTTGTTAATCCTTAAGGATTGATCTTTACTAATGGATTTCAAAAACAGTCTTAACTATAATTTAATCTTTGCTTGTCCATTTATTTGAATCCTTGCCTCTTCTAACTCATGACCAAGAATTTACTTGACTTGCTATATTATCATCTCCTGATGGCTCTAATATCATAAAATTCTGCAAATAATAAATTTGCTCTATTATGCTGTTGGAAAGCTGATTGAGACAGATTACTTTGAAACGGCTCGGCTGGACCGTATTCCATCGACTTTGTCTTTAAATGCTCGGCTTTTCTATTTCATTATCTTGGCCCTGGCAGGGTGAAAACTTGCTTTTCTTATTTGCTTCTCTCGCTTGCCCTTGTGTTCAATAAAGAGAGTCTAAGCGGTAAAATATGATCTAGGCAAGAGATAGACTCCTCAGACCTTTTCATATTGGACCTGGGCCAACTACTGGTTAGTTGATACGACTCCTTAGACTACTAAGGCAACTATATTTGGAGAGGCTTATCACTTTGTACTTTTTGTACTTTAAGTAAGATTGTTAACTCCTTAGGACATTACGAATCAAAGGGGTAAAAAAATGGCACTTTCTTACTAGACCTAGTAAGGGTCTGGAATTGAGTATTCAACTGAATATGAATAGTAATACAGAGATAGAAAGTCACTACTTTAATTTATATATAGAATATAACAAACAAAGGGAAGAACATGCCTCGTTCTTTCTTGCTTGATGGAGCGAACTGGCCCGTAGAGAAAGAGGATCATGAGCATGATCGACTTTCCACGACTTTTGAAGCTAGCGGAAGCGTACTCAGATTAGAAGTTCTAGCTTCCAGCTATCAAGAGGATTCGCTGCAAAAGGTATCTGTACCTATCCATAGTAGATCTTTTAGATTCAACATCTACTATGGAACACTATGAATGAGATAAATGACCTTAAATCTTTGTGTACTGACCCCCAATCGAATTGTTTGGGATTCAGAAGTGAAGGAATTTAGTTTCTCAACTAGTGGACAAATTGGAGTATTACCAAATCATGCGCCTATTGCCACAGCTGTAGCGTAGATATAGGTATTTTGAGAATACGCCTTATTAACGACCGACGATGGCTCTTATGGACTGAGAAGATCAATTTTAGTAAATGATGATGAGAAGGGTAGTGACATGGATCCACAATAAGCTCACAAACTATTGGAATAACAGAAGCTAACTTGAGTAAAGCTGAAGGTAAGAGACAAAAATTGAGGCAAATCTAGCTCTCAGACGAGCTAGGACACGCGACGAGTAGAGGCTATCAATATGATTTCGTAACAAGTTGGTATGTCTGAATGATTTTTTATTTATTTATATTGTATATAGCAGAACTAAAACGAGTATATCCTTATCTAAGGAACAACTGAAAGAAGAGTTTAAATTCTTTTTTGACTCATACTATGTTTATGTTATAGAACCATATACCTTATCTTAATCTTAATATCCAAATTATATTATATATATAAATTAGGCCCCTCATTCAAAACCTCAAGGCGGTAGAACGATCATCCCGCTTTGACCCGTGGAAGAGCCACCAAGTAAGTAGAAAGATCGAGTCAGGTAGGTAGACATAATAGAGTCAGCCTATCATCTCGCTTTTTCTATAGAATGACACTGAGCTTGCTCTTTACCTTGCTGTAGGCCCACACTCTACACGGGTGTATTCTTTTAGTCGAAAGACCTCGTTTTTGGTGTGAGCTTTCCATCTTGCCATTATTTATGTTATTTAGAAGGTCTCCTTTCCGGGGGTCTAAATGCCTTTCTTACTGGTGTTTCAGGCACTATCTACAGACTATCGAAAACAACAAAAGGATCTGGGCCTAGAGAAAAGATGCCGATGCCTTGGAAGCAATCTCTTGATCTAATGTTTTGCTTTTACTTTGCGCCTATTTCGCCTTATCGAACAGGGGGCCTTAATCTGCGCATACGAAAAAATAAGAACATGTTTTCAAAGACCTCTGGAAATGCCTGTTTTGTCTACTTAACATAAGGGACGACTGCTTATCCATCATCTTTTATGAGTGAAAGAACGAGCTTTATGACTATTTTGATTTGAGTCGAAGGCCTTTTTACTCTTATAGTCTCTCGCTTTAGAGTTCTAGCTTTCACTTTAGCCTTCAATCATGCTTGAAGTGGGAAAAGAGCTACTCTGTTAGGAGTTGGGATTCGAGCTAAAGGGAATAGACCATGGTAGGGTAGGGGAAGAGAGCATCAAGTAGGAATATAGCTTCAAGCTAGTCCGATACCAGATAGTAAGTAGTCTGATAATCCCGCTATGATCAATAGTATACGTAGGAATCAACCGAGACTTCTGAGATTGAAACTGGAAAGACGAAGGCAAGAGTTCAATCATTCAATAAGTGTTCAGTATGGCAGTTTCAGGCAGGGGAGTTCCAGTCCTACGTTCAATCATTCAAGAAAAGGAAGAACCGCGGAGTGAAAGTGATATCATGATTTATCGTAGAGTAGAATGAATATAGTAGAAGATGCATCTAATCTAGTAGTGGAACTCCTGTCTGCGGAAGAGATAGATGGAGATAGAGAGATAGGTCTCACATGCGCAGGGTTCGAGTCCCTGCCTATCGTTTCTTTCGTCTTTGATGGTTTGTTCTATCGTCCTTTAGTCGAGCTAGAAAGCTCCGCCCAATAGAGCTTAGCCAAGAGTGGTCCGAAATGGGCCCGCGAAGCCGGTCCCCGGTTGCCTACGCTCCTAGAGGCCAATAGAAGAAAGAATCGAAGACTAAGCAAGTAAGGGAGAAAAAGTTAAATTACCTATATGTTTTGAGTTTCTAATCGTAAGAAAAATCTATCATGTTGACAAAAACCCCTGGTTCAGGGCCGGAGGGTACCAAACAAAGAGGAATCCCGCGCAATCAGAGATTAAGCCATAAGATCCCATACTTGAAACAGGAAGAGTCGGGGGCACCTACCGAAGGAGTCTTCCCTCCCTCGATTCAATGACAAAATTGCTTTATTGAGAGGGCCTTTGATAACGCGTTCCTAGTTTTTCCCCGTCCGTTCTATCTAGGCTGGTGGCTATACCAGATTTCGTGTCTGATCGAACTTGAAACTAGCCCATTGAGCTTCTTGGGTTCGTCTTCAGTTTGAAGTTCGACGTAGTATTCCGCGTCAAGGTTCCAAACCTTTTAGAAGGATCCTAAGGATCGCACACAAGAAAATAGAGTTGGGGGGATTCAAGAACAAAACAGATTAAAACGTCTGTTATGATCTTCTCGAAAATGATGCGTGATTAAGTGAATAATTTACAACGGTAACGAAGCTTTTCAGTCTCATTAGGACATATACACAGTTCAAAACATCAAAACACGAACAATAGATCTAAGAGCTTTTCCTAAGATACAAAAACTCTTTGACTACTTTGTTGGATCACAAGCAGGTATTGCAGAGTCCTAAACCTTATGGATAATCTTTCCGAATAAAAAACTCCTTGGTTGATAGCTATGATCCTGTCATCCCTACCCTTTACTTCTCCCGAAAGGGGAGGGTGACGGTGACGTGAGGCAACGAACTTGATTAGCTTTAGCTTGCTAGACAATGCGCTCTCTTTCCTTCTATATATATATATTTTTATCTTTATGTGAGAAAAAGAGGTTTCTATAAAATAAAAGAGGTAATTGACCCGGAAAAGCTGCTCATTTCACACAAACCCTGTCTACGAAGCAATGGAATTGGAATTAGTATTCATTGCCTGAGGTGAAAGAACGCTTAAGTAAAGGCTACATTAAAAGAAAAAAGAATTTACTAATCCATCAACTTGTATCTAGGTCCAAGTAGACTGCCATTAGTGTTCTAACCCGATTCCGGCCTGACAGTGGCAGGGGCTTAGTTCTTTATAAACGAAATGAACTAGTCCAATCACATGTATAGTGGTCGGCGGAATCTTTCTTCTAACGAGAAATGGTTATCTACTTAAAAGCTCCTAGCCCTTCCCGCTTGCCTGTAGAATCTGAAAAGCAAGCTCAAATCCCTGTCGAATCTTTCCTTTGGTTGCCTGCCGACCTATTGCATTAAAGACCGGCAATCGAATCTTTGCTTGGCTTGCCTCTAACCCTATACAGGCCCTTTCGAATCAGTATCGCTTCCCTTGCTTATCTCCTAAGCCAGCTCTCCCTCTCCCCGCTCTTTCCCCTGCCACTGTCATGTTGTCTCTTAACCCTTGTGATGACTAGCTTCCAACGGCTAGATACCCTGCCATTCATTCCTCTGGCATCTTTGCTCAACACCCTGCTGTCTCACCTTCTTCCTTTTTTAGTAGCTTTTTCCCGCCTTGGAGACCGATCTCTTTGGTTTCCGGCAGGCCAGGCAAGGAAAGTGAAAAAACGACTAGAGATATAGCTATTTATCATTCTCAGCTATCTGACAACTATTGATAGATCCCTGGAGCAACGATTGCACTCGGGACTTTGCCCTACGGAAACTGCTTCTTGAACTTGGGACTTTCAAGATTTATTGAACTCCCTTGCCTTTATCAGACCGGGAAAAGACGTTTAAAGCGGAGGGAAAATCAACGGGAGTGAAAGAGGGAAAGACCTGGAGGGAAAGCATTCTTTCTAATTTGCATTGCAGGGAATCGATCAAATAAAGGCAGGCGGTACTGATTGGAAAGGGTTGGAGGTTCCATTGACTGCTGGGATAGCTTCTAGTAGTTTCAGAAGGCAAGGAAGGAACTGCAAATAGCAATTGATTTAGCAAGACTAGCCGCTTTTTCATACCCTGTGTTTGCAATTGAATCAGCTCTTGGTCTTATATTTATATCAGAAAGCGGTGCTATTTCATCCGCTGTGGGAATAACCTCTCCATCTCATGCCCTGTTTGAATGGGTTGTTCAAGAAGGGATTGACCTAAGGAAAGGCTGGGAACTTCACTTCAAGCTGGGAAAAGCAAGGCAATGAAATTCTCCAAATATCCAAAGCCTTCGACGCTTTAAACTGATTGACCATTTCAAAAAGCACTAGGCGTGGTATCGTATAATAGAATAGGCTCGTCGTCTCTTTCCTGTTATGCCTCTTCAAGCCCAATGAGCTTCGGGTGCCGTTGCCCCCTTCAATTAGAATAGATCTTAATTTAGTGTCCTTTTTGGGTTATGGAATTTCCTGGAAAGTGTGAAATAAGAGTAAGTAGGAATCGTTGGAACTTGTAAGATTTAAATAGAGAAATAAGGTATTCCCCTTCGGGAAGAAATAGAACCTATTAGAACTACGCAGACGATAACTACCAGACAAGCATCGGAGTTTAGTCTCTTTCTTCTCTTATTTGCATTAACTCCTAAACTACCAGACAAGAAAGAACAAGGAATGCAGAGCTATACATAGTCTTACTTCTAATCCGTTTCTTCCCCATAGACAACGGGGCACCCACTCAAAACGAACAAGGGGCTCCTACCCTTCCACAACAGCCCAGTAGCTTCCTTACACTATACCGGCTCCCGAAAGCCCATCTACAGACCGGGAAGTCCTCATACACAGACAGACAGGGAAGGCAGCGAAATAATGTCTTACTACAGACAGAACAGAGTCAATAGCCAAAGTAAGACCTACAAGAACAAGAACAGCCGAGAAAGGAAAAAGAATAAGAGGAAGAGGCGGATTCCCTCGCCAATCTGGCATCAGCCATTGTCATACTCTACGGAAAAGCTTCCGGAGAAATAGAGATCAGGTTGTTAGAGGAACCAGCCTATTGCTTGCAGATCAGTGAGGAAGAAGAGCAGGCAGAATTATCTACAAAAGATCCTTCAACCAAAGAAAGACTGCTCCATTGTATGGACAACGAAGAGGCAAGCAAGGTGATGGAAGAGATGCACGAAGGAGATTTTGATCCCCACATGAATGGCCTCATGATGGCCAAAAAGATTATAAGAAAAGGCTACTATTGGCCGACTCTCGATAAAGACTGCGAAAATTATGTAAGAAAAAGATGCTTTAAATGCCAAGAGCACGTGAACGGAACCTAAGACACACCCCAGAAACGGATCTTCGCAATTTAACTGCGCCATGGCCATTTTCAACATGAGGGATCGACATCATCGGCAAAATCTCTCCCAAGTCCTCCAATGGCCACCAGTATATCTTGGTAGCAGTGGATTATTTCACCAAATGAGTGGAGGTAGCTTCATATACAACAGTCAATGCCAATCATGTCATTTTTATCAAGGCCAATATCATGACGAGATTTGGCATGCCCAATGAAATCATCAGCGACATCAATAGCAAGACAGCTGATATGCGACATCCACTCTCTCTTCAAGTTCAAGCTAGACTATAATATATACTAAGACAAGAAGGGAGAGAAAGCAAGGTTAGGAATGCCCTTGCTTAAGAGGAAAGACCACAAACTATCACGGATACCTCTATAGGGTCTCTCCTTTCTTTTCAAAGGTATGTCACCTGTCTGTGAAAGGCTCTCTCGCCTACTCTACAAAAAGATTAAATATTAAAAAGAAGACGCACCTGGGATCGGATACATCTTCAATCCTTGAATGTCGGTTTTGCCTTTGAGCAAGAAAATCTCTCGGCAATCGATGAGAGAAAAAGAACTAACTTGGGGGGGGCAAGGTCCTTTCCTTTATGAACCCGTAACGAAAGGTTCCGGTGAAGAGGTCTCGGTCGTTCCTTGGCTAAGTCTGAAAGTCGGTCCTACCATTCTTCCATCTCCGTGTCCCACGTAAGAGAAGGGTCGTCTCTCTCCTTGTGAGAATTCGTATAGGCTATTCAAGACCTTGTGCTGAAGTGGCGTAACTGGCTCATGGAGTCTTTTTTTCTTTATCTTTAGTAAATCGTCTTCTTCGGTCATAGTAGGGCTAAGCCCAGAGGCTTCAACTGCAAGGCATCCCTAAGATTCAATTTTGATAAAAAGGATTTATTTTGTCCTCTCGACAGAAGGGCTGTGGTTTCTAAGTCGAGGCATTTCATCATTCACTGGTAGTGAGAGCTGAGCTTCCCTTTGTTCTTTGGTCCCAGGGCAAAAGCAGTCCTAGCGCCAACAGGTAGGGCGTCCTGTGGAGATGTTGAACCAGTCCAATCGGTAAAGGTAGAATTCGTTTCCTCATTATCAGCCAAGCGGCTGGGAATGAAATGAGAGCGCCTCACTCGTTCTCTTTCTGTGATTCGGTCACGGTCACAAGTGAAGCTTCTGGAATGTCTGTCTTTCTTTCTCGTCAAACTGGCAGGAACCAAGCATTGATTTCATCCTGTCGAAAGATCGTCTTTTTGGTAAGGACTGGATCCTTGTTATATCGATCGTGCGAAGTTGGTATATCTCAATGCAATGCACGTAAAAGCCTGGAATGGGTGAAACTTCATCTGTGGGTCTTCTAGTCGGTTTGTTAAAGGAGACTTAACCACCTGGATTTGAGCCCTTTGTCGTAGTTCTCCAGTAACTTCGGCAGTGGTAGTGAGTCAAGGGTCAACTCCTTCTTCTTCGTCCGGTTTACTCATAAGGTCCAAGGGCCTCTGTCTTTCCTATGTCTCTGTGGAATAAGATAAAGATCAGACCTACCCTTTGTCCTGATCAATGAGTGGGAAGCCTTAATTTACTAACTGGGAAGGTCTCTCGAGCGCCTCTTCTTCCTAATGGTTTTTTAGTAGACTAAGGGAATGGTCCTGGGTCTTAGCAGTCATGAGTACTGCGTCCAACATGAAACTTGTGGTTGGTAGGTAGTAAAACACCTATTCTCCTGTTGAGACCTAATTCGATCTTCATAGATTTCTCGAGATATTCTCTTACGAAGTTTTGTTATAGCATCTATAACGGCCTCCGGTTTAGGTGGACAGCCCGGCAAATAGACATCCACAGGAATTAGCTTATCCACGCCCCGAACAGTACTATAAGAATCGGAATATGGCGAGAAGCGCTGGGATGCTAGCAAACAAATAGATAGGCAGTAGACTAAGGAATGAAGGGAAGACCCCTCTTTTCATTCCTTTTCTGGTACATTCACCCCTGCTGCAGCATCTGATACCTGTCTCGGTTCGGTTAGCGAAGCTGGTGTGTAGTGACTCGTTGGGGCTCTGGGCGATCTGAGTGGGGCATTCCACATGGGAGGAATGGGAAGTTTGCCTGGTCGATCTATCTACTCCAGCTTTAATCGTAGTTTTCTGGGGAAGGCATGAGCACGGATGAGGCGAAGCCACTTTGACAAACAGGAACCAGCCAAGTCAACAAGTAAAAAAAAAAGGTGATGGGAAATTTCCAATTAGATCGAGATTCTTCTTTCTTGTTATGGATAGAGGTTAGCTTTGCCAGCTGTAACCGATGCCACAAAGGTTGAAAACGGAGATTCCTTGATGCCGTTCGCTTGACGTGAGGTCATTCCTTTCAACTAGCCTATACCCATCATATGAGGAGCTTTGGATCAAATGGTGCCTAGCCTTGAGAAAGGAAGCCTGTCTGTCTGTACACACCTTATGACTCGAGTGTACCAAAAGAGATCGGATCCCGATTCAATACTTCCGAGATTTAGGGGTTGTTCTTCCCCCACATATATAGGGGAGCTTCTTCACTCAATTACCAAGATTCAATCTACTTTCTTTTTCCGCTCGCTGCCCGATGCGTTCTTTATTAAAGCCCTGCTATACGTGCAAGGATAGGTGGAAGGCACATGCTTCTCTTTACGACGTAAAGGAAAAGAGTTTCATTTCGGCTATTACATCTATGGGTCAACGAGTTTCTGGAGTCTCTTAAAGAGGGGATCGAAGCAAGGTCCAATCCCATTATTCTAAATTATTATAATACGATCATCTCACAGATGAAGAAGTGAGCAAGCCTTTCTCCAATGGATTCTAACAGCCTTCCTTTCTCAAGGCTAGGCATCTTTATCTTCTTTCCATTTCTATATTAGTCAAGCCCCTTGTTTCAAGGCTAGGGCTTCCCCAGGAACATGGTTGAATTGCTATTTGAATTTAGCAGCATTGGCCGTAGAATCAAATATTGACGGTGACTGACCACTAGATCTGTCGATCGAGACCTTGGTCTTCCTGCAGTGCTATAGGCTTTTGACTCTCTCTCTCTATGGGCTTCGGGCTAACGCCCTAGATCCTCCACTAAATCCTCCAACGGTGAGACTGAGTGTATTACTTTCTCTTAAGACTACAGAGGTACGTAAAGTAGAGGTCCCTCAATTCAACTATCTCTGAATACTTTTCTGGGTGACCAAGACATAGACTAAGATTCCTTTGTATCCGGGCGCTTACCTCGCTTGTTAGGGATCGATGCTTCGCCTCATCCGTGCTCATTGGAAACCTTGACTCTTCAATAGATTCATCTTAACTTAAGAAAAGTGGTACTTTCTGTTTGCCTTCCCGTCTTTTCTCAGCGGATCAGCCACATACTCCGAAGTAACGTTAGTGACGGGAACGTAGCTATCTTTTGGTCAGGTTTTCTGGGGGTTGGTTCCTCTACTAGAATAGGTTCCGAACGCCTCACTTCTCTGACTTTCGGTGCTTATCTTCAATCATAAGATGGTCACCCGCCCTAAGCAACATCGGTTCACCATAGATATCTCGAGAACTTCTCTTCTTGACTAGGATAGCGCCGGCACCATCCGGAGTCTCATTAACTCCGGGTGATAGGGACTTCCATCCCTAATCACTAGGGTTCTGAGCACACAGAAATAGCTGTGATTGTTCTTAATTCTAGTGAGTGCTGAAGCATACATGATGGTACATATTGAGATACTATGTATTTCAATAGTATATATCATGTCCTACTTCATCTTCCTTGGTTGAGAAATCTTCCAAGAAAGAACCTGGTTGGAACCCAGGCGCCCCCCCCCCGGTAAGACTTGTTCTTTCCGTTAAGGAGAGTGGAAGTAGTGTGTTACCTGTTCAGATGTTTACTTGGTCGTACTCAATTGGTTAGGAGGGCGCCATTACTAGTGGTATTCGAGCAATGAGCGCTCACCCAGACTAAAAGAATTACACCATGAAAACATTTTACCATTTATTTTCTGGTATTGAACAGGTGCCACCCTATTCCTGGCGTGGTGTGTTTGAACACACTAGACGATTTTTGGAACTTCTTCTTCGGGTTCCTTTAGTCGCCTCTGCGGTCTTATCATGTGAAGTTGGTCTTGCTGCTGCTGACTTCGTAAAGAGAGTTTACCGACTGAAACGACAATCGGGTCTGCTCTATACTGCCCTTTATCTAAAGGCGTGTCGAGTAGCGCTTCAGAGATATTATGCCGGTTATTTTAACCGTCATGAATCTATGTCGGTTCAGGTCTCTCTTACCCGAACTGGGTTACCTAGGATTATTCCTTCTATACTACGTCACCGTATTCGTAGAAGGGATAAACATGCAATGCAGACCTTTTGGTTAGAATCTATTTATCGTGGTTTAGTTTGGGTAAGCTAGTAAAGTTGGCTCCTAAAGTGACAAAGTCAACTTTTGCTAGTATTACTCAACCTTCACCAGATATTGGTTCTATTCGTGGGGTTCTTTCTGAGATTAAGGAGAGCTTCCATGAACTGCAACCTCGGTATCTCCCTTGGATTCGGGACATCCCGCTTAATAAAGGGATGACATGGTTACCTACGTGGAAATCCACTCCATTAACAGATAAGTTGGTGATGCAGTTTGGGTTTCTTAACCCTACATCACTTACAAGTGAACGGTGGTCTTATTATTCAAGGTTTATTAATATCTTTAGTAACTTGAAACATGAGATTGCCGCATTTGCTTGGAATGTTAATAAAATACATTCCTTACCTGATGGTGTCTTTTCCCCTGGTATTCTCTTTTATCCGCGTACTTTGTATGCTTTGGATAAGATGAATACTACATTTGCAATGTGGGATCTTGAGTATTTTGAGAGTAAGGTTGGACCTTACTTCTCCGCACTTTTAAGTGCATACAGAGGGATTCCAATTGCAACTGGTAGGTTATGCTGTGTGATAGAGGGCGATGGAAAACGGAGAATATTAGCTATTGGCAATTATGTCAAGCAGCGATTACTCCGGCCTATCCATGATTGGGCTATGAAGGTATTATCCCGATTACCCAGTGATGGTACATTTGATCAGGAGGCTCCTATCCGTCGGTTGCGTGATTTAAGGTTAAGGAATTTATATTCTTTCGACCTTAAGTCTGCTACTGATCGGTGGCCATTGTCAGTCATTCATGACCTCATGTCTATGATGTGGGGTCCATCTTTGGCTTCTTCAATGGTAAATGGGGCTTTAGGATTGAATACTTTTCTCTTGGGAAAACCGTTGGTTCGTACCTTGAGAGAAGTATCATTCTTAGCTGGTCAAGCTTTAGGCTTCTATGGCTCTTGGTCTCTCTTTGCCCTCTCACACCACTATGTGGTCTGGATGGCAGCTCGAAGGGCCTACCCTGACAGGTTAATTCCATTCTGGGATTACGCTATCCTTGGTGATGATGTTGTCATCGGGGATGCGAAGGTTGCCCAACAGTACACATTATTGTTAGGCGAGTTGGGTGTATCAATCTCAATGTAAAAATAGTTGATATCTGAGAATGGTACCCTTGAATTTGCTAAAAGGTATTGGAGTCATGATCTCCAGGTGGATCTGTCTCCGATTTCCTTAAAAGCTTTGACAATGTGTAGGACTACTCTTGGCCTATGCCAAATAGCTCACCGGTACAACATACAAAGTGTTAATGTTGTTCAACGGTTGGGTGGTGCAGGTTATAGAGTTAGGGCCCGCCTTCTCTCGACCCAATCAAGGCGTTGGTCTCGATTGAGGGCAGCTTTGGGTAAACCATATGGTCAGACTAATATGCCTCTTGAATTTTTGATTGGTCGGGGAAACCCTCTCAATCCTTATTTACGAGGGAAGATCATATTATATCTTCTTAGGGAATTCAAACCTAAGGAGATACATCTCTTTCCAGATAGCTCTTTTATTTATCCACCGCCTGAGAACGTACTCGGATCACTCCGCTGCTGCAGGTCCGTTTGGATAGAGCATATTCTCAGAATAAGCAACTTAGACCCTTAATTCTTTAGAATTGTCCTGGATGACACACCACCAACACGTAGCGAGACATTGGACGGGGAATTCCCGGATCTAGTCAACGACTTGACAAAGGCCACGCGGGGATACCCAATTCATTCGGTAATTATAAGAAAAAAGGAGGCTCTTTCGAAGACTGGGAGGAATACAGCGAGCCATAGAGGAAAGACCATACCCCTCAGTTGTAATAAAAATCCAAAATGAATGAAAGAATCTAATTTGACTAGATGATTTGTTATGGTTTCATAAAGCGAAATCACCCACCCGCCGGTGGGTGGATTCAATATGGAGAAAAATAACACGACTTTTTTTCATGCTAATGATAAGAAGGCGGAACCGTCTCACTGCAACGAAAGGATGATAATAATGGTGAGTGGTGCATGAATGATGCAAAGTCGTGTAATATAAAGGTAAAGGCATTCTTTCATAACTTTTACTCAAAAGAGGTAAGGGCTAGGTCTGCAATGACACCTTGTCATTTTATCGGCTAAATGCTGATGCCATTCTGTATAAGGATAAGGAGGGGAAGTGGAGAGCTGCGTCCCTACAAAGCTCTAGGCATAGATGGACTACCAGCAGCCTTCTATCTTAGAAATTAAGCTAAGGTCGCCACCTAGTTAAAAGGCCATTGAAAAGGGTGACTTTCCTGCAGAGTTGAATCGAACTTGGATAGTAATACCTAAGTAGAGCATCCGGAGAAAATCAAAATAATTTACACCAATATCCCTCTGGGGCCCTAATTCTATTATAGAAAGGGATTGTGGAGCGCATTAGGCCCCCTTTCTTGTACCCCAAAGCTCAAAGTAGTCTTGTACCAGGCAGGCTATGCGTCTAGCACAAAATTTTACCGAACACGCCTTGCGACCTCACAGGGACTAATCCTTCCCTATCTATTTCAAGACATGAGGGTTGCTTTTTAATTTGAAATGGAGTGGGCCCATAGATAGAGTCATCCCCCTTTTCCTTAGCTTCTGCTTTCTGGAAGAGAGGTGCCCTGAGAGAAAGGGAATCAGGGTCGAAATCAAACCTGATAGAAGATTCATCAAAGCAAAGAGAGGTTTCAGTCTCAGAAGTGGCATTCAGTTCTCCTCTGCCGATGCTGCTACGCTTCTCTGATCGCTAAGCCCTCAGAACTATATTCCCGGATTGGTTGATGTTATCTCAGTTGATGTTTGAAGCATAGTTCAAGTTTAAAAAGATCCCTATCAGGTGAGTGCCGAGCCTTTTGATTAGCCGCATTTTTGAATTCTCAAAGTCTGGCCCTGCCACCTCTACTTCTACTACGATCAGTTTCGAGCCTGGGAAAGTCTCTCTTTTATACGCTATTTGAAGTTGGAAGATTCCAGTAGTTATCTTATGATATTCTATCTATCATCGGGACAGGAACGGAGTGACCGAGGGGGTTGAAGAGATAGGGCGAGGGGAAGAAGTTTCTACTATTGCTATGACTGGCAAGCAAACAGGGAAGACTAGAAAAGAGACAACAGCCGCTTTAGCGGGGAAATCAGAGATAGCGACTTTACTTATTGACTTTCATGGGCATGGGTGACTGCATCTCATGTCTCATTTCTGATTGAGAACATTATGAACCCGAAGCCCTCACGATATGACAGAAAGATGCCACCAAGCGCGAAAGAGTATCGACCTCAGCCTGCCTAAGGAAATGGAATCGGGGATCAACTTCTCATTCTATCTTTAATCGAGAATCGAGAAAGCCCTCACTCTTCAAGTCCTTTTGCCATCAGCAAGCCTTGTTCTACATACATGCTGCCCGTCTTTCAGGAATCACAAGCTATCACGGAAAGAGAAATTTGGTCACTAGGAAATTCCAAAGATCGGGGCTAAGAAGTTGGAGGAAGGAAAGGAAGTACAGATTCCACCCTCCTCCTAACTTGACTGATAGCTTGAAGCTAGAGGGCTAAATGAACTATGAATTAGTTGAATGAAAAATAGGCTAATGGGTCCACTGCACACTTACTCTAAAAATCTTTACTCCCTCGGTGCACACTGATTTAAGATAAGAGAGCGGGTACCCCGTAGGAGATGACTTAGAGCCACAGCGGAATTCCAAACCAGAGAGCTCATTTCCTTCCTTCCCCAGCGTCTCAGTTCTCTTCCTTTTCTTTATATAGGATGTCACTTCCTTCCTCAACAGCTGATTCAAGGGAAGCGGAAAAGATCCCAACAACGGTAAATGTAATTGAACAGCGGATAGACTGACATTAAATGAAAGACTTCCTTTATCTCAAATGTCGGGGTCGAAATCATCAATGAAATGAGATGCCTTTTCGTTGGCTTTGCTTCCCGCTGCTACCATTTAACCCCTTTCGTCCGTTGCTGACTTTCAAGAGTGAAGGGCAATTCAAAAAGTAGATTGATCTTCTTATCCCGCTCGAGTGGCTTGGCGCTACTCTCCCGCTGTTCATTGGTCTGTTGCCTTTGAGGATCTCTTGGCCTATGAGGTGAGGAACTCTTTTCCCTGAGAACTACGTTTTGTTGGTCTTAGCAGCTGCAGCTTTTCAAAAGACAAATAGGAAAGAAAATCTCGTATGTAGAAGAATATCAGACGATTTGAATCTTGTTTGTCTTTTCTTTTGTCTCGATCTCTGGGGGTAGGAAAATCATGATCGGGATAGCGGACCCAAAGCTATGGAACTTGGGTGTGGGTATTTTGTCGAAATGGAATGGCCTTACTGTTTTCTTTTTTTTTTTTAAAGAAAAATCGTAATATAGTTGCAGACAAGAAAGTGGCTGTGACGTGAATTGCATTGTGCTCATCAACGTGTAAGCTGCACCATGCTGAATGAGAGAATTACATTCCCTTTCTATTGAGATATTGCGTATGATAAGAGAAAGGTTCCTTTTTTTTCCGGTATGCTGCTCCGCGAGCAAGGAGCGATAGAAGCTAGTATTCTGTAATGAATAACAAAAGTCTGGTACTATATGGGAATCCTACGCCTAGTGATTTACATTTTCTGGTAGATGAGAGTCTGTCTTTCTCTTCAAGTACCTCTTCAACTCTTTCTTCAACTAGGTCGGACGCGCAAAGCGCTCCACCTGAGTTAGAGCGGGTATTTGAGAGAATCTGCGATGAATACGCGGAGTGGGTGGTGATAGCCGATAAGCAATTACCCCCAGAATGGAACATGCCTGACCTTGTTCGGACAGTGATTGGGGACGAGGCGATTCACATCCCAGGCTTTCTCACGGATTCTTATTATGATGTAATCTTACACGGGGCCGGTTATGCCAAGAAATTTTTCAGTTTCTTGATCTAATCAACTATGTCTTCTAGTCTGTTTGGAAGGAGAACTAATTTTCATTTCATCTTGTGACTCATTCTCTTCGATCTTATCTTTGATTGCTTTTTAAAACGTCTGTTTGTGCATCTTTCTTTTTCCCATGCTGGTCAACAACCAAGCACATATATCTTAAGTCTCTCTCTTTTTTGGGGAGAGCAGAAAGAACCAAGTGAAAAATGGTAATGTCAGAATTTGCACC
>Ga0157363_1000091_pt1 | contig 67639 bp, 65 predicted proteins | sample AttsexASBM1_FD_111477 | JGI IMG/M metagenome (GOLD analysis project Ga0157363, IMG submission 111477) | Fungus gardens microbial communities from leaf cutter ant in Ribeirão Preto, State of São Paulo, Brazil - Atta sexdens ASBM1 | ecosystem: Host-associated > Fungi > Mycelium > Unclassified ... | reverse complement strand
GTAATGTTAAGATTTTTTCAGCAATTTCTGGCTGAATAGTGTCCGTGTCGCTGTAAAGGTAAGCAACTGATGATTTATTTTGAATTAATGGTTGCGCTGTCTCGGTAAATCAGTAATATATGCCGCCGTTGCCGAGACAAACTTAAACAGTGTTTTTGGCAAGGAAAATCGGGTCGTTAGCTCAGTTGGTAGAGCAGTTGACTTTTAATCAATTGGTCGCAGGTTCGAATCCTGCACGACCCACCACTTAAGTGGGGACTGATTTTCCAGAATGATTTAAGATGGGTCGTTAGCTCAGTTGGTAGAGCAGTTGACTTTTAATCAATTGGTCGCAGGTTCGAATCCTGCACGACCCACCATCTTAATCATCCCTATTTAGGGTCGTTAGCTCAGTTGGTAGAGCAGTTGACTTTTAATCAATTGGTCGCAGGTTCGAATCCTGCACGACCCACCAAATCTAGTAAAAAAGCACCCTTCTGGGTGCTTTTTTCGTTTCCAGCTTCCAATAGCAAATCGTGCTGGATGAGAACCTGCAGCAGGTTCGAGTCGAACGCAGTGAGACAACGTTGCCCTAAGCAACGACCCGCAGGGCGAGCGCAGCGAGTCATCCTGCACGACCCACCAAATCTAGTAAAAAAGCATCCTCTGGGTGCTTTTTTCGTTTCTAGACTGCAATAGTGAATCGTTCAGGATGAGAACCTATAGCAGGTTCGAGTCGAACGCAGTGAGACAAGGTTGCCAGTGGTAACGACCCCAAAATTCTTACATAAGCCGACTATCTTGAAATAACCGCGCCAATAAATGCTGACGCGGTTTTTTTACCCCGATAAAAAAACTATTTTTGAGGGTCATGCTGCTCGGTAGGTAAATTCCCGATGAAAGGGAGTCTTATTTGTAGCGGTGAAACGTTAATTCCAAGATCCATACCCAATAAGTTGAACTCGATTCCTTCTTGTTCACCAATATTAAGGCCCAATAGACCGAGTAACGATAATTGCACCCCTTTCCCAGAAGGCGGACGTCCTATTGGATCGCTTAAAGAGCGATAATCCTTACCTATTGCATTGGCGGGCATATTGAGTTGTAGCGCCGGAACCTCACGTCCAATATGAGCAATAAAAGTATTACTATTCGGGCCTGGCCATGCATGATAAGTATGGGGATAAGGATAACTTCGTACAGCGGCTTCGAGACGCGGAATCATGGCTTCAGCGGACTCTCCTTGATGTTCTACCAAGATATGTGGACGAGCTCCATACCAATAGCCATCGGCAATAGCATAGTCTCTTCTTATCAGGTCGGTGCTACGCCAACCAATGACATCATAACGCGTATAGTGAGTCTCGCCACGACGCTTAACCACAAGCCAGGTATGCACGGCAAAGTGACCGCGCCAGCCATAGGTTTTAGCAGCCAAAACAGCGACTACAGCGCTATTTTTTATCGATGCGGGATCAGCTAATAGTCCTGCAGAATCTCGACGTGCAGCAGTCCAACTGTCTCCAGAGGCCGGACGCTCTGTCGCTAAGTCATGAAGGTAGCTGGCGAGTAGAGATAATAGCGCTATGATGACATAGGCGAGTAGGCATCGACGTAACATAATTATGATCACGCTCCCTTAAACGAATAGAGTTAATTAAAGTGTAGGAAGTCATACCGGAAACACAACTTAACTTGCAGTAGCTGAGCAAAATAGAGTAATTAAGAGACAAACCTTTAAGGTTAAGGTATGTTGTTTAGTATACTAAACATGAGGTGCGGCGATGAACTTTTTCAGTATCAATACGTTGTTAGTACATATACCTTTAGGTAAGCAAGGCTACGATTTGTCATGGATAGAAGCGGTTGGAACCTTGTGTGGCTTGCTTTGTATCTGGTTGGCGAGTAAAGAGAAAGTCATTAATTACCTCTTCGGGATTATTAACGTTCTATTATTTGCGGTGATTTTTTACCAGATTCAGCTTTATTCAAGCTTACTTCTGCAAATCTTTTTCCTAGTGGCTAATATTTATGGTTGGTACGCTTGGAGTAGACAAACCTCTTCACAGCAAGCAGAGCTACAAATACGTTGGTTGGGAACTCGGGCACGGGGTGTGTGGTTAGCTATCTCATTTGTCGCCATTGCAGTGATGACCATTTTTATCGATACCATTTTTGGCCACTTCGCCCGTTTCACAGTATTGCTGCTTAATTATTGTGGACTTCAGGCTCAACTACCGACACTACAACCCGATGCTTACCCATTTTGGGATGCCTGTATGACGGTATTATCTGTCGTGGCGATGATCTTCATGACCCGTAAATGGGTAGAAAACTGGATACTCTGGGTCGTGATCAACCTCATTAGTGTTGCAATATTCACTCTACAAGGGGTTTATGCCATGTCGATTGAATACCTGATTCTTACCTTTATTGCGATCAATGGTGTACGCCTCTGGGCAAGTAAAGCCTCGCAGAATGACGGTCCACACAGTTCCTAATTTCTTGAAGGAAAAAGTGGCAATAAGAGTTTGCAGTTTGACAGCGGCACGTTAGAGTATCGCAGGGACAACAGCACACTTATCGTGATGGAATAATAATGAGCTATAAAAACGACGATTTACGGATCACAGAAATTAAAGAACTTTTACCGCCAGTGGCACTGCTAGAGAAATTTCCTGCAACTGATCGTGCTGCTGAAACGGTGGCTCAAAGCCGTCAAGCTATTCAACAGGTCTTGCAGCAACAAGACGATAGATTACTTGTCGTTATCGGCCCTTGCTCGATTCATGATACGACTGCCGCAATGGAGTACGCTCAACGTCTATTAGCCTTACGCGATGAACTTAAAGGTGAGTTAGAAATCGTTATGCGTGTTTATTTTGAGAAACCACGTACGACTGTCGGCTGGAAAGGAATGATCAATGATCCCTACATGGATGGTAGTTTCGATATCAACGAAGGATTACGGTTAGGTCGTAAGTTACTCCTGGATATCAACGACCTTGGTATGCCGACTGCCGGTGAGTTCCTCGATATGATCACTCCCCAATATTTGGCTGATCTCATGAGCTGGGGGGCGATTGGCGCTCGTACCACTGAATCACAAGTTCACCGTGAGTTAGCCTCCGGTCTCTCTTGTCCGGTAGGTTTTAAAAATGGTACTGACGGTACCATTAAGGTCGCCATTGATGCTATTAATGCCGCTTCTGCTGGACACTGCTTCTTATCGGTAACGAAATATGGTCACTCAGCCATTGTCGAGACTGCAGGTAACAAAGATTGTCATATTATTCTTCGTGGTGGTAAAACGCCTAACTACAGTGCAGAAGATGTTGCTGCGGTGAAGGCTGGCCTGAGCCAAGCTGGATTATCTCCTCAAGTGATGATCGACTTTAGTCATGCTAACAGCTCCAAGCAATATCAAAAGCAGATGGAGGTTGCGACGGATGTTGCCGGACAGATCGCGCAGGGCGATAAGGCGATTATGGGCGTAATGATCGAAAGCCACTTAGTCGAAGGGAATCAAAGTTTAGAGAGCGGAAAGCCCCTAACTTATGGTCAAAGTGTTACGGATGCTTGCATTGGATGGCCTGCTACCGAGCAAGTATTAAAACAATTAGCCGAGGCAGTGCGAGCCCGTCGCCAAGCCTAAAAAAAGGCCGGATATTCCGGCCTTTTTAATTTATTTCGCTTTACCTTGGTTGGCGACCGCTGCGGCGCGTGTAGCCACTTCTTCGGCATCACCTAAATAGTAGCGTTTAAGGGGTTTAAAGTTCTCATCAAACTCATAAACCAATGGCACACCAGTTGGGATATTGAGTTCTAAAATCTCATCTTCAGAAAGCCCTTCAAGATACTTAACCATTGCGCGTAAAGAGTTACCGTGTGCAGCGATAATCACTTTCTCACCACTTTTGATACGTGGCAGGATGGTCTCATTCCAATAAGGAATGACGCGCTCGATAGTCGTCGCTAAACTTTCGGTGACAGGCAGCTCTTCAGCACTCAGTGAGGCATAGCGCGGATCATGGCCAGGAAAACGCTCGTCAGAACGCTCTAATTCTGGTGGTGTCACGGCAAAGCCACGACGCCACTGCTTAACTTGCTCGTCACCGTATTTCTCTGCGGTTTCCGCTTTGTTTAAACCTTGCAGCGCGCCATAGTGACGTTCGTTCAGACGCCAGCTTTTTTCAACGGGGAGCCAAGCTTGGTCAAGTTCGTCTAGCACAGACCATAATGTATGAATCGCACGTTTAAGAACAGAGGTGTAAGCGAAGTCAAAGGTGAACCCCTCTTCTTTAAGGAGTTTGCCCGCCGCTTGCGCTTCTCCACGTCCTTTTTCAGAAAGGTCAACGTCGTACCAACCGGTGAAACGGTTTTCTTGGTTCCACTGGCTTTCGCCGTGGCGGACCAGTACAAGCTTAGTTACTGCCATCGTAAAGCTCCTTCAATGATGAATTATTCACTGTAAAAATGGTTCTCACCGCAACAACTACTCCGACAAGAGACACTACTGTCACTACCATAGCGGAAAAGGACGCATCGCGTAAGTCTCTGAACGATTTAGCGACGACATTTTAACCACTGATAAAGTGGTAGCCGAAAGAAATTCGGCGAACTTCCCCTGCTGGTAACCAACAGCCAGCAGGAGGGGTATCATTGGCTGCATCAGGGCAATAGCCAGGCTCTAAGGCAATCCCTTGATAATTTCGATACTGCCCCTGCGGTGAGGGCGTACCATCAAGGTAGTTTCCGGTATAGAGTTGCAATGCGGGCTCGCTACTATAGAGATTCATCTGTAACTGACCATCGGCAGCGGTTAACGTGGCGACCGGTTGTGTAGTGTCTTGAGGATCCAATATAAAAGCATGATCATAACCCCCCGTTAACTGTTGAAAGCGGTCCGCTAAAAAATCTTGAGCGAGTGTTTTCGGCGAGCGAAAATCGAAGGCCGTTTCTACGACAGGTAAACAGGTGCCATCCGGGAGTCCATTAGCATCGACGGGCTGGAAATATGAACCCTGTAGGCTAAGGCTATGCGCCCGAATATCCCCTTGTTGCCCATCGAGATTAAAATAAGCATGGTTGGTTAATGATAACGGGGTGAGGGTATCCGTTTGAGCAATGAAACAGAAATCGAGACGATTATCGTCACTTAGCGTTATTGTTAATTCGATATCAAGATTACCGGGAAAACCTTGGTCGCCATCGGCAGAATGTAATTGGTAAACCAACGTATTTTCGGTCTGATTAACTTGTTGCCAGCGACGATGACTTAATCCTTCTGGCCCACCATGAAGTTGATGAGGACCTTGATTCGCGGTGAGCTGACAATCGATGAGAGACAAGTAAGCATTACGAATACGGTTTGCATAACGTCCCACTGTTGCCCCAAGATAGGCAGATTGCTGAAGATAACGTTCAGGTGAACCGCAGCTAAGAAGAGCCTCGCGTAAACGACCATCCGCTTGTGGAACCTGTGCACTCAACCATGTGGCGCCCCAGTCCATAAAACGTACGACCATGCCCTGTTTATTTCGCAATTCGGCGCAGTTGAAGGGCTGGCCATCGGGGGCAAGAGAGGTTGACGTTAACATGGGCTAGCTCCTTGTGTTGCGTGGCACAGATAATAAGTCTCTTTAATCCCTGTCGACGTAAAATAATGATCGGCCATGGCAGCTTTGACGGCGTCAACTTTATGTAAGGGGAGAAGTGCGACGACGCAACCACCGAAGCCGCCGCCAGTCATGCGTGCGCCGCCTTCCTCACCGATTGCTGTTTGTAGTAGCTCAACTAAACTATCGATCTGAGGCACCGTTATCGCGAAATCATCGCGCATAGAGTTATGGGATTCGGCCATTAACTGCCCCATTCGGGTTAAATCACCTCTGTTCAGTGCTTCCGTAGCCTCTAACGTCCGTTTATTTTCCGTGAGAATATGACGGACGCGTTTCGCAACGGTAGGTTCCATTTCTGCTTCGCGGGCATAAAACATTTCCAAGGTCACCTCGCGTAATGATTGCTGATCGAAAAAGGCCGCCCCTTGCTGGCATTGCTCGCGGCGTAGATTATATTCGCTGCCTACTAAGGTCCGTTTGAAATTGGAATTCACAATCAATACCGCAATATCATTTGGCATCGATACGGCTTTTGTTTCAAGCGATTGGCAATCGAGTAATAAAGCATGATTAGCCTGACCCATTGCCGAAATCATCTGATCCATAATGCCGCAATTACAGCCTACAAATTGGTTTTCCGCCGCTTGACCGTTGAGTGCGATCTCCACAGGGGTAATCGGCAGTTGCCATAAATGCTTAATCGCGGTTCCGATTGCTACTTCCAAGGAAGCGGAGGAGCTCAAGCCAGCACCTTGTGGGACATTACCACTGATCACCATATCCATTCCTTGAAACTGGTCAGTAATCTGGCGTAAATGTTTAACTACGCCACGCAGATAATTTGCCCACATCGCAGACGGGTGAAATTCGATTGGAGCGTCTAAAGAGAATTCGTCTAATTGGTCGTCGTAATCTGCGGCAATCACTCGCACTTGGTTATCTTGACGTTTAGCGCAGCTAATGACGGTTTGGTAATCTATGGCACAAGGCAGCACAAAACCTTGGTTATAATCGGTGTGTTCACCAATCAGATTAACGCGTCCCGGTGCTTGGAAAAAATCGGTTGGTGCATAACCAAAATAGTGGTGAAAACGCTGTTCACAACGTTGTTTAAGTTCAGTGATCATTGTGGAGTCTCTCGAAAATGGCGGTCACTCACAGATCGTAGGCGTTCCGCAGCTTGTTCAGGGGTGAGGTCGCGCTGGACTTCAGCTAACATCTCGTAGCCGACCATAAATTTACGCACGGTTGCAGAGCGTAGTAATGGGGGGTAAAAGTGGGCATGCAGTTGCCAGTGCGAGGAACCTTCCTCGGTAAAGGGTGCACCATGCCATCCCATCGAGTAGGGAAAAGAGCACTGGAACAGGTTATCGTAGCGGCTGGTTAACTGTTTTAAGGCAAGGGCAAGGTCGTCACGCTGTGCCATAGAGATTTCGGTTAAACGGGCCACTTTAGCCTTAGGTAATAACATGGTCTCGAAAGGCCAGACCGCCCACCAAGGAACGACAGCGATCCAATGTTCTGTTTCAACGACTAATCGCTCTTTTTGCTGCAGCTCTTTCTGAGCATAGTCCCATAACAGCGGACGCTGATGACGTTGATAATAGTCACGTTGCTGGCGATCTTCGGTTGCAATTTGGTTAGGTATAAAGCTATTTGCCCACACTTGGCCATGGGGATGCGGGTTTGAGCAGCCCATCGCCGCCCCTTTATTTTCGAAAACTTGTACCCAAGGGTAAGTTTTTCCCAACTCAGCCAGTTGCGCTTGCCAAACCTGAATCACTTGCTTAATTGATGAAAGGGGTAATTCAGGTAGCGTCTTACTGTGATCAGGAGAGAAGCAAATAACGCGGCTAATTCCGCGAGCACTTTCTAATTGAAAGAGTTCGTCCTCGCTTTCCGCCGAGGGGGGCGTATCAGGTAATAACGCCGAAAAATCGTTAGTAAAGACGAAAGGGGCATCGTAATCAGGATTGACTTCGCCGTTAATCCGCGTGTTTCTCGGGCAAAGATAACATTCTGGATCATGTTGCGGTAACTGTTGAGGACTTACTTTCTCCTCGGCACCTTGCCATGGCCGTTTTGCGCGATGGGGAGAAACTAATACCCATTCACCAGTGAGCGGGTTGAACCGACGATGAGGGTGGTCGAGGGGATCAAAGGTTTGCATAGTTATCTCGTCATGATTAAGCCGTAATGAATAAAGCCTAGCATGAATACGCGCCTATTTTTGTGATCGAGTAAGAATTTATGGAAACGTTTACACTAAATTTAATAGGCTATGGTACGGCTAAATTCAAGATCTTTATATTTTAATGTAAGCGTTTACATTCAGGTTCATAGTAATTAAACCGATTATTGGTTGACCAAGCAGCTCAGCTAAAAACTTACACACAAGAGATGAGTGACTTTATGAAGGGTAGAATCAGGGACAGTACAGATATGCTGGAACGCTAAACAGACTCGCTGACGTATCAGCTCAGTCAATGTTAATTACCGCAGATTTTTTGGACCTAACTTATTTCAGGTCCCCTGGTTATATTCCTACAAAGGCCCACTACTTGAGTAGTGGGGACACTAAGCTAAAGATTCTCTTGAATATAGTCATAACTCTGTTGCTTATTTGCGACGAAGCTTAAACGGTGAGTGATACACTGTGGGGCATCCTCAGCATGATGAGAGACAAAGAGTAGTTGAGTGCTGCCTTGTTCGATCAGCATTGAAACAAACTGTTTGATAAGCTGGCGATTCAGTGCATCTAAGCCTTGTAGAGGCTCATCGAGAATGAGAAGTCGTGGGTGTTTAACCAAGGCCCGAACAATCAACACTAATCGTTGTTGCCCCCATGAAAGGTCATGGAAGGGAAGGTTTGCTTGGTCCGCAGTAATACCGATCAAGGCTAACCACTCATCAGCCAGTGCCTGCTGGCGGTCGCCTGGAACCTGATAGAGGCCGATTGAATCGAAATAGCCAGAGAGGACAACGGTTCGCACTGAGGCGCTGACTCGGTACTCAAGATGTAGGCTGCTACTGACATAACCGATATGTTTCTTAATATCCCATAACGTCTCACCGCTACCTCGACGAATACCGAATAATGTCAGGTCATTACTGTAGCCTTGTGGATGGTCACCTGTGACTAAACTCAGCAGCGTCGATTTGCCTGCACCGTTCGGCCCCGTAATTTGCCAGTGTTCACCGGGATTCACTTGCCAAGTCAGGTTATCAATAATCACGTTGTCATCCCATGAAACATGGCCTGAAACTAAGCTTATTAATGGCGCAGAAGAGGGAGAGGATTGGGTGGTAGAAGGGGTATCGCTTTCAGGAAGTTGTACAGCGGATAGTTGTTCAAGATGCTGAAGTTGTGCCACAACATTATCCGCTAACACTTGTTCGCGCAGCGCTAAGGGTTGCAGATGACCATCGATCAGTAATCCTACTTGGTCAACGAAAGATGGGATGTCTTCGAAGCGATTTAGCACGAACACTAAGGTTAATCCTTGTCGCTGTAACGCTAATAAAAGTTGCTGCAGCGCTGCCCGGGACTCAACGTCCAGGCCATCAAAGGGCTCGTCAAGAATAAGGAGGTCAGGTTTCCCCATTAATGCTTGGCATAACAATGTCTTACGGGTTTCTCCCGTCGACAATACCTTAAAGGGGCGATCGAGTAAGGTTGCAATACCAAAGCGCTCAGCTAAGGCTTGACAACGTGCAGGTTCATGATAAGTCTCTTGGATGACATCACGTGTCAGTTTACCATCACTATTCTCTCCTTCGCTGAAGAGATCACTGTTATTACGTTGCCACTCTTGATTGACGAATGCCGAAAGTTGCTCAAAAGAGAGGCGAGTCGGAGAAGTAAACTGGTTTTCTATAGTCCCTTTAGCCTTGGTGAGTTCACCTTGTAATGCCAGAGCTAATGACGATTTACCACTGCCATTGGTACCGACTAGGGCAACACTTTCGCCTTCATTCAAATGGAACGAATCAATATGCAGTGACCAGTGTTCCCCGCGATGAAACGTACATTGCGAAATATGCAATATTTTCATATTCTGTTCCGTATTATGCATTTACTCTAGTTTTAGCGACCTGTTAAAGGCTTGTCAATCTTTGGGGGGTAGGTGGCTGTCAGTCAAAGGCACAAAAAGCGGTACCCACACTGCTTAAGTCTCGTTAAAATAAGGGTTTTAGATGCTGAGGGCTAAGACTATGCTGGAACTGCTGAAAAGTTTGCTGATGGCGATCATCATGGTACCTGTGCTGATGGCGATCATTTTGGGGTTAATTTGGGGATTAGGCGAGCTATTCAATTTAATCTCTGGAACCAAAAACGAAAAGAAATCAGCATAATACGATGCCTATGCCAGTAAGGCATAGGCAGAATTTTTATAAGAGCTTAGACTCAATAAACTGCGCGATTGAGGGGGCATCATTACTGCCGATCACAACTTGGCAGCGATCTTTTATTTCTTGTTTTGCTTCCTGCATGGCAACGCCTATCCCCGCAAGCTCTAACATACTCAAATCATTATTATTATCACCGAAGGCAACCACTTGCTCCATTGAGAGATTTTGCGCATTAACCCACTCAGCGAGTCTTTTTCCTTTACTATTTCCCCGCTTAGCAATATCAATTTGATCGGTCCACGACCATTCACAAACCACCTCTGCGCTTGCTTCTACTTGATGAGCGAAACTTTGCAGTTGTGATAAGTCGGCATGGGCTAAGGCAAATTTCCACAAAGGTTCTCCACTTTCAATGACCGCTCTTAAATCATCGACTTGACGAAATACCGGGCGTAATGCTGGTGGATAGTTTTCTGCCCAAGCTGTCATACGGATAACATGCGCAGTGGGTTGCTCGTAATACATGGCGTCACCCGCATAAAGTAATCCTTTGATATCAGCTTGGCGTAAAGCATCGATAACAATCTCAGTATCTTTTGCGGGCAGGGGATCACTATTTATCACTGAATTTGTCTGGTAATCGTAAGAGTAAGTACCATTACAGCAGATGACGGGGTCTGTCAGGGCTAAGGTCTGGTAAATAGGATGAATTGCGCTATGGTGGCGTCCTGTCACAATTAATACTCGATAGCCTGCTGCTTTTGCTCGAGTGAGTGCGTCAATCGACTCTGGAAGTACCTGTTTCTGACTGGTTAAGAGGGTTCCATCTAAATCTAATGCGATAACTCGATAATCCATAATAACGTCACCTAATTGTATGATGTCTAAAAAAAGTCTACACCCTAATTGAGCGAAGCAGCAAATCCCGCACAAAATCACTGTTACAATTATAGAATTGGTGCAAACTAGATCTAACAAAAGTTAAGGAGAGCGCATGAAACAAGTTATTTATACTGCTAGCCCAGAAAGTGAAGAGATCCATGTATGGCAACTGTCTGAACAGGGAGAACTGTCATTACTGCAAACGGTTAATGCACCTGGACAACCGCAGCCCTTGGCTATCAACCCTCGCCAGCAAGTTTTGTACGCAGGAGTAAAGCCTGATTTTCGTGTAGCAGCCTGGAAAATTGGTGAAACGGGATCACTTTCTTGGTTAGGCGAAGCTGCGCTGCCAGGAAGTGCGACCTACCTCGCTACGGACCGAGAGGGAGAGGCGCTCTATGTTGGTTATTATCATGATGGTTTCGTTAGTTACGGTAAGCTGGGTGCTGAAGGCGAACCTAGCTCGCCATCACAAGTTTTGAAAGGGTTAGACGGTTGTCACTCTGCCAATATCAATCTGGCGAATGACAAGCTTTATGTTCCCGCGTTAAAACAAGATCGAATTTGCGTCTACCCTCTGCGGGACGACAAAAGGTTAGATGATGCTAAGGTTTCGCAAATTGCGTCCGCGCCAGGGGCTGGCCCACGACATATGGCTTTTCATCCCCAAGGTCAATTTGCTTACATCATCAATGAACTCGATAGCACGGTGATGGTGATTGCTTTAGGTCAAGGTAACGACCAAGTCGTGCAGACTTTGCCGACTCAACCCGACGATTTCACGGGTACGCCATGGGCTGCTGATATTCATCTTACTCCGGATGGTAAGTTCCTCTATACCTGTGATCGTACCAGTAGTTTGCTGACTATCTTCGCAGTCTCTGCGCAAGGTGATTCATTAACCTTAGTAGGCTTCCACCCGACAGAAACCCAACCGCGTGGTTTCACTCTGGATAAAGCAGGGCAATTTTTAATCGCAACAGGCCAGAAATCTCACCATGTTGCGGTGTATCGTATTGACCCGCAAAGTGGAAAGTTAACTGATTTAGGCCGTTATGCGGCAGGTCAGGGACCAATGTGGGCAATCGCCCACACCCCTGAGTAAAGTAAAAAGTGCCACTTCTGTGGCACTTTTTTTGGCTGCTGACGATAAAGGCAGTTTAGCGCCAACTTAAGGGATTATTCACGACAATTACTGAAATAGTGCACCTTGATCAACCGCAGCCCTAATAGCTGCCATCAGTTGTCCAAGCTGCACTTCGGAGATGAGATAAGGGGGCATCAGGTAAATCAATTTACCAAAGGGCCTGATCCATACACCCGTTTCAACGAAGAACGCCTGAATTTCCGCCATCGCCACCGCGCGGTGACACTCCACCACCCCGATAGCGCCTAATACTCTGACATCTTTTACGTTAGGGTGATGGATTAAAGGGCCGAGGCCAGCGTTCAACTGCTCTGCTATGCTGTTAACCTGTTGTTGCCACGCACCTTCGCGTAAGATTTTTAAACTCTCTGTCGCCACCGCACAGGCGAGAGGATTGCCCATAAAGGTTGGGCCATGCATAAAACAACCCGCCGGGCTACGACTAATACCTTCAGCAACACGATCAGTCGTCAGCGTCGCCGCGAGCGTCATCGTTCCACCTGTCAGGCCTTTCCCTACACAGAGAATGTCTGGAGAAATATTGGCATGTTCACAGGCGAACATCTTCCCTGTCCGTCCAAAACCCGTGGCAATTTCATCAGCAATCAATAGCACATCATACTGGTCGCAGAGTTCCCGAACACGTTTAAGAAGTTGTGGATGGTAAAAACGCATCCCACCGGCGCCTTGGACGATAGGTTCCAGGATCACGGCAGCCAAGTTGTGGTGGTGTTCAGCAAAAGCGGCGCGGAGCGCATCGGCCTCGCTTTCAACCCATGTTTGGTCAAATGTACAGTGTGGAACCGGCACAAAGACGTGCTCTGGTAAGTAACCTCGCCACAGGGAGTGCATCGAATTTTCGGGATCACATACCGACATCGCTGCATAGGTATCACCGTGATAACCGCCACGTAACGTTAAAAATTTCTGTTTACTTTGCGAAGTACCACTCCAATATTGCACCGCCATTTTCATCGCGACTTCGACCGCAACCGATCCTGAATCGGCTAAAAAAACTTTTGTTAAACCGGCTGGTACTATCTCCAATAGCGCACGGCCTAGTGCTACCGCCGGGCCATGGGTTAAGCCTCCAAACATCACGTGAGACATTTTAGAAATTTGCTCGGTCATCGCTTGGTTTAATCGTGGATGGTTATAGCCATGAATAGCGGCCCACCACGAAGACATCCCCTCGACTAACTCTTGTCCGGTTTCAAGGGTGATGCAGCAGCCCTGAGCGGAGGCAACGGGATAGCATGGAAGGGGATCGAGCATCGAGGTGTAGGGATGCCAAAGATGATTACGATCGAATTCACTGTCTTCTGTCGGGAACATAATTGTTGTAAACTATTTCTGATAAATTTAGTTTACAAGTATAACCACAACAACCAGATGTTTAAAGTTATGGAGCAAGCCATGTCACAACGTTGGACACGTCAGCAAGTTACTGAACTGTTTGAGATGCCTTTTTTGGAACTGATGTTTAAGGCCCAGCAGATCCATCGTGAAAATTTCGATCCTGCCAAAGTGCAAGTCAGTACTTTACTCTCGATTAAAACGGGCGCATGTCCCGAGGATTGTAAATATTGCCCGCAAAGTGCACGATATAAGACCGGTTTAGAATCTGAAAAATTAATGGAAGTTGAAGAAGTCCTAACGTCTGCTCGCAAAGCTAAAGCCGCAGGTTCAGGGCGATTCTGTATGGGCGCAGCGTGGAAAAACCCACATGCGCGTGACATGCCTTACTTGAAAAAAATGGTCGAAGGCGTGAAGGCAATGGGCCTTGAGACCTGCATGACACTTGGGACGCTTTCTCCTGACCAGGCTGATGAGTTAGCCACCGCTGGATTAGATTATTACAACCACAATTTAGACACCTCACCTGAATTTTACGGCAACATTATTACCACGCGTAGTTATCAAGAACGTCTGGATACGCTGTCGCATGTCCGTGGGGCGGGTATTAAGGTCTGTTCGGGTGGGATTGTTGGGTTAGGTGAGACTATTGGCGATCGTGCTGGACTTTTGATGCAGTTAGCGAATCTTCCTACTCCTCCAGAAAGTGTTCCCGTCAATATGTTAGTCAAAGTGAAGGGAACGCCACTGGCTGATAACGATGACGTCGATCCCTTCGATTTTATCCGTACCATCGCCGTTGCACGGATATTAATGCCAACTTCCTATGTGCGGCTTTCTGCCGGGCGTGAGCAGATGAGTGAACAAACTCAGGCGATGTGTTTCATGGCGGGGGCGAACTCAATTTTCTACGGTTGTAAATTACTGACCACAGAAAACCCAGAAGAAGATAGCGATGTACAACTCTTCCGTAAGCTTGGATTAAAACCAGCGCATGCTCATACGGAATTAGGGGTGGAGTCTGAATCTGAAATGCTGCATCAGCAGATTACCAATGCGGATACATCACTCTTTTATAACGCGGCCGTCTAATGTCTTGGCAACAACGTATCGAAAGCGCTTTACACCAACGCCAGCAGCAAGGATTGCTGCGGCGGCGGTTAGCGGTCACGGTTGCCCCGCAGGCCAACCTTACTCATAACGGTCAACACTTCACCCATTTTTCCAGTAATGACTATTTAGGACTAAGCCATCATCCTGCAGTGATTGATGCCTGGTGTAAAGGGGCGCAGCAGTGGGGGACGGGCGCAGGAGCTTCAGGGCATGTTACCGGGTACTCACCTTGCCATCAACAGCTTGAGCACACGCTAGCCGAGTGGCTAGGCTTTCCACAAGCTATACTCTTTAGCTCAGGGTTCGCGGCAAACCAAGCGTTAATTTTCGCTCTTGCCGAATCCAGTGATACGCTTATCGCTGATAAACTAATGCATGCTTCGTTACAGGAAGCGGCGGCGCTATCTCCAGCCCGTTATCGCCGTTTTCCTCATAACTCGTTAGATGGCCTTGCGCGGCAATTAGGGGCGACCGATACGCAGAATCGGCTAGTGATTACCGAAGGCGTTTTCAGCATGGATGGCGATCAAGCTCCCTTAGCTGCGATCAGTGAAATGTGTCGCGAACACCAAGCCTGGTTAATGGTCGATGATGCTCATGGTATTGGGGTGTTGGGTGACGAAGGACGTGGCAGTTGCGCACAGCAGCAGGTTAAACCCGATATACTGGTGGTGACCTTCGGTAAAGCCCTTGGAGTGAGTGGTGCAGCCATTCTCTGTTCGGAAGCGGTGGCGGCGTACTTGGAACAGTCTGCTCGTCATCTCATTTATAGCACAGCATTGCCTGCGGCGCAGGCCGCTGCCGTCATGGCAAGCATTGAAATACTTCGTCAGCAACCAGAATACCGAGTAAAACTCGCCCAAAACATTAGCGATTTTCGTAACTTATGTAAGCAGAAAGGGATAACGCTGACCGATTCAATGACCGCGATTCAGCCAGTGATTATCGGTGATAACCATCGAGCTCTGGAGGTAGCCCAAAGCCTTCAATCCGCGGGGCATTGGGTGCAAGCGATTCGTCCACCAACGGTACCCGTGGGGAGCGCTCGTCTAAGAATTACCCTGAGTGCCGCACACAGTACCGATCAGATTACCCGTTTGGTTGAGGCCTTGCATCGTGTCCTCTAATTCCTGTATTCAAGTCGATAAAAAGGCGCTCGCGCGAGCATTTGGCCGCGCCGCGAAACAGTATGACCACTTCGCCGCTTTTCAACGTACTGTCGGCGAGCAATTGATGGCGCACTGCGACTGGCATACCCCTGGTTTGTTGGTGGATGCTGGAGCGGGTTCAGGTTGGTTCAGTCGTTATTTTCGCGAGCAAGGTCACTGTGTGACGGCCTTCGATCTTTCCCGCGGAATGCTTCAACAGGCAGCGCAGCAACACTCGGCTGATCACTATGTATGTGGTGATCTTGAGGCTTTCCCCTTTCATTCGCAAAGTGTGGATTACTTATGGAGTAACCTCGCGATACAGTGGTGCAGCGATTTCCAACAAACCCTGCAGCAGTTGCAACGCTCACTGACTGCCGAAGGTAAACTTGCCGTCTCGACCTTAGCTGCTGGCTCTTTACCAGAAATTGAACAGGTTTGGCAGCAGATGGGGCGCTCAGCACCGATCAATCGTTGGTCCAGTGCGGAATCACTGCTTAACGCTGCCGAGTCTCTAGGCCTTTGTGCTTGGCAAGCGCCTATCGTCTGTCATTTTTCCTCGCCCCTCGATGCCCTCTGGTCGTTAAAAGGTATCGGTGCATCACACTTGCATGCTGGTCGCCAGTCAGGGCTTGGCGGACGTGAATTCTTCACCCAGCTGGCTGAACACTGGCCGCGAGACGATAAAGGTTACCGTCTCACCTATCACATCGTTTTTGGAGTTACCCGATGAGTCACACTTATTTCTTAACCGGAACCGATACGGATGTTGGCAAAACCCTCGTCTCGGCGGCACTCCTGCAAGCTGCGGGACGCGCGGGGTATACCACCGCAGGTTATAAACCTGTTGCATCAGGCTCTGAATGGACCCCAGAGGGGTTACGCAATCGTGATGCGTTGATTTTACAACGGTACAGTAATGTTGACTTGCCTTATGCTTTGGTAAACCCCTTAACCTTTGAACAACCGACTTCCCCGCATATCGCGAGCCAGCGAGAAGGCCAATCGATTAGCTTTCCGCAACTTGATGAGGGCTTAACTGCATTACAAGCTCAGGCGGATTGGGTACTGGTGGAAGGCGCAGGAGGGTGGTTTACTCCGTTATCTGCAGAGCAACATTACGGGGAATGGGTGATTGCGCAACAACTGCCGGTGATTTTAGTGGTGGGAATGAAATTAGGCTGCATAAATCACGCATTGTTAACGCAAGCCGCTATTCAGCAAACTGGGCTGAGGTTAGTCGGCTGGGTAGCGAATAGTCTGAGTGCGGAACCGCATGAATATGATGCCTATCGCGATTATCTAACGGCTCAGATTAAGGCGCCTTTACTGGGTGAAATCCCGTTCCTAAGCGATGCGAATCAATTGGATAACATTGGCCACTATCTTACATTACCCGCGTCAATGCCTTAGTACTCCACTCCACCGCGCCGCTGAAGCGCATTAAATCGGCGGCCGTCCCTGACATAATACTTCGACCATGATGAAGCAGGGTAAAGTTGTCGGCAACCCGTTTCACAAAGCCCAAATTCTTGTCCATCAGTAACACGCTAATATTATGCTCCTTAGTCAGCGCGGTGATGATTGCTACAAGATGATCGGCTTCTTCGGCCGCCAATCCTTCAGAAGGTTCATCCAGTAAAATTAACTTAGGATGGGTGATCACGGCTCGGGCTAGCGCCAATTGATATTGTAAGCCTTTTGCTAGTGTCCCGCTACGTTGATGGCGCTCGGCGAGAAGGGCAGGGAAAAGCTCACTGATTATCGGTGGTAAAGTGATAGGTAAGCTTCTTGTATAAACAGCTTTTAAGGCAATCAATAAATTTTCCTCAACACTAAGTTGTGAAAATATCGGACTCCCTTGTGGAACATAAGTAATGCCCAATTGCGAGCGGTGCTGACTGGGAAGCGATATTAAACTGCAAGGAAGTGAGTTTTGGGGGTGCCACGTCATTTCACCACTCATGATGGGCAGAAATCCCAGAATACAATGGAATAGGGTTGTCTTACCGGTACCTTGTTGTCCAATAATGGCAGAGCAACTATTTTGACTCACTTCAAGATTGATATCCCAGAGCGTATGCTGGTCGTCGTAGGCTTGATTGATTTCTCGTAATTGAAGCATGGTGTCCTCTCCCAATCCATTAGCAAGCTATGTAATAAAGTTGTTAAGCAAAAAACGCGCCAGTTTTTATAACGCTTAGCATCATGGTTGTGCGAAGTGGATGTAGGTCAAGGACGTAGAAGGTGTGCTTAATTGGTGCATAACGACTCATTTCATGGCAATTATTTCTCACAATAACTATTGACTTTCTGCGTTCAATTAAGAGTTTTTGAATTTTTAATTGCGAATTTATCAAAGTGAAAAAGTGCCATCATTGAAAAAAAATTTTTTTTATCGGGTTGTCATCTTTCTGAAAAATTATACACAGCCCACGGTTACTGGGCTGTCAGCAGTTATCCACCATTCCTGTGGATAACCATGTGTATTACCCTCTGAAAACAGGGGCTAGCCACTGAATAATGCGGCTTGGCATTGGAGTGGTTGTAAACTACACTTATTTTTATATAAATTTAAAATCAATATGTTACGCAAAAGCAATAGTGCGATGAGCTGGTGATGAACCGCGCCGCGAACTTAATGACAAATGCTTGACAAAAATAAATTAGCCAAAGCAGACGGTGGATAACCTAAAAAAAGATTGACTGGCTGACTTTTATTCAGCTGCAGATAATCATAGCGATAATAGTGCTAACGAGCTGGACATCCATCCAGTAAAATCTGTACTTCTGAGAGCTAAGTAGTAAAATTACCCTTCATCCTGATACTGACTAACCGGAACCAATGATTATGAGTAAAGTTTTTACCTTACACTCGGAATTTAAGCCTTCTGGTGATCAGCCTGAAGCGATAAAAAAATTAGAAGAAGGGCTAGATGATGGTTTAGCTCATCAAACCTTACTTGGCGTAACGGGGTCCGGGAAAACCTTTACTATCGCTAATGTTATTGCCGATTCAAACCGTCCAACGATGATAATGGCACCGAATAAAACCTTGGCGGCGCAACTGTACGGCGAAATGAAAGCTTTTTTCCCTGAAAATGCGGTCGAGTATTTCGTGTCTTACTACGATTACTACCAGCCTGAGGCTTATGTACCCAGCTCAGACACCTTTATCGAGAAAGATGCTTCAGTCAATGAACATATTGAGCAGATGCGTCTCTCCGCGACCAAAGCTCTACTTGAACGCAAAGATGTCATTGTCGTTGCCTCGGTCTCTGCTATTTATGGACTTGGTGATCCCGACGCTTATCTAAAAATGATGCTGCATCTCACTCGCGGTATGATTATTGATCAACGTAGCATTTTGCGTCGACTGTCAGAATTGCAATACACGCGCAACGATCAAGCTTTTCAACGTGCCACCTTCCGTGTGCGCGGCGATGTCATTGATATCTTCCCCGCAGAGTCAGACGATTTGGCGCTGCGCGTCGAATTATTCGATGAAGAGGTTGAAAGGCTCTCTCTTTTCGATCCCCTAACAGGGCAAATAGAGCAATCAGTGGCACGCTTCACTATCTATCCTAAAACACACTATGTCACCCCGCGTGAACGAATACTGCAAGCGATGGAAGAGATCAAAGTTGAGTTAGCCGATCGCAAGAAAGTGCTATTAGAGAACAACAAGTTACTTGAAGAGCAGCGGATCACGCAACGTACGCAATTTGATCTGGAAATGATGAATGAATTGGGTTACTGCTCGGGTATTGAAAACTATTCTCGTTATCTCTCTGGGCGGGGACCGGGTCAAGCTCCGCCAACCTTATTCGATTATCTTCCTGCGGATGGGTTATTGGTGGTAGACGAATCGCACGTGACCATCCCGCAAATTGGCGGAATGTATAAAGGCGACCGTGCCCGTAAAGAAAACCTTGTTGAATATGGCTTCCGATTACCCTCAGCGTTAGACAACCGCCCGATGAAGTTTGAAGAATTCGAAGCCTTGGCGCCGCAAACCATTTACGTCTCAGCAACGCCTGGTAAATACGAGTTAGAAAAATCAGGTGATGAAGTCATTGATCAAGTGGTTCGTCCAACAGGGCTGTTGGACCCGATATTAGAAATTAGGCCGGTCGCAACACAGGTCGATGATCTCCTCTCGGAAATTCGTCAACGTGTCGAAATTAACGAAAGGGTGCTAGTCACCGTACTGACTAAACGTATGGCAGAGGACCTGACCGAGTATCTCGAAGAACATGGTGAGAAGGTCCGCTATCTGCACTCAGATATTGATACAGTCGAACGTATGGAAATCATTCGTGACCTACGCTTGGGGAAATTTGATGTATTAGTAGGCATCAACTTACTCCGAGAAGGCCTCGATATGCCAGAAGTTTCATTAGTGGCGATTTTAGATGCGGATAAAGAAGGATTTCTCCGCTCCGACAGGTCGTTGATTCAGACTATAGGACGGGCGGCTCGCAACGTGAGCGGCAAAGCTATCCTCTATGCGGATAAAATCACGCCATCTATGGCTCGTGCGATAGAAGAGACTGAGCGTCGTCGTGAGAAGCAAGAAGCTTGGAATAAAGAGCATGGTATTACGCCAACCAAGTTGAATAAGAAAATTACGGATATTCTTGAGATTGGCGGTGCGTCTGTTTCTGGTAAAAAACCCAGCCCATCGAAGGGCGATATTGAGTTGAAAGCAGCGGAAACTGCTGCAGAATATTCATTAATGACCGCGCCAGAGTTACAGAAGAAAATTTCGGAATATGAGCGGACGATGCAGAAACATGCACAAAACCTCGAGTTCGAAGAGGCGGCTCGTTTACGTGATGAATTACATCAACTTCGCGATCTATTACTTATTGCTATGTAATAAAATGCCTGCAGCATGTCATGCTTAGTGTAGCGTGCTGCAGTGATCTTAATGTAAAGCTTGGAAGGCATCTTCTAAAGCTTGGCGAAGAAGTTGCCGGTCATGGCGGTATCCTACGTCGCTGGCATCCAGCGGGCGCTGGAGACGTAATCGCTGTGTAATACCGCTAGTATCTGCTGTGGGACCTAAAATAACCCCATCAATGACCCGACGGCCAATAGCGCTCTCAATTAACGTCAGCTTTTCAGCCACTAATAGATGTCCTGCGGGACTGAGCTCAGTGCCTAAATTATCGACGAATAACATTTTGGCTTGAGTCCGACGCAGCGCTTGGCTGAGTTCTTTAACCAAAATGACCGGCATGATACTGGTATAGAAACTACCAGGCCCCATAATAACCAAGTCTGCATCCATAATAGCTTCTATGGCTTCTCTTGTTGCTTTGACTGGGACAGATAGGTCTAAACTACTCGGCCACTCTTTCATGGCATCGATCTCGGTTTCCCCATGAATCAAGGTACCGCGAGCATCGGTGGCAACCAGGTCGACCGGTTGTTCTGACATCGGGATGAGGAAAGCATCGACCTTTAATACATTTCGAATAAGATTGATGGCCTCCAGCGGGCGTACACTCAAATTATCCAGGGCCCGCAGCATTAAATTCCCTAGATTATGTCCTGCTAATTCACCTTGTCCCGAGAAACGGTATTCGAACATAGCAGAGGCGACACTGGGCTGCGTAATGAGCTGATTCAAGCAGTTACGCGTATCACCCCACGCAATCCCTCCCTCTGAACGACGGATACGACCCGTTGAGCCGCCATTATCGGTAGTGGTAACAATACCGGTGAGGCGCGAACCAAGAGATGAGAGCGAGGACATTACGCGTCCTAAGCCATGACCACCGCCAATGGCGACGACTCGGTCCAGATCTGCTAGGGTTCGGTTCATTAGGGCATCATCCTTAAAGGTGTGAGTTCTTCGGCCATTACAGTTGGGTATTATCTTATGTTCTCAATATATTGCCTATGAGAAATTAAAATTTTGAGAGAATTTCTGGACTAAACATGACACCTATTCCTATTCGAGCTAGGATGAAGTAATAACTTCTCCAATTAATTTTTAGTGTGACTTTTTGGTGGAGGCCTATTTTCTTGTATCACTTTTGACGAGGTACTTATTTGTCCGCCTTGACCGATACCTTTCAACGCAAATTTTACTACTTACGGCTATCGGTCACAGATATCTGTAATTTTCGTTGCACCTATTGTTTACCTGATGGTTATCGCCCCCAAAAAGATAAAGAGGCTTTCCTATCTATCGACGAAATCACTCGGGTGGCTCAAGCCTTCGGTGAATTAGGGACGACGAAAATACGCTTAACAGGCGGTGAACCCTCAATGCGCCGTGATTTCAGCGATATCATTGCAGCCATTCATCAGCAACCTGCAATACAACAGATTGCCATGACAACTAATGGTTACCGCTTAGCGAAAGAGGCAGCAAACTGGCGAGCGGCAGGGTTAACTGCGGTTAACGTCAGTCTCGATAGCCTAGATGCGCGCCAGTTCTATCAAATTACTGGTCAGAATAAATTCACTGAGGTCATGGCTGGAATCGATGCCAGTCTGGAAGCGGGATTCCCGGTAGTTAAAATAAATGTTGTATTGATGAAACACTTAACCCAACAGCTTCCCGAATTCCTCGCGTGGATTAAGTACCGGCCTCTTCAGCTCCGCTTTATCGAGTTAATGGAAACGGGTGAGGGGAGTCAACACTTCACTAAGCATCATCTATCCGGTGAACATTTGCGTCGCCAATTAGTGGAACAAGGTTGGCAAGTAATTGCCCGATCGCCAGAAGCAGGACCAGCCCAAATTTTTAGTCACCCCGATTATCAAGGCCAAATTGGTTTGATTATGCCTTATGATAAAGTTTTTTGTGATAGTTGTAATCGGCTCCGGGTCTCGGCTGTCGGTAAACTACATTTGTGTTTATTTGGTGATCAAGGTATTGAACTACGCGATTTATTGCAGGCTGACAGTCAACAATCGTTGCTAGCAGCACGAATTCAGTCGAGCTTACTACAAAAGAAACAGACACATTTTCTCCATCAAGGGATGACAGGCATGGCACGTAATCTCTCTTATATAGGTGGTTAAGGCGAGGAGCTGAAATGGAAAATCCACAAGGGAACACATCTTCTCTGAACGTTGCTGTGTTAACAATCTCGAACCATCGTAATGATAAAAATGATACCTCTGGCGATTACTTACAACAGGCAGTGGAAGGTGCCGGTCATCACGTTGTTGAGCGAACCATTTGTCCTGACAACCGTTATGCTATTCGAGCCATAGTCTCACAAGCGATTGCCAGTCAACATATTCAAGTCGTACTCATTAATGGAGGGACGGGGTTTCATGAACAAAACGCCACGCCCGAGGCGATAATCCCGTTATTCGATAAGGAAATTACTGGCTTTGGCGAGCTCTTTAGAATGTTCTCCTTTGAACAGATCCAGCAGGCAACATTGCAATCTCGTGCGGTGGCTGGCTTAGCTAACCATACGGTGATTTTTGCGTTTCCTGGGTCCACTTCAGCCTGTGAATTGGCATGGGAGCAGATCATTGAGGCGCAACTCGATATCAACACCAAACCTTGTAATTTCGTCTCACAACTTAAGAAAATCGCGAAATGAAGCAATTATCTCACCTCAATCATGCGGGGGAGGCGAATATGGTGGATGTTAGCGATAAAGCGCTCACATCCCGTCACGCCCGCGCTGAAGCCTATCTCTCATTAGATAAACTTACGCTGCAATTGATTACTGAAGGCAAGCATCCTAAAGGGGATGTCTTTGCTGTGGCACGTATCGCGGGAATTCAGGCGGCGAAAAAGACGTGGGATCTCATCCCATTATGCCATCCCTTGATGCTCACTAAAGTTGAAGTACTGTTAACCCCTCAATGGGACCCCTGTCGTATCCATATCCAAACTTTTTGCAAGTTGAGTGGCCAAACTGGCGTAGAGATGGAAGCGCTGACAGCGGCATCGGTATCAGCATTGACCTTATATGATATGTGCAAGGCCGTACAGAAAGACATGGTGATTGAATGTATTCGGCTGGTGGAAAAGCAGGGGGGGAAATCCGGTGACTATCAGAGAAGTTGGGATGATTAACGTCCTTTTTTTCGCGCAGACGCGTGAACTGGTTGAGTGTGAAAAGCTTACGCTACCGGCTAATTTCGATAATGTTGAACAATTGCGCGCCGCCCTAATTCAACGCGGTAAACGCTGGCAGTTAGCACTGGCCGATGGACGATTACTGGTTGCAGTAAACCAAGAGATTTGCGATTTTTCACATCCTCTAGAGTCAGGTGATGAAGTCGCATTTTTTCCACCGGTGACGGGAGGGTAACGATGCATGCGTTAACCCGTATTGAGATCGCTACCGCTCCATTTTCTATTGATTATGAGTATCGACTTGCCGCTAGCCAATATCAAGATGGCGCTATCGTCTCTTTTGTGGGCAAAGTACGTGATCTGAACCAAGGCCACGCAGTGAATCAACTGACCTTAGAGCATTATCCAGGGATGACTGAGCGGGTGTTAAAAGGCCTGGCGGATCAAGCTAGAGAGCGCTTTGCAGTAAATAACATCACTATCATTCACCGCGTCGGGACCTTCGCCTTAGGAGAAGACATTGTATTGGTGATGGTGAGCGCAGTTCACCGCCATGCGGCCTTTCTCGCAACAGAATTTATTATGGACTTACTGAAAAGCCAAGCCCCTTTTTGGAAACGTGAAAAGACAGAAGCGGGGGAGAGGTGGTTATCTCCCTCAGTGCAAGACAGTACCGCTGCTGAAAAATGGACAAATAAGGAATTATAAGTGTGACTCGATCGACTATTCTTAAGATGACTACGTCGAGTGTTTTAGCGTTACTGCTCGCAAGCTGTGCATCAGAAAAACCTAAAGCTCCGGTACGACCAAAAGTTAGCGTAACGACTCAAGTTAAACAGCTACTACCGAGCTATGTCACGAATAAAAATCAGTGGTCAGAAGATATCTACCAAGCGTTTTTACACCAACAGCTCGATGCCGATGTCTCGAATCTGTGTGCAGTCATTGCTGTGGCAGGCCAAGAGACTAATTTTAATGCCAACGCGCCGGTGAAAGGACTACCGCAGATTGCTTGGCAGGAGATTTATCGTCGAGCTGGGTCGCTGCATATCCCGGAATTCGTCGTACGCACTGCATTGAAAATTCCCTCGACTACTGGCAAAAGCTACACTGAGCGGTTAGATACAGTACGCAGTGAACGTGAACTAAGCGATATTTTTGACGACTTAATAGATTCCGTCCCGCTAGGCCAGCGGTTATTTGGTCGCTTCAACCCCATCCACACAGGGGGACCGATGCAGGTAAGTATCGCCTTTGCAGAACAGCATGCAGAGAATTATCCCTATAAAGTCGACAAAACTATTCGCAAAGAAGTTCTCACCCAACGCGGTGGTATCTACTTTGGTACGCTGCATCTGCTTGGCTATCCTACCCATTATTCAGTGCCTTTATACCGTTTTGCCGACTATAATGCAGGATGGTATGCCAGTCGTAATGCTGCCTTCCAAGCCGCAGTCTCCTATTTGAGCGGACAAAAATTGGCGTTAGATGGCGATTTAATTCAATATCAGAGTGATGCACCGAGCCGTACCGAGTTGGCGATTAGGTCGATTCGCTCTACACTGCAACTGAGTGATTCAGCGATTCACCAGCAGTTGTCACAAGGTGAATCACTGGAATTTGAACAAAGCCAGCTGTGGAAAAGGGTCTTTTCTGCAGCCGATAAAAAACGGGGACAGGCTTGGCCACACGAGCGATTACCGGGGATCACGTTAGAAAGCCCTAAAATTTCTCGTAATTTGACTACCGCGTGGTTTGCACAACGTGTAAACCAACGTTATCAACACTGTTTACTTCAAGCTAGGGAGGAGTAATGGAAAATTATCAACGTCCTTCGTCGTTAGGACACACCTCGTCGGGCAGTCGCGTGCAAGCGTACATGACCCAAGTTTATGGTTGGATGACCACTGGCCTGCTATTAACGGCATTTGTCAGTTGGTTTGCCGCAAGAACGCCCGCAGTAATGGAAGCGATCTTCTCCAGTCGTATTACCTTCTTTGGGTTAATCATTGCGCAGCTTGCGGTAGTCTTCGTACTGTCAGGCATGGTGCATAAGATGAGTGCGGCTCTGGCCACCGGCCTCTTTATGCTGTATTCAGTATTAACTGGCTTAACGATGGCCAGTATCTTTCTCGCCTTCACTTATTCCTCTATTGCCAGTACCTTTGTGGTGACAGCGGCGATGTTTGGTGCGATGACCGTCTATGGTGCGGTAACTAAACGAGACCTCAGCAAGTTGGGCAGCTTACTGTTTATGGCATTGATCGGTATATTAATCGCTTCATTGGTCAATTATTGGCTTAAAAGTACCGCTCTGATGTGGGCGATTACCTATATCGGTGTGGTAGTTTTCGTTGGCTTAACGGCTTACGATACCCAAAAATTACGTCAATTGGGTGAGAATATTGATGCTTCTGATAAGGCGAATTTCCGTCGTTATAGTATCGTTGGTGCACTCACCCTATACTTAGATTTCATCAACCTTTTCATGATGTTACTAAGGATTTTTGGTGACAGACGTTAGTTAAACAGCAGAAGATCGTGAATAGAGGGGATTTTCCCCTCTTTTTTTTGTGTAAAAAAACAGCAGATATTTCTTAAGTTCGAATAACTGAAAAGCTAAGGTTTATTTTAACTTATTGTTTATAGTGTATTTTTATAAAAAACAATAGCTTTCTGGGTGTTTTTTGATCGACGTAAAGTGTTTTACTATATTATTCTGATTAATCTGTCTATCAGGCTTTTTTGTAGTATTTCATACTGATTAATCTCTGGCTTTAAAACAAAATATGATATTTCTCCTCATTTGTGGCAGACTGAGGCCGTCTTCTTAAGGAATTATCTGAAGAAACATCGGTCTTATCACAATTGCAGTATTGAGTTGTGGTCAGCCGATTTATTTCGATTACTCTCGGAAGACAATTACTGGCGTTTGGGTGTTTTGCTCTACCGCGAGTATTACTAGGAGATAACTATGAAATGGTCTAACCGTGTTCAGATTGTCACTGGGCAAACGTGTTTTCATATCGCGATGCATTTAACCATCGTGGCTTCATTAGTTTGGGGTTTTAAACACAAGTTGTTAATTGAAGTCAGTGCCGGATTGGTCGCAAGTTATGTCGTTTTGCTGGTCGCTATGTTGATTACGCAAAATGTCTCGCGCTTACGCGCAGTGGGAGATTATTTAGAAGAAGCCTCCACCACTTACTATTTTGGTGCGGCGATGTTGTCACTCTTCTTGTTCTCTCGTGTATTGCACAATCCGCTACTGATTTGTGGATTAGGTGTGGCGATGCTCATCGGCCCCGCACTTTTCTCATTGTTCGCCAAAGGTTCTGGCCAGCAAGTTGAGAAAAAACGCAGCTAATACCTTCAAGGCCAGTCATTCGACTGGCCTTTTTAACATCCTCGCAGTCCTGCATAAAGTCTGATACACTTCCGGCACTTATCGCATTGTAGTTTGCGTTGAACTCTCTCAATTTAGTGACACTGTCCCCCCTGAAAACTGCACCGTGAATAGACGGTCAGGGCGTCTCTGGAGCAATACCCCATGACTTTCGATTCACTCGGTTTACAAGCCGAGATTTTGCGTGCTGTTAACGAACAGGGCTATACCACCCCTACGCCAATCCAACAACAAGCGATCCCTATCGTTTTAGCGGGGGATGACTTATTAGCCAGTGCACAAACTGGTACGGGTAAAACCGCTGGGTTTACCTTGCCACTGTTACACCGTCTTGCCGCAAACGAAAAGCCTATTAATGGCCGCAGACCTGTACGAGCGCTAATTTTAACCCCGACTCGTGAACTGGCCGCGCAAGTTGGTGAGAACGTTCAAAGTTACAGCCGTTATCTCAAATTACGGTCGCTGGTCGTATTCGGTGGCGTCAGTATTAATCCACAAATGATGAAATTACGCGGTGGTGTTGACGTACTGGTCGCCACACCAGGGCGATTACTGGATCTCGTGCAGCAAAATGCAGTGCAATTATCGAATATCGAAATTTTAGTGCTGGATGAAGCCGACCGCATGTTAGATATGGGCTTTATCCATGATATCCGTCGTATCCTAGCTAAATTACCGGCTCGTCGTCAGAACTTACTCTTTTCGGCGACTTTTTCAGATGAAATCAAAGCGCTAGCTGAAAAATTATTAAACCGCCCCAAATTAGTCGAAGTGGCTCGTCGTAATACTGCTTCCGAACAAGTTTCTCAACAGGTACATTTTGTTGATAAAAAGCGTAAACGTGAATTGCTGTCTTATCTGATCGGTAAGGAAAATTGGCAGCAGGTATTAGTTTTCACTCGTACCAAGCACGGTGCTAACCACCTTGCAGAGCAACTCAATAAAGATGGGATTACGGCAGCTGCGATTCACGGTAACAAAAGCCAAGGTGCACGTACGCGCGCGCTCGAGCATTTTAAAACCGGTGAAGTACGGGTATTAGTCGCGACGGATATTGCCGCACGTGGTATCGATATTGAGGAGCTTCCTCACGTCGTCAATTACGAGTTGCCTAATGTGGCGGAAGATTATGTGCACCGTATCGGTCGTACCGGTCGTGCAGCGGCCAGTGGTTCGGCACTGTCACTGGTCTGTGTTGATGAACACAAGTTACTTCGTGACATTGAAAAGCTATTGAAAAAAGAGATCCCTCGTCTGGCTATTCCAGGCTACGAGCCAGATCCATCCATTAAAGCAGAGCCGATTCAAAACGGACGTCAAGGCGGACGTGGTGCCGGTCGTGGTGGACGCTCTGATCATAATGGTTCGCGCGGGCAGGGCCGTCCTCAAGGACAAAATAGCCCACGTCCTCGTACACGCAATGGCGCTTCTGCGTCAACCAAGCCTGCCGCGAAGAAACCGCAGGGTAATCGTTAGTTCTATGCGTGTATTGTTAGCACCAATGGAAGGTGTGCTGGATGCCTTAGTCAGGGAACTCCTGACTAAGGTCAACGACTACGATCTCTGTGTCACGGAGTTTTTACGTGTCGTTGACCAGTTATTACCCAAAAAATCGTTTTATCGTTTATGTCCAGAATTAGCACATCAGAGCCGTACGCCAACCGGGACCTTAGTTAGGATCCAGTTGCTAGGTCAACACCCACAGTGGTTAGCTGAAAATGCCTATCGCGCAGTAGAGTTAGGATCTTGGGGCGTTGATCTAAATTGTGGTTGCCCTTCTAAAACCGTTAATGGAAGTGGCGGTGGAGCCTCGTTATTAAAAGATCCTGAACTCATTTATCATGCAGCGAAAGCGATGCGTCAAGCCGTGCCTGCGGCAGTGCCTGTGACCGTTAAAGTTCGCTTAGGCTGGGACTCCATCCATCACAGTAATGAGATTGCTGATGCGGTAGAGCAGGCTGGTGCCACGGAAATCGTCATTCATGGACGCACGAAACAGGATGGCTACCGTGCAGAGGCGATTAACTGGCCGGCGATAGCGGCTATTCGGGAGCGGCTGACGATTCCTGTGATCGCGAATGGCGAAATTTGGGATTGGCAATCGGCTCAAGCTTGTTTGGCTACGACGGGCTGTAGTGATTTGATGGTCGGTAGGGGCGCACTCCATATTCCTAACCTAAGCAAGATGATCAAATATAATCATCCGGCAATGCCGTGGCCAGAAGTGGTGGCGCTATTGGAGGATTATTGTCATCTTGAAAAACAGGGCGATACCGGAATGTACCACGTTGCGCGGATCAAACAATGGTTAGGCTATTTGCGAAAATCTTACTCTCAAGCGGATGAGCTATTCAGTCAAATCCGTCCGATGACTCACTCTGCCTTGATTGCCAAAGCGATTAACAAAGAGTTAATAAAATTAACCTAATACCAACCTTGTGAAGCCATCTCCTCTAACTGATATGCTATGCTGAGGTTATCCCTCTTTTTATCTTGGTATCTGTATGCCTCAGCACAGTGAACCGACACGTGGTCAATTAAATAAGCGTATTTTGTCGGTAATGATCTTTACCTTCTTCTGTTACCTATCAGTCGGTCTCCCTCTAGCAGTTTTACCCGGTTTTGTTCATCACCAACTTGGCTACTCGCCTTTTATTGCTGGGCTGATTATCAGTCTTCAATATTTCTCAACGCTAATCAGTCGTCCGCAAAGTGGCAGACTAGCTGATCATTTTGGGCCCAAAAAAGTGGTGATGTTAGGGATGGTACTCTGCGGGCTGAGTGGGGCGATGACGCTTATAGCAGCATTATTCGTAAGCCATCCGATAATAAGTCTACTATTGCTTGCCGTAAGCCGTATCTGTTTGGGGATTGGGGAAAGTTTCAGTAGCACAGGTGCTACATTATGGGGAATGAATCTCGTTGGGTCTGTTCACACGGCACGGGTAATCTCATGGAACGGCGTAGCCACTTATTTTGCGATGGCTGTCGGGGCGCCGTTTGGCGTTATGCTGAACCAATGGTTTGGTATAAGTGGCTTCGCGGGATTAATTACTTTAATGGGAATAGTCGGCTTTTTCGTGGCGCGTAACAAAGCCAGTATCACCATTTCTCTCACCGCACCACGCTTACCCTTTCGTCAAGTATTGGGTCTGGTTAGTCCCTATGGGTTAGGTTTAGCCTTAGGCACACTGGGTTTTGGGGTGATTGCGACCTTTATCACTCTCTATTTTTCCAGCCGAGGCTGGCAGGGAGCCGCGATGACACTTAGCCTATATAGCTTAGGTTTTGTTTTATCGCGCTTTTTATTTAGCCATATGATTACCCGTTTCGGGGGACTCACCGTTTCTTTAGGTTGTCTCGTGACTGAAGCTATCGGTCTATTTATGCTGTGGCATGCAGAAAGCGTTCTTTGGGCTGACGTTGGGGCATTGCTGACGGGTGCAGGTTTTTCATTAGTCTTTCCCGCCTTGGGCGTCGAAGCCGTCCGTCGCGTAAGCGAGCAAAGCAAAGGATCAGCGCTGGGAACTTATTCCGCATTCTTAGATTTAGCGCTAGGATTAACCGGACCTGTGGCGGGTTTACTAATGAATCAGAGTGGGATTCGATCAATCTATTTGGCTGCAGCGATTATGGTCTGTTTAGGGGCAGTGCTTGTGGCAACGTTACTATATAAAGGTCGTAGGCAAATAGAGAGTAGACAGTAGGGCAAATCGGCCATAACGAGAGTTATGGCCAACGAAAAGATTACTCTTCAACCGGAGGTGGCTGAGTCACTGCATCACTCGCCCCTTGTGCGGAGAAAGTTGAGTCAGGTGCTTCAGTTGGTTGAGCATCGCTTTGCTCCGCGACAGGTTGCGGGGTATTGGCATGAGCTTCTGCTACGCCATTTACTTTCACCGGCATACCTGAACGGTTTTTCAGCGCTTGATTGACCACATCTTGATTGACGCTTGAATCGGAAAGCACTTTACTTACTGATTCAGTCAGAGAAATTGGTACGACAGCATTACTACTGAATTGCTCTTCAGTCGTCGAGAGGGGGTTATGCACTTCAAGATAACGTGATCCATCCGCTTCAACGGAAGCCTTAACGGGTTGGTTAACAAATTGAACACGGGTTCCGACCGGTACATGCTCAAATAACCACTTGATATCATCACCGCGAAGACGAACACAGCCGTGACTTACCCGTAGCCCGATTCCGAAATCCGCATTGGTTCCATGGATGGCATACATTTTACCGATATAGAGTGCATAAAGTCCCATAGGATTATCGGGTCCTGCAGGGAAGATGGTCGGTAAATTTTTACCGTCATCAGCATATTCGCTATGCATTTTTGCCGTTGGCGTCCACGTTGGGTTAGGGCGTTTGCTTTCTACCTTGGTCACCCAGTTTAGCGGCGTATCTTTACCTAGCTGACCGATACCAATTGGCAGCACAACAACGGTATGCCCCCCTTTTGGATAGTAATACAGACGCATTTCAGCACTGTTAATCACAATCCCTTCACGTGGCGCATCAGGTAAAATCAGTTGTTGAGGGATGATCAGTTTAGAGCCGGCTTTAGGTAGATAAACATCGATACCTGGGTTGGCTTCTAAAATATTGCTTAGTCCCATCTCATATTGTGCAGCAAAAGCTTCCAACGGTAGTCTGCTGTCAGTAGGGATAGAAACTTCAAGGTTCTCACCAGTAATACTACTGTTGGCTGCCGGAAGTGGATATACCACCGCGTGTGCAGTCTGAGAAAAGGCTGCAATAGTCATGGCAGCAGAAATCAACGCGCGGATGCTCTTTTTCATAGAATGTATGGCTTAAACCTGATTAACGGTAGTGTGAACAAGGTAATAGGCTGAATTCACGTCAGCCTTATGCCTAGTATAGGTGTAGACGAGATGAATGAACATCTGCTTTTTAATTTCAGTGAAAGATTCTGATATTTCTGGTTTCTCTAATCAGTATTGCGATTTCTAAACCACTGAATCAACTTCCACGCTCCCCAAAGTACCAACGCTGCGACAACTACCCAGAATAACGGTTCAAGATAGCCTTCAATACGGTTAAGCCACGGAGTGATAATTTTTCCCGCATAAAAGCCGAGGCTCGCAAATATCCCCGCCCAGAGCGCAGCACCGATCACATTGAGCAAGACGAATAACCAAGGATGTAACCCACTCGATCCAATAATGATTGGCCCAATGATACGAAAGCCGTACATAAATCTTGCCCCAATCACGAATAGGGCAGGATGTCGGTGAATGAGGGTATTTGCCTTGTCAATTTTACTTTGCTGCTTCTCGAAGCGGGTCAAGAACTTGGTACCATAGCGCCAACCTAAAAAGAACAGAATCTGGTCACCAATAATCCCACCCAGCATGGCGGCAGCAATCACCCAATAGAGGTGCAGCAACCCTTCGTGTGCGGCAATCCCCCCTAGCAGAACAAAGGTTTCACCTTCAGCCATACAGCCAATGACTAGCGCGAGATAACCGTAATGTGAGATGAGAGAATGAATATCGATAGACAAAATAAGGCCCTGAAGTAAGTAAATGTTCGTTTTAACACCAAGAATGTGATCTTTCTGGAAAAGAACATTGAGTTGACAGATTTTTTTACAAATACCAAGCCAAATCCGTAAACAGACTTAGCTTTTTCTAACGCTACACGCGTATGATGCTGTCGCCAGCTTTTCGCCTCCTTGGGGGGAAGGCAGCCTGTATCCTATACAGAAGATTGACTTTGACAATATTAGACGAAAAATGCCAGTAAAACGCCACCATTGTATCCTAGCTCTCCTGTTATGTTGTTGTTTTTCCGTGTCAGCGAAAGTGACTCCGGCTAAGTATAGTGCAAGCCAAGAGAATCGATTAGTGCAACCGCCGATAGCCTCGGGTAGCGCCTTGGTCGTTGATCTTACGACTAATAAAGTGATCTTTTCACTCCACCCAGACCGAGTTAGGCCTATCGCCTCGATCACCAAGTTGATGACGGTAATGGTGGCTTTGGATGCTAAACAGCCATTGGATGAAATGTTACCCGTTGATATTCATCAAACCGCGGAGATGCGTGGCGTATTTTCGCGAGTGAAAGTTAATAGCCATATTAGCCGCAGAGACATGATGTTACTTGCCTTGATGTCCTCTGAAAACCGTGCGGCAGCGAGCTTAGCTGCGAATTATAAAGGCGGCTATAATGCTTTCATTCAAGCGATGAATGCTAAGGCTCGTGCGCTAGGGATGAATCATACTCACTATGTTGAGCCGACCGGACTGTCTATTCATAATGTTTCTGATGCCGAGGATTTAGTTAAATTACTTAAAGCAACTCGAGCCTATCCCCTTATCGGACAATTGAGTACGACTCAAGAAACCACAGCTTCATTCCAAAATCCACGTTACAACCTACCGTTTCGTAATACCAACCACTTGATTTATAACAAGACTTGGCAAATAGCCCTTACCAAGACGGGTTATACCGATGAGGCAGGTCATTGTTTAGCGATGCGTACCCTAATAAATGGCCGACCCGTAGCATTGGTGGTACTCGATGCATTTGGTAAATATACCCATTTTGCTGATGCCAATCGGATTCGTAGTTGGTTAGAAACGGGTAAAGCGGCACCGGTACCGGCTGCTGCATTAGCCTACAGAGCCGCGGCCAAATAGCCGTACGCCGTTTTAAGCTACCGTCTGATAGGCAGATTTTTGACAACTCCCTATACTTAATGACAGCGATAGGGAAGGAATTTAGGAATGTGTATGAGTCGTTTACAAAAAGTCATCTTGACGCTCTGTATGCTCTTTACCTTGGCGGTACCGATGAGTTCGGTATTTGCTGAGGATAGCGCTGATTCAAGCAGTGAGACCACGGCACCTAAAGTAAATGCTGCGGTTGAACTGCCGAAGATGCAAGTTATCCTCGACAAAATTAAGGGACAAGTCTCAAGTGCCTCTGATGAGTCGCAACTTGCCCAATTGAATGATATGGCTGTTGAGCTAGGTGAAAATGCGAGTACGCTTTCACAAAATTTAGTCCCGCAGAGCCAGCAGATCGATGCGCAACTCGCAGTATTAGGCCCCGCCCCACAAGCCGGCAGTGGCGTACAAGAGACTGCAGATGTCACGACTCAGCGCCGGCAGTTGATGGCGCAAAAAGCTCGATTAGATGACCAGATTAAGCAAGCCAATTCGTTACAAAATGGCGCAACGGTATTGTCGTCACAGATTTTAAATTACCGTCGAGACCGGTTAAAGAATCAAGTTACGCTCAATACTGGTAGTGTACTCGCCGCGAAATTTTGGCAGCCGCTGTACAATAACCCTGTCGATGGGCCAAAAATTGTTGGATTTGCCCAAGATCTTAAGCAGAGTTTACAACTGTCTTTCTCTCCGGGTTACCGTTTAGGGACGGCATTGTGGTTTATTGCTGCGATCCTCGTAATGGTAATAGGTCGCCGTTACATGGAAGATTTTCTGGCCTGGGTAAGTATTAATAAGCTGTCTGAGGGGAGGTTGCGACGTAGTTTTCTCGCCTGTGCGATTGCGATCACCACTCTACTTGCCATCACACTCTGTTGTAATTTCTTGGCCTTAGCCTTCGCTCGTCATCCAGACGTGGCCGATGATGTTCAGGATCTGGTATCGAGTTTAGGTATTCAAAGTTTGTTAGCGGGACTGATTGCGGGCCTGGGAAGAGCGTTTCTCTCTACGCGACGACCCAGTTGGCGCTTACCGGTTATTAATGATGATTTAGCGAAAGCGCTTAAACCTTTCCCCATTGTTATCGCTTCCTTAGTCTTTATTTTTCAAGGGTTAGAAGCTTTCAATCGGGCGATTGAAACGAGCGTCAACACTACTATCTTTGGTAACGGGCTTACCGCTATCTTAATCGGCTTACTCTGCTTGCTGATGGTAATCCGAACTCGCCGTATTCGTCGAAAATTAGCACTTAATGGTCATGAGGTTGAACGGTCACGTATAGCTGGCTTAGTCGATATTGCTCTGATCTTGACGGGCATCACCATCCTAATCTGTCTAGTGATTGGTTATGTTGGACTCGCACGTTATTTAAGTTACGAAGTCATTTGGGTTGGGATCCTCTTAAGTACTTTTTATTTTCTCAATGCCTTAGTTATTGATGGGTGCCAAGTCTTATTCTCAACCAATAGCGCGCCAGGTAAATTGGTAACACGTTCCTTAAATCTGAACGAGAAGACGTTACTGCAATTAGGTAGCCTCTTTTCAGGTTTATTAAAATCGGCATTAATCATTATGCTGATTCTGTTATTAATGAACGGTACGATTTCCTCCTCCAGCCCGGGTGAAATCCTGAGTCGTATTATTGATTTCTTCGCGGGGCGTGGTTTAGAGAAACTGAATTTAATTCCCTCACATATCGTGATGGCTCTAGTAACCTTAGTGGCAGGTATCTACGTTCTGCGTTCAGTGCGAAACTGGTTGGATAACGATTTTCTTCCCCAGACTTCGATGGATGCAGGAATGCGTGTGTCGCTAGTCACCTTGTTCAGTAATATTGGCTATGTTCTGGTATTACTCATGAGCCTGTCGGCAATTGGCGTTCAGTGGAATAAATTAGCATGGATTGTCAGTGCATTATCGGTCGGTATTGGTTTTGGCTTACAAGAGATCGTTAAAAACTTTATCTCTGGATTAATCTTACTGACTGAACGTCCTGTTAAGGTCGGGGATTTAGTAACGATTAGTGGTATTGAAGGGGATATTCGCCGGATAAATGTGCGTGCCACTGAAATATTATTAACAGATAAGTCCACTGTAATAGTGCCAAACTCACAATTCATTTCGCAAAATGTTCGTAACGCTACCATGGGCAACGCCCAAGGGGTTGTCACGATTCCGTTAACTTTCCCACTAGATATCGATCCCGTTCAGGTAAAGGATATTTTATTGGGCGCTTTTAACGACAATGAGAAAATTTTAGACAATCCAGCCCCCTCGGTAAGTTTTAAAGACCTCTCTGCTCAAGGTATTCTGTTAAGTGTGACAGGTAACGTGAATTCACAGCGATTGATTTCATCAACTCGTAGCGAATTGTTGTTTGAAGTGTTGGTCAGATTACGGACGGCGAACGTCGCACTCTCCTCGCCACAAACCATGGTTATTGAGCAAAAAGCATTAGAACCGTCTCTACCTGTCGACGCTTCATAAATCCGACTTGGGCACGGCGAATAACGCCGTGCCTTCTATTAATTTATTTTCTCTTTTTTACAAGATTCTGACATTATCATTACTCAATTATCCTCTCCCTTTAGCGGGTCGTCGCGGGGGTATCTCAAAGAGAGTTGTTAATGAAATCGATGTTTCCGAAGGCCATTGTTTTACCGCTAACTTTTTTCTGTGCCACCCTCTTTGCTGAGCCAATCCAACCTCAGGTCGTTAATGAGACTCAACGCGATCATTTCGTCTCTGCGCTATTAAAAAAAATGACCTTAGACGAGAAGATTGGTCAGTTAAGATTGATCAGTGTTGGTCCTGACACGCCTAAATCAACGATTAAAGAGATGATTGAAAAGGGGCAAGTAGGGGCTATCTTCAATACGGTTACACGTCCCGATATTAGGGTTATGCAAGACCAAGTGATGCAGCTTAGCCGCCTAAAAATCCCCTTGTTTTTTGCTTACGACGTGGTACATGGTCAGCGCACTATCTTTCCAATTCCACTCGGTTTGGCCGCAAGTTGGGATACTCAAGCCGTCGCAACCGTTGGTCGCATCTCTGCGCTTGAGGCTGCACAAGATGGCTTGAATATGACTTGGGCACCGATGGTAGATGTGAGCCATGAACCCCGCTGGGGAAGAAGCTCAGAGGGCTTTGGCGAAGATACTTATTTAACCTCGATAATGGGAAAAACCATGGTCGAGGCGATGCAGGGAAACAGTCCTGCCGATCGTAATTCAGTGATGACCAGCGTGAAGCATTTTGCGTTATACGGCGCAGTCGAGGGGGGCAGAGAATACAACAGTGTCGATATGAGCCCTCAACAGATGTTTCAACACTACTTACCCCCTTATCAAACAGCACTGCAAGCGGGGAGTGGTGGGGTAATGGTGTCACTTAACGCTATTAATGGTGTGCCGGCGACGGCAAACCATTGGTTGCTTACTGATCTTTTACGCCATCAATGGCATTTCAAAGGGATTACTGTCAGTGACCATGGTGCGATTAAAGAATTAATTAATCATGGCGTTGCGAGCGATCCTGCCGATGCAGTACGTATAGCGATCAAGGCCGGCATTGACATGAGTATGAGCGATCAGTATTACAGCCAATATTTACCAGGATTGGTGAAAAGTGGCGCGGTAACCGTAGCAGAAGTGGATGATGCGACTCGACATGTCCTGAATGTGAAATACGATATGGGATTATTCCGTGATGCCTATAGCCACTTAGGCCCAGTTGGAAGCGATCCTCAAGATACCAATGCGGAAGATCGTCTGCATCGAGCAGAAGCAAGAGACGTTGCAGCGAAAAGCTTAGTACTGTTAAAAAACTGGCATAACGTCCTGCCCCTCAAAAAGCAGGGCACTATTGCCTTGATTGGTCCACTGGCTGATAGCCAACGAGATATAATGGGAAGTTGGTCAGCAGCAGGAGTAGCTAAACAGTCGGTGACTTTGTTACAGGGAATGCGTGAGGCTGTCGCGAATAGCGCAACCTTACTTTATGCCCGTGGCTCGAATATCACAGATAATACAAAGGTTCAGGCATTTCTTAATCTTTATGAGCCAGCGGTGGAGGTTGATAAACGTAGCCCGCAACAGCTTAGGGATGAAGCCGTTGCGACGGCGAAAAAGGCGGATGTCGTAGTGATGGCGGTAGGGGAGTCTCAAGGTATGGCGCATGAGGCCTCTAGCCGCAGTGATATTCGTTTACCTAAGGCGCAGCGTGATCTTATTAGCGCAGTGAAGGCCACCGGCAAACCCCTTATCTTGGTATTGATGAATGGTCGAGCGCTAGATATTACCCAACAAGATGGTCAAGCAGAGGGAATTTTAGAGACCTGGTTTAGCGGCACAGAAGGTGGCCATGCGATTAGCGATGTTTTATTTGGTGATGTGAACCCATCAGGCAAACTCCCGGTGACCTTCCCGCGTTCAGTTGGCCAGCTACCGCTCTATTATAATCATCTACCAACCGGACGCCCTTACGACTTTACGCATCCGAATAAATATACTTCACATTATTTTGATATTAATAATAGCCCGCTTTATCCATTCGGCTTTGGGTTGAGCTACACCACGTTTTCAGTATCACCGATTACCTTTTCTTCAATCAGCTCAGAGCAAGGTGTAAAAGCCGCATCGGTGACGGTGACAAATAGTGGTAAACGCGCAGGGAGCACAATAGTACAACTCTATTTGCATGATCCTGTTGCCAGTATTAGTCGACCCGTCAAAGAGTTGAAAGCCTTCCAGAAAATCCTGTTACAACCGGGTGAATCGAAAAAGGTGACCTTTACACTAAGTAAGAATGATTTAGGCTTTTGGAATCAACAGATGAAGTGGGTCGTTGAACCTGGGGAATTCGATGTAATGATTGGTACCGACTCAGTACATACCGAAACCAAGTCATTTACCTATCCCTAGAAAATATCAATATTATGTAGCTGCCTTGCAATAAGGCAGCTTTTTTTTTAGTAGTGCTGCTACACTTATGCTTTGAGCTTGTCATAAAGTGGTGAAAGTATGGAAAATATTGAGGTGATACTGGTGGATGAACAAGATAATCCACTGGGCCAGATGGAAAAATTAGAAGCACATCGTCAAGGTCGCCTTCATCGAGCTATCACTGTGTATATTTTAAATACCAAGCAGCAATTGATGTTGCAACAACGCGCGTTCAGTAAATATCATTGTGGTGGGCTATGGAGCAATACATGTTGTGGTCATCCTTTTCCTAACGAGAGTACTCAGCAGGCGGCAGAACGGCGTCTTGATGAAGAGATGGGATTAAAGTTATCTCTGCGTAAGATCACCCAAACCTATTATAATCTACCGGTAACGGATGGTTTGGTTGAGCATGAGTTAGGCCATATTTTTACGGGGTATACCGATCAATTACCGATGCTTAATCCAGAAGAAGCCGAAAATTTCCGTTTTGCTTCGTTGCCAGAAATTGAGCAAGCGTTAATTGCTTCGCCAGAGCAGTTTACGCCTTGGTTTAAAACAACGTTCCCCATGTTAGTAAAGCAATTTCAGGCGGGGGAGTAGTCCCCCCTACGCTGAGAAATTACTTACCGATGACAATTGAGTATCCCATCAGCGCCACGCCACCAATTCCTCCCAAAGCCATCAAGATAAAAAGAAGAATAAAAAAAACTTTTTTGGTATTCATTTACAGGGTCTCAAAGATATTTTAGAGGAGATGATACTCCTAACCCAGTGATCAATAAAGTCGTCCGCCAGTTCAGTACTTAATAAGATAACAATATGATGGTCGCAGAGGATGATCCTGTAAAGTTTCCCTCAAAGGGGATTATTATGAACATTTCTCGTATGACCTCACCTGTGACAGATGAGGACTTAATGCAGCTTACCGTATTAATGCAAGAAGCGGTGAGCTTGGGGGCGAGTATCGGTTATACCGATGCTATCGAACAAGTTGAGGCGATGACTCACTACTGGCAACAACAGACACAAGCTATGGCACAGGGGACAGTACAATTTTATTGTGCCCGCCATGAAGAACAACTCATTGGGATTATCGGTCTTGAACTCTGCGCAAAACATAATGGAAAACACCGTGGTGAAATTTTTAAATTAATCGTTGGTGAGGCATGGCGTCGTCGGGGGATAGCGAAAAAGCTGATGCAGGCGGCGGTTGACGGTGCAACACAGCTAGGTCTTAAGCTACTAGTATTGGATACACGCACGGAAGACTTTACCGTTGCATTTTACCAGTCTTTGGGTTGGAGCATAGCAGGTGAAATTCCTTACTATGCACAGTCGACATCAGGAGAATACCAAGCCACCACTGTGATGTTTCGCACTCTGACACAGGATTAAAAAAATTGCGCCCAATTACTGACGTTACCTAGATACTGTGTAAAAATACAGGCTGTTTCACTCGATAATGGTTTGTTATGGCACTCACTTCAGCAATAAAAGCGCAAATCAGCGATTGGTATAAAAAACTTCAGCGCAATGTTGATGACTTTATCCCTCGACTGGCTCAGCGTCAGATGATGGCGGAAGTAGCCAAAACCTTGGCCGGCGAATCGGGACGGCATTTGGCTATCGAAGCGCCCACTGGAGTGGGTAAAACCCTTTCATATCTTATTCCGGGTATCGCGGTAAGTCGGGAAGAGAGCAAAACGCTCGTCGTGAGTACGGCTAACGTCGCATTACAAGATCAAATTTACGGTAAAGATCTTCCGCTACTTAAACGTTTTATCCCGGATCTTACATATACCACTGCATTCGGTCGTCGACGTTATGTCTGTCCTCGTAATCTTTATTTCACCGGCGATAACAGCCAACCGGATCTACTCTATCTGATGGGTGACGATTCGTTGATGAGTCAGGCCCCTGGGGCCCTTTCGCCACAGGAACAACAACAGTGTGAACAGTTACGGCAGCTACTTGATAAGGGCAGTTGGGACGGTGTACGGGATCACTACCCCGAGAATATTAGCGATAGTTTGTGGGCGCGCTTATCAACGGATAAAGCACACTGTTTGGCACATCATTGTCAATGGTATAAAGAGTGTCCTTTTTTTTCGGCACGGCGTGATATCGATAATGTTGACGTGGTGATTACTAATCATGCGCTGGTGATGGCCGCTTTAGAAAGCGACTCGGTATTACCTCCCGCGAAGGATTTATTGCTCATTATGGATGAGGGGCACCATCTTCCTGATGTCGCCCGCGATGCTTTAGAGATCAGTGCAGAGATTACCCCGAGTAGTTTAGGTCTCCAACTCGATCTGTTCGCAAAAACGATTGAGCAAATAACTTCGCAATTTACATTGAAATCTCCCCCTGCACTGGCGAAGCCCGACCGATTGTCTACCCACCGTGAAACCATCGATGAGTTAGTCATGGCCTTTACACAGGCAGTATTGCCTCAGGTTAAGGCCGCGCCTGAGCAGAGTTATCGATTTGTCATGGGAGAGCTACCGGATGCACTGAGAGAGCAGTGTGAACAGCTCTATAAACTTTATGATGGATTACGTGCGGCGACTGAGACGCTATTGAATTTCTTAGGGGAGCAGACAGGTAAAGCAGATATGGTACGGATCCATCGTGGCATGCTGCAACTAAATCGTTTTTTTGGCCATTTTGAAGCTCAGTCAAAATTATGGCGTTTAGCGGCGTTACGTCAATTATCAGGCGCACCGGTATCGAAATGGGCAACTTTGGAGACCATAGAAGATAAACCGCAATTATGGTTACACTGTGCCGGAATTAGGGTCAGCACCCAGCTGGAGAATATTCTTTGGTCGAAAGTCCCCCATACCATTTTGACTTCGGCTACCCTACGCAGCTTGAATACTTTCAATCGCTTCCAAGAGCTATCAGGGTTGAACGAAAAATCGACAGACCGCTTTGTCTGTCTTGATAGTCCGTTTAACCATGCTGAACAGGGTAAACTCGTTATCCCGCAGATGCAGTATGAACCAGATTTTCAGCATGAAGCCTTACATCTTAGTGAGATGGCGGGGATCTTTCGTCAGACATTGATCGACTCCGAGCATAAAGGAATTTTAGTATTATTTTCCAGTATGCGGGCATTGCAGCAATTTGTGACATTGATGAGTGATAAACGCTTAACCATGTTGGTGCAAGGCGACCAACCTCGCACTCGACTTATTGAACTCCATCGCGAAAGGGTGCTAGCTGGGCAACAAAGTATCTTAATAGGTTTGCAGTCTTTTGCAGAAGGATTGGACTTAAAAGGTGATTTATTGACAGCGGTACATATTCATAAAATTGCGTTTGCCCCCATCGACAGCCCTGTTATCGTTACTGAAGGGGAGTGGCTCAAAAGTAAGCAAAGATATCCTTTTGAAAGCCAGAGCTTACCCACAGCCTCCTTTACGTTAATACAGCAAGTAGGGCGATTAATTCGAAGTCATCATTGCCATGGTGAAATTATTATTTATGATCGGCGATTGATCACACGTCCTTATGGAAGTCGGCTTTTAGCGTCGTTGCCAGTATTTCCCATTCAGCAGCCAAAGTTTGCGCTGAGTGACGCTAGCCCAGTATCTTCAGGCTCAAAAAAGAAAACCACTCGCCGCCGTACATCGTATAAGTAGAGAAATGATGGATATTAAACAGATAATTAAAGAAATTGGTCGGGGCAAATTGCATGCAAGGCATCTTGACGAGCAGACTGCGACGGCGCTTTACCGTGCGATGCTAAATGATGAGGTTGATGATCTCTCTTTGGGGGCGATCCTTATCGCCTTACGGATTAAAGGTGAAGGCGAAGAAGAATTACTTGGCTTTTACCGGGGATTGGAAGATTTTTTACCGCAATGGCCAGCCTTATCAAATACCATCATCATTCCCAGCTATAATGGCGCACGCCGTCAAGCCAATATGACCCCGCTCTTAGCGCTTTTACTGCACAAATTTGGTGTGAATGTATTTCTACATGGTGTTCACAATGATCCAACTCGTGTGACGAGCGCGCAGATCTTCGCGGCAATGAATATTAAACCCGCGCGAGATATCACCGAAAGTCATCGACAAATCTTGGAGACTGGCTTCTCATTCATGACCATCGAGACGCTGTGTCCCCCTTTGGCGAAACAACTCGACTTGCGTTGGCATCTAGGACTTCGTAATAGCGCCCATACCTTGGCTAAACTCATTTCACCTTTTATAGCACAAGCAGGGGTAAGACTGACCAGTGTGTCCCATCCTGAATATCTCCCCAAAGTGACACAGTTTTTCAGTGATATTGGCGCAAAAGCTTTAGTCTCTAATGGTTGTGAAGGCGAGGTGTACCTTAACCCGCAGCGTCCTTCAGCAATGCACTACGTGAATAATGATGGAAGCGATATCTCAGAAATTGTCGCCCGTGGCATTGCTGCTACAACGCCGCTAGCGGCGAATAAAGAGATAGCCACAACGGTAGAGTGGACACAGGCAGTACTCACTAAACAATGTCCTATTCCCTTACCACTCCGTCAACAGATTATCAGTTGCTTAGTGGTTTGCGGACGTTTTGCTGCACCAACTGAAGCTGACTCATGGCTTGTGGAGCAAGGTTACTGATGCATCCTAGAAATCGTTACCAAGGTCATTATGATTTAACGGCATTATTTGACTTAGAGCCTAGCCTAAAAAAATGGGCAAGTTTAACGCCAGCTGGCAAAGTAAGTCTTAATTTCAGTGAGCCTGAAGCGGTCAAGTTGTTAAATAAAGCGCTGCTAAAAGAATGGTACCAGTTGGAGTGGGCGTTACCCGATGATCATCTTTGTCCGCCTATACCGGGACGGGCCGATTATATCCACCATTTGGCAGACTGTTTAGCAGAAGATATGGCCTGCTATCAAGGTCCCCAAATTACAATCTTGGATATTGGTTGTGGAGCGAACTGTATTTATCCCTTAATCGGTAATGCAGAATATCAATGGCGATTTACGGGCAGCGATTGTCAGCCGGAGTCGCTTCGGGCCGCCCAACACCTGTTAGCCATCAATAAAGGATTAACGCGATCAATCAGATTAAGGCGACAAAAAGATCAACGTAAAGTGTTCGATGGCATTATCCAACCTAATGAGTTCTATCACGCAACCTTATGTAATCCTCCTTTTCATGCTTCTTCTCAGGCAGCAGCAGAAGGCACTGCACGAAAAAATAAGCACTTAGGTATCGAGGAAAAACAGCTTAATTTTGCAGGGCGTTATCATGAATTATGGTGCCCAGGTGGAGAAGTTGGTTTTATCAGCCAAATGATCGAAGAGAGTGTATTATTTCAACACCAAGTCTTATGGTTTACAACATTAGTGGCTAAGCAGCAAAGTTTAGGACCACTTAAAAAATTAATGAAAGAAAAGTCTGTGCCGGTAGTGAAAGAAGTTGAGATGGGGCAGGGGAATAAGAAAAGTCGTCTACTTATTTGGAGCTTCCACAATAAACGTGAGAGAAAAGGTTTAGTGAAGCCAGCCTAAGCTGGCTTCTTGAATAATTACTCAATGTTAGCTTCGATAAACCATAAGAATTTATCTAAATCACGTGATGCTGCGGTGAAAATGTCGGCAGTATCTTCATCGTTAACATCGCTGATTGCTTTACGTACGTCATTGGCAACGAGTGCGTAACGCTCTGCGAGCGCGACAAGGTGCTCTTGGACGTTGTGAATATTAAGTGGGTAGCTTTTCAGCGGCGTTTTGTCATTGACAACTTGGGTTGTCCCTAAAGCGACACCACCTAATTGCACGGCACGTTCAGCAACATTGTCCTGGTGCTCAGTAATAGCCGTACGGAAGCCATCAAGCATTTCATGAACAGCCATGAAATTTGCACCGCGCATATTCCAGTGCGCTTGCTTAGTAATCAATGAGAGATCAATGAGTTCAACCACGATTTTATTTAAGACTTGAATCGTTGCTGCTTTATCTTCATCCGACACGTCGTTACGGGTATAAAGAAGTTCTGTATTGTTTGTTTTAACAAGTTTTGCAGTACTCATGAAAAATTCCTTCTTGTTATGAACCTATTGAAATCAACTGAATTCAGTATAGCAGTGCTTCATAAAACTGCAGCAAGGTCTGGCCTATTAGTGAGATAGACTGAATAATTTAACCCTAATGAGAATGATTTTTCTTTTTAATCTTGATCCGTTTAATTCGATTTGCTTTAGGTTTCATGGTCAGTGCTGAACCAGCCGAGGCTAAAACTATCGCGAAGAGCCCAGTGAGTTGAATGTAAGTCAGGTGTTCATTTAGAAATAGGAATCCAGAGAAGGCTGCAACGGCGGGCTCCATACTCATCAGCGTGCCAAATACTCTGGCGGGCAAACGTGTTAAGGCCATCATTTCCAGCGAATAAGGTATTGCGTTTGAGAGTAAAGCTACGAGAAGCCCTATAGGGATAATAGACCAATGCCAGATCCCAGGCTCTGCCATAACCAATCCGGTGGGGACAAAAACAATTGAGGCAATGAGTGAGCCGACGGCTACTGTTGCTGCGCCATGTTCAGCTCCCGCTTTTTGACCAAATATAATATAGATGGCCCAGCAGGCTCCTGCGGCCAATGCAAAAAACGCGCCAAGAGGGTCAATATTATTTGCCCCGCCATGTACCGGAAGCAACATCCAGAGTCCACTGACGGCAATAACAATCCACAGAAAATCGGTAATCTTTCGAGAGTTTGCCAAGGCTAGTGTTAAAGGGCCGACAAATTCCAGCGCAACGCCAATCCCCAGAGGGATGGTGCGTAATGCCATATAAAAGAGAAAGTTCATTCCTCCCAACGCTAGGCCATAAAATATTAAGGGGCGACGCTGCTCTACCGCAAAGGTTAAACGCCAAGGCTTAAACATACCCCATAACATGATAGTAGAAAGACCTAAACGTAATGCGGCAACACCTGGCGCGCCGACCTCAGAGAATAAGGATTTAGCCAAAGAGGCTGCACCTTGTAGCGTAAACATGGCGATTAACAGCAAACCAATAGGATAAAACGCCGATGCTGCACCTTTTTGCGAAGTGGCCATAGAAAGCTCAAAAATTGGTTATTGGATAGCGAGAATTGTATTGAAACGTGAAGAAATTGCTATAGAGATTCAGAATATGCTTAAAGATTTGTTATTTTAGAAAAAAAATATGGGCGTAGTTTATGGCAAATTAACCATATTTATCATAGGGATAGTTGTGATTGTACACGTTGTGTTACATGTTGTACGGTGTTGGACAACAAAAATCGGGCAGAGTTTCTTACTTTTTTTTGTTATATTTCATCTGTTGTCAGTAAAAATAAAAGTAATTTCACATTGAGGTTATTATGAAAAAAATTGCATGTCTTTCAGCTTTAGCTTGTGTACTCGCCGTTTCTGCAGGTTCTGCAATGGCTAAAAGCACCGTTACTGGTGGTTACGCACAAAGCGATTATCAAGGTGTTTTAAACAAAGCTAACGGTTTCAACTTAAAATACCGTTACGAAGATGAATCTAACCCATTAGGTTGGATCGCATCTTTCACTTACACCGAAAAAGATTCTAACAAAAACGTAAACGACTACCGTAAAGGTCAGTACTACGGAATCACTGCAGGTCCTGCTTACCGTCTGAATGACTGGGCTAGCATCTACGGTGTAGTGGGTATCGGTATCGGTCGCGTTCAAAACAACGCTGAAGGTCACGGTGCAGCTGGTTATAACAACAAGAGCAACAGCGATGTTGGCGTTGCTTACGGTGCTGGCCTGCAATTCAACCCATGGGAAAACGTTGCACTTGACGTTGGTTACGAGCAAAGCCGTATCCGTAACGTGGATGTTGGTACTTGGATCGCTGGTGTTGGTTACAGCTTCTAATTGTACGCTTCCTAAAAAACGACCCTTTAGGGTCGTTTTTTTTTACCTAGAAAAAATACGTGCTAAGCGTTTTAAAAAATAAAGGCGTAATTGAAAAGGAGAGAGTGTCGCGAATCCATACAGCGACATATCAGATGATGGTAAGCGGGAGCTACCCGCGGTGCTAGGCTGTTGGTAACCACGAGTCATGTCGCATCCTCCTAATCAATAGTGACAAAAAATAGTCGATAATATTGATTTATAGCATAGGCTATACAATTTAGCCAATGCTATGCGAGAAAAAGGGTTGAGCTTGATCTCATCTCGTTTAAGATAGTGAGTATGGTCGGTAACCCCGACATTGGCCTTGTAAGGAATTTTGATGAACACCCCAAATAGTCGTGTAAAGCCAACTATTGGCCCGATCAAAGATCTGGAAAACCATGTTGAAGGTTTCAAACAGGTCAGAGAAGCACATCGCCGTGAATTAATTGATGACTACCTCGAGTTAATTTCTGATCTTATTCATGAATTTGGTGAAGTTCGTCAAGTGGATATGGCAGCTCGTTTAGGGGTTTCACAGCCTACTGTTGCAAAAATGCTTAAACGATTAGCGGCTGCAGGACTTATCCAGCAGATACCTTATCGTGGTGTATTTCTTACCCAAGAAGGGGAAAGTTTGGCTCAACAGAGCCGTGAGCGCCACGCCATTGTTGAAGAATTTCTATTGAGTCTAGGGATTTCTCCTGAAGTTGCTCACTGCGATGCGGAAGGTATTGAACATCACGTGAGTGACGAGACTTTAGCCGTTTTCAAAACCTTTATCGCAAAAAAAAACTTTATTCCATAGTGTAACCCGCATTTTAAATAGTCATAATCATTCAGTAGGACCGATGGGGAATAAAACTAACTTATTTTTTATTCCCTCTAGAGATTTACGTAAAATTTTTACATTATAGATTGCTAACTTACCTATCATTATTTTTTCTAAAATTTATGTTAATAAATTAAAATCACCTTACACTTAAAGAGAATCTGCTCAACACAAATTAAGAATGGAATCAGTACCAGAATTATCTGAAACTGGTTTTTTGTTTAATAAATAGTAATTAGCTGTAAGATTAAAAGGGTTTATTGATTTAACAATTTCAAAAGTAATGAATTTGTAATGAAGGTGTCAGGCTACTTTAGTTTGAAATAATGTTTATTTAGGGAATTAATATTTTCTAATTTCCTATTTATTTTCTAAACTCTTTTAGGTAACCTTGGCACTATTGTGATTTTTTAAATTTGTAGAAAGGGAAAAATAATGAGCGACGTTTTTAAATTACTGAACAATATCCGCACACTTCGTGCACAAGCTCGCGAAGTTGAGTTAACTGACTTAGAAGAGATTTTAGAAAAATTAACCACTGTTGTGACTGAGCGCAGAGACGAGATTGAGGCTGAAAAAGCATTAAATCGTGAAAAAGCTGAAAAACTTTCTAAATACCGTGAATTATTAGCAGCAGAAGGTATCGACCCAAGTGAACTATTGGGTACGACTGAGACTAGTAAAAAACGCGCAAAACGCGCACCTCGCCCAGCTAAATATGCTTATACCGATGAAAATGGCGAGAAGAAATCTTGGACTGGCCAAGGCCGTACTCCAGCTGCAATCAAAAAAGCACTGGACGAAGGTAAGTCTCTCGACAGCTTCTTGATCTAACTTTTAGTTTTTCCTAAGGACCAGCGTTCGCGCTGGTTTTTTTATTGTTTTTTTGTTTGTACTATTCAGAGATTTTTTTCAGATGAGTTATAATCATGACTTCGCGGAATGATTATGCTGCGCTTAATTCTGTCAAGTCATACTCCATCAGTGCCCAATCTCATTAATTAAAAGGCTTAAACGTGTTAGTAACCAATAACGTAACCATGCAATTTGGTAGTAAACCACTATTTGAAAATATTTCTGTGAAATTTGGCGGGGGCAACCGCTACGGGTTAATTGGCGCAAATGGTAGCGGCAAATCCACTTTTATGAAAATTTTAGGGCGTGATTTACAACCGACGGCAGGAAATGTTGCGTTAGATACGAATGAGCGTATTGGTAAATTACGTCAAGACCAGTTTGCATTTGAAGCTTTTAGCGTGCTGGATACGGTAATTATGGGCCATGACGAGTTATGGCAGATTAAGCAAGAGAGAGACCGAATCTACGCTTTACCTGAGATGAGCGAAGAAGAGGGCTATAAAGTTGCCGATCTTGAAGTTCTGTATGGTGAGATGGATGGATATAGTGCGGAAGCGCGCGCAGGAGAGCTGTTACTTGGCGTAGGCATAGAGGTTGACCTGCATTATGGGCCGATGAGTGAAGTTGCTCCAGGCTGGAAGCTTCGAGTGTTACTTGCGCAAGCTCTCTTCTCAAATCCAGATATTCTTTTATTAGATGAGCCAACGAATAACTTAGATATTGATACCATCCGCTGGTTAGAACAAACCTTAAATGAACGCGATAGTACGATGGTTATCATTTCGCATGACCGCCACTTTTTGAATATGGTGTGTACGCATATGGCCGATTTAGATTACGGTGAAATCCGTGTTTATCCCGGTAACTATGATGAATATATGACTGCCGCAACACAGTCCCGCGAACGTCTACTCTCTGACAACGCTAAAAAGAAAGCGCAAATTGCAGAATTACAATCCTTCGTAAGTCGTTTCAGTGCTAATGCTTCAAAATCTCGGCAGGCAACATCGCGTGCAAAACAGATCGACAAAATTAAATTAGATGAAGTGAAAGCCTCTAGTCGCCAAAACCCGTTTATTCGCTTCGAGCAAGATAAAAAATTATTCCGCAATGCATTAGAAGTCGAGGCATTAACGAAAGGATTTGATAACGGACCTCTATTTTCAAAACTAAGTCTTTTACTTGAAGTTGGCGAAAAATTAGCGATTATTGGTACGAACGGTATTGGTAAAACGACCTTGCTCAAAACCTTAGTCGGCGAACTTACGCCAGAAAGCGGCAGTGTTAAATGGTCAGAAAATGCCTCTATTGGCTATTACGCTCAAGATCATGAATACGAGTTTGCTAATGATCTAACGGTTTTTGATTGGATGAGCCAATGGAAACAAGCAGGCGATGATGAACAAGCGGTGAGAAGTGTATTAGGCCGCTTACTATTCAGCCAAGACGATATTAAAAAACCTGCCAAAGTATTATCTGGGGGGGAAAAAGGTCGGATGCTATTTGGTAAATTAATGATGCAAAAGCCTAACATTTTGATTATGGATGAGCCAACTAACCACTTAGATATGGAGTCCATTGAATCACTGAATATGGCGTTGGAAATGTTTGAAGGAACATTAATCTTCGTTTCTCATGACCGCGAATTTGTGAGTTCCCTAGCCACTCGCGTTTTAGAAATTAAACCAGGTAAAGTCAATGACTTCACCGGTAATTACGAAGATTATTTGAATTCTCAAGGCATCAACTAGCGTATAGTGTGCCTAGCTAATCATTAAGCTAGGCACACAGCTTACAGTGTGGATTTCGTTTCACTTTCATGCGAGTGAAGCTAAAATTCATCGCATCATAGAGTAAATACCGTCCTTTTGTTTCACTACCATATTGCGTTAAATGTCTAATCGCCTCCATTGCTTGTAAACTACCAATTATTCCAGTGAGAGGTGCCATTACACCGTTCTCAACACAGCTTTCAATAGGTTCGCCAAAGAGATGACTTAGACACTCGTAACAGGGTTCGTCTTTTTGCCAAGTAAAGCTTATAACATAGCCCTCCATTCGGATAGCAGCTCCAGAAATGAGTGGCGTTGAGGTCGTGAAGCATAAACGATTAATTGTGAGTCGGCTAAGAAGTCGATCAGTACAATCTATAACAACATGATGTTCAGCGCAGCACGCCGCCCATTTCTGCGAGTCGTCTAACGCCTGCTGAGAGATCACCACTTGGCAAGCAGCATTACGTAAGCGGAGTTGCTGTTTAGCGACCCTAACTTTTGCTTGTCCGCAGTCCGCCTCGGTGAAGAGGATCTGTCTGGGAAGATTAGAAAGGCTCACCGTATCAGGATCGATTAAGGTCAGTTGACCGACGCCACTGGAGGCCAAGTAAGTCGCTACGGCACAACCTAGGCCTCCCATTCCAACAATCATTACCTTGGCCTCGGCGAGCATCTGCTGTTTCTCAACATCGAAATCTTTTAATACAATCTGGCGGTCGTAGCGTAATAACTCGTTATCTGACAAAAGCATCATGCACCTTCTAAGAAATCAGGAAAGGGCTGAATGGTCACTCTCTCACCTTGTGCCAGTGAACTAGATTCACGCGGTAAGCAGATAAAACAGTTCGCATGAGTAAAAGTACTAAACATATGAGAGCCTTGTTTAGCCTCTGCGGTAACGCGAAGCTCCCCGTCTTGAAAGTGAAAATATCCGCGTTGGAATTCGGTACGGCCTGGCTGTTTGGCAATCGGGCTAGTCAATACTGCACGATATGAAGCGAAAGGTTTCTCAGTAATCCCCTGTAAGCGTAGGATCATCGGATAGACCAGCTGACAAAAGGTAACGACTGCAGAGACAGGGTTACCGGGTAATCCACAAAATAGACTTTCACTTAAGTGACCAAATGCGAAGGGTTTGCCAGGTTTCATGGCTAATTTCCAGAACGTAATATCACCGCATTCTACTAATACATCTCGCGTGTAGTCAGCCGCGCCTACAGATACTCCACCAGTACTAATCACCAGATCAGCTTGTTGGTCCGCTTGGTGAAACGCTTCGCTTAGCGCTATTTTATTGTCTGGGATGATGCCGAGATCGATTACCTTACAGTTCAAGCGCTGTAACATAAGCGCTATTGAAAATCGATTGGTATCGTAAATTTGCCCGGCAGCAAGCGGCTCTCCAGGCGAGACGAGTTCATCACCGGTAGAAAAGATGGCTACACGTAATTGGCGCCTAACCTTAACCCGATTTATTCCTAAGGAGGCTAATAGTGGCAGGTCTTTAACTTTAAGGCGAACGCCGGCATCAAACACGACTTGTCCTTGTTGAATATCCTCACCGATTCGACGAATGTTTTGGCCAGCGCTAACGGTTGCAGTAAGCTCGATACCTTGTGCGGTCTGCTTGGTATGTTCTTGCATAATCACAGCGTCGCAGCCTTCAGGAATCGGTGCGCCAGTCATAATTTGAATGACCTGACCAAGCGGGAGGGGAGCAGGATAAGGCTTACCTGCAAAGGCTTGACCGGCAATGGGTAACACTTGTTCGGTATCAATATCGGTTAGGCGTAAGGCGTAGCCATCCATCGCTGAATTATCGAAACCAGGGACATTCAGTGGAGAGATTATGGGTTCGGCCGTAACCCAACCTAGCGCTTCATTAATAGTGAGGGGGTGTGAGGGGAGTCGCGGGGAAAGCCCACGTAATAGTAATGCCTGTGCATCTTCAACCGAGAGCAGGTCAGCAGTAAAGGGTTCCATCTTGACCTCATTTTATGTGGTAATTCACTACAGAGTAACACGTTCGTAACGATCCATAAGGGGAAGGTTATGATTAACAGACGCCTTTAAAATGTTCTGAGTACTAAGTTTGTGATAGCAGCCTTACATCTCAGTATTGGTGTGTGTTATTTCGCATTATTAACGACTTACCGATGAAAAAAAATTGTAAATCTTTTAACACGACGGTAGATACTAACACTCTGGCAGGATATCCTCGTTTTCAACGAGTTAATTAGGATTGAGTAAAAAAATAATGCGCCCATTAAAAATGTCAACCTCGCTTCGCCCAGCGTTACTAGCCGTACTGATTATAGCCCCTGGCATTACTTTTGCTGACCCTCAACCTAATGCACCACAGGTTGATGCAAAAGCATGGATACTCATGGACTATGATAGCGGGAAGGTACTCACTGAATCTCATGCTGATGATAGATTAGACCCTGCAAGTTTGACAAAAATGATGACCAGCTATGTGGTCGGTCAAGCATTGAAAAGCGGGAAAATTAAGTCAACGGATAATGTAACTATCGGTCAAGATGCATGGGCTACGGGCAACCCTAAGTTACGTGGCTCGTCGGTGATGTTTCTGAAACCCGGCTCACAGGTCTCTGTGGCAGATCTCAATCGCGGTGTCGTTATCCAATCGGGGAATGATGCTTGTATTGCACTTGCTGATTATGTTGCGGGTAGTCAAGATACCTTTATCGGCTTGATGAATAATTACAGTCAAAAACTCGGCCTTACCAACACGCATTTTACTACGGTACATGGTCTCGATGAACCAGGTCAGTACAGTACTGCGCGTGACATGGCTTTGATTGGTCAGGCATTAATTCGCGATGTACCTGAAGAATATGCGCTTAATAAAGAGAAAGAATTTAGCTTCAATAATATTCGTCAACCTAATCGTAACCGTCTGCTATGGAACTCTTCACTGAATGTTGACGGGATTAAAACTGGCTACACTTCAGGGGCGGGAAATAATTTAGTTGCCTCAGCCACGTCTGGCAACATGCGCTTAATCTCTGTGGTATTAGGCGCGAATACCGATAATATTCGTTTTCGTGAAAGCGAAAAATTATTAAATTGGGGATTCCAAAATTTTGAAACGCTATCACCGATAAAAGCAGGTAAACCCTTTGTACAAACTAGAGTCTGGTTTGGTGAGTCAAAACAGGCGGCATTAGGGGTAATCAATAATGCTTCAATCACTATTCCTAAAGGCCAGGTTAATGCGCTCAAGGCAGATTACACCTTAACTCAACAACAACTTTCCGCTCCGCTCACCAAAGGGCAAGTGGTGGGACAGGTCAATTTCCAAATCAATGGAAAAATTATTGATCAAAAACCTTTGGTGGTTTTAGAAGATGTGAAAGAGGGTGGAATAGTAAGCCGTTTACTTGATTACGTTTGGCTTCATATTTCATCACTGTTTGCTAAATGGTTCTAATGGGGAATCGTTAGCCAAAAAGAAAAAGCCAGGTTTACCTGGCTTTTTTGTCACTGAAAATTAATGCTGTGTCCAACCCCAACGGATGGGTAAGGCGAATAACTGACGATAAACTTTATGTGCAAAGCCTAAAAGTGACTGGCCATAAAATTTCCAACCCAACTCTGCAGTTAAACAGCCAATCATACCTACTAATAACCCGCCAATCATATCCAGTGGCCAATGCACGCCAAGATAAATACGTGACCAGGCGATTAATACACCAATTACGAGTAAGACCAATCCAGACCATGCCCGATGCCAGAACATAAAAGCTAGACTAAAGGTGAAGATAAATGTTCCGTGATCACTCGGGAAGGACGTATCGGCAGAATGGTTCAACCAGTGATAGCCCAATCCAATGGCAAAAGGCCGAGGATGTGGGAAGAGTAGACCAATGGCGAAAGAAAATATAATAGCATAGAGTAAGGCGGTCGCGGTTTTAAGAACCAGTTCGCGGCGTGAATCGATGAGTCGTTTAGGCGACCATAGCCATAAACCCACAACCAGTAGCGGAATGATACCGATAACATCTTTAGCTAAAATGATGGCAATATTGATTAACCATCGAGGAGAATCTGGAGTCGCATTAAGCCATAAAAAAAGCTGGGTGTTCAACTGCTCCATAATATCGATATTCTCCTTGGGGTGGGTAGCATTAATTGTTAACTTTAGATGTTAATATAATTAATGTTTTAGGGCTAGGGTGAAAAGTCTTAACTTCCCACCCTTAAGTCAAGACTACCCTCCGGGCCACAACATGACAACTAGCGTTCCGGCGAGGGTCAATATTACGTTAGCGATAGCGTAAGTCCCTGCATATCCTAGTGCGGGAATACTGCTACGAGCGGTATCGCTAATAATTTCGAGTGCCGGAGCACAGGTACGAGCCCCCATCAAGGCCCCAAATAGCATAGCTCGGTTCATCTTCAACACATAAGCGCCGAAACAGTAACAGACCACAACGGGCAGAAGGCTGACCACTACGCCACATAACAGCATGGAGATCCCATTTTCCCCCAATCCATGATGTAATCCACTCCCCGCGCTTAAGCCAACGCCTGCCATAAAAACGAGTAATCCGAACTCCTTCACCATGGTTAAAGCGCCTTGTGGAATATAACCAAATGTGGGGTGGTTGGCGCGTAAGAAACCTAGCATGATGCCGGCGAACAGTAGTCCGGCAGCATTTCCAATACCAAAACCGAAATTACTGAATTGAAACGTCACCATACCGATCATCAATCCCACAATAAAGAAGGAACAGAAGGCTAACAAATCGGTCATTTGACTATGAATGGCAACGAAACCGATACGATCCGCAATACTCTTTACCCGTCTCGTTTCGCCGCTAATCTGTAAAATATCGCCCTTGTTTAGAAGAATATCGTCATCAATCGGCATTTCGATCTGGTTTCGGATCACGCGGTTAAGAAAACATCCATGATCGGTTAACCGTAGTTTACCCAGACGCTTATTTACCGCGTTATGGTTTTTTACTACGATCTCTTCGGTAACAATACGCATATCCAATAAATCACGGTCAAAGACTTCCTTCCCGTGACGAAAACTGGGATCTAAACGCGCATGGGCATCTGGATAACCGACCAGAGAAATATCATCGCCCTCTTGTAACACTGCATCGCCATCTGGACTCGCTAAAATACCGTTGCGTCGGATACGTTCTATATAGCATCCAGTGTGGCGATAAATCCCCAGTTCGCGAAGATTTTTTCCACCACTCCATTCGACCAGTTCTTTTCCAACTCGGTAGGCGCGAATAACCGGTAAAAACACCTTACGCTGGCTATCGGCATCCAAACCACGTTCTCGGGCGATTTGTTGTGCGCTAGTCGGAAGATCTTGGTGCTGCAACCGTGGAAGATAGCGGGCGGCGAAAATTAAACTCACCAGGCCGACCAAATACGTGAGTGCATAGCCTAGGCTAAGGTTATCTTGCAGCAGGGCGAGTTGTTGTGGATCGGTAATGACTTGCCGTAGTGTGTCACCCGCACCGACCAGGACCGGAGTCGATGTCATTGAGCCCGCCAATATGCCTGCAGAGAGACCGATATCCCAATGAAAAAGTTTTCCTAAACCTAAGACGATAAGCAAGGCACTGCCTACCATCACCAATGCCAACATTAAGTAGTTTTTTCCGTCTCGGAAAAAAATAGAAAAGAAGTTAGGTCCGGCTTCGATGCCCACGCAGAATATAAACAGCATGAAACCTAAGCTCAGTGCATTGGTATTAATAGAGTAATGTTGTTCACCGAGTAGGAGAGAGACCACCAGTACCCCAATAGAGCTACCGAGTTGGATACTACCTAGTCGAATTTTTCCTAGGCAAAGACCGAGAGAGAGCACTACAAAAAGAAGCAAGACATCATTGGCGCTGAGCAAATTTGCAACGTTTATATTCACGAGTCAATTTTCATTTAATAAGTCAAAGAAGTGATTCCATCAGCCAGCGTTGGACTTAGGCTAACGGTTCTAAAAAACCGACTCATTCTAATCGTTCACTTGCCTAACTGCTATGTCTGATTGAGAGAAAAAATGATTTTAGTCAGAGGGATGGCGGGTACTGATCTGTCAGTACCCGAATAGATTATTGGTATAATCCGAGATGTTGTTTGGCATAGGCTTCAAATTCAGTAAAACCGCCAACGTGGGATTCATCAATAAAGATTTGTGGAACAGTTTCCACTGTCTTGCCTGCACTTTTCGATAAGTCGTCTTTGCTAATACCTTCGGCATGGATATCCACGTAGCGATAGCTAAAATCATCGCGTTCTTCAGTCAATTTATCCGCTAACTCTTTTGCGCGGACACAATAGGGACAGCCTGGGCGGCCAAAAATTACCACAAACATAACAGCTCCTTTAGATAGTAAACGATTTATCATGCCTTGCTCGCTAAGAGATTGGAAGTCGAGAACAGGGCTTATCACCAATTTCGCACAATCGGTGAGTTGCATGGGATGTTATCTAGCTAACTAATAGCTACACTTTAGGCTTTAGAAATTTTGGAGTGCGTTATGACACCGACTATCGACCTTCTTCGCCAGCACCGTTCTATTCGCCATTTTAGCGATCAACCCATCAGCGCAGAACAACGTGAGGCGATTCTGTTAGCAGCCCAGTCAGCGTCAACCTCGAGCTTGTTACAGTGTGCATCGGTAATTAGGATTACCGATAATGCAAAACGTCAGCGTTTGGCTGAACTTGCTGGCAACCAATCTTGGGTCACTGAGGCTGCCGAATTCTGGGTACTCTGTGCTGACTTTAATCGACATAAGCAAATCAGTGAGCATGCGGAGTTAGGCTATGCCGAACAATTGATCTTGGGGTGTGTCGATACGGCGCTGTTAGCCCAAAATGCGATGGTGGCGGCGGAATCACTCGGCCTAGGGGGTGTTTTTATCGGTGGCCTTCGAAACCAACCGCAAGCGGTAAGCGATCTGCTGGATCTGCCTAAATTTGTTTTACCCTTATTTGGACTCTGCCTCGGTTGGCCAACAGATAAACCCGAGCTGAAGCCGCGTATGCCGCTCTCTATGCTGGTGCATGACAATAATTACCAGCCGATCGAAACTGAGACGCTCGCGGCCTACGACCAACATCTATTGGAATATTACCAACATCGTAGCAGTGCCAACCGCCATGAAACCTGGAGTGAAATGGTGGAAAGGATGATCACCAAAGAGAGCCGCCCCCATATGCTCGCCTTCCTTCAGCAGCAAGGATGGATTACGCGTTAAGCACCATTGCGGGGTGAGCCATAGGATTTCATCCCGCTTCAGTGCTATAATGCTGCGCCCCAATTCACTTTCGTCCACAGGTAACCTATGTTTTGCCCTCGCTATGACGCGGGTCAGTGTCGTTCTTGTCAATGGCTGCCCAAAGAATATGTTACGCAACTCGCCGATAAACAGGCAAAAATTGAGCAACTGTTAACCGATACACCGGTAACCGAGTGGTGTCCCCCTGTAGCCTCTGCGCAATCGAGGTTCCGTAACAAGGCAAAGATGGTCGTGAGTGGCTCGGTGGAACGGCCGATTTTGGGGATCGTTAATCCCGAAGGGGAAGGCGTGGACTTAATCGACTGCCCCCTTTACCCTGAGACTTTTGCTCCAGTTTTTCGCCAATTATTACCTTTTATCGCGAAAGCTGGCTTAACCCCTTATCATATAGCGCGGCGCAAAGGTGAACTCAAATACTTACTGCTAACAGAAAGTACCCAGGGCGGGATGATGCTTCGCTTTGTCTTAAGGTCAGACAAAAAGCTAGAACAACTTAAAAAAGTATTGCCTGAACTCCAGCAGTGTTTGCCGCAATTAACAGTGATCTCAGTGAATATTCAGCCTGTTCACATGGCAATTATGGAGGGCGAGCAGGAAATTATCTTGAGCGATGCCTCAGCATTGGCTGAGTCGTTCAATCGTATTCCGCTCTGGATCCGCCCGCAAAGCTTCTTCCAAACAAATCCTGACGTTGCCGCTAAACTCTATTTGACGGCGCGTGAATGGACCCAAGGGCTGAAGCTCGACACACTATGGGATTTATTTTGTGGGGTGGGGGGCTTTGGTCTGCATTGTGCCAGAGCTGAAACACACTTAACGGGAATTGAAATCTCGGCTGAGGCAATTGCCTGTGCGCAAGACTCTGCCAGTAAACTCGGTTTAAAGCATACCGAATTCCGTGCGCTAGATGCCACCCATTACGCCGTTAACGAGGCGTGTGCGCCAGATCTACTGTTAGTTAATCCCCCGCGACGAGGGATTGGCCAGGCGCTTTGTGACTTTATCGTCAGTGTTAAGCCGCAGGCCATTCTCTACTCGAGCTGTAATCCAGAGACGCTGGCAAAGGATATTATGCGACTGAAAGGTTATCGGCTTGAACGGGTTCAACTATTCGACCTCTTTCCGCATACGGCTCATAGCGAAGTGCTCTCATTACTGATTCGCGAACAATAAGTTGCCAGAAGGCAACTTATTCATTAAGCGCGACGCTCAAAGCGTAAGGCATAGGCTTCGATAGCGCGCATTAGTAAGGTCAATAGGCCATTAATACAGAGATAGATAATACCTGCCGCGACAAAGACGTTGACGTCGTAAGTTCCACCATACAGTTGTTGGCTCAACCCCATTACGTCCATTAGGGTGATGGTATAGGCTAGTGATGTGCTTTTGAACACCAAGACCACTTCGTTGGAGTAGGAAGAGAGTGCCCGTTTGAACGCATAAGGAAGTAACACTTTAAGTGTCTCTCCACGTGTCATTCCTAAGGCGTAACAGGATTGCCACTGGCCAGCGGGAATAGCCTTTACCGCACCGTATAACAGCTGTGTGGTATAAGCGGCACTGTTTAACGATAAGGCGACTACTGCACAAAACGCAGGTTGAGAGAGTATCGACCATAACGTGGGATAGTGCTGTAAGATCGGGAACTGCCCTGGCCCGTAATAGATTAAAAAGATCTGTACGAGTAACGGTGTGCCAGTAAAAAGTGTTAAGTAGCCGTGGATCAGCGCATTAGTTACGCGATGACGTAATGCTAGAAGAATGGTAAGGGTTACAGCAATCAGTAAGGCAATAAGCACTGCACTGAGGGTAAGACCAAGACTGACGGGTAAGCCAGCGCTAAGCTTCAGTAAATAGTCGCCCATCATTATTGCTCCAACTCAAAGCGTGTGACACGGCGCTCAGCAAATTTTAAGATTGCCTGACTCAATAAAGTAATAATTAGATAGATACCGGCCGCAACAAGATACCATGTAAAAGGCTGTTCGGTGCGCGTGGCAATACCTTTGGTTTGTAACATCAAATCATTCACACTGATGAGTGAGACTAACGCCGTATCTTTTAACAGTACTAACCACTGGTTCCCTAATCCGGGCAGGGCGTGACGCCACATTTGTGGCATAACAATAGTAAAAAAGACAGTCGATTTACGCATACCTAGCGCATAGGCCGACTCTCGCTGACCTTGCGGTACCGCACGCAAGGCACCGCGTAAGGTTTGTGAGGCATAAGCTGAATACAACAGCGCAAGCGCAATCACACCACATAAAAATGGGCTGACGTCGAAGTTTTCAATCTGGAGTTGAAAATGTAAGGTTGTGAAGCCCAAAGGCAGTGTAAAGCCATCAGACAGTGTGAGTAACAGTTGCGAGGAACCGTAATAGACCCCTAACACCACTAAGATTTCCGGCAAGCCACGAATTAGCATCACCAGTAAACTTCCGAGCCAAGCTAAGGGTTTATAGGAGAGGGATTCCCAACTGGCGAAAATCATCGCCAGCGTTAAGCCGACGACAAGTGCGCAAAGGGCAAGGCCGACGGTTAAGCCGCCGGCATTAAGAAGATAGGGTAATTCATTCATTAGCAATTATTTCTGGAACCACTTGTCGTAAATTTTTTGGTATTCACCGTCGGCTTTAACTTTCGCTAAACCTTGGTTAAATTGCTGTTGTAATGCACTGTTCCCTTGACGAACGGCAATCGCGACACCGGTACTAAAGTAATCTTTATCTGTGACTTTATCCCCAACAGGTGCCAGTGATGGGTTATTTTTTAACGATTCATTGATAACGGCTGTATCACCAAACACGGCATCGACACGACCATTTTTCAAGTCAAGAATAGCGTTTTGGTAACTATCGTAAGGGACAGCTTTAATCTCGCTGTGTTTGTCTGCTAGGTACTTCTGGTGAGTCGTGCCATTTTGTACACCGACCTTTTTGCCTGTTAAGGCGGCTAAGCTTGCTACCTTACCTTTTTCGGCAATAAATAGCGCAGAGTTAAGGTAGTAAGGGGTGCTAAATAACACCTGCTTTTGGCGCTCAGGAGTGATGTCCATCCCCGCCATGGCCGCATCGATTCGACGGAATTTCAAGCTCGGGATTAAACTGTCGAAGGATTGATTCGTAAAGCTACAGCTTGCATTAATTTGTTTACAGACTGCCATCGCCAAGTCGACGTCAAACCCTTGAATTTTATTATCACTCCCAACGAATTCAAAAGGAGGATAGGAGGCTTCTGTGCCGAAACGTAACGTTTGAGCCGCGAATGCAGAGGCTGACAGGCTGGTGAGAAGTGCAGCGATAAGAATTTTTTTCATGGTAACCCTGTCCTTAATGTGAAAGATAGTTCGCAAATTCGCGTGTTTGAGGATGCGTGAAACGATCAGCTTTTCCTTGCTCAACAATACGTCCATTTTCCATATAGACAATATGTGAAGCGGTTTTTTTTGCGACCTCAACTTCGTGTGTCACGATAACTTGTGTGATCTTGGTCGCCGAGAGTTCATTAATGATTTGGACGACTTGGCCGGTAATTTCAGGATCTAGGGCTGCTGTGGGTTCATCGAACAGCAATACTTGAGGTTCCATCATTAGCGCGCGGGCAATAGCAACCCGTTGTTGCTGTCCGCCAGAAAGATGCAGGGGGTAGCGTTGCGCGTAATCTGCCAAACGTAAGCGCTCTAAATATTTCTTGGCACGAGTTTGGGCCTCGCTGCGGCTTAAGCCTAAAACTTTACAGGGGGCCTGTATTAGATTTTGTTCAACAGTAAGATGCGGCCATAGATTATATTGTTGGAATACCATACCGACATCTTGGCGCAGCGTTCGAATCGCCGCTGTGGACGGGCGTTGGGTAAAATCGAACTGTTGATTAGCAATGGATAACTGGCCAGAACGCGGGATTTCTAAAAGGTTTAATACACGCAGCAATGAGCTCTTTCCTGCACCGCTTGGGCCGAGCAGCACTAGCGTCTCTCCTTGAGCACAGTTCAAAGTAATATCGTACAGGGCCTGTTGACCGCCGTAGAAACAATTTACGCCTTCTAAATGAATGCTCATGCGATAAATCTGACTTTTATAAGAGTGTATTTGGCCAGATAGTAATTCATTATGCATAAATATGCAATTATCGTGCTGGTTTTTATTCCGTTAATCAGGACGCTGTTTGGTCAATCGAGCGAACAGGGGTAAAGTAATACGTCACTCGTAAAAGGGGTTAAAAATGAAAAAAGGATTTCTCATTACACTGGCACTGCTAACAGGTTGCCAGTCGACCATGCCTCCCAAATCGGCAACGCAACAAACCATCAACACTACCTTTGTTGCGAGCAGCCATCAACCAAGAATTAATACCATTGTGATCCATTACACAGTGGCAGATGAGCAGCGGTCTCTAACGCTTTTGACGGGTAAGCAAGTCAGTAGCCATTATTTAATCGCGCAGTATGCAAAGGCTAATCAAAGGTCGCCTGAAATTTATCAACTCGTGCCTGAGAATCAGGCCGCTTGGCATGCCGGAATGAGTGCGTGGCGGGATACGATAAACCTTAATAAGACCTCGATAGGCATCGAACTGGTTAATAGAGGGTTCACTCAGTCCGCTGGCCAGCAATTTGGTCATTGTGAAAGCTATCCCCCGCAACAGATAGCCGTGCTCACTAAACTGGTCCGTGATATTGCTAATCGCTATAAGATCGAACCTGAAAATATTATAGGGCACAGTGATATTGCGCCACTGAGAAAAGTTGATCCAGGGCCCTGTTTCCCTTGGCAGCAGTTGGCTGAGAAGGGGATTGGCGCATGGCCCGACAACCAATTAGTAACGAAATTATTGGCTGGCCGAGCCGCCACGACACCGGTCGCTAATTCATTATTACTCCCGTTACTCAAGCAATATGGTTATGCTATTAGCGCCCATGCGACGCCGGATGAACAACAGCAATTTATTCGCGCCTTCCAAATGCACTTCCAGCCAGAGAATAGTAGCGGGATAGGCGATCAACTTACCCTAGCGCGGTTGCAAGCGCTTCTTTTACAGTACCCCTGGCATCAGTAACGACAACTAACTATTACCAGCAATTATCGAAAAGGGTGTTGGGCGTTTTTATGTTCGAAAGATCAATAATCATGCAGAGTAGATGACGTATCACTCAACCACTTAGCACTTTTACTTGACGGTTTACGAGGTCCCGATGAAGACAAATGCTGAATATAATGACGGGAAAAATATTTGTAATGAAATTGGCGGTGCAGTGCTTACTGTGCTGGGGAATCACCAACCCTTGACGGTGCAAGCGCTGATTAACTGTTTACGGCAGGCACAGGGTGATAGCCATGATTACGGTAATAGTCGTGAAAAGGGTATGGCGTACGCCGTAACGATCTTATCGAAATTTACCTAAGCAGATTGAATAGCCCCTCGACGAGGGGCTGAAAAGATTAAGGACTAACGGAACAAGTTAGTTTTTGCTAAGTCAATAATTTCACTGCCTTGGCCATTGATAATGGCCTTCATCATGTACAAGCTAAACCCTTTAGCCTGCTCGAGTTTGATCTGCGGAGGCATGGCCAACTCATCTTTTGCAGTCGTCACATCAATCAGTGCTGGGCCAGGGTGATCAAAAGCTTGTTGTAAGACATCGCTTAATTCAGAGGCCTTTTGTACACTGAAGCCTTCAATATTGCAGGCTTTAGCGATGGCGGCAAAATCAGGATTATCTAACTCTGTCCCATCGGTTAAGTATCCCCCGGCTTTCATTTCCATTGCCACAAAGCCCAGCACGCTATTATTGAAGATTACCAGTTTGACCGGCAGTTGATGTTGAGCAATTGTCAGTAAGTCACCCATCAACATGGCAAATCCTCCGTCTCCACACAAGGCGACAACTTGGCGCGATTTATCAACGGATTGTGCTCCCATCGCTTGAGGCATCGCATTTGCCATTGAACCATGATTAAAGGATCCCAATAAACGCCTTTTACCATTCATAGAGAGATAGCGTGCTGCCCAAACTGTTGGGGTACCCACATCGCAAGTAAAAATGGTTTCATCAGTGGCCAGTCGATCAATTTGCTGGGCAAGATACTGTGGGTGGATAGGGCGATGGTCATTTGCCACCGCGAGATCATCTAATTGTTGGCGACTTTTTGCATAGTGTTTAACCGATTTCTCGAGGTGAGCAGAATCGTGAGAGGTAGTCAGTAACGGCAGTAAAGCGGTAATTGTTGCTTTGATGTCGCCTATCAGCGGGAAGTTGACGTGGCAGTGTGACCCAATACTTGAGGGGTTGATATCAATTTGGATGATGTTTGCTGATTCTGGATAAAACGCGCGATAAGGGAATTGGGTGCCTAATAACACTAGCGTATCGGCATTAAGCATCGCGTGATACCCAGATGAGAATCCAATCAGCCCCGTCATTCCAACATCATAAGGATTATCATACTCGACATGTTCTTTACCACGTAGTGCGTGCACAATCGGCGCCTGAAGCTTCTCAGCCAAAGCCACAACTTCGTCATGAGCGCCTGCACAGCCACTGCCACACATCAGCGTAATATTATGAGCGCTGTCCAACATCTCAGCCAATTGCTTAAGTTCCGTGGCGATAGGTTTCACTTCGGGTAGTGTAGGCGGATACCACTCAACGCTGTTGGGGATCTTAATACTCTGCAGTGCGATATCACCTGGAAGTACTATTACTGCAACACCGCGTTTAACGATAGCGGTACGCAGGGCGATAGCAAGAATTTGTGGGAATTGTTCGGGATTACTCACAAGTTCACAATAGTGACTACACTCTTTGAATAAATCTTGTGGGTGGGTTTCCTGGAAATAATTACTGCCTATTTCACTGGAAGGAATATGGGCCGCAATGGCCAGAACCGGTTGATGGTTTCGGTGGCAATCAAATAGACCATTAATTAAGTGCAAGTTACCTGGGCCACAGGAGCCGGCGCAGACCGCCAGTTCATTAGTGACTTGTGCTTCTGCTCCAGCGGCAAAAGCGGCTGCCTCTTCATGCCGAGTTGACATCCACTTAATGGCTGACTGCTTATTAAGACTATCGCTGATCCCATTAAGCGAATCTCCGGTGACTCCCCAAATATGTTTGACGCCTACTTCAGTTAAGGTCTCAACCAATAATGCTGCGACTGTCTTCTCCATTTACGACTTCCCCTTGGATTTACGTTAACCCGATAATTGTAGTTCAACATTTACGCCTGCTTGAGGAAAGGGAGTAGACCTAGAGTGCGGTTATACAAAGAAAAGTAGGTGAATAGCTTGTCATAAGGTTTTTTTTAGTTGTATTGTGCCAAAAGGACTAGACTGAAATAAGGTCGGTTCTGTGAAATGCTGAGGTTCATGGTAAACTCACAGCAAAATTGAGCTTTTCATTCAAGTATTGCTGGGTAATTATGGCTAACACGCATCATGGTTTCGACTTCGAACAACTTTTAGAGAGTAATCTCGATGAGGCATTACAACCGCCGTCAATGTATAAAGTTGTGTTATTGAATGACGATTATACCCCTATGGAGTTTGTAATCGAAGTTTTACAGAAATTTTTCTCACTCGATATTGAGCGTGCAACGCAACTGATGCTTACCGTGCATTATGAAGGAAAGGCGATTTGTGGTGAATTCACCGCTGAAGTGGCTGAAACAAAAGTCATGCAAGTGAATCGTTACGCGAAGGAAAATGAGCATCCGTTGCTATGTATGCTGGAAAAAAGCTAATCAGCCCATATATCTAGGCTGAGACCCAAGCGTTAACCGATCGGAGGTGCCTAATGCTCAATCAGGAACTGGAACTCAGTTTAAATATGGCTTTCGCCAGAGCGCGTGAGCACCATCACGAATTTATGACCGTCGAGCATCTACTTCTCGCGTTAATCAGCAATCCTGCTGCGCGCGAAGCGTTAGAGGCCTGCTCGGTCGACCTCACAGCACTGCGTGCGGAACTGGAGACGTTTATACAGAAAACGACGCCAGTCCTTCCCGAAGCCGATGAGGAAAGAGAAACTCAACCTACATTAAGCTTTCAACGCGTTCTACAACGTGCGGTTTTCCACGTTCAATCATCAGGGCGAAGCGAAGTCACTGGTGCTAACGTGCTGGTTGCCATCTTCAGTGAACAAGAGTCTCAAGCGGCCTACTTGCTTAGGAAATATGAAGTAAGTCGTTTAGACATTGTTAATTACCTCTCACATGGCACGCGCAAAGATGAGAGCGCTGAGGACAAATCATCTGAAAGTAGTGCTTCCTCAGATGATGCGGCAAGTGGCTCCAGCGAAGAACGTATCGATAGTTTCACGACCAATCTCAATCAATTGGCTCGTGTTGGGGGCATCGACCCATTAATTGGCCGTGAGAAAGAGTTAGAAAGAACGATTCAAGTTTTCTGCCGTCGCCGTAAAAATAACCCGCTGTTAGTGGGTGAGTCTGGCGTTGGTAAAACGGCTATCGCTGAAGGCCTTGCTTGGCGTATCGAGCAAGGTGATGTACCTGACGTAATGAAAGAGTGTGTAATCTATTCGCTCGATATTGGCTCGCTTTTAGCGGGAACAAAATATCGAGGTGATTTTGAAAAGCGTTTCAAAGCTTTGCTAAAACAGCTTGAGCAAGATCAGAATAGTATTCTTTTCATCGATGAAATACATACCATCATCGGAGCAGGTGCAGCTTCGGGTGGCCAAGTCGATGCAGCAAATTTAATTAAGCCATTACTTTCCAGCGGCAAAATACGCGTGATGGGCTCCACCACCTATCAAGAATACAGCTCAATCTTTGAGAAAGACCGGGCTTTAGCTCGTCGTTTCCAGAAAATTGATATTGTCGAACCGACTCTGGATGAGACGGTAAAAATTCTGACTGGGCTTAAACCTAAATATGAGAAGCACCACGACGTACGCTACACGGCTAAAGCCATCCGCGCTGCGGTAGAGCTAGCTGTCAAATATATCAATGATCGTCATCTCCCCGATAAGGCGATAGATGTGATTGATGAGGCGGGTGCGAGGGCGCGTTTACTCCCTAATAGTAAACGCAAAAAAACAATCAATATTCAAGATATCGAGACCGTCGTCGCGCGTATTGCACGGATCCCTGAAAAAAGTGTTTCCGCTACCGACCGCGATACCTTACGCAGTCTGGATGACCGTTTAAAAATGCTAGTATTTGGTCAGGATAAAGCGATCATTGTGTTATCCGAAGCGATCAAAATGAGTCGTGCAGGCTTGGGTAATGAGCATAAACCAGTCGGGTCATTCTTATTCGCAGGGCCTACTGGTGTGGGGAAAACGGAAGTCACTGCCCAACTAGCGAAAGCATTGGGAATTGAACTATTACGATTCGATATGTCCGAATATATGGAACGTCATACCGTTAGCCGTTTGATAGGTGCCCCTCCCGGTTATGTCGGCTACGAACAAGGTGGGTTATTAACCGACGCGGTCATCAAGCATCCACACGCTGTCGTCTTGCTGGATGAAATAGAGAAAGCGCACCCGGATGTGTTTAATTTGCTCTTGCAAGTGATGGATAACGGCACGCTAACCGATAATAACGGTCGTAAGGCTGATTTTCGTAATGTGATTTTAGTGATGACTACCAATGCGGGAGTCCGTGAGACTGAACGCAAAACCATTGGTTTGATTCAACAAGATAATAGTACCGACGCGATGGAAGAGATTAAAAAGCTGTTTACTCCAGAGTTTCGTAACCGTCTTGATAATATCATTTGGTTCGAACATCTCTCGACGGCAGTGATCCATCAAGTTGTAGATAAGTTTATTGTTGAACTGCAAGCCCAACTCGATCCGAAAGGCGTGTCGTTGGAGGTAAGTGACGAAGCACGTGAATGGTTATCCGAGAAAGGTTACGACAAAGCGATGGGAGCTCGTCCGATGGCTCGGGCTGTGCAAGAAAACCTGAAAAAGCCTTTAGCTAATGAACTACTCTTTGGTTCCTTAGTTGACGGCGGTTCAGTATCAGTTGGGTTAGATCGTAAAAAAGACCAGCTGACCTATCATTTTGAAAGTGCGGCGAAACAAAAAGCTGAAGGGACCGTTCACTAGTCAATAAAAAGGCCGGAATATCCGGCCTTTTTTATGGCAGTCGTTAAGTTATCAATTAACGACTACGGAAGACAATGCGACCTTTCGTTAAATCGTAGGGGGTCAGTTCAACGGTGACTTTATCACCGGTAAGAATACGAATGTAGTTTTTACGCATTTTACCTGAGATATGAGCAG
>Ga0157363_1000090_pt1 | contig 67706 bp, 52 predicted proteins | sample AttsexASBM1_FD_111477 | JGI IMG/M metagenome (GOLD analysis project Ga0157363, IMG submission 111477) | Fungus gardens microbial communities from leaf cutter ant in Ribeirão Preto, State of São Paulo, Brazil - Atta sexdens ASBM1 | ecosystem: Host-associated > Fungi > Mycelium > Unclassified ... | reverse complement strand
GTGATCCTCTCTCAACAACTTCAGTAACTCCGATGTTTTTGTTTTCATTAACTCTGGATCAGATTTAGATTCGACATTTAGTCTGACTACCGGTTCGGTATTAGAGCTTCGTAAATTAAATCGCCACTCAGGATATTCAACACTTATACCGTCGGTATAGTCTACCCGCACAGCATCCGCAGAATAGTGCTCCAGCACCCGGCTGATCGCAGCCTGGGCATTGGTCAGAGTGCTGTTGATCTCACCTGAAGAAGGAAACGCCTGCTGACGCTCACCGACTAACTGATGAATCGATTTATTCTCAATATTCAGCAATTCTGTCACCAGCAACCAGGGAATCATCCCACTGTCGCAATAAGCAAAATCACGAAAGTAATGATGAGCACTCATCTCCCCGCCATAGACTGCGTCTTCATCACGCATGGCTTGTTTGATATACGCATGTCCGGTCCTGGACATTACCGGTATCCCGCCACCTTCACGCACGATGTCCAGCGTATTCCAAGTCAGTCGCGGATCATGGATCACTTTTGCACCTGGTGATTTTTTAAGAAATGATGCTGCCAGTAACCCCACGATATAGTAGCCTTCAATAAACTCACCCTGCTCATCAAAAATAAAGCAGCGATCGAAGTCTCCGTCAAACGCAATCCCTAGATCTGCGTGATGATTTCTCACTGCCTCAGCAGTATCCTGCCGACATTCTGGCAACAAAGGATTAGGAATGCCATGAGGAAACGTGCCGTCAGGCTGATGGTGTACTTTAATAATTTTGACAGGTAACTGCGCTGCCTGAAACCGTTTTTCGATATCATCAATGACATGACCAGCTGCGCCATTACCTGAATTAATGACCAGTGTCAGTGGCCGTGAGAAGTTTTTCAGGTCTACATAACTGAGTAAATGATCGGTGTATTCCTCAGAAACAGAGATTTTCTGGTAACGTCCCCGCCGGGATTCGTCTGTGGATGGGAACTGATTAAGTTCTGCGATCCTGCGAATGTCGTTCAGTCCGTTATCCCCACTGATCGGACGCGCTCCCTGACCAACCAGCTTCATTCCATTGTAATTAATAGGATTATGGCTGGCTGTAATCTGAATGCCCCCATCTACCCCGAGATGAAAAGTGGCAAAATAGACCTCTTCTGTCCCACTTAAACCAATATCGAAGACATGGGTCCCCGCATCACGTAAACCCTTAACCAATGCCTGCTTGAGGGTTTCGCTGCTGAGCCGGTTATCCCCCCCCACCACCACGGAGTCAGGTCGCAGAAACTGAGCGTATGCCCTGCCAATCCGGTAGGCAATATCCTCATTAAGCTGTTCACCCAGAACACCCCGGATATCGTAGGTTTTAAAACACGGTAATGACTCTGTCATGAGGGACATCCTTTTTCCGCGGCAAATTGCTGTTTAATTTTAATAAAGTCATCGTCACCCAGGTAGGAACCTGACTGAATCTCCAGTAATTCGACCGGGATTTTCCCCGGATTTTCCAGGGTATGTTCATGCCCAATGGGAATAAAGGTAGACTGATTTTCAGTCAGAAGCAGGGTTCGGTCTTGTATCGTAACTTTTGCCGTTCCTGATAAAATGACCCAGTGTTCAGTTCGATGAAAATGCATCTGTAAGTCAAAACGCTCACCGGGTTTAATGGTAATTCGGTTAACATTAAACCGCGGAGTATTGACGACCAGGTCACACCGCCCCCATGGCCAGTACGTTTCACGATGTCGGCGATACTCGCTCCGGCACTCCTGCTTAAGGTACTCGACAACCCGTTTGACATCCTGAACCTGATCTTTGTGCGCGACCAGTACGGCATCTTTAGTGTTCACAATAACCAGATTGTCGACGCCAATGGCAGCGACCAGTTGGTCTTCACTATTGATATAACAGTTGTGGGTGTTATACAAAAAGGTATCACCCTTCAGAGCGTTACCTGACGAATCTTTATGATTAACTTCCCATAATGCCGCCCATGAACCTACATCACTCCATCCAGCATCCAACGGGACAACAACCGCTGAATCTGTTTTTTCCATAACCGCATAATCAACGGATTCATCAGGACATTCGGTAAATTCATGTTCGTCAATGCTGATAAAATTATCGCTGACAGAACTCCCTGCCATAGCTTTACGACAGGCATCCAAAATATCTGGTCTGAATTTTTCTAGTTCCTGGAGATAACGGCTGGCTCTGAACATGAACATGCCGCTGTTCCAGTAATAATCTCCTGAACTCAGATACTGTTGTGCGGTAGCGAGATTAGGTTTCTCGACAAATCGTTGTACAGTGAACGGAGCATCAGGGTTATCACTAATTCTCTGTCCCCGGTGGATGTAGCCATAACCGGTTTCAGGACCGGTAGGCACGATGCCGAAAGTTACCAGTTGCCCGTTCTGCGCATAGGAAATCGCCGAAACAATCGCCTGATGAAAAACACTGGTATCTTCGATGACGTGATCAGCAGCGAGTACCAGTAAAACAGGATCTTCATTGCGTGTCATGGCATTCAGGGCCGCCAGAGCAATTGCCGGAGCAGTATTCCGTCCTACGGGTTCCAGAATGATGTTATGTGAGAGTTTTTTAATCTGGCGTAACTGTTCTGCAACCAGAAAACGGTGTTCCTCATTACAGATGACCAGAGGATCAAGAGTATCAGTCCCTGACAGTCGTTGCAGTGTCTCCTGTAACATCGAAGATTCGCCATGCAAACTTAAAAATTGTTTAGGGTACAACTCTCGCGACAGGGGCCATAAACGGCTTCCGGTACCCCCGGCCATTATCACGGGAAGCAACATTTGTAAGACCTCTTTATTATTTTTAGGCAACAGCCCGCATTAAACCATCCTGAATCTGTCACGCTACCGCCTTGAGTGTTCTCTGCCAGATTCGGCTTCCTGGATTTCAACAATCGTTAAGGTTTATTTAAGATATCAGACGGATAAATTTGTCAGCAAATTATAAAGTTGGCGTCTGAGATCTGGTATAGAAAGATTCCTAATTTTTAGTCCAGCGATTGATATATGTCAAAGGGATATCAAAGAAAGATCTGAATTTTACAACTATGATAAAAATTAAATATCCCTTTAACAACAACGAATAATCATTGATTTAAGCAGGATCACAAATTCCTGAGTTCTGTCGTTTGAGTAACGTTTGTATTTTTTTGGCAAGTAAGAGTTAAAAGGCGTGAAAAACATGTTTTTTTGTCAAAATTCCATGTCTTAGAAATCGACTAAGAGCTCATCGGCGCCTCTGAAAATTCACTCCCCCTGAGCATTAGCACAAAAAAGCCTATAACTTCTTTTATTTCATAAAGATAAGCACCAAAAATGACCTCATGGTGCTTTAATGATTTTTATTCCCGCGTTATCGGATGCCTCATCGGGATGCGTGTCATCATAAAAATATAACTTATTATTTTTATTATAGTATTTATTAAAAAATCGTCTTATTTCTTACATTCAATTGCCGCCCCATCAAAGCAGACCTTTAATACAAAAACCAGTCAATAAAAGATAACAAATCCGCTATGATAATGAATAGCTGTATGTTTTTTAGGCAGCACGAGAAAGGGAAATAATTTTACTGAAAAAACAAACATAAATATGATTTATATGTTTTCCCATAAAATCATCAAATGACTACAATGCGAACATTTGCACAAACAAGGAAAAATGCAGATGAGTTTCATTCTTATTTGGCTGCCTGTGACCGTGTAGTCGAAAATATCTCGCTTATTTTTTTTAGAGAAAATTCAAAAAAAGGCTTATCGGTTAAGCCGAACTCTTGGGTTGCTTTTCTAACATTAACTGATGATATTTACAGGTGATATCCTCCGGGCGACCAATGTCTCGTATACGATGATCTTCAATCCAAATCACCTTATCGCATACCTCCCGTACATCAGACATATTATGGCTGACAAATAAGATAGTCACACCTCTGCGCTTAAAAGCATTAATGGTTGCCAGACACTTTTGTTGAAAAGCAACATCCCCCACCGCCAGCACTTCATCAATGATCAGAATATCTGGCTCCACCTGACTAATCACCGAAAAACCTAACCTGGCCATCATCCCGCTGGAATAAACTCTGATGGGCTCATCAATAAAGTCCCCCAGCTCAGAGAATGCAATGATATCCGGCATTTTTTCAAGAATCTCTTTCCGACGAAGCCCTGTCAGCGTAGCATTCAGGATAATATTCTCACGGCCTGTCAATTCCGGATGAAACCCCCCGCCTAACTCCAGCATGGAAGCAATACGCCCATGAACCGAGATATGGCCCGCAGTAGGTTTTATAACTCCTGTCAGTAAACTGAGGGAAGTACTTTTTCCTGCGCCATTGGCACCTATCAGAGCGACTGCCTCTCCTTTGTAAATAGTGAAAGAGACATCGTCAATCGCCAGATACTGTTTACCTCGCAATAATGAAAACGCACGACGAGGGTGTAGTAACAGATCTTTGACTCCGGACCCGATATGATGATAGAGAGGGAAGGATTTGGTCACTTTATCAAACTTAATCATCACGTCCATTATAGAATCTCTGCAAAACGATATTTAAGTTTATTAAACAGTATCACACCGGCCAGTAGCATCCCGGCCGAAAAAAAATAAAACTTTGCTAAAAGAGAATAATTCAACTGATTCTCCATTAACAAATCGCGCCAGCAAATAATCATATCCGCCAGTGGATTTAATATGATTAACCATCTGTACTTTTCCGGTATCATGTCTGCTGTGTAGAGAATCGGGGTACAATAGAACATCAGCATAATACCGAGCGTGACAAATCTCTCTGTATCCCGAAAAAACAAGTTAACTGACGAAAAAATAAGCGCGCAGCCAAATGAGAACAGAATCTGAGCCAACATCACGGCCGGCACGCCATATAACCAAATGGCTGAAGGATATCTGTGATATAGCAGCATAAAAACAACAATCACCGGTAAGGTACACACAAAATGAATGCCTTCCATCATGACATTGCTTAATGGAATGACAGAACGGGGGAATACGGTTTTTTTTATGATCTGTGAATTAGAGAGGAATGAAAATAACGAATGATTCACTGATGCTGAAAACCATTGCCAGGGGAATAACCCCGTAATAATGAACAAGGTATAATCTTGTATATTTACCCGCATAACAATTTTAAAAATAAAGTAATAAATCAAAGCAAACAACATCGGGTTAGCTATTGACCAAAGATAACCCAGAAAGCTACTTTTATAACGGACCTTTAATTCTTTAGCCGTCATAATATACAAAAGCTCAACTAAATAACCTGCTTTATATCCCATCTTTCCACCCAGCCCGGAAAATTCATAACGCATAAGTCATCTGCCAGTTAATATTTGTCGTTTAATAGCAAATAAATCAAAACAGCCACCCACTCTGGTTCCAGACAGCAAACCATGATCGGGTTAATTTAACGTCACTTTAAAATTATGCCCAACACCCTTTTTCAGCCTGAAAACACTGGAAAATGAAAACACGAACAGCAATAAACATCCATCGAATATTACTGATGAATAATAATAAAAATTATCGTGACATAGTATTTAATTTTAAAAAAACCAGCCATGAGTAATCTCGCCTGGCGATATATTATATCGCCAGAGATAGTTATCCTGCTTAGCTCACACTGACCGTCAATTTCTTCACATTCTTCATGTCGGCAAACGACATATTGTGGTAAGCAGTAGGATAAGCAGTGTAATTAGCCACTATGCTTTGCTGAGACAGTCACCAGCGGTGCCATCCTCAGCAGAAATGACGACAGATTATTCTCATGAATGATGCAGGCATATATCAGGTGGACTCAAACGGACGGACGTTGCATTCGTGATAAAAGATAACAACGCTTAACAATTAAAGAAAGGGAAAGAATAAGCCGAAGGGATTGTTCATCATGAATCACTGCCGACAGTAAATTTCTGTCGACAGTAAAGTTGTTATGCCGGGTTAACGATACCCCTGTGGATTTTGGCTTTGCCAGTTCCAGGTATCCTGCATCATTTCATCCAATCCGCGGGAAACTTTCCAACCCAGTTCACGCTCTGCCAGTGAAGGGTCTGCCCAGAAGGCTGGCAAATCACCACTGCGACGCGGTTTTATAGCATAAGGAACCGGTTTACCGCAGGCTTTTTCAAATGCCTTAATCATTTCCAGTACTGAATAACCTTTACCAGCACCCAGGTTGTAAGCACGATATCCCTGAGTATTTTTCAGATGATCCAGGGCTTTCAGATGACCTTCTGCCAGGTCAACCACATGGATATAATCACGCTGGCAGGTTCCATCCGGCGTATCGTAATCATCACCAAACACCCCTAACTGTTCTAATTTGCCTATAGCAACCTGCGCGATATAAGGCAACAGATTATTAGGGATACCCGCCGGGTCCTCGCCAATTTTCCCTGAAGGATGTGCACCGACAGGATTGAAATACCGCAGGGCAATGGTATTAAAATCAGGGTCTGCTTTAGAAAAATCCTGCAGGACCTGTTCGATCATTACCTTCGAGGTACCGTAAGGGCTGGTAGTACCGCCAATCGGGGAGGTTTCGACATAAGGGACCGGCGCATTTTCACCATAAACCGTTGCTGACGAACTAAAAATAAAGTTCCTGACGCCGGCATTACGCATCTCTTCCAGCAATACTACCGTGCCTGAGACATTATTATCATAATATTCCAGTGGCATCCGTGTGGATTCGCCTACTGCTTTCAGGGCAGCGAAATGAATCACTTCTGTGATCGAATGTTCTGCAAATAATTTCTGCAGGCACTGACGGTCGCGAACATCTCCCTCAACAAAAATGGCTGCTTTACCCGCCAGTTGAGCAACACGGCGCAGGGATTCTTCAGAAGCATTACAAAGATTATCCAGTACTACGACCTCGTCACCACGCTCCAGCAGGGCTAGCACCGTATGAGAACCGATATAACCTGCGCCACCTGTGACTAAAACTGACATATCTGACTCCGTGTTTTTATGAATTGAAATAACGGTTATTCAATTATTTAGAAATGATTTTCCTGATACTGTCACGGAATTCCTGGCCCTGAGAAGGATTACGTAATCCGTAGCTGACAAATGCCTGCATGTACCCCAGTTTGCGTCCACAGTTATAATCCACACCGCTTAACAGAGTCGCTTCAACCGTTTCTTTCTGTTTCAGACTGGCAATCGCGTCTGTCAGCTGAATTCTTCCCCAGGCTCCGGGTTCAGTCTTCTCCAGTTCCTGCCAGATTCCGGCAGACAATACATAACGGCCTGCGGCCGCCAGATCAGAATCAACCTCCGGGACCTCGTCAGGTTTTTCGACGAATAAGTCTATTTCGCTGACATCACCAGGATTATTCAGTGGTTCACGGGTGGTAATAATCGAATATTCGGAAAGTTCTTCTGCGGGCATATGCTGGCATAAAACCTGACTGTTTCCGGTAGATTCGAAACGGGAAATCATCGCTGCCAGGTTATAGCGCAAATGATCTGCCGTATAACCGTCCAGAATAATATCTGGTAAAACCACCACAAACGGATTATCTCCAATCATGGGCCGGGCGCAAAGGACGGCATGCCCCAGTCCCAGAGGCTGAGGCTGGCGAACATTCATGATAGTCACACCGGGTGGACAGATGGACTGAACTTCTTTGAGTAACTGACGTTTAACACGCTGTTCCAGTAATGCTTCGAGTTCATAGGTCGTATCAAAATGGTTCTCAACCGCATTTTTCGAGGCATGGGTAACCAGCACAATTTCTTTGATTCCGGCGGTAGCACATTCATCAACGATATACTGAATCATTGGCTTATCAACTATCGGCAACATCTCTTTCGGAATCGCTTTGGTGGCCGGTAACATGTGCATACCTAATCCGGCAACCGGAATGACAGCTTTTAATTTGGTCATAAACATTCCATTTTTGAGTAAAAATTAGTGCCCCGATTATGTGTGATAACACACGTTAATCTGCATCAGTATCTTCTGAAATCCCGTCGTGACTGCGCTCAGGCTGGCGTGGATTTCACTACGAGTGGTTGTCTGTTATACCGATATTTACCGACGCTAATGTTTGTCTTGAAAACCTCAGAATTATTCGCTGATTAACAGGCCAATGCCCGCTTTACCCTCAGGGACCAAAGTTTGCGGTGATTGCCATAATCCTGAGATTTGATTTGCAGCATTGACACCAGGCACATTATTCCCTTTAAGGGGGCTGAAAACAGCCTCACAGGCCTGGTCTCATAGAGATTGTGTTATTTTTCCCTGCCAGGTTTGCTGTTATGGTCAACCCACTGATTAATCCGTTTTTTCATTTCATTGCGCAGATTACCGTTCAGTAACTGACTCACGGGTAACGAATATTGTAGCTTGCTCCACGGACCATAAAAACGTACCGGCACCGCCTGCTCAGAGAGCAACTTAACCAGCTTATTGTCACCTTTCCAGTCCTTCATCATCAGTCCGAAGGTCACATCCATCGTCCGGTGGGCGAAATCAATATTGCCCAGGCCAGTCAGTTTCATATCACTGTTTTCGCCCTGCAACTGAGAGAGGGTCAGATTGCCCGGGACAAGGCGGATATTACCTTTTAACGGAGGGACTTCGGCTTTGATTACGTTTTCAGAATGCACCCGATCGCTGGTTCTGGCCACTGCATCGCTCACCATTTGCCGTAAATTAAACGGGGCGGTATCCAGTTGAGATACACTCACATCTGCCTGTCCATGCCACTGGTTAAGGATATCCTGGTTACTTAATCCCTGCCCGCTGAACTGGCCTTTCATGGTCAGTTCACCCCGGAGTGCCTGTGGAAGTTGCAGGAATGCCAGCGCGGGCTGTACCTGAATATTCTGTAAATCCGGAGCAAAAGTAACCTGTGCTACGTCAGAACGCAGATCGATCTGTCCGGGCAGAGAGAAGTGACCATTACCCAATTCCCCGGTGAGGGTATTGATGGTCATTAATCCCTGTGCATTGGTTGCGTTTAGTTGCAGCTGTTTGAGCTGTAAGCCACGCCAGACAGCACTATCCGCATGAATGTTGATGTCCATCATCGCATCACGTAGCCATGCTTCCTGTAACGGTTGGCTATCGGTATCGGCGATAACCGGTGCTCTGACCGCCGGCCGGCCGGTCTGGCTGCCCGAGGCTCTGGCGGAGGTCAGTAACTGGTCGAAATCAGCAGTTTTCGAGTTCAGACGCACCTGTAATGCGGGTGCGGGGAGTAAATGGCCGTGAAGTTCACCTGTAAAATCACTGTTATTAGCCTCCAGTAATAACCCGGTCACATCGAACTGGTTGCCGGAGGGCTTCCAGACAGCATTAAACGAAGCCTGTCCGTTGATTCCATCAGCAGGGAGATCAACGCCGGAAATCTTATAGCTGGCACGGGAAACCTGTAATCCCAGTTGATGAGGATACTGAGTCGCATCCAGAGATCCCCTCACATCCAATACCAGATTTTGCTGATTACGAGAAGCTCTGCCACTGAACTCAAAGTTACCTTGCTTGTACTGTGGCTGATGAATCGTCAGGTTGACATCACGAAAGTTGATCTGATTTCCATGGGCGTCCTGCCAGATAAACAGGCTGTCAGCAATATTGAGTCGAGCAATATTAAAACTCCAGCCACGTCCAAAGGATCCAAAAACAGGACCTTCTGGCGGAGCTACGGGCTCACCTTGTTGATGCTCGCGGGTAGTGGTTGGAAGATCACGGATGACGGCATTTTTCAGTAAAACCTGGCTCACCTTAAGCTGGTGGGACAGTAACGGCATTAATTCAACGTCCAGCCGCATATTTTCAGCACTAACGGCAGGGTCAGTGGCGCCGGGTGCGGTCAGAGAAACCTGATCGCTCAGGATACTCAGCCGTGGCCAGACGTGCCAGCGTAAATCACCGGAGAGTTTTAACTGATAACCACTGCGTTTGGCGACTTCCTGTGCCATATATCCACGAAACTGGTTCGGATTCACCAGCATAACCAGTGCCGTCATTCCCGCGACAACGACCACCAGTAAAATCGCCAATGTGGTTATCAATCTTCTCATACCATCCCCGGTGTGATTTTTTAGTCTTTATCGATCCTGCTGGCTACTGCACCCTGTTGATCGCGATATTTTGCATCTTCTCTGCGGTTATATGGCCGCAGAGCCGGGCCGGACAAAGGCTCGAAACTTAATGCTCCTATCAACATACCCGGTCGGAGCGCTAATGGCAATTTACCTGAATTATAGAACTCCAGCACAATCCGCCCTTTCCAGCCAGGATCGATGCGGTGCGCGGTCACGTGGACCATCAGTCCAAGCCGGGCCAGTGATGAACGGCCATCCAGCCAGCCCACCAAATCATCCGGTAACGTCACTGATTCCAGAGTGACTGCCAGAGCCAGTTCCCCGGGATGAAGGAAAAAGGCATCACCTTCCGGCAGGACTATCTCGTCGCTCATCACGCGGTCAAGGGCAGCACTGACTTCATCTTTCGGACCGCTAAGGTCAATAAACGCAGCCGTATGCCCACGAAAGGTTCGGAATTTGTTACCCAGCCGCACATCCACTGTAGCACCACTGATACGTTCCACAGGCGGACGGGGTAAAATTTCAAGCCTGCCAGTGTCCAGCCAGACTTCGATATCGCGGTCACACAATCTCATACTGATCTCTCCGTAACTCTGCTCAGGGGGAAGAAGAGGATTCTTCCCTGCCATCATTATTCAAAAAACTGATTGATTTTTGCTTTAAGTATATCGATAGCAATCCGGTTCTTCCCACCGCGAGGAACAATGATGTCGGCATACTGTTTCGAGGGTTCAATAAATTGCAGGAACATGGGCCGGACGGTTTTTTGATACTGAGTCATTACCGAATCCATTGACCTGCCGCGTTCATTCACATCCCGCTTCATTCTGCGCATCAGACAAATATCCAGCGGCGTATCCACAAAAATGGAGAAATTCATTTCCTCACGCAACCGGGCATCCGTCAGTAGCAGGATCCCTTCCAGAATGATGACTTTCTTCGGCAACAGCTTAATCGTTTCTTTCATCCGTGTGTGTTCAGAATAGCTGTAAACCGGGAGGTCTATCGCATGCCCGGCTTTAATTGCCTGCAAATGTGTCAGTAACAAATCATGGTCCATCGCATTTGGATGGTCATAATTGGTTTTAATCCTCTCTTCCATAGTGAGGTGGCTTTGATCCCGGTAATAACAATCTTCCGGGATAACACCGATATGCTCGTCACCCACCTGGTCACGAATTTCACGGTAGAGAGTGCTGGCAATCAAACTTTTACCGGATGCCGAAGCTCCGGCAATGCCCACGATTACGCACTGATGGGACGTGTCAGTCATACTTTTTTGAGACCTGAAACTGAAGCCGGTAGTTTCTGAAAATTAACAGATTGTACGGGCAAATTGAGAGGGTTTACGCCGGCGATTATAGGGACTTCGTGCCCCTGATGCCAGAAAAATGCGTCACTAATCTTCAGACTCACCCCCATAGCCGGTTTTATTATTACGCTATATACTCTGCGGCCACTCTTAAACCCGATTACTGATTAATCATCTGGCCTGTGCCTTTTTTACGCGCAGACCCTACCAGGAAAAACATGTACTGGAAAAATTTGACTTACCTGGGTGACAGTATGCTGCTGCTGCCTACCGCTGTGCTGATTGCCGTGTTTGTTTTCTGGAAAAGCGGACGCTGGCAAACCGCTTTTGGCTGGTTAGTCACCTTCGGCACTGCCGGCATGATTGTCAGTATTTCAAAAATTTTGTTCCTGGGCTTTTTTATTGGTAGCAGAGCTTACAACTTCACTGGTTTCAGCGGACATACCACCATGTCCTCGACTTTCTGGCCGGTATTAATGTGGATGATTTCGGCACAGCGTCCGGTCTTCTGGCGTCGCCTGCTGATGATCACCGGCTATTTGCTGCCGTTAGCTATAGGTTTCTCGCGACTGCAATTGCATGCTCACTCCCCGAGTGAAGTCGTGAGTGGCGCTATCCTGGGGCTGAGCCTGAGTTCACTCTATCTGTTTATTCAGCGTCGTACGGAACTGAAAGCAATTTCTGTGCTGCAACTGGCCGTATTCTTGATACTGCCGGTGTGGATTATGTTTCAGGGGCAACCCGCCACCACTCAACAGTTTCTGGCTAAACTCTCGGCCAGACTGGCCGGAATTGAAAAACCCTTTACCCGCACGGAGTTGCTAAAACTCCATTCAGCAAATTAACCGCTGACCGTTTACGCCTGTCGTTTAACAAGGTAAAGTCGCCCCCTTTTTTCTGTGTTCAGGGGGCGACAGCCATGTTTATTGGTTTTGATTACGGTACCGCGAACTGTTCTGTAGCAACAGAACAGAAGGGCATTTTCCGCCAGTTATTGCTGGAAAAGGACTCGCCACTGCTCCCCTCAATGATCTCAGCACCACTGCGTACTGTGCCCAGTGAATGGCTATACCGCTGCCACGAGGTCGGTTTTCCTACCCCGGAAAACACGGCATTGTTGCAATATGCATTACGTCTGAATCGTGAAGAAGATATCCGGGTCACTACCGATAGCGTCAGTTTCGGACTTCAGGCTCTGGAGAACTATATTGCTGACCCGGAAGACACCTGGTTTGTAAAATCTCCCAAGTCTTTTCTGGGTGCTTCTGGCCTTAAATCTCAGCAAATTGCGTTTTTTGAGGATCTGGTGTGTGCGATGATGCTGCACATTCGTCATCAGGCAGAGCAACAGACGAATACCCCGATAACTCATACCGTGATTGGCCGTCCGGTCAATTTCCAGGGGACCGGCGGTGAGGAAGCGAACCACCAGGCTCAAAATATTCTGTTACGTGCTGCACAGCGTGCCGGATTTCGCGAAGTTGAATTTCAATACGAACCCGTGGCCGCAGGGCTGGAGTTCGAAGCGACACTCAGCGAGGAAACCCGGGTACTGGTCATCGATATCGGCGGAGGGACCACGGACTGCTCACTGCTGCTGATGGGACCGCAATGGCGTGATAAGGTCGACAGAGTGGACAGCCTGCTCGGTCACAGTGGTTGTCGGGTCGGCGGAAATGATCTGGATATTATGCTGGCATTTAAAACGCTGATGCCATTGCTGGGCCAGGGAGGCATCACTCTCAAAGGCACCGGTTTACCTACCCTGCCCTGGTGGAATGCGGTAGCCATAAATGACGTCAATGCCCAAAGCCAGTTTTATTCCACAGAGTGCGGCAAACTATTGCAACAAATGGTCAAAGAGGCACAGCAGAGTGATTTGGTACGTCGGTTGTTTAATGTCTGGCGCCACAAGCAAAGCTATCAGTTGGTTCGCACTGCCGAAGAGAGCAAAATTCGTCTGTCTGACAGTGAGCTGACCACCATACCCTTGCACTATATCGACCGGGGTCTGGAAACCACGCTAAACGTCGAGCAACTGAATGAAGCCATCAGCCAGCCACTTGACAAGATGATCCAGCAAATTACCGCCGTCATGGCCACCGCTGACTGCAAACCGGAAGTCATATATCTCACCGGAGGCAGTGCCCGCTCACCATTGCTGCGTGATGCGATTGCCAGAGTCTTACCCGACACACCTATCGCCAGCGGTGATGATTTTGGGTCCGTCACCCTCGGACTGGCCCGCTGGGCGGCAACACTGTTTCGCTAGCCGTAGCGCCCCGTCAAGGGGCGTGATTTCTCCCTGTCTGACTGCCTGAACTACCGTTCAGAGCCTTCCAGTGCCGATATCCATATTTCCTCCAATTTTCTGCCGGAACTTAGAGTTATACTGTTGGGTCAGAGTGTGGAGAAAACTTCGGTTCAGATGCAGGAGAGCATAGCAGAACATGAAAGCAAAATTTCGGGTGTCCACGGTGGTGCTTTTAATACTGGTCGTCATTGTGCTGGTCTTAGCCACCATCCATTTCTGGCATGCCAAAAACACCACTTCCTCTTCTGCCAGTCCGGCCCCGGGACTAAGTTCTGCCAGCCATGACCCGGCGGTTCCGGTACAAATTGCCACGGTTCGCCGGGAAACAGTCCCACGATATATCACCGCCCTGGGCACGGTGACGGCCTCAGCCATGGTCACCGTTCGCAGCCGTGTGGACGGGCAACTCATGGCGTTACACTTCCGGGAAGGTGATACCGTGACTGCAGGTCAGTTACTGGCTGAAATTGATCCGCGTCCCTTCAATGTCGCTCTGTTACAGGCTCAGGGGCAACTGGCCAAAGATCAGGCCACACTGAACAATAGCCGCAATGATCTGCGTCGCTATCAGAAGCTTGCCACCACCAAACTGGTCTCTCAGCAGGATCTGGACAACCAGCAGGCACTGGTCCGTGAAAGTGAAGGTACGGTAAAGAGTGATCAGGCTGCCGTGGATAATGCCCAGCTCAATCTGACCTATAGCCGGATCACCGCGCCGATCTCTGGTCGTGTCGGGCTCAGGCAGGTGGATGCGGGTAACTACATCACTGCCGGGGATACCACCGGGATTGTGGTTATTACCCGGACGCACCCGATTGATGTGATTTTTACCGTTCCAGAGGCCGCTATTGAACAGATTGTCGGCGCGATGAAGCAAGGGCAACCACTGTTGGCGGAGGCCTGGGATCGCAGTGACAGCCATAAACTGGCAGAGGGTAGCTTACTTAGTCTGGATAATCAGATAGACAGTACTACGGGTACGCTGAAGATTAAGGCAAGATTTGCCAACCAGGATGACCGGCTGTTTCCTAATCAGTTCGTCAACCTCCATCTGCGGGTCAGTACCCTGGCCGATGCCCTTCTGATGCCGGTCTCTGCACTGCAGATGAATACCGAAGGCAATTTTGTCTGGATAGTCAGTCAGCAGAACACTGTCAGCAGAAAACAAGTGACGGTAGGTCTGCAACAGAACCAGCAGGTAGTCATTACCGCCGGGCTGAGTGCCGGAGACAGAGTGATCACCGACGGTATTGACAGACTAACCGAAGGCTCCGCGGTGAATATCGTCCAGGGCTCTGCGGCTGTAGCTGACAGCGATGCCGGAGGAACAGACCAATGAACCTGCTGCCGGACAGCTCTTCCGGCGGACCTTCCCGCCAGTTTATCCTGAGGCCGGTCGCCACCACATTACTGATGGTGGCTATCGTACTGGCCGGGATTCTCGGCTACCGTTTTCTGCCGGTATCGGCATTACCTGAGGTGGACTACCCCACGATACAGGTCGTGACCCAATATCCCGGCGCCAGCCCGGAAGTCATGACATCCGCGGTGACGGCTCCACTTGAACGCCAGTTTGGACAAATGTCGGGTCTGAAACAGATGTCATCCGGCAGTTCCGGCGGAGCTTCGGTTATTACTCTGCAATTTCAGCTGTCACTACCGCTGGATATCGCCGAACAGGAGGTCCAGGCGGCTATTAATGCTGCGATGAGCTACCTGCCTGATGATCTCCCGAATCCCCCCGTCTATAACAAAGTCAATCCGGCGGACCCACCAATTATGACACTGGCGGTCACCACCTCCAGTCTGCCACTCACCCGGGTACAGGATTTAGTGGAAACCCGGATTTCGCAGAAAATATCCCAGGTCAGTGGAGTGGGACTGGTGACCCTCGCTGGCGGGCAACGGCCGTCAGTGCGGGTGGATCTCAATGCACAGGCATTAGCCGCATTAGGGCTTACCAGTGAGGATGTTCGTACCGCTATCGATAATGGTAACGTTAACACCGCCAAGGGCAGTCTTGACGGGCCTGAACGGGCCATTACTTTATCGGCTAATGATCAGCTACAAAGCGCCGAAGACTATCGTCAGTTAATCATCAGCTACCGGAATAATGCTCCGGTCAGGCTGGGAGATGTAGCCACCGTCACCCAGGGCGCTGAGAATCAGTGGCTGGGGGCCTGGAGTAACGGACAGGCAGCCATTATCCTGAATGTTCTGCGTCAGCCTGGCGCGAACATCATTGATACTGCAGATAATATTCGTGCCCTGTTACCCACCCTGAAGAGTAACCTGCCGGCCTCAGTGAAACTGGAACTGATCAGTGACCGGACCATGAACATCCGCGCCTCTGTCAGTGACACACGGTTTGAATTACTGCTGGCGATTGCACTGGTGGTCATGATTATTTATCTGTTCCTGAGAAATATTCCGGCCACCATCATTCCCGCAGTGGCCGTACCGCTCTCGCTGATTGGCACCTTTGCAGCGATGTATCTGCTGGGATTCTCGGTGAATAATCTGACACTGATGGCCCTGACCATTGCCACCGGTTTTGTGGTGGATGATGCGATAGTCGTGATTGAAAATATCTCCCGCCATATCGAGAAAGGCGTTCCCCCGTTACAGGCCGCGCTTCGGGGGGCGGGTGAAATCGGTTTTACTATCATCTCGCTGACGATTTCCCTGATTGCCGTGCTAATCCCCTTGCTGTTTATGGGCGATGTGGTTGGCCGGTTATTCAGGGAGTTTGCTGTCACGCTGGCAGTTTCTATCCTGATCTCAGCCGTGGTCTCGCTGACCCTGACTCCGATGATGTGCGCACGCATGCTAAAAAATGGCACGCTGCATCAGCAAAACCGTTTTTCACTGGCCTGTGAAAGGATATTTGAGCGAGTGATTGACGGTTATGGTCGTTTACTCAGTCGGGTGCTGAATCACCCGTGGCTAACCTTAGGCGTCGCTGTAGGCACGCTGGTCCTGACCATTGTACTCTGGGTACTGATTCCGAAAGGATTTTTCCCACAACAGGATAACGGGCTGATTCTGGCCAGCGTTCAGGGCCCGCAAAATGTCTCGTGGACCAGCATGACCCGACGCACCCGTGAAGTGACGGATATCCTGCAGAAAGATCCGGATGTGGCCAACGTCAGCGCCTTTGTCGGCATCGACGGGACTAACCCGTCACTGAATAACGCGCGATTACAGATTACCCTGAAACCGCTCTCAGAACGGAATGATCGCATTCCGCAAATTGAACAACGGTTACAACAATCAGTCAGTGGTCTGCCGGGTATCAGTTTATGGATGCAGGCAGTACAGGATCTGACTATCGATACCGAGGCCAGTCGCACGCCTTATCAGTTTACCCTGCAGTCCCCTTCTCAGGAGTCTCTGGCAGAGTGGATACCTAAACTTTTGGGCAAACTACGACAGGCCCCACAACTGCGTGAAGTCAGCAGCAACTGGCAGGATCAGGGGAATGAGGCCTTTATCCGCGTTGACCGCGATACCGCCAGTAGGCTGGGGATTACCATGGCGGATATTGATAATGCCCTGTATGACGCTTTTGGCCAGAGACTGATTTCCACTATTTATACCCAGTCCAGCCAGTACCGCGTGGTGCTGTCACAGCAGACGGCGATGGATCCGGGATTACAGGCACTCAACAATATCCGCCTGACCAACAGCGATGGTGGCACGATCCCGCTAACCTCTATCGCCCGGATAGAACAGCGCCGTGCTTTGCTGGCAATTAACCATCTCGATCAATTTCCTGCAGCGACAATATCCTTTGACGTCGCCGATGGCTATTCTCTCGGAGAAGCGGTGAATGCCATAACCCAGATCGAAAACCAACTGAATTTACCCTCAGATATGCTGACCCACTTTCAGGGGAGTACCCTGGCCTTTCAGGCTGCGCTTTCGGGTACCGTCTGGCTGGTTATCGCCTCCATTGTGGCGATGTACATTGTGTTGGGTATTCTTTATGAAAGTTTTATTCATCCGGTCACTATTCTCTCAACCTTGCCTACCGCCGGTGTCGGCGCATTACTGGCTCTGCTGGTTTCCGGCCATGAACTGGATATCATCGCGATTATTGGGATTATCCTGCTGATTGGTATCGTCAAGAAAAATGCCATCATGATGATTGATTTCGCCCTTTCCGCAGAACGTGAACAGGGAGTCACTCCACAAGAAGCCATTTATCAGGCCTGCCTGTTGCGTTTCAGGCCGATACTGATGACCACCATGGCTGCCCTGCTGGGTGCGCTGCCTTTAATGCTAAGTTTTGGTGTGGGGGCTGAGTTACGTCGGCCGCTGGGCGTTGCCATGGCCGGGGGGCTGGTCGTCAGCCAGGTTCTTACCCTGTTTACCACCCCCGTCATCTATCTGCTGTTTGACAGGCTGAGCCGTCGGCTGAAACCCCACGGAACTCATCCGTCGTCGCCGGAGTCGTTACCGTGAGGTTTCTGGCATTATTCATCTATCGCCCCGTCGCTACCCTGCTGGTGGCGGCTGCCATACTGCTGGCAGGTATTCTGGGTTTCCGCTTATTACCAGTGGCCGCGCTGCCGCAGGTCGATTTTCCGGCGATAGTCATCTCTGCCAGTATGCCCGGAGCTTCAGCCGAAACCATGGCTGCGTCCATTGCCACTCCGCTGGAACGTTCGCTCGGCAGAATTGCCGGTATCAGTGAGATGACATCGTACAGTTCACTGAGTAATACCCGCATAATTCTGATATTTGATCTGGACCGTGACATCAATGGTGCTGCCCGCGATGTTCAGGCGGCCCTGAATGCCGCACAAAGTCTGCTCCCGACGGGCATGCCTTCACGTCCGACTTACCGTAAAGCGAATCCTTCAGATGCTCCGGTGATGATTCTGACACTGACCTCAGAGACTTACTCACGGGGTCAGTTGTATGACTACGCCACCACCCGGCTGGCACAGTCGATATCTCAGATTGAGGGGGTGGGTGATGTCACCATTGGCGGAGGATCGCTGCCGGCCGTACGGATCGATGTTGATCCGCAGCAACTGTTTAATCAGGGGGTGTCACTCGACCAGGTACGTACCGCCATCAGTAATGCTAATCAGAGACGGCCTCTGGGGGCCATTGATGAAGGAGATCAACGCTGGCAACTGGCCACCAATGATGCTCTGACTAATGCGGCCCACTACCGGCCCCTGATTATTCATCAAAAAGACGGTGGCGTGGTCAGGCTGAGTGATGTTGCCACCATTACTGATGATGTTCAGGATAGCCGGAATGCCGGACTCAGTAATGGTAAACCGGCCATCCTTATGATGGTCCGAAAAACCGCTGATGCTAATGTGATTTCGACCGTCGACCGGATACGTGAGCGACTCCCTGAACTCAGGAAGGAGATCCCTGCAGCCATACAGCTAAGCATCGCTCAGGACAGGTCCCCGACGATTCGGGCTTCTCTCAGTGAAGTCGAACAGTCTCTGCTCATTGCTGTGGCCCTGGTGATTCTGGTGGTGTTCTTCTTCCTGGGATCGGCCAGGGCAACCCTGATTCCGGCGGTAGTCGTTCCGGTATCGCTGGTAGGGAGCTTTGCCGCTATGTATCTGTGTGGCTTTAGTCTGAACAATCTGTCGTTGATGGCCCTGACGATAGCCACCGGATTTGTGGTCGATGATGCTATTGTGGTACTCGAAAATATTTCGCGACATGTCGAAGCCGGTATGAAGCCATTTAAAGCCGCAGTGACCGGTATGCGGGAAGTTGGGTTCACCGTGATTGCGATGAGTCTGTCACTGGTCGCGGTTTTTTTACCCCTGATGATGCTCGGTGGTCTGATTGGTCGTTTCTTTTCAGAATTCGCGATAACCTTGTCGGTCGCCATTGTTATTTCATTATTTATCTCTCTGACACTGACACCGATGATGTGCGCCAGGTTGTTACGGGTGACAGGCCACCAGGCACCGGCAAGGCGGAGTATATTTCGTCGGGCCACAGACCTTTTGCAGGCAGGATATGCCCGCTCGCTACACCGCGTTTTGCACTACCCGAAACTGACACTGTGCGTGTTGCTGGCCACTCTGGCGCTCAATATTCTGCTGTTTATCACAATCCCTAAAACCTTTCTGCCGGAACAGGATACCGGACGGATTTCCGGCAGTATCTCCGCGGATCAGAGTATTTCATTTCAGGCAATGCGCGGTAAGCTGGAAGATTTTATGCGGATTGTCAGCGCCGATCCGGCAGTCGATAATGTGACCGGCTTTACCGGAGGAATGCGGACTAACAGTGGTTCAATGTATATCTCGCTTAAGCCGCTGTCTGAACGGGATGTCAGCGCGAGGCAGGTCATTGACCGGTTACGTAAGGCCCTGTCGAAAGAACCCGGCGCCCGGCTTTATTTGAGCCCGGTTCAGGATATCCGTACCGGTGGACGGGAATCCAATGCCAGCTATCAGTTCAGCCTGCTTTCCGATGATCTGCAGGCACTGCGCCAGTGGTCACCGGTGATCCTGAAAGCATTTCGCCAGCTACCGCAACTCACCGATGTCAGTTCAGATCAGGAAGACAATGGTGGGGAGCTGCAACTGGTCTATGACCGTGCTGCGATGGCAAAACTGGGGATCAGTGTAGCGCAGGCCAATGCCCTGCTAAATGATGCGTTCGGCCAGCGGCAAATATCGACTATCTACCGGCCGCTAAATCAGTATCGGGTCGTAATGGAAGTTGATCCCCGTTATACCCGTGATGCCACGGCACTGTCACAAATGTACCTGATTAATAATGAAGGCAAATCGATTCCTCTGTCACAAATAGCCCACTGGGAATCCGCCAACACCCCGATATCAGTTAACCACCAGGGATTGTCGGCTGCCGCGACCCTCTCCTTTAATCTGGCGGACGGAACAGCCTTGTCACAGGCTTCTTCGGCGATTGAAACCACCATGGTCCGTCTGGGTGTGCCTGCCAGTGTCCGTGGTGAATTTGCCGGAGATGCTAAACTGTTCCGTCAGTCACAGTCGAGCCAGTTGTGGCTGATTGTCGGGGCCATTGCGGCGGTCTATATTGTATTAGGAATGCTGTATGAGAGTTATATCCATCCGGTGACGATTCTCTCGACCCTGCCCCCCGCCGGTGTCGGTGCTTTGGTGGCATTACGGATTTTCGATACCCCTTTTAGCCTGATAGCTATGCTGGGGATTCTGCTGCTGATTGGTATTGTAAAAAAGAACGCCATCATGTTGGTAGATTTCGCGTTGGTGGCGGAGCGGGAAGCCAGGCTGACACCACGTGAAGCTATATATCAGGCCTGTCTGCTCAGGTTCCGTCCTATCCTGATGACCACTCTGGCCGCACTATTCGGTGCATTACCGCTGGTAATGAGTTACGGGGATGGCGCCGAACTGCGGCAACCATTGGGCATTTCGATTGCCGGAGGCCTTATCATCAGCCAGTTACTCACCCTGTATACTACCCCGGTCGTGTTCCTGATGATGGATAAACTCAGGAAACGTAAATCCGGGCCACAGGACCTTGTTTTATGACCAATGAAAACAACGCACCTCCAGCGACTTCGGTTCGCTGGCAATTGTGGATAGTCGCTTTCGGCTTTTTTATGCAGTCGCTGGATACCACGATTGTGAACACTGCCCTGCCCTCTATGGCCAAAGCGTTGAATAACAGCCCGCTGAATATGCATATGGTCGTTGTCTCGTATGTATTGACCGTTGCCGTAATGCTGCCGCTTAGTGGCTGGCTGGCAGACCGCTTCGGGGTAAGAAATGTCTTTTGTAGCGCCATTGTGCTGTTCACTCTCGGTTCCTTGTGTTGTGCAATTTCAGGCAATCTTGATCAACTGATTTTATCGCGGGTGCTGCAGGGTATTGGCGGTGCCATGATGGTGCCCGTGGGACGCCTGACCGTGATGAAAATTGTGCCACGTTCCGAATATATGGCGGCAATGGCTTTCGTTACCCTGCCCGGACAACTCGGCCCGATGGCTGGCCCTACCGTTGGCGGACTGCTGGTTGAATACGCCAGCTGGCACTGGATCTTTCTGATCAACCTGCCGGTGGGCATTGTGGGTACCATTGCTACCCTGAAATTGCTGCCCAATTACAGTCTGCCGGGCCGTCGTTTTGATTTCCCGGGATTTCTGATGCTGGCTATTGCCATGGCTGCGCTTACCCTGGCGCTGGAAAGCCGTCAGTGGGCATCCAGCCATACTTTGTTGCTGGCCGTGCTCCTGAGCAGCGGTATGGGTTGTCTGGCTCTGTATCCCCTGTATGCCAGGCGGCGTGAAAACGCCCTGTTTAACCTGGCCTTATTTAAGAATCACGTGTTTCGTATCGGGCTGATTGGCAGTATGGTTGCCAGGACCGGCAGTGGAATGTTGCCCTTTACCATGCCACTGTTTTTACAGCTGGCGCTGGGTTTTAGTCCATTTCATGCAGGACTGATGATGCTGCCAATGGTTGCCGGCAGTATGCTTATCAAACGGGTCGTAGTCAGACTGGTGAATCAGACAGGCTACCGGATGGCGCTGATCAGTTCGACCCTGTTACTTGGCCTGATTGTTCTGACACTGCCAGTGCTGATGAAATTCGATCTGATCTATGCTCTTCCTGTGGTCCTGTTTATTCTTGGCGGAGTCAATTCTGTCCGCTTCACGACCATGAATACCCTGACACTGAAAGAGTTGCCGGACACTCTGGCCTCTTCCGGTAACAGCCTGTTGTCGATGGTGATGCAATTAGCGATGAGTACCGGGGTTACTTTGGCCGGGCTCGCTATGGGGGCATTTAGCCATCAACAGTTAATGGATACCGAAACACTCAGCCACACCTTTAGCTATCTCTGGCTGGCTATCGGTATTTTCCTCTGGCTGCCGATCGGCGTGTTTTGGTTTATCCCGGAGGATCTCAGCCGCAATAGTCTGTTAAAGAAAACAGGTCATCGCCGATGAAAAGCCGCTGGACCTTTAATATCGGCAGCAAACTGTTTGTGACTATCTTTGGCACCTGTCTGCTGGTGCTGGTCACCATGCACTGGGCTGTCAGAATCAGTTTCGAACACGGGTTTGTTGACTATATTCGCGAGAGTAATGAACAGCGGCTGAACCTGCTCAGTGATGCGCTGGCCGAGCAGTATCAGCAACACGGTGACTGGACCTTCCTGAGAAACAATAACCGGATAATCTACTCCCTGTTACGTTCACTGGAACAAAATCAGCAACAAGCTAACTATCCACGCCCCGGCTGGCGAACACCGTTCTGGATAGTCGATCTCCGCTACCGGGTTCTGATAGGCCCCCGGGAGAGCCTGCCGTACGAACGCGTCGAACATCCGATTGTCACCACCGATGGCAAAACTGTTGGCTGGGTGTTAGGTTCCCCCCCGGAACAGCTGACCCGCAGTACAGATATCAATTTTGATCATCAGCAGAAAAGAGCCAGCTGGATCATCGTCGGACTGACCACCCTGCTCGCTGCCATTGTCACCTCGTTTCTGGCGCGTGGCTTACTCGCACCTGTGAAACGACTGGTGAATGGCACGCATCAGTTAGCTGCCGGAAAACTGACCACCCGGGTGGAAGTGACCAGCCAGGACGAACTTGGTCAGCTGGCCCGGGATTTTAACCAACTGGCAGAGTCGCTGGAGAAAACGGAAACCAATCGCCGGGCATTTATGGCCGATATTTCCCATGAATTACGTACCCCTTTGGCCATATTGCAGGGCGAACTGGAAGCTATACAGGACGGGGTCAGACAGGTCACCCCCGAAGCTCTGCAGTCGTTGCAAAGCGAAGTGATGATCCTGAAAAAAATGGTCGATGACCTGCATCAACTGGCGCTGTCAGATTCAGGAGCATTGCGTTATCAGATGATGAACTGCGACTTAAGTGAACTGCTCAGCCAGGTGACCACCGCATTTCAGCAACGTTTCGTGGCCGCAGGGATCGCGCTGAGCTGCCACTGTCCGCCGCAGGCACCGTTTTATGGCGATATTAACCGGCTTAACCAGTTATGCCATAACCTGTTGGAAAATAGCCTGCGCTATACCCATGCTCCCGGAGAGTTGAAGGTGACCCTGGCAGCACAAGCTAATGGCTGGTACCTGGAATTTTCTGACAGTGCGCCCGGGCTAACCCGTGAGCAACAGCTGCATATCTTTGACAGATTTTATCGCGCCGAAAACTCCAGAAACCGTGCCAGTGGTGGCTCCGGACTGGGTCTGGCCATTTGCCGTGCCATCACCGATGCTCATCAGGGCGAAATTAGCTGTCAGCACTCCCCCGCCGGAGGTGTTACTATCAAAGTGAAACTTCCTTTCACTACGGGCAGGCCGGACTCATGACCGAAGAAAAACTTTCAGCCAGGATTATGGTAGTAGAAGATGAGCCAAAACTGGCACAACTGCTGGTAGATTATCTGGAAGCCGCCGGCTATCAGGTGAGGGTGGTTTCACGGGGCGACGAAGTGATTCCACGCGTCAGAGAATTACCGCCAGACCTGATGATCCTCGACCTGATGTTGCCCGGTAAAGACGGATTGAGTATTTGCCGCGAACTACGTCAGTTTTCCGATCTGCCGGTGATTATGCTGACCGCCCGCAGTGAAGAAATCGATCGCCTGCTTGGGCTGGAAATAGGTGCCGATGACTACGTCTGTAAACCCTTTAGTCCGCGCGAGGTAGTCGCCCGTGTAAAAATCATCCTTCGCCGCTGTCTGGTACGGCGGGATGAGGCACAGACTGAAGATATTCCGGGTCTGGACATTGATACCGGGCGTTTTCAGGTGAGCTGGGATAACCAGCTGCTGGAACTGACCCCTGCAGAATTCAGGTTGCTGAAAACGTTGTCCCAGGAGCCCGGAAAAGTGTTTACCCGGGAACAATTGCTCAATCTGTTGTATGACGATTACCGGGTGGTGACCGACAGAACTATCGACAGCCACATTAAAAACCTGCGCCGCAAACTGGAAAATATGGACAGTGAGCAAACCTTTATTCGCGCAGTTTATGGGATTGGATATCGCTGGGATACTCATAAAAGCCGGCTGCACTGACAGGCGCGTTGCTATCTGAAATGATTTACATCCCGGCACTGCCCCTCTACAATTCCCCTTCTTTTTGTAGGGTCGATTTTTTTCGGCGCTGACAACACCTGCGGGTGTCCTGACCAGAAATCAGAAACGAGAATGACCATGTTTAAACCTGAACTACTTTCCCCTGCCGGCACCCTGAAAAATATGCGCTATGCCTTTGCTTATGGTGCCGATGCGGTCTATGCCGGACAGCCGCGTTACAGTCTGCGGGTGCGTAATAATGAATTCAGCCACGAGAATCTGCGACAAGGTATTGAGGAGGCTCATGCCCTGGGGAAAAAGTTTTATGTGGTCGTAAATATCGCCCCGCACAATGCCAAACTCAAAACCTTTATCCGTGACCTGCAACCGGTCGTGGATATGCAGCCTGATGCCTTGATTATGTCTGATCCCGGGCTAATTATGCTGGTCCGCGAGGCCTTCCCGGAAATGGATATTCATCTTTCGGTGCAGGCAAATGCCGTTAACTGGGCCACGGTGAAATTCTGGCAGCAGATGGGACTGAGTCGCGTCATTTTGTCACGCGAGTTATCTCTGGAAGAAATCGAGGAGATACGCCGTCAGGTGCCGGAGATGGAACTGGAAGTCTTTGTCCATGGCGCATTGTGCATGGCTTATTCTGGCCGTTGTCTGCTTTCCGGCTATCTGAATAAACGCGACCCTAATCAGGGCACCTGCACCAACGCCTGTCGCTGGGATTATCAGGTTCAGGAAGGAAAAGAAGATAATATCGGCAATATTGTCGAAAAATTTCAGCCCATCCCGGTACAGCAGGTTGAACCGGCTCTGGGTATCGGCCCGGCCACCGATAAAGTGTTCCTGATAACCGAAAAGATGCGGCCCGAAGAGCCGATGAGTGCTTTTGAAGATGAACATGGCACTTACATCATGAACTCCAAAGATCTGCGTGCCGTTGCTCATGTGGAACGTCTGAGCCAGATGGGGGTTCATTCGCTTAAAATCGAAGGGCGCACCAAATCGTTTTATTACTGTGCCCGCACGGCACAAGTCTATCGTAAAGCGATTGACGACGCCGTCGCAGGTAAACCCTTTGACCCCTCGCTGCTGGATACGCTGGAAGGACTGGCTCATCGCGGTTATACCGAAGGCTTTTTGCGCCGGCATACGCATGACAGCTACCAGAATTATCAGCAAGGCTACTCCGTATCAGACCGCCAACAGTTTGTCGGTGAGTTTACCGGCCAACGGCGGGATGACTATGTGGAAGTTGCGGTGAAAAACAAATTTTTGCTGAATGACAGTCTGGAAATCATGACTCCTGAAGGTAATCTTACTTTCACACTGAATGAGCTGCTGAACAGCAAAAATCAGCCAACAGAGGTTGCCCCGGGAGATGGCCACAAAGTCTGGATGCGGGTACCGGCGGATATCTGCCTTGATTATGCCCTGTTATTACGTAATCTGCCGGACGGAGCCACCACTCAGGCCCCGCATGCTTCAGTGGTTCAGGCCTGAGTTTTGCTATTTAGAATCTGATCACAGTTATCTGTCACGACAGTGGTTATAATTAGCCCATTATAACGAAGGATAAAGATTCTCTGATTACCTCAGAATCCACCTCATTAGCCCGCCTGGCCCCCCTGGCGGGTTTTTCTTTTTCTGCATTTCTGCACTGCGGTCACCGGCCTTTTTATGTTATAAATTCGGTTAACTGGCTTGTCTTTTCGGGAACATAGGAATGAAACTCAGCAGTAAAGCCATGATCATGGTGAACGGAAAAAGTGCCTCCGTTGAGCCGCTACGTCAGGCAGTTTATCGTCTGCGGAGTGAAGGACATCAGATTGAAGTCCGTGTCACCTGGGAGCATGGCGATATTAGCCGTTTTCTGGACGAAGCCACTGCGATTCATGCCGATACCGTGATTGCTGCCGGGGGTGACGGTACTATCAACGAACTGACCACTGCACTGGCCAGACTCCCCCTCCATACCCGCCCGACGCTGGGAATATTGCCACTGGGCACCGCCAATGACTTTGCCCGTTCCGCTACCATCCCGGAGTCTCTGGAAGCCGCTCTGCGGCTGGCTTTACAGGGTGAAGTAACGGCGGTTGATCTGGTGAGAGTGAACGGCCAGCGTTATTTTATCAACATGGCGACCGGCGGATTTGGCACCCGCATCACTACCGAAACTCCCGATAAGCTGAAAGCTGCCCTGGGGGGGATGTCTTATGTCGTCCATGGCTTATTACGAATGGATACGCTGCAACCCGACCGGTGCGAAATCATCAGCGATGATTTTAGCTGGCAGGGCGACGCTCTGGTTATTGGTATTGGAAACGCCCGTCAGGCAGGCGGTGGCCAGCAGTTGTGTCCGACGGCCCTGATTGATGACGGGATACTCGATATCAGCATTGTCACTGCCGAACAGTGGCTACCCTCGCTGTTGCATAATCTGGCGGGTACTCCCGGCAATCCGGGCGTGATCGCCGGCCAGTGTCATCAACTGGAGATCAGTTCTCGCCACAATATGACCTTCAACCTGGACGGAGAGCCGTTGCAGGGTAACCATTTTCGGTTCGAACTGTTACCAAAAGCAGTGAACTGCCGGCTTCCGGAGCACTGCCCGCTACTCAGCGCTACCACCGCGCAATTTACTGAGTGATCACCACCAGCGATAAAAATGGTGTACCGGCCCGTTACCCTGCCCGGCCTGCAAGCTATCGGCCGCCGCAATGGCCCCGGAAAGCCACTGTTTAGCGGCTGACACGGTGGCTGCCCAGTCCGGATAGCGTGGTCGTAGAGCGGCCAGTGCCGCCGACAGGGTGCAGCCAGTACCATGGGTATTACGGGTATCAATGCGTGTCGTGGTAAAACGTTGTTGAACTCCCTGACTGACCAGCCAGTCAGGGCTTTCGTCACTCCGCAGGTGCCCGCCTTTAATCAATACCGCCTGACAGCCGGTGTTCAGCAACTGATTCGCCTGGTTCAACATTTCCTGTTCGCTGGTAGCTTCCCGGCATCCCAGCAGTGCTGCGGCTTCAGGCAGGTTCGGTGTGATCAACGACACTTCCGGCAACAGTGAGTCCCTGAGCAGAGCCACCGCCTGCGGATCCAGCAACGGATCGCCACTTTTCGCCAGCATTACCGTATCGAGAACCCGCCACGGCACGGCCGTTTTCCGCAGTTCGTTCGCCAGCATCCGGATAATCTCTGCGTTATGCAGCATACCGAGTTTAAGGGTATCAATCCTGACATCGTCCAGCACGGCCCGGAGTTGCTGGCGGACAAACTCTGCCGGCACCGGAAATACCGAACGAACACCACAGGTATTTTGCGCCACCAATGCGGTAATCACACTGGTGCCGTAGGCTTCCAGTGCTGAAAAAGTTTTCAGATCGGCCTGAATTCCGGCACCACCGCTGGGATCCGTTCCAGCGATAGTCAGTGCATTAATACGCAGCATCAGTCGCCTCCTGACACGTGTCGTGGCGTAATTGCCAGAGAGCATCAATCAGTTGAACGGCAAAACTCCCGGGTCCTGCAGACCGGTGGGCAGCCTGTTCACCGGCCAGCGACATCAGTTGACAGGCGGCAGCGACGTGATGAATCCTGTCGCCCGGTAGCGCACTGTAAGCCGCGACCAGTGCCGAGAGACCGCAACCCGTTCCGGTGACCGCAGTCATCATCGGTGCTCCCCCCTGTACTTTGATAATCCGGTGACCATCCGTCACATAATCTGTCTTTCCGGAAACCACCACCAGGGTCCGATAGTCTGTCGCCAGCCGGAGAGCGGCATCCACGGCCCGTGATGAGTCCTCCAGGCTGTCGACTCCCCGTCCACCCACACCTTCCCCAGCCAGCGCCAGTATTTCAGAAGCATTACCCCGTATCACCGCCGGTGAGGCATCCAGTAAACGACGGCAAAAATCGGTGCGTAACGGCAACACGCCCACGGCAACAGGGTCCAGAGTCCAGGGGACCCCTGCCTCACTGGCCGCATTCACTGCTAACTGCATCGCTTCGCTGAGTTCCCGTGTTAGGGTGCCAACATTAATCAGCAGAGCTCCCGCATGGCGGGCCATCACAGGGACTTCTTCCGGATCAATCACCATCGCCGGAGACGCACCGGCTGCCAGTAAAATATTTGCGGTCTGGGCCTGTACTACCAGGTTTGTCATGCAATGCACCAGTGGTGGGGACGCTGAGAACTGCTGCCAGGATACAGCAGACTGACGGGCAGAAAAAACAGAAGTGACTTCAGACATTTCAACGCTCCTGACGGGCGTCAGGAAACGGATACCGGGGCTCTGGCATCTGACTTCCCTCCGCCGGCATTATCCGGTTCAGGTTCAACGGGTATTTCTCAGCCACAGAGGGCACCCCGAGTCATTGGACTAAATTATTCAGGTCATCACAGCTGACTAACCTTAGCTATGGATAGTAATGCTAACCCTAAGCCTTGTAAATCATCAACGCCCCGGGAGTTTTGCCGGGGATATCGTGGACTCCATGAACAAACAGCAAAGACAGAGTAGTTGCTGCATCATTCAGAGTGTCAAACAGAGGGGGAACCCACAGAAAAATCGATACAAATGTGACCAGGCAGACTATACAGCACAGAAAAATCAACACGACAGCGGATTAGCTAAGCAATACGGTCAGGTAAGGTTAAAACTCAACGGAGCACAGGTTATCACGAATCATCACTCAGGAATTTTCGCTAACCTGTGCCCCGCTATGCACAGCTCACATTATGTTTTAGAACTCGACACTTGCACTCAGAACAAAATTAAGTGGTTCACCTTCAGGCACCCGTAAATTGCCACCGCTGGACGTATAGTAATGCTTATTAAATAAATTATTCACGTTCAACTGTAGGTGGGTCTTTTTACCAATTAGCTGATTATCCCATCCAATAAATGCATCAGCCACAGTATACCCAGGGAGGGTGAAGCTGTTGTTCGGGTCTCCGGCGCGGGTACCCACATACTGAGCTCCCCCACCCATTCTGAAACTCCCCGGCAACCTGTTAAATTGTAAGTTATGGCTTAAATAGACTCCTCCGGAATTACGCGGCGCATTTTGCAGACGATTTCCGTTGTTGTCTGAATTCTTTGTATCATTAACAATTTTTGCCTGGTCATAACTATAATTCGCGCTTAAATCCCAGCCCGGATAGATTTCACCATTCAGTTCGAATTCAATACCACTGGAACGGGCTTTATCCACTGCATAAGTCTCGCCATTCAGTGACAAGGCAACATTGCGTTCATCGATACGATAGACGGCTACTGTCGCTAACAGTGAAGGATTGATTTGCCATTTACTGCCGACCTCATAGGTCGTTCCATGCTCCGGCGCTTCAACATTGCCGTAATCGTCCGGATTCGTTGACGGCGTAAAGGATTTACTCAAGCTGCCGTAGAACGAAACAGCAGGGGTCAGCTTGTAGATAAGCCCCGTCTGCGGCAGAAAGCGATTACCAGTGTCACTATAATCTAAGGTTGATGCACTACCGCTCGATTCACGCTGCTCATAATGCTGATAGCGTGCGCCAGCCACAGCGGTCCAGCGAGAGGTAAGATCAACGTTATCTTTGACATACACTGAACGGCTATGCAGACGATTGAGTAAATTACTTCCCGATTTCTTTTCAGTAGTACTGTCCGTAATGGTTTCTAATCCATACACCGGATTACTTAAGGTGAAATCGGTATTTACTTTACCATTGTAGGCATGAGCGCGATAAGTCTGATCCATCTCGTAATCCGTACCAAATACCAGATTGTGCGTCATACCCAGTATTTCCGGGGTACCTATCATATCCCAGGAAACATATTTCGTTTTGTGGTTAAAACCGCGAAATGCATCAGGACGTCGACTGACAACCCCGGTGGTGGTATTCACCGCAGTAGCCGTCATAGTATTACTATTGTACTGGCGCTGGTTCATTCCCAGAGTGACTCGGGTCGACCAGATATCGTTGAACTGATAATCCCAGTGAGTATTAAACGTCTGATTACGTCCCCAGGCGTGATTGGAATAATCATCAATCCGGGTTTTATAACCGATATTAATCGGTTTACCATTAATAAAAGCAGTACCACGATCGTAGGGAATATCGTATTCAAAGCTTTCATAACTAATATAGAAACTGGCTTTATCGCCATACCACTGTAATGACGGTGCTATCAGGTTATGTTTATCCGTACCGAAGTTACGCCAGTAACTCTGATCCTGTTTTTCGGCAATCAGGCGAAAAGCAAAACCGTCACCCAAAGGACCGGTCACGTCGATACTGCCTGCCCCGCCACCGGTACTGTTATAATGTCCGCCAACAATGGTGTGCCAGTCATACTGTGGCTTTTTACTCACCACATTGATCAATCCCCCCGGATTTAAAATGCCGTATAACAGGGAAGAGGAGCCTTTTAAGACCTCAACATGATCAGTAGTGGCATCCAGATTAAGTCCCTGGCTGCTGCGAATACCATCACGAAAAATCGAACCGTCAGAATTGCTACCAAATCCACGACGTGTAATCCCGTCCTCAGTCTGCCCTAAAGTATTTGACTGCGACGTACCACTGACAAAACGCATAGCGTCAGCCACACTGCTGGCCTGATAATCTTCCAGCTGCTTATTGGTGACAACACTGATTGATTGCGCTTCGTCAAGCTTTGAGGTGGGCGTTTTACTGGCAACAGAAGATACCGGACTGGAATATCCGGTATCAGATTGTTGCTTTGCGGTATGTGCCGTCACCGTCAGGGTATTGCTGTCGTCAGCCGCATAGCCGTTAACGGAAGAAATTAAGATTCCACCAGAAACGACAAACCACATTTTATTTAGCGGGAATTTGTGGTGTCTGAAGTTTTTATTTTGATTCATTACTGCCTTTCTCAGATTCTTAACACGGGTTATGTTGCCGGGATAAATGCTATGAACTCCCGTGCTCAGGTTCAGATGGAAGAGTGATACCCTAAGACAGGAATGAAAATTAAATTGTAACAACATGCAATTGCAAATGAGATTAATAATCATTTCAGCACGAAAGGATGTAGTAGTAAATAAAAAATAATTGTTATTTATTACATTCCTGTTATTTGTTCATCATGAAACCGATAGCGAGCGAATCATTTTAAAAACCATTTATATCAACAACATAAAAAACTAACGTCTTAAAAACCAGGTCACAGAACGATGGGGATGACAATAACACTTACTTTTTATGATGTTTATTCACTACCAAATGTTGTAATAAATCCATCCCGGAAAGCAGCCGGTGGCGACCTGTGATATCCCATAACCGCGTGGTATCTACCTGCACTCCCGGACAATATCAATGCTTTATCCACGGCCGCTTTTGGTCCGAAGCTATATATAAATAATCGACAGGTGGTTAATTAATAACTAAAAAGTATTATTCCGGATTGTTAACCGCACTGGTGAAGTCCGGATAAATGTGAAAGTCAGCGTTTAACGGTTTATGGCGAAGAGAACAATAGAAATGGACCCACATGGCTACATCCTGTAGCTCAATCAAAGTCAGGCACAAAACAATGATTAAATAAACCAGCGGGTTGAATGATCTAACATGATTAGCGCCCGTCAGGTAATCTCAGCCAGTCGTATTACTGGTTTCTATCAGATGGCGATTGTTGACAGAACCAGGATGAGATATTGGTTAATCTATATTAAGAAGAGTGTATCCTCAGCCGTCATAGTGTAGATATTTTAACATTCTGAACAGACATCCGGTCTGATTTTAGCGCTGCCGCCCCCGGGTTATCTCTGTTATTATAGGCCTATCTGTATTCAGGCTGACGGCAACATCAGCGTTGCTGCACTGCCATACCGGCTGGCCTGCCCCTGTTAATCGTCTGAGAGTAAATCCTGTGACCCAACCTTTTGCTTCCCTGTCGCTGCCTGCCGCGCAGCTCGAAAACCTTGCTGAACTTGGTTATACCGCCATGACACCAGTTCAGGCCGCAGCCCTGCCGGAAATTCTGCAAGGTCGTGATGTTCGTGCGCAGGCCAAAACTGGCAGCGGCAAGACTGCAGCGTTTGGTATCGGACTGTTGCTTAACATTGATGCTTCACAATTCACTCCTCAGGCGATGGTTCTGTGTCCGACCCGCGAGCTGGCGGATCAGGTGACGAAAGAACTGCGGCGTCTGGCACGCTATATTCCAAACCTGAAAATTCTGACCCTGTGCGGTGGTCAACCCATGGGTCAGCAACTGGCGTCACTGGCGCATGCCCCGCATATTGTCGTCGGCACTCCGGGGCGCATTCAGGAGCATCTGAGCAGAAAAAGCCTGGATGCCGGACGAATGAAAGTGCTGGTACTGGATGAAGCTGACCGGATGCTGGATATGGGATTCAGTGAAGCTATTGATGATGTTATCAGTTATCTGCCAGCGCAACGCCAGACCCTGCTGTTTTCTGCCACTTATCCGCAAGGAATAGAAAACATCAGTGCGCGGGTGCAACAACAACCGGTCAGTATTACTACCGGTGATGTCTCTGCGTTACCCGATATTGAACAACAGTTTTATGAAGCCACCCGCGGTGAAAAGTTGTCTTTGTTACAGGCACTGCTCAGCCATCATCAGCCTGCTTCCTGTGTGGTGTTCTGCAATACCAAACGCGACTGCCAGGAAGTGTGTGAAGTACTGACCGACTCCGGCATCAGCGTACTGGCACTTCATGGTGACCTGGAACAGCGCGACCGGGATCAGGTACTGGTCCGGTTTGCTAACCAGAGCTGCCGGGTTCTGGTTGCCACCGATGTCGCCGCGCGTGGTCTGGATATTAAAGAATTGGCAATGGTGGTTAACTACGAGTTGTCTTTCGATCCGGAAGTTCATGTTCACCGAATTGGTCGTACCGCTCGTGCCGGTCAGAAAGGACTGGCGGTGAGTTTGGTGGCACCGGCTGAAATCCAGCGGGCCAACACGCTGGAGGATTACCTTAGCCTGAAACCTCAGTGGATGCAGGCCGGCAGCTTACCGGCCTCTTCACCTACCCCGCTGGAAGCTTCCATGGTCACGTTGTGTATTGATGGCGGACGGAAAGCGAAAATCCGGCCGGGTGATATTCTGGGTGCGCTGATCGGAGAGGCAGGATTGAACGCCGAAAATATCGGAAAAATCGATCTGTTTCCGATGCATGCCTATGTCGCACTCCATAAAGCTGCTGTGACCAAAACCTTTCGCCAGTTGCAACAGGTGAAGGTCAAAGGGAAAAACTGCAAAATCAGAGTGCTCAGGTAACTCGTGTAGGGAGGCCTTACTGAACAGGGCCTCCCGGAATGACTGTTTTTGTCTTCCCGTTTACCTGCCGACAGCAGCGACCCTCTTTAAATGAAGTAATACACGATACCATGCCCTGTGGCTTATCAGCGTTCCTGTCGTGTCTGTGGTTCCGCTTTCATTGTGCTTCAGCCTTCAACCGAAGTAATTGTTGTCTGTCACTGAGTTGTGCCGCACTGGCCAGTGCCTGAAAGTCAGGCCAGTGGTAGTAGCATTTCGAAACGGGTAACTGCTGCATCGACTGACCGGTAAACAGACGTAGTTCACCCAAGGCGGCCAACGATTCCCCCGCATAGGTCACTGGCAAGGTAAGTGCCAGACTGGCTTCCGGCTGACCGGGAACCGGGGTCGGAATTCGATCATTGCCGGTCAGATAGTTACGTTTCAGCACTAAGAATTTTTCAGGGACTGCTCTTCGGCTGTTCCACCATTCGCCATCCAGCATATCAAAATGAAAACGAGTCCCCTGCGGGGATTCAGCTTCGAGCCGCTGCAAAGCTTCCGGCAGCAGCGTGCTCATTGCAGTGTTAAAACCACGCTTACTGTAACCATGCCCTGTCAGCAGGAGGGTCGCAGCCAGACGAACCCCGACCAGATTAGAATAGAGATCTTCCGGGGAGAATGCGGAAATACCCTCGGAAAATCCGGGAACCGATTCAAACCCATACCATTGTGCAATTTCGTGCCAGGCTGCAATCTCAAAGGCTATTCTCGCCGATATCCAGACCGCCAGAGTATAGGCGGTAGCAGGATCGTCTGGTGGATGAAAAGCACTGAACACTATCTCCCGCTTTGCCAGCTCGTCTTCACCCGGTGAGATAGTGAAGGCTTTTCCCAGTCCCGGGTAGAGCTGGCTGAATATCCAGAACGTCATATCTGCGCTGTCACGGATATGCGCAGTATCGATAAACCCGCCAAGCCTGGTATAGATAATGCCGTTGTGCTCCGGGTCAAGTCCCGTCAGTGCCAGCACAGCCCCCCAGTGGCTGTCATTATAACTGTGCTGGCCGGTATTTCCGGCATCAATCACATTATTAATCCGGTACCCGGGCACAGGGATACCCGCCAACCGGGTTTTCAGATCATAACCAAATGCGCAGCATGGGCGCAGCCCCTCCGGAGGAGATAACGGCTTCACTACCGGCCAGGCTTCACTGGCTTGTTGTTGCGGCTGATAAGAAAAATCGAGACTGACAGGCACTACTGCTTCCGCCAACGGAACCCAAACGAACAGCACCAGTAATAAGACACCCATCCCTGTTTTCAAAACGCTTCTCCTGCCTGAAAGTAAAAGGCGCTACTGCCTCTGCCAATGCCATAGTCCAGTCTGATATTCATCCCGGGTTTAAATTCAAAGCGATATCCGGCGCCGACCGTGGGTAACCAGCGTTCAGCTAACGATGCCGAAAAATTCGGTGCCATTGTGCCGCTGCCAATCCAGCCGACAACGCCGTGCCTCCAGCTCAGCGCATGACGGTATTCCAGTTGCGTGGTAATCATATTCCTGTCACGATAACGTCCCGGGTAGTAACCTCTGAAATGATTACTGTCCCCCAGCATCGGCAGCATATTCCAGGGCACCTGCCCGCTGGTGAATGCACCGTTGATTTCAAAGGCAATCACCCGTTTATCATCCAGGGCATGATAAGCACTGAAATGGGCCGTCCAGGCATCAAACCCGGTATCGCTGCCAGTCTGACGCCGGTAACGAATATACTGCAGGCTGGCATCGATTCCCCGATGCGGATTAGGCACAAAGTCACGACTGTCATAGCTCAGGCTGAGCAGTGGGCCGCTACTGAATACTCCCTGCCCGTCAGCCTGCTGTTCAGGCCCTGGCCTGTGTTTATCCCGGATGCCACCGGCTTGCATATTATTCAGTGACCAGCCAGCACCCAGATACGTGTCCGGAGCAATCTGACGTAAAACCTGAGGTATCACACTGATTTCCTGAGAAATATACCTTACCCGGTTTCGGTTCTGACGACCGGCTGTAAACCCCTTCCCCCAGTACCATGTTGGGGTATGGCTTAAGGTTGCTTCGGTAAATAACCGCCAGCGATCATTGTCGTAGAAGCTGTAGTTGTTCAGATGCAGTCCGGCAGCCCCGGTGCTACTGGCATAACCACTGACCGTGACCGATGAGTTCTGACTGATATGATCATTAGCATCCGGACGGTACAATCCGGCCACCACCATCCCCAGCCCTACCCCCAGCTCCGGGGTGTAAAAAGGGCCGGGCATAATCCCCCAGTCTATGCCGTGGCCTGAGTCGAACGTCCGGCTGGCTCCCAACGGAGTCAGCCAATGGTCAATTTGTTGACGTGAGGGCAAAACCTGCGCAGAAGTCAACGATGACCACAGTGCCCCCCCCAGTACCAATATTTTCGCTAACCGGCAATACATCAGAAACGATATTCCCCTGAGACAAAGAAACTGTTTCTCTCAGCAAATCCTATTTCGGTGGCTATATTAAAATGGCGGGTAATACTGTACTGGGCACCTATCAGAACATTCCATGGCGATTGCAGGCGCTGTTTCACATCAAAACGTCCGTTTCCGTTGCGATTCGCCATCGCCATCAACTGTTTCAACGAAGCCGGCATCGTCAAATCATTCAGATTCCCCTTAAACTCCTGCTGAACATTCTGGTACATCGTTCCCACCCAGACGTTCAGTTTTCCCGGGGTCAGACCTATCCGGCGTATCCCCGGAGTGTCGAAGCGATAACCTATCCTCGGCGAAACAGTCAACGCATTGATGCTGCCGTCAAGAATATCAAAGTGAGTCTGGGTATAGTTGAAATCGACCAGTCCATACCAGTTACCGACGCCTCCAGCCAGTACAGTCCCTATTCCATAGGTATTTCCCTTAAATTTCAGTTCGAAATTGAGATTATCGAACTGACCCGCGTTGTGCATGCTGTGGACCACATTAGAAATCAGCTGGTCCAGAATATTGCCTTTAAAATCGGCGGGATCAGAATCTACTCCGATTGATGAAACCGAATGGCCGCGGGTCTTGCCCAGGATTCCATAGATATTCCAGAATGGCAGTACCCAGGCATCCAGCCTCAGCGTGCGGGTTTTACTGTACTGCCGTGTTTTGCTGGCATCAATTTTGAACATCCCTGGGGGTAAGGCGATATTCCCCAGACCGAGTCCGGTGAAGTTGATCGAACTGACATCAATATTCTGTCTGATATTCATATAGTTGATACCAATCCCGAAGGGCTCCGGGAGTTCATATCCCATCTGCACAGCTTTGTCCCCGAGTAGCGGGAACCAGCGGTCATAATACTTTACCGGGGTTGTGTTCAGCGGTGCCGGATTGGCGCTGACAGGGACTTTCGGGGAAACCGTCGTCTCCGGGAGTTGATACAGTGATGAAATATCCTGAGGTGCGGCACCGTAAGCGCTACAAAGCATGCCCTGCAGGGCGAACAGACTGAGAGCCTGATATCTGATTTTCATTGTTTTGAGTTCTGCCATTGCCGGAAATAAGGGAAATTTACCCTTACAAAAGGAATGGGATTATGCGGGACAGTTGCGGGCAATTATCAGCATAACGTGCTAACAATTAATAAATATAAGACCATTAAACTAAAGTTAAATAATGTTTAATAATTATATTCTGATATATAAATACTTATTTATGACTTAATACCCGCTAAGTCAGAGTCTTTGTCTGTGTATAGCGTCCCGATGGAAGCTGGCGATTTGCCAGTGAGTGATTACAGGGAAAGTAAGATCATCAAAAATGATGTATGAAGACAATTGCGGATAAAAACATCTGACAAAAAGCCACAGGTGATGTTTAGGACAATCACCTGTGGGTGGCAACGGATTATTCGTCAGCCGGTGTGGTTCTGATCAGGTAATCAAAAGCACTCAGTGAAGCTTTAGCTCCTTCACCGCTGGCGACGATAATTTGCTTATAGGGTACGGTGGTGCAGTCACCGGCAGCAAAAATTCCTTTCTGATTAGTTTCGCATTTACTGTCAACTTCGATTTCACCAAAGCGATTCAGGGTGATGCTTTCACTCAGCCATTGGGTATTAGGCAACAAACCAATCTGTACGAAGATCCCTGATACCGACAGATTATGTTGTTCACTGGTCTGACGGTCCTGATAACGCAGACCCGTCACTTGCCTGCCATCACCGGTGACTTCCTGTGTCTGAGCATTAACGATGACATCAACATTTTTCAGGCTGTGCAGTTTATCCTGTAATACTTTATCGGCTTTTAATTCGCCGGCAAATTCCAGCAATGTGACATGTTCGGTAATACCGGCCAAATCGATCGCTGCTTCAGCTCCGGAGTTACCGCCACCAATCACAGCAACCCGTTTGCCTTTAAACAGCGGGCCATCACAATGTGGACAGTAAGTCACCCCCCGGGTCCGGTACTGCTCTTCTCCCGGCACGTTCATATTACGCCAGCGGGCACCCGTCGCGAGGATAACCGACCTGGCTTTCAGGGTAGCACCAGAGGCGGTAGCCACAGAATGCAACCCGCCATTAACCTGAGCCGGCAGCAGCTGGCTTGCGGTCTGAGCTTCGATAACATCTATCTGATAATCTGACACATGCTGTCGTAATGCTCCGGCCAGTTTGCTTCCTTCGGTTTTTGGTACCGAAATATAGTTTTCGATATCTACTGTATCCAGCACCTGACCACCAAAACGCTCGCCCATTAATCCGGTCCGGATACCCTTACGTGCCGCATAGATGGCAGCCGCAACACCGGCAGGACCGCTGCCGACAATCAGAACATCATAGGGCTCACGCTGGTTGAGCGACTCAGCGGCTTTTTGACCAGCACTGGTATCCACTTTAGTAATAATTTCACTCAGCGTCAGGCGGCCCTGAGCAAAGCTCTTACCATTCAGGAAAACCGCCGGAACACCCATGATCTCGCGTTGTTCAATTTCGTTCTGGAATACGCCACCATCGATAGCCGTATGAGTGATCTGAGGATTCAGAATCGCCATCAGGTTGAGCGCCTGTACCACGTCAGGACAGTTGTGGCAGGATAATGAGTAATAAGTTTCAAAGTTCAGTTCACCGTCCAGTGCGGCAACCTGAGATAACAGTTCCTGACTCTCTTTCGACGGATGACCGCCGGTCTGAAGCAACGCCAGCACCAGGGACGTAAACTCGTGCCCCAGTGGCGATCCGGCGAAACGCGGACCATGGTTCTGGCCTGGCTGAGAAATCATAAATGAGGGTTTACGCACTGCCAGGCTGTTATCCAGCGTCAGAGTTAACTTGTCGGACAGTCCGGTAATTTCATTCAGCAGTTCCCGTACTTCTCCGGAAGCTTTACTGTCATCCAGAGTTGCGATTAACTCCACCGGACGGGTCAGTTTTTCAAGATAAATACTGAGTTGGTTTTTTAATGTGGTATCAAGCATAGCGATCTCCTGGCAGAAAAACGGGTGCCGTAGCACCCGAATAAAACAGAATATTGGCTGGCAGGAAGGTTAGATTTTACCCACCAGGTCCAGTGAAGGAGACAGCGTCGCTTCACCTTCTTTCCATTTTGCAGGGCAAACTTCACCAGGGTGAGTCGCCACGTACTGAGCCGCTTTCACTTTACGCAGCAGGTCAGAAGCATCACGGCCGATACCTTCAGCAGTAATTTCGATCGCCTGGATGACGCCTTCCGGGTCAACGATAAAGGTTCCACGGTCGGCCAGCCCCTGGTCTTCACGCATGATTTCGAAATTACGGGTCAGTGCACCCGTCGGGTCGCCAATCATCGCATAACGGATTTTAGCGATGGTTTCTGAGCTGCCGTGCCATGCTTTGTGGGTGAAATGGGTGTCGGTAGAAACAGAGTAAATATCTACTCCCAGTTTCTGGAATTCGTCGTAATGGTCAGCAACATCACCTAATTCAGTCGGGCAGACAAAAGTAAAATCAGCAGGATAGAAGAAGAAAACGCTCCATTTGCCTTCGGTGTCTTTCTCTGTCAGTTCGACAAACTGGCCATCTTTAAACGCATTGTTTTTAAACGGTTTGATTTTAGTATTGATAATAGACATTCGTAGCCCTCCGTAAAAGTTGAATTCTAAAGTACCCTGACAGCGCTGAGACCACCAATATTCTGTCGTTATCAATTTAATAACTAAAATCTATTAAACGGTGGTTGAGTAATATGCTGAACTGTTTCACTTAATCTGTTCTACGGTATAGAGTTTGCCTATGGAAAAGTCCCCGAGCCTAATCATTCGGCCCTACTGTGAAGCCGATCGCCCGTTTCTCAGGACCCTGTATCTGTCCAGTCGCCGGTGTAACTGGCACTGGCTGAGCGGCGATGACTGGCAGTTGGAAGATTTTGACCCGTTGATTCTCGGTGAGCAGGTATTCGTTGCCATGGTAGATCAGCAGCGTGCCGGTTTCGCGGCCTGGTCGCCGGTAGATAATTTTCTGCACAGTTTATTTGTCAGTCCGGATTACCATCGAGTCGGTGTAGGTTCGGCACTATTGCAACAGGTTCAGCAACAGTTTACGGCAACCGGCAGTCTGAAATGCATGGCCAAAAATCATGCTGCCCACCAGTTTTACCTGCAACATGGCTGGGAGGACATTGCCTGCGGAGAAGCGGAAGAAGGTCCCTATATTCTGATGCACTATCCGCGTCATCACCGCGTTGACAGTGATAACGCAGACAGCACGATTACAGAGCGCGGAAACTGATATCCGCGGGTATCACTTTACCCTGCCAGTAGAGTTTCGACGCCACCGTCGCAGCCATCCGGCGATAAAGTTGAGTAAATTCACTGTCCGGTTGCCGGATGACTGTGGGTTCTCCGGCATCCAGGTCTTCACGTAATGAAATATGCAGCGGGATCTGTCCCAACAATTCGATACCGTAATCTTCAGCCAGTTTTTCAGCACCTCCAGTACCAAAAATTGGCTCATGAAAACCGCACTGGCTACAGATATGAACGCTCATATTTTCCACCACACCCAGTACCGGGACATCGACTTTATTAAACATCACGATGCCTTTGCGGGCATCGAGCAGTGCCACATCCTGGGGGGTGGTCACCACCATCGCCGCCGTTACCGGTATATTTTGCGCCAGCGTCAGCTGGATATCTCCTGTGCCGGGAGGCATATCAATAATCAGATAATCGAGTTCCGGCCACAGGGTTTCGTTAAGTAATTGCAGCAATGCTTTACTGGCCATCGGCCCGCGCCAGACCATCGCATTATCCTCGGTGACCAGATAACCTATCGAGTTGGTGGCCAGCCCGTGAGCCATAACAGGAGCCATATGTTTGCCGTCAGGTGAGGAAGGCCGTCTCTCTTCCGTCCCAATCATTAACGGTATTGATGGCCCATAAATATCGGCATCCAGTAGCCCCACACGGGCTCCTTCAGCCATCAGTGCCAGTGCCAGATTGATGGCTGTCGAGGACTTTCCTACCCCTCCTTTGCCTGAGCTGACGGCAATAATATTTTTTACGCCGTGTCCCGAAGGAAGATTTTTCACCCGTTTCAGGGTGGCGATTTCGTGGGTCAGTCGCCACTCGACGCGAGAGGCTCCTGACAGTTGTTGCAGTTCGGCGTTCACCGCCTGCTGTAATGCCTCAAAACCAGACTGCCAGGCAAACGGCATCACCAGTTCGATATGTAATACGTTGTCCAGCAGCGCCACATGATGCAGAGCATTCAGCCGGACCAAATCCTGTTGCAGAGTCGGATGTACAAAGCGTTGTACGACGGCGCTCACCTGCTGATACAGAGCTTCCGGTGAATATTGCTGGCGGGAATCTGGCATCATCCCTTCTCCTTCTGACAGATTACGTGGTAACCACTATGCACAATAAACCGCTGTTCAACCCTAGTGTAACAGATCGCTCCTATGCCCGGCGATCCTGCCATTATCCCCCCAGCGCTTGTTTACGTTAACGGTGCCTTCGGTTACCATTCAGAACTCATTTCCAAACCAACAGAAAGCTACGCAAACTATGAATCAGCTCGCTAAAAAAATAATGGTAACGTGCGCTCTGCCGTACGCCAATGGATCAATCCATCTCGGGCATATGCTGGAACACATCCAGGCAGATATCTGGGTGCGTTACCAGCGAATGCGTGGCAATACCCTGTGGTTTATTTGTGCTGATGACGCTCACGGTACACCTATCATGCTGAAAGCACAGCAACTCGGGGTTACCCCGGAGCAAATGATTGGTGAGATGAGCCGGGAACATCAGGCAGATTTCGCCGGGTTTAATATCAGTTATGACAATTATCACTCCACTCACAGTGAAGAAAACCGCGTACTGTCTGAACAAATTTATGGTCGTCTGAAACAAAACGGTTTTATTAAAAACCGCACCATTTCGCAGCTCTATGACCCGGAAAAAGGGATGTTTTTGCCGGACCGTTTTGTCAAAGGAACCTGTCCGAAGTGTAAAACACCAGACCAGTATGGCGATAACTGCGAAGTCTGCGGGGCAACGTACAGTCCGACTGAACTGATTGAACCTAAATCAGTGATTTCCGGCGCCACTCCGGTAATGCGAGATTCGGAGCACTTCTTCTTCGATCTGCCATCATTCTCCGCCATGCTGCAAACCTGGACCCGCTCCGGGGCATTGCAGGAACAGGTCGCGAATAAGATGCAGGAGTGGTTCGACTCCGGTCTGCAACAATGGGATATTTCGCGTGATGCGCCGTATTTCGGTTTCGAGATTCCGGATGCTCCGGGCAAGTATTTCTATGTCTGGCTGGATGCGCCTATCGGTTATATGGGATCGTTTAAGAATCTGTGTGACAAACGGGGTGATATCGATTTCGAGGAGTACTGGAAAAAAGACTCGACGACTGAGCTGTATCACTTTATCGGAAAAGATATCGTCTATTTCCATAGCCTGTTCTGGCCGGCAATGCTGGAAGGCAGTCAGTACCGTAAACCCGATAACCTGTTTGTTCATGGTTACGTCACGGTAAACGGTGCCAAAATGTCGAAATCCCGCGGGACATTTATTAAAGCCAGTACCTGGTTACAACACCTGGACGCCGACAGCCTGCGTTATTACTATGCCGCCAAGCTCTCTTCACGTATTGATGATATTGACCTGAATCTGGAAGATTTCGTACAGCGGGTTAATGCAGATATTGTCAATAAAGTCGTTAACCTGGCGTCTCGTAATGCCGGATTTATTACTAAACGTTTTAACGGAAAACTGTCTGATCATCTGGCCGACCCGGCGCTGTACCAGACCTTTGTTGATGCCAGTGAAAAAATTGGCGATGCCTGGGAAAGCCGTGAGTACAGCCGCGCTATCCGAGAAATTATGTCCCTGGCAGACCTGGCAAACCGCTATGTGGATGAGCAGGCTCCGTGGGTCGTCGCCAAACAGGAAGGCCGTGAGGCTGATCTGCAGGCTATCTGCTCAATGGGTATTCACCTGTTCCGTATTCTGATGACCTGGCTCAAACCGGTGCTGCCGGAACTGGCTCAGCGGACTGAAGCCTTCCTGAACAGTGAACTGACCTGGGACAGCGTGTCACAACCACTGACAGGTCATACCGTTGCGCCATTTAAAGCGCTCTACCAGCGTATCGAAATGGCGAAGGTGACAGCCCTGGTGGATGCATCGAAAGAAGATGCCGCACAGACACCTGCCCCGGTCGCCGCTAAGGCGGATAAAAAAGCTTCAGCCGCCCCCGGAAAAGCGGCTAACAAGGCTGAAGAGCAGACTGAAGGCGTGATAGGCATTGATGATTTTGCCAAAGTGGATATGCGTGTCGCTTTGATTGAACAGGCAGAGCTGGTCGAAGGGTCTGATAAACTGTTGCGTCTGATGCTGGATGTCGGAGGTGAGAAGCGGCAGATTTTCTCTGGAATTCGTGCCGCCTATCCTGACCCGTCAGTTCTGGTGGGACGACTGACCATTATCGTGGCCAACCTCGCACCGCGGAAAATGCGCTTTGGTGTTTCCGAAGGGATGGTACTGTCAGCCGGTAATGGCGGCAAAGATCTGTTTATCCTCTCTGCTGACAGCGGCGCTCAACCGGGAATGCCGGTACGCTAACCCAACAAGCCTCATCTGTTGATGTAAAGCCGGTCTCCGCCGGCTTTTTTTCTTTAAGATTTTTATTGTTGCCGCAGACAAGGTTGAGCAGCAGGTAACTTTGCGACAGGTCCCGCATAGTTGTAATCAAAACTGACGGTTACATTGTACATTTGACAGAGATCACATATAAAAACCTACCCAACTTAGGTTCATTGAATGAGGCATGGTATGCACCCACGATACAGATCCGCTTTTGCGAACCTTGATGCCATCTTACAACAGGAATTATTGCCGCTCATCGACAGCTCACAATTTAAGGCTATCCTTGATCCGCAAACTATCTCACGGCTCATGGCACGCAGCGGCTTAGACGAAAATGCGCTGGCTCTTGCGCTGTTGCCTCTGGCCGCCAGTTGTGCGCTGACGCCATTATCTGAATTCAATGTCGGGGCTATCGCACGCGGCATTAGCGGTCACTGGTACTTCGGGGCCAATATGGAGTTTAGCGGCGCTCCTTTACAACAAACCATTCATGCAGAACAGTGTGCAGTGACTCATGCCTGGCTCTCCGGAGAAAAGCAACTGGTCGCCATTACGGTCAACTACACCCCCTGCGGGCATTGCCGGCAATTTATGAACGAACTAAACAGCGGAGGATTGCTGCAGGTATGTCTGCCCGGCCGGCCGCCGCGGACTCTGGCAGAATATCTGCCGGAAGCCTTCGGTCCTGCTGATTTGCAAATTAGTCAGGTGTTGATGGATGAAGATACACAATCTTTTGTCGGCCATCAGGATCCCCTGATCAATGCCGCCATTCAGGCAGCTGCTGCCAGCTATGCCCCCTATTCCGGCGCTTACAGTGGCGTTGCTCTGTTAAGTGATAAAGGTACCGTTTACGCCGGACGCTACGCCGAAAATGCCGCCTATAACCCGTCGTTACCGCCGCTACAATCTGCACTAATTTTAATGAATTTACAGGGCGGAGATTGTCATGCGATTCGTCAGGCCGTACTGGCTGAGACCGCCGGAGCCAAACTGAGTCAGCACAAAGCTACCCGTGCAACACTCGAGGATCTGGGTTGCCACCAGCTGCAGGTGATCGCTTTGCAGACAGCGCCCTGAATATTGTTGGTCAAATTTGCGTCATCATTAACAATTTATTGATCTTTTCTACTTATCATTCGGCGGTTAACGCTATATTTTTGTCTGACACTGACACCTTCGGTGACACTGTGCGGTCACCGGAGTCTATTCTGAGGAGCATGCACGACATGGAACTCGACTACGAAAGCAAACGCCCGTTATACATCCCTTACGCGGGTCCTATTCTTCTCGAATTTCCGTTACTTAACAAAGGCAGTGCCTTTACACGGGAAGAGCGTAACGAATTTAATCTTAATGGTCTGCTGCCGGAAACCGTGGAAACCATTGAGGAACAGGCTGAGCGTGCCTGGCACCAGTTTCAGGAGTTCAAGAATAATAACGATAAGCACGTTTATCTGCGAAATATTCAGGACACGAATGAAACCCTGTTTTACCGCCTGCTGGATGACCACCTTGAAGAAGTCATGCCTATCATTTATACCCCGACGGTAGGCACCGCTTGCGAACACTTTTCCGAGATCTACCGCCGCGCCCGTGGGGTATTTATTTCTTATCCCAACCGTGAGCATATCGAAGATATGCTGCAAAATGCGACCAAACAGAACGTCAAAGTCATTGTTGTTACCGATGGTGAAAGGATCCTTGGACTGGGTGACCTGGGGATCGGCGGAATGGGGATCCCTATCGGCAAATTATCTCTGTATACCGCCTGTGGGGGTATCAGCCCGGCATACACGCTGCCTGTCGCGCTGGATGTCGGAACCAATAACCAGCAGTTGCTAAACGATCCGTTGTATATGGGCTGGCGCAACCCGAGGATTGGAGGCGAGGAATATGCAGAATTTATTCATGAATTTATCTCTGCGGTAAAACGTCGCTGGCCCAATGTTCTGCTGCAGTTTGAAGATTTTGCTCAGAAAAACGCCATGCCATTGCTGGAGCAATACCGTGATGAACTGTGCTGTTTCAACGATGATATTCAGGGCACCGCAGCAGTCGCTGTGGGAACGCTGATCGCCGCCAGTCGTGCTGCCGGTGGCAAGATTTCTGACCAGACTGTAGTTTTCCTGGGGGCAGGTTCTGCCGGGTGTGGGATTGCCGAGCAGATCATTATTGAAATGAAGGCCGAAGGTCTGAGCGATGCTGAAGCCCGTCGCCGGGTGATGATGGTCGACCGTTATGGTTTACTGACCGATAAGCTACCTAATCTGTTACCTTTCCAGACCCGTCTGATCCAGGCCTCTGAGGATGTGGCTGGCTGGCAGGTAGAAAATGACGCAATTTCGCTACTGGACGTGGTCCGCAATGCGAAGCCGACGGTATTAGTCGGGGTTTCTGGTCAGCCGGGACTGTTCACAGAAGAAATTATCCGTGAAATGCACAGCCACTGCCCTCGCCCTATCATTATGCCGTTGTCTAACCCGACATCCCGTGTTGAAGCAGTCCCGGCAGACCTGATCGCCTGGACGGAAGGTGCTGCACTGGTCGCTACCGGAAGCCCGTTCGCGCCGGTCAGCTGGAAAGATAAAACCTACCCGATTGCCCAGTGTAATAATGCCTATATCTTCCCGGGTATCGGACTGGGTGTTATCGCCTCAAAAGCCAGCCGGATCACCGACTCCATGCTGATGAGCGCCAGCCGTGCATTGGCAGATTGTTCTCCACTGGCTACCAAAGGTGAAGGCCCGGTGTTACCGGAACTGAAAGATATTCAGCAGGTATCTCGCTACATTGCCATTGAGGTGGCTAAAGCCGCCCAGGCGGCAGGCGTTGCTATAGAAACCTCTGAAGAAGTCCTGACTCAGGCAGTAGAAGATAATTTCTGGAAACCTCAGTACCGCCATTACCGCCGTACATCCATCTGATGTCCGTGACCCGGTAATAGCGCGTGTCTTTCGCCGGGTCACACATCAGTCTTGCCTGTCGAAAGTGGCTCAAGTACCCTTGGGTCACTTTCAACTATCAACCAGTGAGTCATAAGGCCGCATGCTGAAACGCATCTTAACCATTATCTGTTGCCTGATCCTGCTGGCAGGGATCACTGCATTGGGTCTTGATCGATGGATCAGCTGGAAAACTGCGCCTTATATTTACGAAAACATCAGTGATTTACCCCATCGTGAAGTGGGCGTGGTACTCGGCACCTCCAAGTATTACCGCGGAGGTGAGCCGAATCAGTATTATCTGTATCGTATTCAGGGCGCACTGAATGCCTATAATAGCGGAAAGGTGAATTACCTGCTATTAAGCGGGGATAATGCGCTGCAAAGTTATAATGAACCCCGCACCATGCGCAAAGATTTGATTAAGGAAGGTGTCGACCCGGCCGATATCGTGCTGGACTATGCCGGCTTTCGTACGCTGGATTCAATCATCCGCACCCGCAAGGTATTTGATACTAACGATTTTATTATTATCACCCAGCGTTTTCACTGTGAACGCGCGTTGTTTATAGCGATGCACCAGGGAATTCAGGCCCAGTGCTACGCCGTTCCGTCGCCAAAAAATATGCTGGGCATTCGGATACGCGAAGTCGGAGCACGGCTGGCTGCTCTGGCTGACCTGTACATTTTCCGCAGTGAACCCCGTTTCCTGGGTCCACTGGTGCCTATTCCGGCCGTGCCTGAAATCCCGGAAAATGGCCCGGGTTATCCGGCAATCACCCCTCAGCAACTGGATGAGTTAAGCCGCAAATCAGCCTCTGAGACGGTGAATGATAAAGACCACCCACCTGCAGAGACAGAAAAAGCAGCGGCGGACGATACCCCTCAGATACCGTCCGCCGCGGATAAGCAGGATCCGGCCAATACGCCGGCTATTTCTGCTACTTCTTCCGGGAATACTTCAGAGAATCCAGCGCCACCGCAAAAATAATGATCGCGCCCTTAATTATGTATTGCCAGTAAGGATTGACCCCGATGTAAGTCAGCCCATAGTTGATCACCGTAAAGATAATTACCCCGGTCACTACCCCGGCGACAGTTCCGACCCCTCCCGCAAAGGAAACTCCGCCCACGACACAAGCTGCAATCGCATCCAGTTCATACATAAAACCCAGATTGTTGGTCGCACTACCAATTCGTCCTGCTTCCAGCATACCGCCGAAGGCATAAAATACTCCGGATAAAGCATAAATCAGTATCAGGTTTAACGGCACATTGACCCCTGAGACTCTCGCCGCTTCAGGATTACCACCGATGGCGAATATGTTCTTTCCGAAGCGGGTTTTATTCCACAGGATCCATACCAGGATAATCGCCACTACCGCATAGAAAGTGATATAGGAAAGTTTGAAATCGCCAAATCGTATAAAGCCCTGAGCAAACTGTGAAAAATTATGCTCAAATCCGGCGACGGGTGATGCCCCCACATAATCGTAATAGAGAGAGTTAACTCCGTAGACGATAATCATGGTTCCCAGCGTAGTAATAAAGGGGGTGACTTTGAGGTAGGCGATGATAATTCCGTTAACTAACCCTATGACTGCGCCAATAGCACAGACGATCAGGATAACCAAAGGAATGGGTAATGCCGCCATATGTGGAAAGACTTTATTGGCATTGTCCATTGCCTGAAGCAGCGTGGCAGCCACCACCGCCGCCAGCCCTACCTGACGCCCGGCAGATAAGTCAGTTCCCTGAGTGACTATCAGTCCCGCGACCCCCAACGCAATAATAATCCTGACAGAAGACTGAGTCAGAATGTTACTGAGGTTCATCAGGCTCAAAAACGTCGGGTCCTGGAAAATGATAATGCCCAACAACAGCAGCAGAACAATATAGATTCCCCCTTCTTTTACCCATGTCAGCAGATTTTTTTTAGTGGTTGCTTTCATTATCACAGCCCTTACTTCATTAAAGATGCAACGATGCCAGACGGATGATCTCGTTCTGTGTTGCGGTTTTTGTATCGACAATGCCTGCAACCCTGCCATTGCTCATGACCAGGATACGGTCAGTGACCCCCAATAGCTCCGGCATCTCCGAAGAGATAATAATGATGCCCTTGCCTCTTTTAGCCAGCTCAGAAATGAGCTGGTAAATCTCAAACTTTGCGCCAACATCAATGCCACGGGTGGGCTCATCCAACATCAAAATCTCAGGCTGAGTCAGCAGCCACCTCCCAATGATGACCTTTTGTTGATTCCCCCCGGAGAGAGAACCAATGGAGGTATGATGGCCGGGTGTTTTTACCCGCATCGCATCAATCACCCACTGCGTATCACTCTTCATCCGGCTGTTATCCAGAAATCCAAGGCTGTTTTTGTACTTTTTAATATTCGAGATCAGCGAGTTAAATCCAATATCCAGATAGGCATAGATGCCGGTCGTCCGCCGCTCTTCGGTGACCAGCGCAAACCCATGATTAATGGCTTCATTAGCACTGTGATTTTTAATTGGTCGTCCATGTAAACGGATTGTGCCACCCGATTTTTCCCGTAGTCCGAACAGTGTCTCCACGATATCGGTACGCTTAGCGCCCACCAAACCGGCAATTCCGAGGATTTCCCCCTCATGCAGGTCAAAAGAGATATCCCGGATCGAAGGCTGACGCAGCGAAGTCAGATTTCTCACTTCGAGGATCACATTACCGGGATGATTTTGTTTGTCAGGAAAACGTTGAGTCAGAGATCGCCCCACCATCATGGCGATGATCTGTTCCATATTCATCCCGGCCAATGGTTGGGTCGCAATCCACTGGCCGTCACGTAATACCGTAATGTCGTCACACAACTGGAATATTTCTTCCATTTTGTGAGAGATATAGACAATTCCGCAGCCACGATCTTTTAGCTTACGGATAATAGTAAACAGATGATTAACTTCTTTTTCTGTCAGGGATGAAGTGGGTTCATCCATAATAACGATCCGTGCATCATAGGAGACCGCTTTGGCAATTTCCACCATCTGCATCTGAGAAACAGATAACGTTGCGACTTTATCCCGTGGATCGATATTAATATCCAGTTCATCAAAAATCTTTTTAGTGTCCTGGTACATTTTATGTTGGTCGACAAATATTCCTTTTAACGGATAACGGCCAAGCCACATATTGTCCATCACGCTGCGCTGGGTCACCAGATTTAATTCCTGATGTACCATTGAAACACCATTTTCCAGAGCTTCTTTAGCGCTTTTAAAATTAACTTCTTTGCCACGGAATAATATTTTTCCGCTGTCTTTGCTGTAAATACCAAACAGACATTTTAATAATGTCGATTTTCCGGCACCGTTTTCGCCCATTAATGCATGGATAGAATAAGGCCGGACATCTAAATTCACATGGTCAAGCGCTTTAACGCCGGGGAAGCTTTTGCTGATGTCCTGCATTTGCAGCAAAAATTCACCATGGTTGTTATCGGGTTCACTCACCAGTTCATCTCCGGCTATCAGACAACAGACAAAATAAGGGCGCAGTCTGAGACTGCGCCCTGCTGATGATTATTTTACGAATTTAGATAAATTATCGCGGTCAACCGCTACGTAGGGGACACGGACGATTTTATCTTTCAGGGTAAATGCAGTCCCTTCCGTGGCAGGTTTACCCTCAGCCAGATTTTTAGACATATCTACTACGGCTTTAGCCTGATTTTCCGCATCATTCAATACCGTTCCTGCCATCTGACCCGATTTAACCAGTGCCAGGGCTTCAGGTAATGCATCGACGCCGAACACCGGAACAGACGCTTTATTGTGTGCCTTCAGGGCTTCAACAGCCCCCATTGCCATCGCATCGTTGTTAGCGATAACGACTTCAATCTTGTTGGCATTCGGTCCTGACAACCAGGCATCCATCTTATCTTTCGCCTGCGCGGTATCCCACATAGCGGTATCCAACGCCAGCTGTTGGGTTTTTATGCCATCTTTATTAAGTGTTTCGATAACATAGCGGGTACGAGCTTCAGCATCAGGATGCCCGGGTTCGCCCTTCAGTAATACATACTGTAATACACCGTCTTTATTTAAATCCCAGCCAGGATTAGCCTTCCAGTGTTTTTCAATCAGCTGCCCCTGAATAACACCGGACTCTTTAGAATCTGTACCTACATAATAGGCCTTGTCATAACTGGCGAGTGCTTTTGCCGTTGGTTCTTTGTTAAAAAATACCACCGGGACATCATTACTGCGGGCCTTATCAATCACCGTAGGTGCGGCTGCCGGGTCAACAAGGTTAACTGCCAACACTTTAACCCCTTTCGCCATTAATACATCAATCTGGTCATTCTGTTTGGACTGGTCATTCTGCGAGTCATTCATTAATAACTGCACACCACCGACCGCTTTGGCTTCTTTCTCAATATCCTTGCGGACCATTGACATAAAATTATCGTCATATTTATAAATCGTCACACCAATACGCGCGTCAGCAGCATGACTGGCAAAAGATGCCATCATTCCTGCCATTAATACTGTCAGAGCAAGTACCTTTGTTTTCATAACGACTCCGGTTAACGACAGGCCAGCATCGTTAATAATGACGATGCTTAAAGGCTCAAAAAAATATTGCGGTTTCCCCGCCCAAAGGGTCAGGCTATTACCTGTATTCCGGGTGGAATATCGGTAAGTTTTATAAGGTAATAGCTGACAGCCCTGCACCATTACAACTGATACAGGTAATGAGCTTATACTAGGGGGTGAGATGTTGCCGTAATGTGAAATTAGTCACAAATTGAAACCGTTTACATCAGGCAGAATCATGAAGGGTGATCCACTACACATTTTACGGGGATTGCAGCAGGATACATGGCGATTCAGCTTGCCACGCAGTCACAATTGCCCTTTGTCAGGACAGGAGAGCCCTTTACAGCAGCAATGGAACACAGATTTCAGCAAAGAAAAGTGGAAGCGATTACACATGACAGGTTAAATCACAACCTCAGGCCGTTTTTTGTGTCAGCCAGCGCCACAATCTTTCCATTGGCCCCTGACGAAAGAAGTGTAACCAGCCAACTGAAAACACCCCGTTAATCAGCCATACCAGGGGGACAATCATCAGTAGTTGCCAGCGACTAAAATGCATAAATAAACCACCGATCGAAAAAATCAGTGTGCATACCAGTGTCTGAAGCAGATAGTTACTCAGAGCCAACCGACCGATAGCAGAAAACACAGTATTCAATCTGGTCGCCGATATTTTTTTCCAGCTGCCCAGTACCAGTGCTACGTAGCCAAGACTGACCAGAGGACTGGCAATTTCACCTGGCAATTGCAGATAAAAACCGCTCCAGCGGAATGACCATCCGGTCTGCCATTGTGCCAGGGCTCCCGCACACTCCAGCAACAGTCCAGGGATCAGCATCCGTCTGGCATCACGGAAATAGTCAGCCTGACTACGTTTGCCAATTAACCAGCCATTGTGTACCAGTGCCGCGCCCACCAGCATCAGCCCCGATAACTCCCAGCCGTACTGACAAAAAAACGACACCAGCATTGAGCCCAGATGATCGAGCCGGTAATCTAAAGCCAGTATACCGCCATGCAGTTTAATCTGCTGCTCATAGATAATTTCGGACTGGCCAGGCAGCCAGTCACTGCCCCCCGTCCCGCCGGACATCAGGCCAAAGACCAGTAACATCAGACAGCCAAAGGCATACAGCAGCACCCCGGTACGCCATAGCAGTTCTGCTGAACGGGCATCACGTATCATTCGCCAGCTCAGCATGCCTGCCAGGCCCCAGGCGACCAGTATATCGCCTTCCCACAGCAGTAAAGCATGCAGTACCCCAAAAGCAATCAGCCATCCCAGCCGGGACTGGATCCATCCTCCTCCTTTGGGTATCTGAAATACCAGACCGGCACCAAACAACAAAGCGAACAGGTTAAGAAACTTCAGTCGGGCAAAGATTTCGGTCAGCGCCCAACTGACGGTGTCAGGCAGGCTGATAGTGCCCGACCATGCTGGATTGAGATACGCGGCTGACGGCAGGGCAAAACTGACAATATTGAGCAACAGAATTCCGGCGATGGCTACACCACGAATAAAGTCCAGTTGAGGGTAACGCGGCATGAGGTATCCTGACGGGGATCAGTAAACAGGAGACTGCCATTACTTCAGCAGTCTCCACAGACAGGAAAATCAGTTATGTCTGACTGAGCGTAAAAATTCCTGACGGGTATTCTGGCTCGACTTAAACAACCCACCCAGCGAGGTCGTAGTTGTTGCACTGGTCGCATCCTGAACACCGCGCGCTTTCACACAGTAGTGAACGGCATCAATACACACAGCCACATTATTGGTGCCAAGCAATGTTTGCAGTGCCACCAGAACCTGTTGGGTCAGACGTTCCTGAACCTGAGGACGACGGGCAAAAAACTGCACGATGCGGTTAATTTTAGATAAACCAATCACTTTATCTTTCGGGATATACGCCACGGTGGCTTTGCCGTCGATAGTGACAAAATGGTGTTCACAGGTACTGGTCAGAGAAATGTCACGTACCGTCACCATTTCATCGACCTTCATCTTGTTTTCGATGACCGTGATTTTCGGGAAATTAGCATAGTCCAGCCCTGAAAAAATCTCATCGACATACATTTTGGCAATGCGATGCGGAGTCTCAGTCAGACTATCATCCTGCAAATCCAGATTGAGCAGTTGCATAATTTCGGTCATATGACCCGCGATAAGGGTTTTACGAGCCTGATCATCCAGTTCACGGGCAGGTTTGCGTAACGGGGTTTCAAGACCGCGTGCCACCAGGGCTTCATGGACCAGCACCGCTTCCTGACTAAAAAGGGACATTCATTATTCTCCGGCAGGTGAATTCTCTGCCCTTACATGGACGGAGCATCATAAACAGTGCATATTGTGAAGCAGTCGGCACGGATTATCCAGTCTCTTACGCTGATCATCATCGTTCATTGCTAAAAATTTTTTCACTGTCCAACGCGGAAATATCACGGTTGCCTGGCTCTGTAACAGCGCATACAATCCAAAACCCGGGTGAAAGACCCGAATTACCTGAATTACCTAAAGAGAATCGTTATGGATTTGGTGCAGCTTCGGATGTTTTGTGCAGTGGCCGAAACCGGTTCTGTCGCCCGTGCGGCTGAATTACTGCACCGTGTTCCTTCCAATCTGACCACCCGGCTTAAACAGCTGGAAGAAGAGCTGGGAGCTGATCTGTTGATCCGCGAAAAGCAACGGGTTCGCCTGTCACCGATGGGGCATAATTTTCTCAGCTATGCAAGGCGAATCCTGGCCTTAAGTGAAGAAGCGCTGAATATGACCCGCCAGGGGGAACCCGCCGGTAATTTTGCGCTGGGCACCATGGAAAGCACGGCCGCGACCCGGCTGCCGGGCTTACTTTCGGCATTTCACCAACGCTATCCGGCCGTCTCTTTGTCACTGATTACCGGGACTTCCGGTGAGATTATCGATCATGTCCGGGAAGGTACGGTGGCAGCGGCACTGGCCGACAGTCCGGAAGGCTATGATGAACTGGACAGTTGTGTCGCGTTTGACGAAGAGCTGGTATTGATCACCAGCAGCGAACACCAAACCGTGACCTGTCCACAGGATGTGCAAGGTAAGACTTTTTTTGCCTTTCGCAACAGTTGTTCCTACCGGATGAAACTTGAGGACTGGTTCAGAGACGGTGGCGCTCAACCTGGCAGTATTATGGAAATCCACTCTTATCATGCAATGATTGCCTGTGTTGCCGGCGGTGCCGGGCTGGCGATTACACCGGCCTCGGTTCTGGCACAAATCAGTGATCGTACCCGCATCCGAACCCATGCCCTGCCCCCGCAATATGGTAAGGTATCCACCTGTCTGATTTGGAGGCGGGATGCATTTACTCCGAATGTCGATGCTATGAAACAGCTCATGCTGACATTTTTTGCTCAGCCCACAGCAGGTGGCAGCTCTGTCCCCTGACGTCCTGGCGCTTTATGGCACTACACTTACAATACGCAGCACTGTCGGCCATTGAAGGGCAGATCTGCATTCGATAACTATGACAGGAGCTATCATGTCTGAACTGACACTTTGTGAAGAACATCTGATGTTTGGCGGTCGGCAGCAACGTTGGCAACATACCTCCGGGGTATTGGGATGCCCGATGAAATTCAGCGTGTTTCTGCCCCCTCAGGCCGGTGACCAGCCGGTTCCCCTGATTTGGTGTCTGGCAGGCCTGACCTGTACCGATGAGAACTTTTCGGTAAAATCCGGTGCCCAGCGCCTGGCAGCAGAAGCCGGTATTGCCCTGATTATGCCGGATACCAGCCCGCGCGGTGAGGATGTAGCCGATGACCCGGCGTACGATCTCGGCCAGGGGGCCGGGTTTTACCTGAATGCGACCCGTGCCCCCTGGGATAAAAATTATCGGATGTATGACTATCTGACCAGCGAACTGCCCGCCCTGCTGACAGAACACTTTTCGTTCAGCGATCGCCAGGCCATCATGGGGCATTCAATGGGGGGCCATGGCGCTCTGGTGCTGGCGTTACGGGAGGCCGGACGATTTACTTCAGTCTCTGCCTTCGCTCCGATTGTTAACCCGGGCTCGGTGCCATGGGGCCAGAAGGCATTCACCGCCTACCTTGGAGAAAATGCGGCAGACTGGCAGCAATATGATGCCAGTGTCCTGATGCAGCAGGCAGCACACCGCCTGCCTGTTCTGATAGACCAGGGCAGCGCAGATTCTTTTCTGCCTGAACAATTACAGCCAGAAGTTCTGGAAGAGATTGCCCACCAGCAACAGTTTGATTTTACCCTGCGCTGGCAACAGGGATATGACCACAGTTATTTCTTTATCGCCAGCGTGATTGAAGATCACGTGCGTTTCCATGCCCGTCATCTGCTGGTCAGCCTGCCAGAAGAATAAGCTTCTGAATAAAATCGTTGCGGCCAGACGTCTGGCGGTTTTCCCATAAAAAAACCCATGCTAAGCATGGGTTTAGTTATCACAGGGTTTTCAGAGACAATCAGTGATTATTTTTTTCAACCGCCGGAAATTCCATGTCCCGATATCGCACAAACCGGGTACCACGGGTCCACTTGTAGCCGAGCCAGATCACCAGGAATAGCGGGATACCAATGTAGGTTGCCGCCACGCCATACCAGTCAATGGTATCGGCCATAAAGGCCTGGTAGTTCTGCCCAAGGGTAATTAACAGACACAGGACAAAAGCAAACACCGGCCCCAGTGGGAATAACCCTGAACGGTAAGGCAATGCGGACAAATCCAGCCCTTTGGCGATGTAGCCGCGGCGGAACCGATAGTGGCTGACCGCAATACCCAGCCAGGCAATAAATCCGGTCATGCCTGAGGTATTCAGCAACCACATATACACCGTCTGATTTCCAAACTTCGACGAGAGGAAACACAATGCTGCGACGACGGTGGTGGCAATCAGCGCATTCCGCGGCACACCATTCTCTGTCAGACGAGCGAAAATTTTTGGGGCTTTCCCTTCCTGAGCCAGAGTGAACAGCATTCTGGTTGAAGCGTACATCCCTGAGTTACCGGCAGACAGCACCGCAGTCAGGATCACGGCATTCATCACCGCAGCGGCAGACAACAGACCGGCATTCTGAAATACCAGGGTAAACGGGCTGACACTGATATCTTTCACATCATTGTGCAACAACCGTGGATCGGTATAGGGAAGTAACAGACTGATGATTAAGATCGCCAGTACATAAAACAGCAGAATACGCCAAAACACTTGCCGAACCGCCCGTGGGACGTTTTTACCCGGATTTTCAGATTCACCTGCCGCAATGCCGATAAGTTCTGTGCCCTGAAAAGAGAAGCCGACAATCATCGCCACACCAATCATGGCCGAAAAACCACCGGCAAACGGCGCACCACCAATCGTCCAGTTATGCCATCCTCCGCTGTCGGTACCCCGCATAATCCCGGTCACCATCAGCAGGCCGACAATAATGAAGATCACCACGGTAACGACTTTAATCAGAGAAAACCAATACTCAGCTTCACCAAAGCCTTTTACCGAAATGACATTCAGCAGAAAAATCACTGCCAGGAACAGGCAACTCCATACCCAGCCGGGCACTTCCGGCAACCAGTAGCCCATCACCAGTTGAGCGGCCACCAGATCGACGGCTATCGTCACCGCCCAGTTGTACCAGTAGTTCCAGCCAAGCGCGAAGCCGAAACCCTCTTCAACATATTTAGCGCCATAAGTGGCAAATGAACCGGACACCGGCATATAAGCCGCCAGTTCACCCAGACTGGTCATCAGAAAATAGACCATCAAACCGATAATCGCGTAAGAGAGGAGCGCACCGCCCGGACCGGCCTGAGAAATACTGGCACCCGAGGCAACAAACAGTCCGGTACCGATTGAACCGCCAATGGCAATCATCGTCAGATGGCGGGCTTTCAGTACACGCTTCAGGGCAGGCTTATCTGTGGTATTTGAATTATTATTCATCAGTAAACACTATGCTGGATAAAAATGAGGCGCGATTGTACCAGCAAAGCCATCACTGTATAGCATTACCACTTGTGTTATTAGTTACCTTCATGATTCGTCAGTAATTATTAGCAAACCTGCCTGAGCCTGCCACGGAAGCAGCCGCGGGTCGTGGTTCTTCGCTGATATTTATTCATGGCAGTATCTTAGAAACCGCAGCAGTGAACGGGATAAATGCTTCTGCTGATGATGAATGCGATACAGTGTTCGCGTCAGTGAAGGCAAAGGAATATCGACCTGACGGAGAGTGCCATTATCCAGCTGATCGGCAATCACCCGCCGCGACAAACAACTGGTCCCCATCCCGTGACGGACTGCGTGCTTAATCGCTTCGGAATTTCCCAGTTCCATCGCAACACTGAAATTTGGCAGATGGGACAATAGCAGGTAGTCGACAATCTCGCGGGTGCCCGACCCCCTCTCCCGCAAAATCCATGGTGACCGGGCCAGACTGTGCAGGGTCACTGGCTGGCTGAAGATCTCTGACCGGGGGGCGGCAAATACGACCAGCTCATCCTCCAGCCAGTTCTCACTAACAATCCCAGCCACGTGACATGGCCCTTCAATCAGCCCGACATCCACCCGAAAATCAGCGACCGCCTGAATGACCTCCAGGCTGTTTCCTACGGTGAGTTCCAGGGGAGCCTGTGGAAAATCATGACGATAATTTGCCATCATCTGCGGCAGCAGGTAATTGCCGATAGTACTACTGGCGCCAATACGAATCGCCCCGTCATCATCCCTGAATAACTGTTCCGCCTCTTTTGCCTGTTCCAGCAATGACACTGCTTTCGGATATAACAGCCGGCCGTGTTCGTTAACAATTAGCCGCTTTCCGGCCCGGTCAAACAGTTGTACATCCAGTTGGTTTTCCAGATCTGCCAAAGCAGCACTGACCGCTGACTGTGACAGCGCCAGTTGTCGGGCAGCCTGGGTGGTAGAACCCCATCTGACTATTCCACAGAACACATCCAACTGCCGCAATGTAATATGCATCGTCCCTCTCTCCTGCCCGTTGCTGATCTCACTTACCACTTATAATGGTTGGTTATAAAATTATAACCGATTTCTCTTTTAAAGGAAATCGCTGCACCATAGACATCAGTACCCCCAAGGAGAGCACGGCTATGAGCACACAACACCCTGTATTTTTCCCTGACACCGGATTCCGGCAACTGAGCGGAATTCTGCTGACCACGGCTATCGCTACCGGTACTATCCTGCTGTCACAATTTCATCTGGTATCTGGTTTGGGGCTGGGTGCCCTGACGCTGGCTATCCTGGCAGGAATTATTATTGGCAATCTGCTGCCGGAATCTTTCACTGAGCACTGTGCTGCCGGAATCACCTTCAGTAAGCACTATCTGTTACGTGGCGGGATTATCCTTTACGGCTTCAACCTGACCTTCCAGCAAATCAGTAATATTGGTTATCAGGGTTTGCTCACCGATATCATTATGCTGAGTAGTACTTTTTTTCTGACCTGTATAGCGGGTATTTACTGGCTGAAGCTGGACCGTCAAACCGTCTGGTTGATTGGTGCCGGCAGCAGTATATGTGGTGCCGCCGCCGTACTGGCTACCGGACCGGTGGTAAAAGCTCATGCCGGAAATGTGGCGGTTGCTGTCGCGACAGTGGTGATCTTTGGCACAGCGGCTATCTTTATCTACCCGTTAATCTGGGAGATTGTTCACCCGCTGCTGCCGGGCCTGAGCGCCGCGCAGTTTGGTATATATACCGGTTCGACTATTCATGAAGTCGCGCAGGTAGTGGCTGCCGGCCACTCCATCAGCACTGATGCGGAAAACAATGCGGTAATTGCCAAGATGCTGCGGGTAATGATGCTGGCCCCCTTCCTGTTACTGCTGGGTCAGTGGATGAGAAGAAGCTCACCTTACCAGGCAGGCGAGAAAGGCAAGGTGACTTTCCCCTGGTTCGCTTTGATTTTTATCCTGGTTGCCTGTGTTAACTCTTTTCATCTGCTACCTGACCGCCTGCTGACAGTCATCCATCAGGCCGATAATCTGATGCTGGCGATGGCAATGGCCGCCCTGGGGCTGACTACCAAAGCAGGACAACTGAAACAAGCCGGCCTGAAACCACTGTTACTGGGCTTAATGGTGTTTATCTGGCTGATTGTCGGTGGAGGTCTGGTCAATCTTGGGTTATGGCGGTTGATGAACTAACGAATTAAACCCGTCACTCTGCCCCGTAACATACGACTGTTACGGGGCGTTACAGTCTAAATTTCCGGAAATAGCGTTGTCAGACGCCACTTCATGTCCGGCACCCCCCGGGATTCTGCTCTGATGGCATGTTATGAATGAATTCCTCAGGTATTATAGTGTTATAAATCGTCACGAAGCCCGAAACTGAGGAGAAACGGCTATGAAGTTTATTGGTGCGCATGTCAGCGCTGCTGGCGGGGTCGAGAATGCGGTCCTGCGTGCACATGAATTGGAAGCAACCGCTTTTGCTCTGTTTACCAAAAATCAACGGCAATGGCGCGCCGCCGCACTCACGCAGGAGACCATCAGCGCGTTTCGCCAGGCCTGTGAAAAATACAATTTCAGCTCTGCACAAATTTTACCCCACGACAGCTACCTGATTAACCTCGGGCATCCGGTGAATGAAGCCCTGGAGAAATCCCGGCTAGCGTTTATTGATGAAATGCAACGAGCTGAACAGCTCGGCCTGTCTCTGCTTAACTTTCACCCCGGCAGCCACCTGCAACAGATATCAGAATCAGAGTGTCTGAAGCTGATTGCGGAGTCGATAAATATTGCCCTTGATCAGACTCAGGGTGTAACAGCAGTTATTGAAAATACTGCCGGTCAGGGTAGCAATCTCGGATTCCGTTTCGAACATCTGGCCGAGATTATTCATCATGTCGAAGATAAAAGCCGGGTGGGTGTCTGTATTGATACCTGCCATGCCTTTGCCGCAGGGTATGATTTACGCAGCGTCGAACAGTGCGAAGCCACATTCCGTGAATTTGAACGGATTGTCGGTTTTAACTATCTACGCGGCATGCACCTCAACGATGCCAAAAGTGAATTTGGCAGCCGGGTCGATCGGCACCATAGTCTGGGCCAGGGAAATATTGGTGAAACAGTCTTTAGCTGGTTAATGAAAGACTCACGTTTTGACGGCATCCCTTTAATTCTGGAGACCGTTGATCAGGAGATCTGGAAAGACGAGATTGCCTGGCTGAAAGCACAACAGACAGCCTGAGTATAAAAAAGGGCGCCAGGCGCCCTTTTTCTTTTTACACAGCGCCTGTCAGGCAGTAGCTGTTTCCGGACGTTTCAGCATGGCATAACCAATGCCTGCCAGTACTGTCCCGACGATAATTGCTAACAGATACCCCAGTACCGGCGTAATGGCTCCGGGGATCAATAACACAAACAACCCGCCGTGTGGAGCCATCAACTGTGCTCCGACAGCCATCGAGATAGCTCCGGTCACCGCCCCCCCCACCAGACAGCATGGGATGACCCGCATAGGGTCCCGGGCGGCAAACGGAATAGCACCTTCAGAAATAAAGCACAGCCCCAGAACCAACGCGGCTTTGCCTCCTTCCTGCTGGCCTTTAGTAAACTTACTACGTGCCAGTAAGGTCGCCAGCCCCATAGCCAGAGGCGGGACCATGCCTGCCGCCATAATCGCAGCCATCGGTCCGTAGGTTTTGGTACTTAACAACCCAACCCCAAAGGCATAGGCCACTTTGTTTACCGGCCCGCCCATATCAGTACACATCATGCCGCCCAGAACCGCACCCAGCAGAACCGCATTCGCCGTACCCATGTTACCCAGCCAGTGGGTCAGCCATTCCATAATGGCAGCGACCGGTTTTCCGACCACATAGATCATCAGTAAACCAGTGACCAGGCTCGCCAGCAACGGAATGATCAGAATCGGCTTCAGGGCTTCCATACTTTGTGGCAATTTCAGCCGGGTACTGATAAATCTGGCGACGTAACCGGCAATAAAACCGGCGATAATCCCGCCAAGGAAACCAGCATTGGTGCTGCTCGCCAGCATCCCGCCAATCAGTCCTGGTGTTAACCCCGGCCGGTCAGCAATCGAGAAGGCAATATAACCTGCCAGTACCGGCACCATCAGTGCGAAAGCAGTGGACCCCCCGATTTGCATCAGCGCTGCAGGCAGAGTTCCGGCCTCTTTAAAAGCGTTAATGCCAAAGGCAAAGGATAAGGCAATACATAAACCGCCTGCGACAACCATCGGTAACATATAAGAAACGCCGGTCAGCAGGTGACGGTAAGCTCCGGATTTCTCTTTATTACTGTCGCTGTTCGATGCCGACTGATTATTACCGGCGGGTGAAAATGTTTTGGCTTCACTCAGCGCTTTATCAAATTCCTGAGCGGTTTTTTTCAGGGCCAGACTGGTCGAGGTACGATACATCGGTTTTCCGGCAAATTTTGCCAGATCAACTTCAATATCGGCAGCAACAATCACCAGGTCCGCCGCAGCCACTTCTTCCGGGGTGATAGCATTGCCGGCACCCACGGATCCACGGGTCTCAACTTTGTACCACCAGCCACGTTTTTTCGCTTCGGCCTCAATGGCTTCAGCAGCCATAAAGGTATGGGCGACCCCGGTCGGACAGGCCGTCACAGCGACAATGCGTTTTGCGGTAGTATTGCTGGCAGCAGCATCAGCCGCGGCAGCGTTCATCGCCTGCGGTGCCTGCCACAATTCTGCCTGTTCTTTCGCCTGATGCAGAAAAGCTTCAGCATCGTTCAGCAATGCCTGTAACCCTCCCTGCCAGATTTTTTTTCCTGACAGGGTATTGTCTGAAGGTACCGTTCCACCGGCGACAATCACCAGTTCAGCTTCCTGCGGAGAAGTCGTGAATATCAGTCCGCATTTTTCGGCAGCGCTCTGTGCCGCTTTGCCGGCGATGAATGCACTGGCTTTGCCCAGTGACGCATCAGTTATCAGCAGCGTTTTCATCATTTATTCCTCTTCTGCTGTTATTGCACGGGTTGTAAATCGACACGTGCCATCATGGCTGCCAGTTGTGTTCTGTCAGCGACGCCTACATTACTCTGGCTAACCGCCAGAGCTGCCACCGCGGTTGCCAGCCGTAAGGTATGCTCACTTGACTCGCGCATCAGCAACCCGTAAATCAGCCCACCGACCATTGAATCTCCCGCACCCACTGTGCTAACCACTTCACAGGCCGGCGGTTTTGCCAGCCATTCTCCGGAGGCATTGACCCATAAAGCCCCTTCCGCTCCCAGAGAAATCACGACATGGGCGATGCCTTCTTCGCGTAACTGGTGGGCACTGGCTATCACATCCTGCAACGTCGGCAGCGGTTTGCCGGCCCAGATTTCAAGCTCACGCCGGTTAGGTTTAACCAGCCAGGGTGCAGCCTTCAGCCCTGCTTCCAACGCAGCACGGCTGCTGTCAAAGATGATGCATGGGCATAACAGGCGGAGTGCCTTCATCCACTCAGTGAATGCCGCGGGTTCTACACCTTCTGGCAGGCTGCCACTCACGCAGACCATATCAAACTGTCCCAGCCAGCTCAGAGAGTCGGTGGTGAAACGTTCCCAGTCCTGGGCTGTGACATTAAAGCCGGAGAAGTTAAAATCCGTAACTTCGCCGTCCTGCTCGGTGAGTTTAACGTTAATCCGGGTACGTCCCTGCACTACCTGAAAACGGTTAGCAATACCCAGTTCGCTGAACAGTTGCTGAAAACCATCCTGATTTTCTTTGCCCAGAAATCCACCCACCGTCACATCGATCCCCAGATCTTTCAGGACCCGTGCCACATTAATCCCTTTACCTGCGGCATGCAGACCTGCGGTTTTTACCAGATTCACTTCTCCGCGTTCGATAGCCGGCGTGAAGCCGACCAAATCATAAGCAGGATTCAGCGTAATTGTTGCGACCCGGCGGCTCATGCTGCGCCCTCCCCGAGTCCGCTGTCGATAGCCTGTCTGATGGCTTCAATCGCCGCTGCTGCATCTTCGCCACTGGCGGTGAAACGAAGTCGGTGACCCTTTTTAACGCCAAGGGCAACGACTTTCATCAGGCTACGGCCATTGGCGGGTTTACCACTACCATCCAGATTGGTGACGGTAATATCACAGTTAAAGCTTTTGATGACGGTGACCAGCGCAGTACTGGGTCTGGCATGTAGCCCATGTTCATTACGAATCACAAACTCAGCGGTGACGGCCTCACTGACCTCGGTATATTCACTGGTCAGCAGCGTCAGAATTCCGGCCGCATCTTCAGATAAAAGCCGTTCTGCCTTTTTATTCACCAGTAACTGATGCAAATAACCCAGTGCGCTCAGTGGCTGATCATCAACAGCCGCCACGGTGATAAGCATGCCTACCGGCTCATTATCCGGTGTGGTGAATGCGGTCGCCGGTCGGCTGACAGCAATGGCACTGAACAGATTTCCGCTGGCACTATCATTCAGCCAGATCCCCTGCCCCAGATTCAACGGACGTTCGGAAATCACCTGACTGACAAAGGAAGTATCCACAGCGCCGGATGATTTCAGCCTGCCCGCATTCAATGCCTGCAGAGTCATCAATTCTTCCGCTGCAACGCCGGTGGCTATCATCGATACATCGAAACGAAACTCAGCGGCCTGCTTCTCACCCATCAGGATGGCTCGCAGCTCTTCTGCTGACGCAGTTTTCAGCGTTTCAGCCACACTGTCATCACTTAATACATGCGTCAGTTGACGTAACAGAGTCAGGTGTTCATCTGATTTCGCTGCAATGCCAATCACCACATAGGCCAGCTGTTCGTCCCCCCAGCTGACACCTTGCGGAAACTGAAATACCTGAACGCCGGTATTCAGCACCAGATCACGCGTGTCTGTTGTTCCATGGGGGATCGCGATTCCGTTGCCCAGGAAAGTAGAAGTTTGCTGCTCACGCGCCAGCATACCGCTGACATACGCTTCAGATACGTTACCGGCAGCCGCTAACGCAGCAGCTACCTGACGAATAGCATCGGTTTTATCACTGGCGCTGGCGCCGGTGTGTATCGCCTTAACATCGAGCTGGAACATAGGACTCCTCGCTATCTCTTGTTGAATCGTTTCAGCTATCGGTGATAAAAAAAATCCCGTGGCACAGTAGCAGGGATCCGGATGAGGCTGAAACGTATCAGTTATAGTGCTCCGCAAAAATTTAAGCCGCAACAAATAAGCTAAATTATGCTGCAAAATTTTGAGGCTACGCACAATTTATAATTTTTTTGACCGATGATTCGGCCCCGGGACTGAAGTGTTGCGGATAGCGATTATTCAGGGGAAGAGTGTCAGCATAGCTTCAGCAAACCGGTTCAGGGAGCGGTTGCCTGTTCCAAATCCAGCAACCAGACCAGGGCCTGTTGCCGTGAATCGCCACACATCTCTGCAGAAGGCCGCAGACTGGCGCAGACTTTCGGTCGGAGGGGCGAGCCGAAAATTCGACAGCGTAAAGCTTCGTCCAGCTGTATGCAGGGAGTATTTGCCGGTTTACCGTCGGGCATTCCCGGGATAGGTGAAGAGATGGAGGGGGCAGTACAGCAAGCGCCAAAATGAGAACGACATTTCACTCAGAACTCCGGGTCAGGCAAGGCAGGATAATTAGCGTCAGAGTAACATTAATTCTTAGTGCCGACAGCCGCGATGAAATAATTTCTCTGTTAACCTATTGCCTGCCGTCGGTTGCACGAGTAACGTTGCGCGCATAAACCTGAATTGCTTACATAGAGAGAGATCCAATGCCAAAGGCGAATGAAATAAAACGTGGCATGGCAGTCACCTGGAACGGAAAGTTACTGTTGGTGAAAGATATTGATGTCCAGAGCCCTAGTGCGCGTGGCGCAGCAACTCTGTACAAAATGCGCTTTACCGATATCCGTACCGGTCTGAAAGTGGAAGAGCGCTTCAAAGGCGATGATATCCTCGATGCCATTTCCCTGAGCCGCCGTGCTGTCACCTTCTCTTATATTGACGGTGAAGAGTATGTGTTTATGGATGATGAGGACTATACCCCTTACCACTTCAATAAAGAGCAGATCGAAGAAGAGCTGCTGTTTATCCCGGAAAGCGGTATTCCGGGCATTCATGTTCTGACGATGGACGGGCAAATTCTGGCGCTGGAACTCCCCCAGACGGTAGACATGGAAATCACAGATACTTCTCCGGGCATTAAAGGTGCCTCTGCCAGCGCACGTACCAAACCGGCAGGAATGATCACAGGGCTGGTGATTCAGGTTCCTGAGTACCTCAGTAATGGCGATAAAATCAGAATTCACATTCCTGAACGTCGTTATATGGGAAGAGCAGATTAATTTGCTATGCTCCGGGATGGGCCGGATATCCGGTCCATCCCGCGGAAGACTGTTTCACTGTTCTTATTCACCCTGACCGGCAAATACTTTCCCCCGGCCACTGCCTGTTATCCTCTTAACCCGGCCACTTTCGCTATTAAAACTCATGTCCCGGAAGCTCTCCTCTTTAAGCTCACTCTTTTCCTGCGCTCTGTTGTTAAACAGTTACAGTTTTACTTAACCGATCACCTGATTCGATCAATATCTCTGTTGATTAACCGGTATAATCGCCCTGCTTCACAAGAGGTCTCTCCGGGATGAAATGCTATTGCAGGCTGATCTTTCCGGTTAAAAACTTCCAATATTGAAGATTCATTTAGTTTTTCTGTAATAATCTGTTTAGTTATTTTTTCACTTCGAGTTAAAAAAATGCGCCCTTCACGTCTGATAACTATCCTGTTGCTGAATGCTCTGGGTTTTGCTCTGTTCTTTTCGTGGTTTTTGCCACAACACCACGGCTTTTGGTTTGCCATTGATAAATCGATATTTTTCGACTTTAACAACCGTATGGTGACTCATCCGTGGTTCGCGAAATTTGTGGCAATTACTAATTTCCGTGGATTTGATCTGGTCTCGCTCATCGCCATGGGCCTGCTGTATTACTCATACTGGAAAAAAAATACCCTTCCTGGCCGCCATCGTATGCTGGCTATTGGTGTGACTATGCTGTTGAGTGCCGTAGTTTTGAACCAACTGGGGCATCAGATCCCTGTGGTACATTCCAGCCCGACATTATTCTTCAAAAATGTTCACCGCGTGGGTGAACTCACCGGTATTCCGACCAAAGATGCTTCATCTGACAGTTTCCCCGGCGACCACGGCATGATGCTGATGATTTTTGCCTGTTTTATGTGGCGCTACTTTGGTGGCCGCGCCTTTATTAAAGCCGCTGTTATTTTCTTCGTATTCGCACTGCCACGGGTCATGGCCGGGGCTCACTGGTTTACTGATATTGCAGTGGGATCGCTTTCAGTCGTGCTGGTCGGGATGAGCTGGTGGCTGTTAACTTCAGGCAGTGATCGACTGGTGAATTTTCTCGACAGGAAATTACCAGGCCGTCGCCAGTAATTATATAAGTAATAAATATCCTCCGGCATAGCCGGAGGTTTTTTAAATGCGCCTGTAAGGCTCTCTTACCAGCAGCGCCCTAACAGGCGCGTCGCAATCTGACATTTGCATTTTGGATTACTTACGACCCGTAAACGGGCTTCCCGGATATGGGATCGACAACTTTTCTCCCATTTTATCCGCTTCGAGCTGGTGCTTTATATATTCCTGTATCTTTGTCGTGTTCTTACCTACCGTGTCTACATAGTATCCCCGGCACCATAACTCCCTGTTTCTATACTTAAATTTCAAATCTCCGAACTGTTCATACAGCATCAGACTGCTTTTGCCCTTCAGATACCCATAAATCCCGATACACTCATCTTCGTCGGGATCTCCAAAAGCATATGAATATGATCAGCACAACATTCTGCTTCCAGCATATTCACATTTTTCCATTCACACAGCTTTCTTAAAATGCTCCCTGTTGCCATTCGCCGCTCTCCATAAAAGACCTGTCTTCGGTACTTAGGTGCGAAAACTATGTGATATTTACAGTTCCATCAGGTATGCGCTAAGCTCT